>ERZ840096.272-NODE-272-length-84166-cov-8.766071_pt1 | contig 84166 bp, 80 predicted proteins | sample MGYA00519878_ERZ840096 | MGnify/ENA primary metagenome ERZ840096 (study PRJEB31850, sample SAMEA3708865) | human gut metagenome | biome: human gut; feature: human-associated habitat; material: faeces | place: China | collected 2014 ...
TTTGAGAATTAAAATCAAGCCATGGACATACAAAAACTAATTTACGTAAACTCTATTGTAGACTTCATACTTCAAAATTGTACGGAGGTAAACAAGAACCTTCAAGAGCTATACCGTCGTGTAGCTTTTAATATTTGCATCGGCAACTCCGACGACCACTTCCGCAACCACGGATTTCTACTCACAGCTAAAGGCTGGACGCTATCGCCTGCTTACGATATGAATCCAACACTAAATGAATATCAGAGTCTACTTATTTCCAGCTCTTCCAGCAAAGCAGACTTAGCAATTCTATCAGATACTTGTGAAGATTATATGTTACTTCAAGACGTAGCGACAAAGATTATCTCAGAGGTAGTAGCAGCCGTAAAAGGGTGGAAAGCATTGGCAACTAGATTAGGAATAGCAAACAGTGAAATGGAATTATTCGGAAATACCTTTGATAGCAGAATCAAAGAATACATCTAATTCTCTGGCAAAATAGATAGTCATTCACCTTATAGGGGAGACAAACGCAGCCATATCAACGCCAAATGCGGACAATTGCACAAACATTTTGGAATCAATAAGTTATTAGTATATATTTGCGCACAAATGATAACTATTGATTAATATGACAACTAAGAAAACCGACTACATTATTATATATTCTTTCTTATGTGCATCAATATTGAGTATTGCTGTGCTAGTCCGTATGTTCGCAGTAACAGAGCTCAAAATGGATGAGTTCTCAGCTCTTATGGTCTTTTTCGTGACTTGCCTTTTGCTTGGTGGTTTCTATTTTAGTTTCCAATCCATATTGAACGATTGTCTTTTACCTGTGGTAGAGCGAATTTTCAGAAAGAAACATCCACAATTAGAGCCTGAAATGGTAGTAGTACCGCTTGTAGAAGCACCACAAGAACAAGAGCAGAAGGAGCCTACCATGCTTAACTACGGAGAATATAAACAAGCCGCGCAACATAAATTTGTGCAAGAGCAGGCACAAACTTTGGAAAAGGTCCTCTCCTATACAGGGCAAGAGATGGCATTGTATATGAACGAAAGTGAGTTGCAACAACTTTACAAGCATATCCGCTTTTTCCAATCCGCTACAGAACAAGAGTGCGAACAGATAAAAACGCCCGTTACTGTTGATGCCAAGCTAAAATCCATAGACCTGATGCACTTTGGTTGGAATATCGGAAACCAATTTAAGAAATCGGGTATTGAGACAGCAACTTTCATCAAACACGTTTTCGCCAAAGATCTACATGATAGCGTAATTTCCACCATCAAGCGGAAGCTCAGAGTCGAAGGCACTTGCATTATTAAAATCAAAGAAGAGTTATAAATTATATTTCTTAGTCTATATTAAGCGATCACTTTTGCGTGGTCGCTTCTTTATATGCCGTAACCTACTGGCATATAGCAATAATCACCACTGATAAGTTATTATCCAGTTATAGCTTGGTGATTAATTTCACCGTAAAATCACCTGTTTTCTTTGCACACGAACTATTAAAATCAAGAGTTTATGTGTAAACACGAAATTACTTTTGATAAGTTACCGCAGGCGATAACTTATCTGACCGAACAGGTCGCAGAGTTAAAACAGTTGGTATCGGAGCTTCAGCCACCGCAATCCGAAAAGCATTTGCTGGTTGGTATTGACGATGCTTGCCGCATTATTCAAAAAGCAAAGCCGACTATTTATGCCCTTGTACGTAAAGGGATACTTCCTTCTTATAAGAAAGGAAAGAAGCTTTATTTCTATGAGGATGAACTACTGGCATGGATTGAAAATGGACGAAAGAACACTTCTGAGCAGAACTATGACCAGATGCTGGCCTCGATGCAAAACGGAGTACGCCGCAAACCGAAATCAGGCTTTAATCTTTAATCCGTCAGAGTTATGAAAGAGAAATCAATAACTCCCGAAGGAATTATCAATCAGGCAATGGGAATGAATATGTCCTTTACAGGAGCAGAATTCCCGGTTGAGATATTTCCATCAAAAATTCAACGGATTATACACGAAGTGTACGAATGTCAAAGTTATCCGATTGACTACACGGCTGCCTCTATCCTGACAGCCATTGCCGCAGGAATAGGTAATACCCACCTTGTTCAAATGAAACAAGGCTGGGTGGAGAGTGCCATTCTGTTTGTTGCATTGGTTGGCCGACCGGGTGCTAACAAAAGCCATCCCCTTAGTTTTGCCATGAAGCCCTTTATCAACTTCGATTATCAGCAGAATCTAGAGTTTGGGAAATTGTATGCTAAATATGAGCAAGATATATCCATGAGCAAAAAGGAGCGCATGGATGCTGGTGTGGAGGAGTTTCCTCAAGAACCTATCCGCAAGCGCTTTCTGGTTTCGGACATTACGCCTGAAGGATTAAGTTATATCCATGCACAGAATAAACGTGGACTTTGCCTCTGGTCGGATGAGCTATCGGCATGGTTTAAGAATTTTAATCGCTATAATAATGGTTCAGAGGAGCAGTTCTGGTTGTCGGTATTCAGTGCAAAAACTGTTATTTCGGACCGAAAGAATGCTAAAAGCTCCGTCTTCATCACTCGCCCGTTCATTCCTGTGATTGGCACCATCCAGAAAAAAAATCTCAGTGATTTAGCTCATGGTGACCGTTCGAGCAATGGATTTATCGACCGTATTCTGTTTATCATGCCTACCATTCAGCAAAAAGCTCGATGGAACGAAAAAGATATTTCTCCCGACTTAGAATCTCAATGGCATACACTACTAAATAGTCTTATCAACATTGAGTGCGCATTGGATGAGAACAATGAGATTCAGCCTTCAATCGTAACCTTCAGCGACGAGGCTCGCAAGTTCCTGTATAAATGGCAGCACGAACATGCAGACCTGTGCGATAACCTTAGTAATGAAATGCTTTTGGGAATATATTACAAACAGGAAATCTATATCATCCGCTTTTGCTTGGTGATACAGATAACCCGCTGGCTTTGTGGAGAGTGCGGCAAAGATCAGGTAGACACGGAGACCGTTCAACGAGCGATTCTGTTAACGGAATATTTCAAATAAACCGCTACCAGAGTGCAAAATCTAATGAACGAAACGGCTCTTACGGTACAGCAACAATCCGTTCTATTTCAACTCCCCGAACTCTTCACCACTGCACAAGGCGTAGAGACAGCCGCCAATCAAGGGATGAAAGAGCGGGCTTTCAAAGAATTTCTGAGTAAATACACAGGAACTCTTTTTCAGAAAGACCGACATGGAGAATACAGAAAAGTATAACCGCATTATCCACACTATCCACATTTTAAGAAACCAAAATGTCGAAAATGCACTAACAAAAAGAATCAATGACACACAGATTTATATTAGAACCCTACAAAAGCATTGCCTCTCGACACACCTGTCCGGAGTGCAAGCACAAAAGATGTTTTTCCCGATATATCGATACGGAGGGAGCCATCTCCTTTCCCGAATACGTCGGGCGGTGCGACCGTGAACAAAAGTGCGGTTACCACCTCACACCCAAAACATACTTTGAGCAGAATCCCGAACAATGTGAACAGACACAAGTGCGTGAGCGTCCGTTTCGCCCTACTCCACCACCATCATCAACAAGCTATGTAGACGAAGCTTTGGTAAAACAGTCGATGAGTCATTACAAGGAAAATAAACTATTCCAGTTCTTGTCATCTCAGTTTGGAGAGGATGAATCATTGCGACTGATGAAACTCTATCGGGTAGGAACAGCCAACCACTGGCAAGGTTCAACGGTATTTTGGCAAACGGATATACAGGGCAAAATCCGCACCGGCAAAATCATGCTTTATAATCCAACCAACGGCAGACGCATCAAAGAGCCGCACAATCATATTACGTGGGTACACTCCCTTATTCATAAGGATGGCTTTACTCTCAAACAATGCTTCTTTGGCGAACACCTATTGGCCAAAGATATCACAAAGTCTGTGGCTATTGTTGAAAGCGAAAAGAGTGCCCTGACCGCCAGCTCCTATCTACCACAATATTTGTGGATCGCTTCGGGTGGCAAGAACGGCTGTTTCCGAGAGGAGAATCTCAGCGTGCTCAAAGGTAGAAACTTCGTGCTCTTTCCAGACCTGGGAGCCACCAATGACTGGGCGGCCCGAATTTCCACAATGCAGCGAATGGGAATTGCCGTGAAGCTCTTCGATTATCTGGAGAAAAATGCCACTCCGGAACAACGGAAAAATGGATTCGACATCGCCGATTTCCTATTGGAGATGAAACAACCGCAAGCCATTTTACAAGGCATGATCGCTAAGAATCCATCTCTCAATCTGCTGATAAAAGAACTGGGTTTAGTACTTATAGAAGAGCCGGTCCACTCAGTTAGTACAGTAAAAAGAAGAGGCTTTAAGCTTTAAAAGAAAATCGTAGAATTTGAGGTAGCAAGTTTATGTTTTGGGCGTCCCAAAACCTTTCTTTAATCCCGATGGTCTGCAAATTGAACTAAAAAAATAAACGAATGAAAGCATATAATAAAGGTGGAAGACCCACCAAATCGTTAGTCGAAAAACGAACTTATCGAGTGAATCTAAAGATGAACACCGAAGAGTATTACACCCTCAAGGCACGAGCTTCGGAAGCCGAAGTATCGCCCTGTGATTTTATCCGGGCCATCATCTTGAAGGCAGAAATCAGACAACGCCTCTCGCCCGAATGGATGGATCACATCCGCAAACTATCCGGCATGGCAAATAACCTGAACCAGATTGCACACAAAGCAAATGCGGCAGGTTATCCGGATGCACGCATGGAGTATCTATTCTTAGCCGACAAGATTGACAACCTGTTAAACCAGATACAACAATGATGGCGAAAATAGTAAAAGGCACCTCGTTTAGTGGTGTGGTAAAATACATTCTCGACCCCGAAAAGCAAACCAATCTAGTGGCAGCAGATGGTGTGCGACTAAAGAATTTGAACTCTATTGCCCAGAGTTTCGAGGCACAACGAGAACTAAACTCGCGAGTAAGTAAACCTGTCGGGCATATCTCTTTGGATTTTTCGGCACAAGACCGAGACAAACTCTCTAATGAAGTAATGGCTCGCATCGCACACGATTATATGGCCCGGATGGGAATAGTCAACACGCAGTACATCATTGGCCGACACCATGACAAGGAACATCCACATTTGCATATCGCATTCAATCGGGTGGATAACAACGGGCGCACCATATCAGATAAGAATGACCGAATCCGTAGCGAAAAGATTTGTAAAGAACTGACTGCCCAATATGGTCTGTACTTCGCAAGTGGCAAGGAACAAGTAAAGCAGCATCGGTTGAAAGAGCCTGATAAAACCAAATATGAGATTTATAACGCTTTAAAGACAGCTCTTCCGCAATGTAAAAGTTGGCGAGAGCTATTAGATCAGTTGAATAGAGAAGGCATCACTGTTGAGTTCAAGATGAAGAGCGGAACCAATGAGCCGCAAGGTATTAAGTTCAGCAAAAATGGCTATCACTTCAACGGCTCAAAAGTAGACCAGCAGTTCAGCTTCTCAAAGATTGATTTTGCATTGCAACGTAATACCAATGTAGAGCAGAGGCAAGAAACAATTGTCCAGCCATCGCCCCAGAAAGTTCAACAGGAATTTACCTCTCCTGATACGAATAGTTTATCAAGCAGCATCGGTGGATTATTTGATGAATTACTCACTCCCAGCCCAGCCTACGATCCGGAAGAAGAGGCTTTCCGTCGCCAGATGCAACGGAAGAAAAAGAAAAAAGGAATAAGAAGATAACAACTTAAAACAAAAAATTATGGATATAAAAATTATCATCTTCATGTTCGAGGACTTGAAAAAGTTAATCTCAGAACAGTTTAGTAACCTTTCGAAATTGGTTGAATCTCTGGCTAATGCCAAATCCGATCAACCTGTGCTACCGATTATACCACAACAGGTGGCTCTGTCAGAGTTAGAGAACCATGCGTCTCATACAAAAGAGCTTATCCAAGAGGGTTTCAAAAAGCACCAAGAGCAATTGGATGAACTTGGGCAGAAGTTAGAAAAACAGCAGAATAAACCCCTACCTGTTCAAAAGCATCTGCACACCATAGAGTTAAAATCCTCAAAGATGGTCATCGCACTGATCTCGCTTGGTGTGGCACTATTCAGCTCAGTATGCTACAACGTCTATCAATTCTCAGCAAACAGCCGTTTGAGTAATAACGACATCAAGTTCCGCTACATCAAAGCATTCGGAGAGATCACCCCCGAAAACCTACTGAAACTTGAAACCATCTTTGAGTATGAGCCCGACAAACAGAAACTGCATTCCATCCGCCAGATGGTCGAAGAGCACGAACAACGTGTTGAGCAGCGAGCCCGTGACCTCGAACAAGCCCGCCTCAAAGAGGCACGAGCCGAGCAGCTTCGTAAAGAAGCTGAAAGTATAAAACAGAAGAAATAGAGTATCAATCAGTTGAAAAGATGGAGATTTTTGTCATTCTCCATCTTTTCGCTTTTATATAGCGTAAATTTGCGTATCTTTGTGAAATGACAGACGTAAATAACAAAAGGTATTTATTATGAACCGAATAAAAGAAGTCCTCGAAGAGAAAGGAATTAAGCAAACGTGGCTAGCGGAGAAGATCGGCAAAAGTTTCAGTCAGACCAATGCGTATGTTTGTAACCGCCGCCAACCTAGCTTGGAGCAACTCTTCGAAATCGCCAAGATACTTGGTGTGGACGTGAAGGAATTAATTGATAATAAGAATATGTAATGAAAGCACCGATTCAAATACAACCTCCTGAAAATTGGCAAGATTTCGAGACACTTTGCAAGAAATTATGGGGTGAAATATGGCATTGTACAGATACTATTAAGAAAAATGGTCGTTCAGGACAAAATCAATGTGGGGTTGACGTATACGGAGCTCCTAATGACGGGATTGAATATTACGGAATACAGTGTAAGGGTAAAGATAATTACACCCAATCTCAATTAACAAAGAAAGAGGTTGACGAAGAAATCAAAAAAGCCAAAAATTTTAAGCCCCAACTAAAGTTTTTTTATTTTGCGACGACAGCTGTAAAGGATGCAAAAATTGAGGAGTATATACGTGAAAAGAACATCGAGAGTAGAAGTAATCAAGGGTTTGGTATAGATGTATTTTCATGGGAAGATATTGTTGATAAATTAAAAGAGAATAGAGATACTTATAACTGGTATATAAACAATTGTCAGTATATTGACAATTCTGATGTAGGGGTCGAAATAGTTGGAGAGAATTTTAAACTAACTCCAACACTATGCAGAACAACAACAAAATATAGATTGCATCCTCATCGAGATAATCCAAATATGAAGCAAATATTCGATATGACTAGACGTATGCAAAGTTCTTCGTGGAGTCCAATGTCTATGCGTGCTCCATCAAAAGTAAATTATAGCTGGTGTAAAATCAATTTTAGAATTTCTAATATAGGTTCTACTGTATTGTCTGATTATCATTTAACTATCAGTTTCACCGAAGGAGTAAAAGAAATAAGTGTTAGTCGTAGTTACTGTAATGAGCCTTTAATCAACCCTGCGGAAAGAGCCTATATCAATAATAAAATTGATAACGAAAGAGAGTTGTTCTTTTCAACGGAATATAGGGATGCGATAGAGTATCGTCCTAAAAACACAAAACTTGTTCAAGATGAATCAAGAAGTTTTACAGTAAAAGTATTACCTTATTTAGAAGCAACAAAAGTAAAATTAGATTGGTTGTTCCTTGCTAATAGCTACAAAAAGGCAGGAGAAATAGAAATAGATGTATTTAGTTCGGTTGAGGAAATAACAAATCAAATATTTGTAGATTTGGAAGCAGAATTAAAACCAGATGAATCTATATTAGGGTACAAAATAAAAATAGAATAAAAAATATGGCTAAGAAGATAGCAATTCCGAAGGAGGTTAAACTTGAAAATGTTTTAGTTAATTATCACAATTTACTCAGGAAGAAAGCAACCTATAGATAATAAATAAAAAGATGTTTTTACTCTTTCCATAAACTGTTACACAAAATTAATTAGTATCCAAAATTTCAAAGAGATGAACTTATTCAATATTTACTACATAAACTTCCCAAAAGTATATGAAATCAAAATGATGTTCAGCAACATCGTTTCGAAAGGCAAAGAAGTTACTACGGACAAAGCCATTGAAGGCGATTTAGACATAAAAGCACAGATGGGTGCGAAATTTTTAAATCTTTTTAACGCAAGTGGTGATGTTGGCGGAAGCGTTAAAGGCAGTGATTCAAAAAAAGTATTAGAGACATTTGAAGTAAAAACAACTAAATCAGTCATACTGAATGAAGTAATGGAGAAATGCAAAAACATTTCATCTTTTGATAATGTTACAGAAGGGCAGCTAATGATAATTAATAATGTTAAACTATCACTTGAAAATGAAGCAGAGCTAAGAACTGTTAAGCTTTTTCAAAGTGGAGCATTTAAGGATATGTCTATACCAGGAGCTAATGGATTTGATTTTACTAATCTATTTAATTCCATGTTTAAGGACTATGCTTATAAAATCAAAGGGTCTCTAAATGACAAACCAGAGAGTATTTTGATCAAAATCCCTTTAACTTTTGAAAATGAGTTTGAAAGTTCATATAGTGTAGACGATTTGTTTGTAGGTAAAGTGTCTATTTTGGGCCTTTACAAAGGCCAAATAACCATTGATGAACTTAAAAATTCATTCCAATTTTTTCAAGAATTAGGAAGTCTACAAAACACTATAGCCAAAACTTCATCTTCAGAAGATGATGAAATCCAAGATAGTCAATACCCACGGGATGAAGTTGAGGCCTATAAATTTACAAGCTCAGGGGATGGTAAAGATTACCATTATATCGATTTATTAGCAATTGTTCAAAAAGTAAATATTCCCGACTAATAATTATGATAAAAAAAGAATTATTATTTTTTGAATGGGACTCATTTGGAATCTACAAGGAGCAGGTGATATCCCAGGGATACTCCATAATAAGCATAAGCGACTTTCTTAAAGATATAACAGATGATAGCTTATATTTCAACATTGATACAGCTAACACAATTGTTGATATTTCAGTATTAGCATCCGGCTATACTGACTGTCAAGCGCTAGGAGAAAGATTATTAGATAAATTTTCAGAGTTTGAAACTATATTCATTGCGGACAAACGATTCGAAGATAGGCTTGTTAAAGAACTCAGATATAGATTTTTGCATTTTAATGATATAAAGATAATTCTACCATCAGTTACTGGCGATAAGCTTATTGAGGATTTACCCAAATCAAATATTAAATCCCACAAAAAGATAACTGACCTTACCGATGCTGAAATCGAAGAATTTTGTTCAAAGTTTAGAGGACAACTATACGGACATGAGAAGTTCAAAGATGAATTTCATGAGTTAATAAAGAATTTTAAAGTATTTAACAAACTTGGAGAGCATAAGGTTTTGTCACTATTTCTCATGGGAGAGTCTGGCGTGGGCAAAACAGAAGTTGCTAAAACAATATATAATTGTCTTCGATATTCATTGATGGCAAACCTGCCATCACCGGACACGCTCAATGGAAGTGATCCCAACCCCCAACAATTATTATTGTCTGCCTTGAGTTTTCAGTTACGAGGAATAAAAAAAGCCAATCTGCAACCCAACAATTTTATACAGGACAACATTTCTGAACATTTCGACGTTATAATCGCCAATCCCCCTTTCGGACAAAAATTCAATAAGCCGCATCAAATCAATGAAGTGGTAATAAAAAATGCAGAAATAGTCTTTATTGATAAAATTGCCGATACCTTATCTCCAACGGGAAGAGCAACCATTATCGTATCTGAAGGTTTTCTATCCAATACTAACTCGCAGCATATGCAATGTCGCAAAAAATTATTCACGCAGTACAGGTTAGAAGGGGTGATATCCTTACCTTCTGGAATTTTTCTAAATACGCAAGCTAAATCATCCATACTTATATTGAGCAAGGATGAACATAACAACAGACCGGACGTATGGTTCTATGAATTGCAGAACGACGGATATACAAATGACAGAGCCAAACGGCGCACGAAAGAATTTCCGCTTCCCGAAGTTGTAAAAGCTTTCCGGGAAAGGCAATATAATTCTCAAAACAAAAGAACCGAAACCTGTTTTTTCGTCTCATTTGAAGAAATCCAAAGAAATGATTATAATCTGAGTTATAGCCGTTATAAGCAGTTCAACTATGAAAGACAGGACCATGGTGACGTTTGTGAGATGATGCAAGAAATCATCCACAATGAAAGAGACATACAGAACATACTAAACGAACTTGAATCTACGTTTATATGGAAAAAATAATGTTTGGAGAAATATTCAGTTTCGTTCCTGCTCCCAAGATAAAAGCAGAAAAAGGAAGAAACCGGGGGAAATATCCATTATACACTACCGGACAGCAATTTCCTCAAAGAACAGACCAGAGCATGTTCAACGGTCCAGCTTTGATTATCAGCAAGACCGTTCCGGTCAGCATATACTATTGCAACGGCTCTTTCTCGGCAAGCAACGATTTTATGATTGCAAAGGCCAATAGAAATTGCTTCACACAGGTTGATCCCCAATATGTATATTTCTATCTGCTAGGAAACTTATCTCTTCTAGAACATGAAGAGAAAAAGAGTTTCTCCAGGCAGTCCATACAGAAGATTGAAATTCCATTGAATAGTCTTGAAACCCAAGAGAGAATAATCGGTACGCTCCATAAAATAGAAACACTCATTCAAAAAAGGGGAACAAACTTACTGTTGGTTTCCGAACTGAAAAAAGTAATGTTCCTGAATTTTTTCGGCGATCCCGTCTTGGATAAAGGAAAGTTTCTGTTTTCCACCCCCTTCCATAACCTCGTGACTATTCATGGAGGCGGAAATTATCAGACACAGAATGTTCCCCGCGAGAGTAAAGAGCAATTAGCCCAGCTTACTCAAACAGCCATTACCAGACGAGAATTCGACCCGGTCCAGAATAAAAGGTTTCTCCACAAACAATTTGTAAAAGATTCACATTACATACAAAAGGGAGATGTACTTTTCTCAAGGAAGAACAGTCTCAAGCTTATTGGTTCAGCAGCATACGTATATGATGATATAGCCAACCTGACCATACCGGATACCATCTTTCGCATCTGTTGTAATCCTAAAAAAATATCAGGAGTTTACCTCACTTACCTATTAAATGACGAAAATTTCAACAAACAACTTAGAAGTTACTTCGGAGGGACATTGCCAACCATGTCGAGCATAACTACCAAGAAGCTGAAGCAATTCATAATTCCTTGTCCGGATCTCGCTTTGCAACACAAGTTTGAAAAAAACATTCTTTTTCTCAGACAAATGGAAGATAGGATGACGAAACAATTATCGAGACTCCGCCAATTTATATCCATTGCTTCCAATGATCTTTTTTCCGGAAAAGAGATTATACATATAAAGCCAGATTTGAACGCTCTGCTAGCCAGGATAGATCCGGAAAACGGCAATTACGATTATTCAGCTTTTAAAGATGTTCCATTAGTTAATGAACTGATACGAAAGATTTCACGCGAAGAAGAAGAATTTCCTGACATAGACATGTACAACCGTGCTCAAAAAGTGCTTTTTGCACTTTTAAAAGAGGGTTTCGTCATGCAGGAATATGATCCGAAGAAAAACAAGATGAATCTCCATATAAATGAAACTACTGAAACTTACAATTAACGATAATTCCCAGCAACATTTCCGAAGCCTGTATCCAGGTTTTACGATACAATTCCACTCCTATGAAGACGTGGACTGGGACAAATTCAACCCTTTTTGCCTTGTAGGTGTCAACGGGACAGGCAAATCCAATGTACTCGAAGCCTTGGCTTCCATTTTCTTTCATCTGGAATGCTGTTCGTGCAAGTTTCTTCCCGACAATTTCGACTTCAATCCCGAAAAAGGGTTTCCCGATGCCTATTTTCTGGAATATCTAATCCAGGATTGGAACGGCCGATACAATATAGAAAACTACGTTCATGTGCAAATCACCAAAGAAGCCGGTCGTGTACCATCATTGTATATCAAAGAGTATGGAAATCCGGCATCTCCTTTTAGAAGAATAGACATACTCGCCCCGACAGATGAAAACGGCAAGAGAATAGAAGCCGCTCCGGGAAAAAACTACTTGCCGGATATCATAGCAGGATATTCATCCGGTGAGAATGAAATACTAAGCATCCCTTTTCGTAAAAGCCGTCTGATCAATTTTGACAAATATAGAAACGACTTCGAAAACGGATTGGAATTCCAATATCCGGAAAACAGCTTGATCTATATTGACGAAGGCATGAGCCAAGCTGTATTGTTATCTTGCCTTCTGTTCGAAAACCGGGAAACGACCCTGTCTTTCCTGACCAGAGAGCTAGGCATAGAAGACATTGTAAGTTTTCGCATGAACATCAACATGCAAATACTCTCAAACCACATCACTTCTGAGAAAGCTCCTTTTGTCACCGACCACATCAGCAACAAGATAAACATACTCAAAGGCTGTGCCACATGCTGGTACCAGACTCATGAACATACTCCCGGCAACCCCGAAAGCCCGCCATCCGTCCTTGTCCTGGATTTTTTGGTAGATGCAAATACCCGTCGTGCCTTCTCTAAGATGTTTGGAAGTGCATTCGACTGCTTTCGCTTCTTCCAAGTGCTTTACGAATTGAATTACAATTTTATCGGAGAAGACATCAAACAAGATATTTATAAATCCAAAGGCGTATATACACACGGCAAAATGCCGGATGCCAATCCTTTGCAAGACGTATTTCATTTTCTGGACTTTATGATCAAGAAGAATATAAAGGAAGATTCTGGAAGCAAAGAATTGCTGTTGCGTGAGTTTTCCGACGGCGAGCATCAACTATTGCATGCTATGGGAATATGCCTGATGCTCAAAAACAGGAACGCCCTGCTATTGCTGGACGAACCCGAAACCCATTTCAATCCGGAATGGCGATCCAAGTTTATCCAGATACTAGAGGGATGTCTCAAAAACGGGGGAGACAATAACCTGACAAAAGACATTCTGCTCACCTCCCACTCCGCATACATCATATCCGACTGTCCTTCGGACAAGGTTATTATATTCCGCCGGGACAAGGACAATAAAGTCCATGCCAGAAAAGCGGCAGAGTCAGGTTATCAGACATACGGAACCTCAGTCAATATGCTTACAAGCAACATATTCCAAGAAACATCCACCATCGGAAAATACTCTTTGGATAAAATCAACAAATACAGAAAAGAACTGAAGGAAGGGAAAAAACTCAAAGATATCATAGAGGATATTAACAGAGAACTTGGCGATTCCATTGAGAAGTTATTGCTAATATACGAATTTTCAAATCAAGAAGACGATGCTCATACCATTTAAGCTAATCAGACATAGAATCCGGAAAATGCAGTCGTTTGTCAATTATATATTTCTGGAGGTAATCTGCAAGGCTCCTAAATTAAAGGAACACTATCCGGATTTCACTCTTGATATGGTCAAGGTTGACTTCTACAAAGATTTTCTGAAAAATCATGGCAATTTACTGGACACATTAAGCGCCATTTACCAGATAGTCCAGGGATTACCCGGTCAAGATATCAAAACCTTGCGCCGGGCTGTATTGGTAAACAACCAGATTCGTGAACTCTGTATCGGCATCCACCAACCTGTAACCTATTATGAACTATCCCGGATAAACAAAGGATTATCAGATTGCATCCGGAAGTTTTGCTCCAATCTATACCAAAATGCAACCCTCAAAAGCACATCCCAGAAGAAATATCCGACGCTGAAAGATTATTATAAGAATATTGTAGGGTGTGACACCACATGCCACTGCTGTGGACTGGATAGAATTTCGAACCGATACAATTCCATACGAAGTCCTTTCGACCACTTCCTGCCTCAGTCACTATACCCTTTCACCACATTAAACACCCACAATCTTGTTCCAACTTGCGAGCATTGCAACAGGTATAAACACGATAAAGATACCCTATTCATACAAAAGCCCGGAAGAGCCGGCAAAGAACGGATCAAAGCCTTTTATCCATTCAGACATGATATTCCGGAAATTAGAATCAAAATCAAGGTACAGGGCAATTGCGACCTGGAGAAGATACAGCCACAGGACATCGACATGCAAATAGACTGCAACGATCATCCCCAAGAACTCAGCAACTGGAAAAGGCTGTACGACATAGACACCCGATATAAAGCAGAATGTTGCTCACCCAATATGAAAAACAATTTGGAGCAATACAGAATGATCAAACAAGGAGGTATGCCTCACAATGAGATCATCAATATATACAAAGCGAACCAATATGCAAACATGAATTTCCTAAAAATCCCATTCATGGAATGTATGCACGAAAAAGAGCAGCATGCGCGGGAACAAGGACTTTTAAGCTGAATTCCCACAAAATTCTCTAACTTTGTATCCATTACATAGAACATTCATGTCCAAACCAATATTGAAACATTAAAAATATGCCTATCATAGAAATATCTTCCCTGACCCATCCCGGAGCAGAAGTATTCAGCACTCTGACCGAAGCCCAGCTGCGCAACCGCCTTGAGCCCTCCAGAGGAATATTCATCGCCGAAAGTCCCAAAGTCATCAAAGTAGCCTTGAACGCCGGCTACGAACCATTGGCACTCTTGTGCGAACACAACCACATCACCGGAGATGCAGCCGACATTATCAAAAGTTGTGGTGACATCCCCGTTTATACAGGCAGCAGGAAACTGCTGGCCACCCTGACCGGATATGTACTGACCCGTGGTGTACTTTGCGCCATGCGCCGGCGCATGTTGCCAAGCGTGGAAGAGGTATGCCGGGAAGCCCGGCGTATCGTAGTTATTGACGGTGTGGTGGACACCACCAATATCGGAGCCATCTTCCGTTCGGCTGCCGCCCTTGGAATAGATGCGGTATTACTGACACGTAACTCCTGCGACCCGCTGAACCGGCGTGCGGTCAGAGTATCCATGGGTTCCGTCTTCCTCCTGCCCTGGACTTGGCTGGACGGTTCTTTAAGCGGGCTGAACAAATATGGCTTCCGTACGGCAGCCATGGCACTCAGCGACCATTCCATCTCTATCGACGATCCGGTTCTGACGGCAGAGCCCAAACTCGCCATCGTAATGGGTACCGAAGGCGACGGGCTACCGCACGAAACAATTACCGAAGCTGATTATGTAGTCCGTATCCCCATGTCACACGGCGTTGACTCGCTCAATGTAGCCGCAGCGTCTGCCGTGGCCTTCTGGCAACTTCGTGCCCAAGGGTTAAGGGAAACAACATGTTTAGCTAAAGGAAACAAGATATTTGACTAAGGGAAACATTTTGTTCACTACAATCGATAACATAAATTCAAAATATAAAGAAGAACCTTTCCAATTCTTTCCCTACCTTTGTATCATAAAACAGCAAAGTCAAAATGATATGAAGAAACAAATTGCCGTATTGACCGCCTTCCTGCTCATGTTGGCAGGATGCGGTTCTGTGCCCGTCACCGGACGGAAACAGATTCTTTTGGTTTCGGACCAGGAAGTATTGACCTCCAGCCTGACCCAGTATAAGGACTATATAAAGAGCGCTCCCAAGTCAGGCTCTGCAACACAATCGGCGATGGTGACACGTGTGGGGAGAAGAATTGCGGCAGCCACCGAACAATATCTGAAACAGGACGGACTGGCCGATGAAGTGAAAAACTTCTCATGGGAATTCAATTTAGTGAAGGATAACCAGATAAACGCCTTCTGCATGCCCGGTGGAAAAATCGTGGTATATGAAGGACTGATGAAGCTGGTCTCTTCAGACGATGAACTGGCGGTAGTTATCGGACATGAAGTGGCACATGCCGTAGCCAAGCACAGCAATGAGCGCATGAGCCAACAGATACTGGCGCAATATGGAGCACAGATACTGAATCAGTCGCTCTCGCAAAAAAGCACCGCCATGCAGACCATTGCCAAGCAAGTATATGGTGTAGGCGCACAATACGGAGTAATGCTGCCTTTCTCTCGAAAGCACGAATCAGAGGCAGATTATATGGGACTCATCTTTATGCGCATGGCAGGCTATAATCCGGATGTAGCCGTCAAGTTCTGGCAAAAGATGTCGGCAGGGACAACAGCCAAAGTGCCCGAACTGATGAGTACACACCCAAGCGACTCCCGCCGCATCAATGACATACAAAAGGCATTGCCGGAGATTAAGGCCAAATACAAGTAAATCCAACGGACAGTAATCTTTCCGGAAAGACCGGCTACCCGGAGCTTGTTGCTCCAATAACCATACCCCAATTAAACGAGAAGGAGAATATAAGATGAAAAAGACTTTTATAGGAATTCTGGCATTAGCCATCGTCTGCAGCAGCTGCGGCACCGGTCGGATGGCATCGGGCGACTCCGGAGCCATATTCACCGGAGCTGCCATCGGAGGCAATATAGGCGGTGCCATCGGTGGACTGATAGGCGACAGTAACGGAGGATGGAGAGGCGGCTACCGGGGTTCTGCCATCGGGACAATCATCGGAACCGTTGCAGGAGCAGCCATCGGCAATGCCGCAACGGCTCCGAAACAACCCGAAGAATACAGCTATCGGGTAGAGAGAACCCAGCCTTACCCTACCTGCTCCGAAGCACAGAAAGCGCCCTCGGCAACCGACTGTCTGAAGATACGGAACATACGCTTTATTGATGCCGACCGCAATCATATAATCAGTTCCGGAGAAAGCAGTAAAGTTATCTTTGAAATTATCAATGAAGGCGCTCAAACGGCTTATAACGTGGTTCCCATAGTAGCAGAAACAACAGGAATGAAACGTATCTATATTTCACCTTCCGTCATGATAGAACAGATAACCCCGCACAATGGAGTGAAATATACCGCCAACATCAATGCCGGAGAACGGATAAAGACCGGAGAAATAATCATACATATTGCCGTAGCCGACGAATACGGTCAAGAATACGACTGGCAGGAATTCTCGTTACAGACACAACGGTGACTGAGCGACTTCCATAAACGGCAAGTTTATCAATTGGACAGCAAAAAAACAAGCAATGGAACAGCAACAATCCTCCTATAAAGAAAGAGAACGTACAGACCTCCGCGAGCCACGGCGTTTCAAGGTGACTATCTACAACGATGATTTTACTACCATGGAATTTGTAGTGAAAATACTTACCGCTGTATTCTTCAAGTCAACTGCCGAAGCCGAGGCTTTGATGATGAAAGTACACGAGAGCCAATCGGCCGTGGTAGGTATCTATCCGTATGACATCGCCCAGTCTAAAGTTCAGAAAGCCACACGCATGGCACGTAATGAAGGTTTCCCGCTCCGGCTCACAGTGACTCCGGAGAAAGAATAAAAAAATAAAGAAGAATATGAATATAAAAAACACAGAAGCTGTGAATCGTGCTTTTACTTCCGCACAGCATAAGGCAATGCAGTACCGGCACGAATTCGTTACCCCGGAACACCTGCTGAGTGCATTTATGGAGCAAACACCTTTCGTAAATGCCTTGGGAGAATTCTGCTTCGACATTCACAGTTTTTCCCTCAGCATTGAGAATTACCTCCGGACGGAAATGGAAAGTGTTCCCCAAGAAATGGAATATGAACTGGAGATATCCGCCCAACTCAATGAGCTTCTGCAACATGCCTACTTGATGACCGACTACTCCGGTGCCGAGGAACTGGATGTTCCCCACCTCGTGCAAGGTATGCTCCAACTGGAAGACTCCCTGGCATGCTATTTACTGAAAGATGCCGTAAGCCACGAGATACCCGATTTTATAAGTTCACTGATTTCCGATTATGAAGATGCCGAACCGGACGGGGCCGCCACTTCCTCCATACAAGAGCAAAGCGAACCTTGGCGCAACTACGTAACCTGCCTCAACGATATCCTGGAAAATCATAATCCGCTTATAGGCCGTGAAGCTGAACTGGAGAGAACGGTCCAGGTACTCTGCCGCAAAGAAAAGAACAACCCTCTGCACATAGGTGAACCCGGAGTGGGCAAGACCGCCCTTGCCTACGGACTTGCCGCCCGGATAGAGGCGGACAATGTTCCCGAACGTCTGGCGGGTTGCCGCATATACGAACTCGACTTGGGCAGTCTGCTTGCCGGAACGCAGTACCGGGGAGACTTTGAGAAACGACTGAAAACCATCATGGAAGGCGTACGCAACGAAGGCCGTGCCATTATTTATATTGACGAAATACACAACCTGATCGGCGCCGGACGTACGGGAGACGGTTCAATGGATGCCTCCAACCTGTTGAAACCCTATCTGGAGACTGGCGATATCCGTTTTATCGGATCTACGACCTACGAAGAGTTCAACCGCTACTTTGCGGGAAGCAAAGGAATGGTGCGCCGTTTCCAGCAGATAGACATCCTGGAACCAAGCATTGAGGAAACCGTACATATCATAGAGGGGCTGAAAGAAAAATACGAAACCTTTCATGGGGTGGTTTACGAAGACGGTGTGATTCCCTACGCCGTCTCAGCCAGCGCACGATTCATCAACGACCGTTTCCTGCCCGACAAGGCCATTGACTTGATAGACGAAGCCGGAGCCTACCGGGTAATGCACCCCATTAAACGGAAAAAGAAACAGACTGTGGACAAGGCTTTGATTACCGATGTCCTGGCACGTATCTGCAAAGTAGATACCCTTGCCTTGAAAGAAGAAGACACTGCCTCGCTGGAGACCCTGCATCCACGCATCAGCGCCAAGATATACGGACAAGACGAGGCTGTACGCCAAGTTGTGGAAGCCGTGCAAATGTCCAAAGCCGGACTGATGGATGAAAACAAGCCACTGGCAAGCCTGCTTTTCGTAGGTCCGACCGGAGTAGGTAAAACAGAAGTAGCCAAAGTGCTTGCAACAGAACTGGGAATTGCCCTGCAGCGTTTTGACATGAGCGAATATACTGAAAAGCATACCGTAGCAAAACTCATTGGCTCCCCTGCCGGATATATAGGCTACGAAGATGGCGGACTTCTGACTGACGCCATCCGTAAAACCCCAAACTGTGTATTGCTGCTCGATGAAATAGAGAAAGCGCATCCCGATGTCTTCAACATCCTGCTGCAAGTAATGGATTATGCCATACTGACCGACAACAAAGGCCGTAAAGCCGATTGCCGCCATGTGATACTTATCATGACCTCCAATGCCGGAGCACAATTCGCCCGCCAGGCATCTGTAGGCTTCAATAGCCGGATTAGTTCCGGAGAAGCCATGTTGAAGCAGGTAAAGAAAACTTTCAAGCCGGAGTTTATCAACCGGCTATCGGCAACAGTAGTCTTTCACGACATGGACAGGCAGATGGCAACACGCATCCTCGACAAGAAACTCGGCGAACTGCGCAGCAAGCTGGCTGCACGCCAGGTCGAAATGGAATTCAGTCCCGAAGCACACAGCTGGCTGTTGGAGCAAGGGGTTACCCAAGAATACGGTGCCCGTGAAATAGACCGCGTCATCGCCTCGCGACTGAAACCGCTATTCATGCGCGAAATCCTGTTCGGTTCATTGAAAACAGGAGGCAAAGTCCGTATAGAAATAGAAGAGAACGAACTAAAGCTACGGTAATGGTTTTCAGACTGACAAAAAAGCTCGCATTCCCCGACCCGCACTACGGAGACGAAGACGGATTGCTCGCAGTAGGCGGTGACCTCTCCATCGACCGGCTCATCCTCGCCTATTCCAACGGCATATTCCCATGGTATGCTTTTCGCGAGAACCAGATCCAATGGTGGTGTCCGATGGATCGTTTTGTGATCTTTCCAGACGAAATCCACATCTCTCACTCCATGCGCACCCTCATCAACAAGGGAAAGTACAGGCTTACTTTCAATCAGGCATTCCGCGAAGTGATCCAGACGTGCGGCAATCTGCGCATCGACATGGAAGGAGCCTGGTTAGGCAAAGATATGATGGATGCCTACACCCGCCTGCACGAGCAGGGATTTGCCGCCAGCGTAGAGGTATGGGACAAAGAACGTCTCATAGGAGGACTTTATGGAGTGACATTAGGGCGTTGTTTTTTCGGCGAAAGCATGTTTTCGTTGGTATCCGATGCCTCAAAACTGGCACTGATACATCTTGCCGCCACTTTCCGGTCACTTGGCGGAGTGATGATAGATTGCCAGTTCGAAACTCCCCATCTCCTCTCAATGGGTGGCAGGCACATCAGTTATGAGGAATACATGAAATACATTGAACAATAAAAACAGAGAGCAGATATGGCAGACAACTATCTTGAAAACCAGATGGAACAATACCAGGCACGAAAGGCCGCTTGGGAAAGAGAACGTAAGTACAAAAAAGCGTCACCCGTTCCCCAAAACAAGTCCAAGCAGCCGGAAGATGCCGCAGTGCAGATTTCACAAACGAAACGAATTTTCGTCACCGGTGGAGCCGGAGGCATAGGCAAAGCTATCGTACAGGCTTTTTGCCGGACCGGTTGCCGGGTGGCTTTTTGTGACATGAACGAAACCACCGGGCAGCAAACCGCCCAAGAAACCGGAGCAGCATTCTACCCCGTCGATATCAGTGACAAAGACGCACTGGAACATTGCATGCAGAGTCTCTTCAACGAATGGGGAGATATTGACGTTATCATCAACAACGCAGGTATCAGCGAATTCTCCCCGCTCACGGAAACAGACGTTGAAGCTTTTGACAGAATAATGTCGGTCAACCTGCGTCCGGTATTCATTACGTCGCATGCACTGGCCGTACACCGCAAAAAGCAGACAAACGCCAATCCATACGGAAGAATCATCAACCTTTGCTCCACACGTTATCTGATGAGTGAACCCGACAGCGAAGGATACGCAGCCTCCAAAGGCGGTATCTATTCATTGACACACGCTCTCGCCATGTCCCTTGCCAAGCAACATATCACGGTGAATTCCATTTCACCGGGTTGGATACAGAATCATGATTACGGCCAACTACGCCTGGAAGACCATGCACAGCACCCCTCCGGACGAGTGGGAAAGCCAGAGGACATTGCCCGCATCTGTGTATTTCTTTGCCAAGAAGAAAATGATTTCATCAATGGAGAAAACATCACGGTTGACGGAGGCATGACCAAAAAGATGATTTATACTGAATAACCGTAATTCCTAAAACTTAATGTTTATCTTTGCGCCATTATGTTACACCGGTTCACCACTTCCATCAATGACATTCCATTACCGGAAAGGTTCACTTACCCTTTCTGCTATACGCCCCATCCGCTCTGCAAGCTGGCGGCCCAAGAAGTACAAGACTACCTCAACCGGCAGACGCAATGGAAACATGAATTGGAACAAGGCAAAATGTTCGGCGTACTGATAGTGCAGACAAGTCAAGGAGAAATCGGATATTTAGCCGCTTTCTCCGGCATCCTCGCCGGAAACAACATGCATCCGTTCTTTGTTCCGCCTGTATATGACCTGTTACAGCCGCAAGGATTCTTCAAGATCGGAGAAGAACAGATTTCACAAATCAATATCCGCATCAAGCAACTGGAAGAAGACAAGGATTTCCAAAAATCAGTCACAAAGCTGTCAGTATTGGAACAGGACGCGCAAAACGCATTGAACAAAGAACGGCAGCAAATGAAGGCAGCCAAACAACGGCGGGAAGCACAAAGGCAAAGTTCTCCACTCTCCTTGGAAGAAGAAGCCGCACTGATACGCGAAAGCCAGTTCCAAAAAGCCGAATATAAACGCATGGAACGTGCTTGGAAAGAGAAAATCAGCTCCATGAAAAGCCGGATTATCCTCCATGAAGAGGAAATACAACAACTGAAAGCTGAACGGAAAAAACGCTCTGCCGCACTTCAACAAAAGCTATTCAGGCAATTCAAAATGCTGAATTACAAGGGAGAGACCAGAACTCTTTGCGAAATCTTCGCAGAAACCGCACATAAAACTCCACCTGCCGGAGCCGGTGAATGTGCCGCTCCCAAACTACTGCAACAAGCCTACCTTCATCATTGGAGACCGATCGCTATGGCAGAATTCTGGTGGGGAGCTTCTCCCAAGACAGAAATACGCCATCACGGCCATTACTATCCTGCATGCAAAGGAAAGTGCGAACCCATACTACGGCACATGCTGCAGGGATTGGAAGTAGAAGAAAATCCGATGTTACGCAGCATGCGATTCATCCCCAAGGAACTGGAGATTATCTTTGAAGACCGATGGCTTGCAGTAATCAATAAGCCTGCAGGCATGCTTTCTGTTCCCGGCAAGGAAGAGGCCATTTCTGTCTATAGCTTGATGCGCCAGCGATATCCCGATGCAGAGGGACCTATGATTGTACACCGCCTTGACATGGCAACTTCCGGTTTACTAATCATTGCCAAAACCAAGCAAGTACACCGAAACCTACAGGCACAATTCAAGGAGCGGACCGTGAGAAAGCGATACATCGCTTTGCTGGACGGCATTGTTCCACAAAATACAGGAACCATAGAATTGCCACTTTGCCCGAATCTCCTTGACCGTCCACGGCAGATGGTGAATACAGAACACGGAAAAGTGGCGATTACGAATTTTGAAGTACTGGAACGGAAAGGAAACATCACTCGTATCTCCCTGTACCCTCACACCGGACGTACACATCAGCTACGCATACATACAGCCCATCCACTGGGGCTGCATTGCCCCATCATAGGCGATGAACTCTATGGCAAAAAAGCAGACAGGCTTTACCTGCACGCTGAAACCATAGAATTCATACATCCGATATCGGGCGAAACAATCAAACTGACTAAAAAAGCCGGATTCTAAAAGTAAACACAACATCTATACAAAAACAACAAATGGAAATAACCCAACCTACCCCTCAAGATTATGACGAGCTTCTTACCCTATGGGAAGCCTCAGTACGGAGCACCCATCATTTTCTGGCCGAAGAAGACATCCTGTTTTATAAACCGTTGATACGGGAACAGTATTTCCCCACCGTAGAACTTTATATCATCCGCAACCAGGAAGAAAGGATAGCAGCCTTTATGGGATTAGGCGGTGAACTCATTGAAATGCTATTTGTACATCCCGACGAACAAGGCAAAGGATATGGAAAACAGTTGATGGCTTATGCCCTTCACGAAAGGCACATCCACAAAGTAGATGTCAACGAACAAAATGAGCAGGCATGTCTGTTCTACCAACATTCAGGCTTCAAGATTGTCGGCCGTGACGAGACAGACTCTACAGGAAAACCTTTTCCTATTCTACACTTGCAATGGAAACTTGATTTATATACACTCAATACACCCTACTTATGAAAATACATCATATTGCTATCTGGACTTTCCGACTGGAAGAAATGAAAGAGTTTTATACCCGCTACTTCAAGGGAATCAGTAATGAAAAATACATCAACCCGAAAAAGGGCTTCGAATCCTATTTTCTCCGTTTTGAAGGAGGTACGGATTTAGAATTAATGAGTAGAACCGATATCCGGAATACTCCTATCGAGGAAAACAGACGAGGGCTCACTCACTTCGCTTTTTCGTTTGAAAGCAAAGAGGCCGTGCTTCAACAGACAGAATTGCTGCGCTCCGCAGGATATACCATTGCGGGAGAACCCCGTACTTCCGGAGACGGATATTTTGAAAGTGTAGTTTTAGATCCCGACGGCAACCGCATCGAGTGCGTTTTCAAAGCCTAAGGGCGCGAAACAGCCCGGATTGATAGAAGCATCCGAGAGATTGATGACGATACCACAATCTTCTATTATCTCTACCAACTCTTGAAAAGGATCTTCCCGCAAAGGTCCCCTGCCCAAAGGAATAATCTGATGCTTGCACTTTGCCAGGTAGTCCGTCAAGTTCTTCCCGACAAATCCGGAAGCGCCACTAATACCTATTCTCATAACTGCAACTTTTTTACAAAACAACAAATCAGCCTGTTTTTTAGTTCGTAAAATCCCGTCTACAAGAAAAAGTCATTTTATACAGAATTAAAATCATCACTTTTCGCAGGGCATTCCTCTAAGTTTCCTATGTTTGCATTATTATTCAATCCTTGATTTTAAACTTAATTTTTCAACATGAAATTCATCGCATTACTATTCACCGTATTCATTAGTTTACAAACCTTCGGTCAGGAAAAGTTTCCCGACGGAACTCCTATTCCCGATTGGTTCAGACAAAACAACATTGTCAATATAGAGACATTGGGAGGAAAATACCAGATCACCGACTACGGTGCAGTCAATGACAGTACCCTCCTGCAAACGGAAAAAATACAAGCGGTCATTGACCTGGCTTCCCAAAAGGGAGGTGGTGTCATTATTATCCCCAAAGGTACCTTCCTCAGCGGTTCTCTTTTCTTCAAACCGAGAACACATTTATATTTAGAAGAAGGCGCCATGCTGAAAGGCAGTGACGACATCAGCAACTTTGCGATTGTAGATACCCGCATCGAAGGTCAAAGTCTGAAATATTTTGCAGCGTTGGTCAATGCCGACCGGGTGGATGGCTTCACTATTTCCGGTAAAGGAACCATTAACGGCAACGGAGAACGTTACTGGAAATCATTCTGGCTACGCCGCAAGGTCATTCCCAAATGCACCAATATGGATGAACTGCGTCCCCGGCTAATCTACATTTCCAACAGTAACGATGTGCAGCTTTCAGGGGTACATTTTATCAACTCTCCTTTTTGGACAACACACATTTATCGTTGCAACAATGTAAAACTGCTCGGCCTGCACATTTTTGCTCCATCAGCTCCGGTAAAGGCCCCGAGCAGCGATGCGGTTGACCTCGATGTATGCAAGAATGTATTGATAAAAAACTGCTATATGTCCGTAAACGATGATGCCGTAGCCTTGAAAGGCGGCAAAGGACCTTGGGCAGACAAGGACCCTAACAACGGTGGAAACAGCAACATTATCATTGAAGACTGTACATACGGTTTTTGCCATAGCGGACTGACGTTCGGAAGCGAGTCCGTCTATAACCGCAATATTATCCTACGCCGTTGCAAAATCAGTAATGCCAGCCGCCTGTTATGGCTGAAGATGCGTCCGGATACTCCCCAGCATTACGAATATATTTTGGTGGAAGACATTACGGGAAGTGCCAAAAGCTTTCTCTATATCAAACCTTGGACTCAGTTTTTTGACTTGAAAGGCCGTAAGGATATGCCAATGTCCTATTCCAACAATGTGACGATGCGCAATATTGACTTCAAGTGTGATGTATTCTTCAATGTCAGCCGATCTGACCAATACCAGCTGAAAGACTTTACCTTCGAAAATCTGAATATCCGGGCAAAAGACGGAAAATGCGACAAGGAAATCATCTCAAACTTCAAGTGGGACAAAGTAAAAGTAAATAACTGATAATCCATGATTAGTGATTTGTCTTATCTGTTCTGCATGAAAAGACAAATCACTAATCACCAATTACTATTCAAAGCTTCTCAATAACTTAATTTCTTCTGCCCAAAGAGATTCATCGGGTGTTTCCAAAATAACGGGCATGTCATTGAAACGTTCATCCTGCATGAAACGTCTAAAGAAATCCAGACCAATCAACCCTTTTCCGATACTGTCATGACGATCTACCCTGGAGCCCATAGTTTTCTTGGAATCATTCAGGTGTATGCCGCGCAGATAACCGAAACCGACTGTCGCATCAAACTCTCCGAATACTTTGTCATATTCATTCACAATATCATAACCGGCAGTAAAAGTGTGGCAAGTATCAAGACAGACTCCCACACGCGATTTATCTTCTACCCGGTCAATGATATGCTTCAGTTGCCAAAACTCATTTCCTACATTGCTCCCCTGACCGGCAGTATTCTCGATTACTGCTGTAACACCCTTGGTCTTAGCTAAAGTCATATTAATGGATTCTGCCACCCGGTCTAAACATGTTTCCACAGAAATTTTATTCAGATGGCTGCCCGGATGAAAATTCAGCAGTTTCAGTCCCAGTTCTTCACAACGCTGCATTTCATCCAGAAAAGCGGCACGGCTTTTTTGCAGACCTTCTTCTTCGGGATGCCCCAAATTTATCAGATAACTGTCATGAGGAAGGATATAGCGGGAGTCGAAACCGTACTTCTCGCAATTTTCCTTAAAAAGGCTGATACTTATATCACTCAGAGGCTTTGCCACCCACTGACGTTGGTTCTTGGTAAAGAGGGCGAATGCATTTGCCCCTATTTCGTGAGCATTGCCGGGAGCCTGTTCAACTCCGCCGCCGGCTGATACGTGTGCACCTATAAATTTCATAATTCTATTATATTTAGTAAACCATGTCTGTTTCTACAGAAGATTATTCTTTCATAAATTCCCATTGGGACACCTTCATGTCCACACACCCGTTTCCGCAGAACTTTACACCTTCACTTTCCAGTAATCCCCGCTGTTCCTCCCAAAAAGGAACCAATCTTCCCTGGCTGTTCACCACCCTATGGCAAGGCAGCCCCAAGCCTGAAGATGCATTGCGCAAAGCACGCCCTACCATACGGGAATATTGAGGTTTTCCCAAAAGATAAGCTATTTGCCCGTAAGTGAGCACACGTCCCGGGGGGATGGCGGCAACTACATTATAAACTTCCTTCTGAAAGAGATCCTTATCCATGAAATCTTATTTTTCAAGGCAAAGATAACGCAAACCTCGGCAGAATAAAATAAACAAGTTCATTTTATTCTGCCGAGGTGCGACTTATTTTCGTTTTCCAAACAAAAACATGACCGGAGATAGGCAGGCCTGTTTACAAGAATGTACTTGCACCGAGGATATTATACATATAAGTCACATTGCGAACGCGTATTATCCCACCATCCGGAGTAAACAATATCTGATATTTAGTCTGACTGTTCGCCATACCGACTTCTACAGCTACAATAGATTGCCATTCGGGAAACTGAACCCACGTTACATTCTGTACCATACCACCGGAATATTCACTGGCAGCAAAGGCGTTATATACAGCAGCAGGTACTTCATCCATGGTCGCCCAATCCGTCTGTTTCATCACCCATTGGGCATTAGCGCCAAACCATACCCTTGTATCGAAACCGTTCCTCATAAAATCCGCAACATAATAGGATCCATCTTGCGACCAGGCAATATCATTCGCCGCAGGATACATTTTTTTAAGCGCTTCCTGTACGTTGACAGGAGCCCAATCGGCAAAGGCCGAAACCGATGCCGCCAACATCAGTATCAAAAAAGAAAATTTCAATTTACTCATATCGTATCGGATTATTGTTATCCGTAGCTAAACAAGAGTAATCCAAAGAATGTTTCCCGGGGAAACAAGAATCCATACCTGTTGGTGGAATTATACAAGTATTCTTACTATCTTTGCTTCTTGAAGGCGAAACAGCAAACAGAGATACAGTACAAAAAGAGAACAGAAAGTTATCAATCGGAGAACTCAACCAAAACAAATATCATGAAATTCCTTACACTCACACCAGAAAACATATCTACCGAGCATTTATGCTGCGCAATTGGCGACAAAAGATGCTCCAAGCAAAATAAAATTCTATATTTGCATTCCATGTGAATGAATAGCAATTTATGTCCCGTATAGAACAAGAAAAACAAACCGTAGAGCAAATGATACGGCTATATTGCCGGAAAAAAGAAGGCAACAAGAAACTATGTCCCCAATGTCGCGAACTATTGGACTATTCACATGCACGACTTTCCCGCTGTCCTTTCGGAGAAAAAAAATCCACGTGCAAACTTTGCACCATTCATTGCTACAAACCGGAAATGAAAGAACGGATGCGTGAAGTAATGCGGTATGCTGGGCCCCGAATGTTGTTTTATCATCCTGCCGCAGCATTCCGCCACTTATGGAGAGAATGCCTGTGTCAGAATCTGACTAAGCGTTTGGGAGATCCGTGCCAAGAACAAGAAAAACAGTAAACCTCACTCAAATCATATCCCTCCAACGAGGCTGTTGCGTCCTTTGGCACAATCTCCCCTTTGTCAGAGACATAAACAGGCAGGCGTTCCCCACGCTCGTTCATCACAAAAAATGCCCCCACCTTACATTGGGGGCATAACATTTTACGCATAATCAGTTGAAATAATAAAGGAATATTGCCGCTCCTTCGAGCGCTTTCTTTTTCTCACCCTGGATTTCGATGGCAAACTTGATTTCCGCCTTGGCAACTCCACGCAAATTCGCCAGAGACTGCAATTCTGCAACAAGCCGGATACTCTGTCCGGATAATACAGCCTGCCCGAATTTCATCTTATCCATGCCATAGTTAATCATCATCTTCAGGTTATTCACCTCAATAATCTGGTTCCACAAGTAAGGCAACATAGACAAAGTCAGATATCCATGCGCTATGGTACTTTTAAAGGGGCTCTCCACTTTAGCACGTTCCGGTTCCACATGAATCCACTGGTGATCCAAAGTTGCATCGGCAAAAAGATTGATACGCTCCTGCGGAAGTTCCACATAGTCTGAAACACCAATTTGCCGGCCTACCAGCTTTTCAAAATCCTCATACGAGTTGATAATCACTTTTTCCATTATTTTTTGATATTATTTAATAAATGAATCCCGTCCCATACCCGACAAGTATCGTCAGTTTCCACTGAAACGGACAATACGTCCGTCTTCATACCCTTTCTTTCCGAGACGTAAAAAACGGTAACAAATATACTTTTAATTCCAGCAAGTGCAAAACGCAGGCATACCTTTTTCGCATTCAAAAAATCATATTTATTCTTATTTCTGGCTTCTGTCACCACATATATATCTGAAAATAACGTATATTTGCGTTGTTCTTGTTATCAGATATGATGACTAATGCCAATATGGAGCAATCTTGTTCCACTACCCTGACGAAAAAACAGAAAACAAATTCTACCATGAAACATGCCATTATTGTAGGCGCCACCTCCGGCATAGGAAAAGAAGTAGCCAAATTGCTGGTACAGCAAGGATGGCACATAGGAATTGCCGGCAGAAGGACAGAAGCTTTGAAGACCCTGCAAACCGGTGCCCCCACCCAAATTGATATACAGCAAATAGATGTAACGGATGAGGATGCCCCCGCACGATTACAGCAGTTGATAGAGAGACTGGGAGATATGGACCTTTTTCTCCTCAGTTCCGGAGTAGGTTTCCAGAACCGGGATTTGAACCCGGAAACAGAGTTGGATACGGCGCGTACCAATGTGGAAGGATTTATCCGTATGGTAACCTGCGCATTCAACTATTTCAAAAAGAGAGGATGCGGACACATTGCCGTCATCAGTTCCATTGCAGGGACCAAAGGCCTGGGAGTTGCTCCCTCATACTCTGCCACCAAGCGGTTCCAGAACACCTATATAGATGCATTGGCACAATTATCGGGCATGCAGCATCTTAATATTCACTTTACGGATATCCGCCCGGGCTTTGTTGCCACCGACCTATTAAGAAACGGCAAGTACCCTATGCTGATGCAAGCAGATAGCGTGGCACGGCACATAGTCAATGCCTTACACCGGAAAAAGCGAATAGCCGTCATTGACGGACGCTACCGGATATTGGTATTCTTCTGGCGGATGATTCCACGATGGTTATGGGAAAGGTTGCCCATAAAGAATTGATTTCGTATCTTCACGCCACAAAACATAAACAGTCCCAACATGAAAAGAAATTCAAAACACATAGCAGTTACAGCCGCCATCGCCTTATGCGCCGGTTCCACCCTACCCTTCCTTGCCGGAAGCAGCACCCTGGACCCGGAACGTGACTCGGTAAAATCCGAAGTGCCTTACTGCGTGACCTCTCCCGCCGTACCGGAGAAAATCTCCTTTGCCGGACAAGAAATAGACTTGTTGCGCTACGACCAACGTGAACGCATGGACCGTGAACTGATGTCCTTCACGTATATGCACTCCACCACCATGCTCACCGTGAAACGTGCCAATCGGTATTTCCCCGTCATAGAACCCATACTGAAAGCCAACGGACTGCCTGATGACTTCAAATATCTGGCCGTAATAGAAAGTAATCTCAATCCTCTCGCCAAGTCACCTGCAGGCGCATCCGGCTTATGGCAGTTCATGCCTGCCACAGGGCGAGAATTCGGATTGGAAGTGAACAGCAACATTGATGAACGTTACCACATAGAGAAAGAGACAAAAGCAGCCTGCGAATATTTGAAAAAGGCCTATGCCAAGTATGGCAACTGGCTTTGCGTGGCCGCCGCATATAATGCCGGGCAAGGCCGCATCTCCACTCAATTGCAGAAACAGATGGTGGATCAGGCCGCCGATTTGTGGCTGGTGGAAGAGACATCACGCTATATGTTCCGTCTGTTGGCAGCCAAAGCCGTTATCAGTAATCCGCAGCAATATGGGTTTCTGCTGAAACGCGAACATCTCTATCCACCAATTCCCTACACGGAAGTCAGCGTTAACTCGGGCATAGACAATCTGGCCCGGTTCGCCAAAAGCAAAGGTATCACCTATGCCCAACTCAAAGACGCCAATCCGTGGCTGCGTGACATCACTCTAATGAACAAAAGCGGACGTACATACATATTGAAGATACCTACACAGGCAGGCATGCACTACAATCCCAAAAAGACAGTGCCCTACAACAAGAAGTGGGTAATCAACTAAAACAGAAAAGAGATTTTAGCTCCGGTTTGTCTGCTTCTCTGTGATATACTTCCAGTAACGCACCGGCATATCCTGCCTGTGCTTCCTGGGATTAAGCCGTTCCTTAATGCAGATAGCCTTAAAATATGTTTTCCACAGAGACTGGAAAAGCTTTTCATCCTTGTCCATCACACTCTCGTCCAGCAATCCGGTAACAAGATGCCCTTCACGGCTATCTTCATCAAAAGTCACTTCACGTACTTCCTTCAAGTCATAATAATACCCATAGGCACGTTTGATATCATAAATCAGCCATCGTTGGTCGGCAAAGCGATCCTTAAAATGTCCTGTAACCAAAGGAAGAGCATTCTTTTCCGGTTCCACAGCAGCAAAAAAAGTCCCGTCCGCCGCTTTCTGAAAACGTACAAACTGAAGCAGGCGCAAACGTTCCCAATCCACACGCTTCCACATACGCGAAAAGGCCAGTACATCAGGATCGGAAAAGTTTGTCTCAATGGAACGGGGAGCATCTATAGCTTTACGGATGTAACGAAACAAAAGCAAAGCGGTTTCCTCTTCTTCAGCCAACCAACACTGGGCCAGACAAGTCAAGGCAGATGACGAAAGTTTCTTTTGCAACCCACGCCACACGCGCCCCGACTTTTCTTCATCGGTCATTACGGTAAAGACTTCATCATGAAACAAGGGCAACGGCTCTCCCACCGGAAGCAAGGCATCCGGAAAAGTGCGACGTGAATAAGCCTCAAAGACAGAAGTCAGCAATCCTTCGAACGTATTATCATATAGAAAGATGGTCATTCTCCAAAATCAATCGTCAATTGTCGTTCATCAATTTTCTTTTTAGGTTTCGGCAGCAACAGGTTTCGTACCCCCTGAGGGGTCATCTCGTTTACAGTCTTCATCGGAAGTTCACTGCAAGTAATGAAATATTGTGCCTTCTTCATCACAACCCCAATCTTTTTCAGCTGATAGAATCCTATCTTTGAAAAACGGCGGGAAGCCACAATCAACCGGGCGGACTTCACCCCGATACCGGGCACACGAAGCAACACTTCATAATCGGCACGGTTCACATCCACCGGAAACTGTTCGGGATGGCGCAAAGCCCATGACAGTTTAGGATCCAGTTCCAGATCAAGGTCCGGATAAGCGTCATCCACTATCTCCTCTACCTTGAATCCATAAAACCGCAACAGCCAATCAGCCTGGTAAAGACGGTTCTCACGCACCAGCGGGGGTTGTTTCAAAGCGGGCAGGCGCGTATCGTATGTATTCACGGAGATATAGCCCGAATAATATACCCTCCTCATTGTCGGTCCTTTATAAAGGGCAGAAGACAGATACAGAATATCCTTGTCCGTTTCCGCAGTGGCCCCCACTATCATCTGGGTACTTTGCCCGGCGGGGGCAAAACGGGGTGCATGACGATGCTTCTTACGTTCTTCCGAACTTTCCAGTACTCCTTGCTGGATATACCTCATGGGAGCATACACGCTTTTATGGTCTTTCTCGGGTGCAAGCATCTTCAGATTTTCTTCCTTCGGAATTTCAACATTCACGCTGAGACGGTCCGCATACAGCCCGGCCTCGTTCACCAGTTCACGACTGGCTCCCGGAATACTTTTAAGATGGATATAGCCGTTGAAGCGGTGTATTGTCCTCAAGTCCTTGGCCACCCGGACAAGACGTTCCATAGTATAATCCGGATTACGTACCACACCGCTACTGAGAAACAGTCCTTCTATATAATTGCGCCGGTAGAATTCCATGGTCAAGTCCACAAGCTCACTGACAGAAAGAGTGGCCCGCGGAAGATCATTGCTGCGACGGTTGATGCAATAGGCACAATCATAGATGCAATAGTTGGTAAGCATCACCTTGAGCAGCGAGATGCAACGCCCGTCCTCGGCAAAGCTATGGCAAATGCCCCATCCGCCTACGGTATTGCCCAGCATGCCCGACTTGTTGGAGCGCACTGTACCGCTGGAAGCACAAGAGACGTCATACTTCGCCGACTCCGCCAGTATCTTCAGTTTATTGAGCACATTTTCATCCATATACTTGCGCCAAATGTAGCAATAATACTTCTAACAACAAAAAAAGACCACCAATCATGGTAGTCTTTCACAGCACGAGATATGCTTTTGTTTTTTTACTTCTTAGATGCTTCCAAAGATGCTTTACGGAATTCTTTCATCACTTTTTCAATTTCCAAAGAAGCCTTACGGGCACGAGTTCCTGCTGCTTTGTTACCATTTTCTAACTGAGCGTTTGCATCTTTTGAGAAGTCTGCATATAATGCAGCTACTTTTTCAACTAATTCTTTCATAATCCTTTTTTAATTACTTCGTTAATAATGTCTGGCAAAAATACATTCTTTCTTGAAATAAATGCAGAAAAACGATTTTTTTTTTGAAATATTCCGTAAAATGGGCATAAAAAAGGACATATACGTGTTTTTTCTCTACTTTTGCAAACATGAAAACGCTTACCAATACCGATTATATACACGCTCTCATCGCTGAAGGAGAGCATCAGCAGCAGGATTTCAAATTTGAAATTTCTGATGCAAGAAAGATTGCCAAGACTCTTTCCGCCTTTGCCAATACCGACGGGGGCAGGCTGCTCATCGGAGTAAAGGATAACGGGAAAATAGCCGGCGTACGTTCGGATGAAGAACAATATATGATAGAAGCGGCAGCCAAACTGTATTGCCGTCCGGAAGTGAGTTACAGCATGCAGACTTACCAAGCGGAAGGACGCAGCATACTCGTGGTACAGATTGATGAAAGCAGACAAAAGCCAGTGTACGCCAAAGACGAGACAGGCAAATACCTCGCCTATATCCGTATTAAAGATGAAAACATTCTGGCAACTCCCGTCCACCTGCGCGTGTGGCAACAAAGCGTGAGCCCTAAAGGAGAGTTGATGGAATACACTGAACGGGAACAGTTACTGCTTGACCTTTTGGAAGAGAACGACCGGTTATCATTAAACCGTTACTGCCGTCTGGCACATCTTTCCCGCCGTTCTGCAGAACATCTGTTGGCTAAGTTTATCCGTTACGACATCGTAGAACCTGTGTTCGAAGGACATAAATTCCATTTCAGGCTGAAAGGCTGACCGGTTACAAAGCACCTCAAGTTCTCCTCTAACCGTGTTTTCCCGTAAGACCAATATGTCCGGCAAGGTTATTTACCAATAAAAAAATACCGGGATAAAGAATATCTGTTTCCCTTTTACCGAAACGCAAGCAAAGGTTTACTTTTCAAGCGGCTCATGGGTCGAGGCATAAATTATAAATTAAGAATCGGGCAATTGTTGGTGTAAATCAACTTATTTCGTACTTTTGCAACCATAATTGCCAAGCAATTTATAATTTATAATTCATTAGTCACAATTTAATATGGGTTTATTTACCAAATTATTCAACAAAAACAGCGAAGAAATCTCTTCCAAGAATGTAGAGGACTTCGTATCGCTGACACGCGTTTACTTCCAGTCCGTAATAGCCGTTAATCTGGGAATTACCAATATCCGCTTTGTACCTGACGTTGCCAACTTCAAGCGTCTGTTCAAAATCCCTACACAGGGAGGACGTCTGGGACAGGCAGAAAAAAGCGCCTCGCGCAAAATGCTGATGCAGGACTATGGAATCAGTGAAAATTTCTTCAAGGAAATCGACGCATCGGTCAAGAAGCATTGCCGTACACAAAATGACGTACAAGGCTATCTTTTCATGTACCAAGGTTTCTCCAACGACTTGATGATGCTGATGGGCAATTTGATGCAATGGAAGTTCCGCATGCCTTCCATCTTCAAAGGCGCCTTGCGCGGCATGACGGAAAAGACCGTACATGATGTCTGCACAAAAACCGTCTGGAAGAAAGACGACGTGCACAAAACAGCCATGACAGTACGCCAGTATAAAGAACGTTTAGGATACTCCGAACAATGGATGTCCGAGTATGTATATAACATTGTGATGTTGGCAAAGAAAGAGTCGAAGAAAAAAAACACAGAAGAAAGCAAGGCGTAACTTGCAACTTCAACGTCAAAAGTTGTTTTTGTTACCAAAAGAAAAAGAACTATAAAGTATTTCGCAAGAAAGCGGGCGAGGAAGAAATTCTTCGCCTTTTTTTATTATATTTAGCAAACAATTTAAATATAAACGCTTATGAAACAAAAGAAAATGCTTGCACTCACTCTCTCACAACTGGAACAACTTTATCGGCACGAACTTCCCGAACTGGTAAGCATCGCAGCACAAAGCGACCATACAGAAGCTTTCAAGGCCCGCCTTTCGGAGTACATCGCCGGACATCCGGAAAGGGAAAGCGAGGCCGGTAAGCAAATTCGACTTTTGATTGAATTTGACGGGCAGGAAATACACGAGCTCTCCACCGGAGAACAACTGCCCATATCCACTTTATCAATGCTGCATTCCTTCCTGACCGGACAATGGGAAGAAGAAACGGAAACAGATCTATTCATCGACTTGTTCCAACAGTTCAAGCGCCTCCGGCAACCCGTACCCGTCCTGCCTTCCGCACAAAAAGTCAGAACACTGACCGAACGCTGGGCTACCGGACTGGACGAAGACGTGCAACAGATCCGCGCCGGAAACAAAAAACGGATTCTGCACGCACTGGTACAAAAAATAGACCACCGCAAGAATCCGTCATCACGTTTCCGCTTTGAAGAAGGAACCAGCTATGAAGAAAAATTCCGTCTTGTCGGTGAATGGTGGAACGACTTTCGTTTCCATCTCTCCATGGCAGTCAAGAGTCCCGCAGAACTGAACCGCTTCCTTGGCAATTCCCTTTCCGCAGAAACCATGTATCTGCTATCCAAAGCACGCAAGAAAGGCATGCCCTTCTTTGCCACTCCCTATTATCTGTCTCTGTTGGACTGTACCGGAAGTGGATATGACGATGAAGCCTTGCGCAGCTATATCCTCTACTCCCCCCAATTGGTGGAAACCTACGGGCAAATCCATGCCTGGGAACGGGAAGATACCGTGGAAGAAGGCAAACCCAATGCCGCCGGCTGGCTGCTGCCCGACGGGCACAACATTCACCGCCGCTATCCGGAAGTCGCCATCCTCATCCCCGACACTATGGGACGTGCCTGTGGAGGACTCTGCGCATCCTGCCAGCGCATGTACGATTTTCAAAGCAAGCGGCTCAATTTTGAGTTCGATACTTTAAGACCCAAAGAAAGCTGGGAAAAGAAACTGCGCCGCCTGATGGCTTATTTTGAGGAAGACGCACAATTGCGCGACATCCTTATCACCGGCGGGGATGCCTTGATGAGCCAGAACAAAACGCTGCGCAACATTCTGGATGCTGTTTACCGCATGGCTTCCCGCAAGCGGAAAGCGAACCTTGAACGTCCCGAAGGAGAAAAATACGCAGAATTGCAACGCATCCGCCTCGGCTCACGCCTCCCCGCCTATCTGCCCATGCGAATCAATGACGAGCTAGTGGAAATACTGCGGGAGTTTAAAGAGAAAGCCTCTACCATCGGCATCCGGCAGTTCATCATCCAGACCCACTTCCAGACCCCGCTCGAAGTGACTCCCGAAGCCGCTGAAGGGATACGCAAGCTGTTGGCTGCAGGCTGGCTGATCGACAACCAGCTGGTATATAACGTGGCTGCTTCCCGCCGGGGACATACCACCCGGCTCCGCCAAATACTCAACCAACTCGGAGTAGTCTGCTACTACACTTTCTCCGTAAAAGGTTTTGAAGAAAACAACGCAGTATTTGCCCCGAACAGCCGTTCCGTACAGGAGCAACAGGAAGAGAAACGTTTTGGAAAACTATCCAAAGAAGATGCACACAATCTGTCCGTACTGCTTGAAAAAGCTGCCGACCCGGCTGCCTGCATACGCCGTTTCCTGAAAACACATCATTTGCCGTTTCTTGCCACCGACCGCAATGTGCTCAACCTTCCCGCCATAGGCAAAAGCATGACCTTCAGTACGGTAGGCATCACTCCCGATGGAAAGCGCATCCTGTGCTTCGACCATGACGGCACGCGCCGGCATAGTCCCATCATAGACCGGCTGGGGCAAGTGTATATCGTGGAAAACAAATCCATAGCCTCCTATCTGCGCCAGTTACAGGCCATGGGAGAAGATGTGGAAGAATATGCCACCATCTGGAACTACACGGAAGGCCAAACAGAATCCCGCTTCAGTCTCTACGAGTATCCGGATTTTCCTTTCCGGATTACCGATAAAATGACTAATCTGGAAATAGCCGGATAGCATTTCCAAAATAATCCGTACTTTTGCAGGCGCAACAATGAACCAGAGAAGTATGGAAATAGAGCAGCATCCTTTAGAACCTTTTCTCCCCGGCAATGCCCGCCTGCTGATGCTGGGGAGTTTTCCGCCGCAAAAAAAACGGTGGTCCATGGAATTTTACTACCCTAACTGGAACAACGACATGTGGCGGATCGTGGGATACCTGTTTTTCAATGACAAGGAGTATTTCGTTGAAAAGACAAAAAAAGCTTTCTGCAAAGACAGGCTGGCAAGCTTCCTGCAAGAAAAAGGCATCGCACTGTTCGATACGGCTTCCGCCGTCCGCCGTTTGCAAGACAATGCCTCGGACAAATTCCTGGAGGTGGTGCAGCCTACGGATATTCCAGCCCTGCTACACCAGCTGCCACAGTGTCAAGCCATTGTCACTACCGGCGAAAAGGCTACCGACACCCTTTGTGCACAATTTTCCATTGAAAAACCCAAAGTGGGTGATTTTACGGAGTTCCTATTCGAAAACAAGCCCATGCGTCTCTACCGGATGCCCTCTTCATCGAGAGCTTATCCACTGGCTTTGGAAAAAAAAGCCGCCGCATATCGCATTATGTATCAGGACTTACAAATGTTGTAAGCAACTTTCCGTATAAAATTAAAGTCCAAGTTACTTGTATATTTAAAAGTTTCCATTACCTTTGCAGCCGCAAATACGGGAGTAGCTCAGTTGGTAGAGCACCGGTCTCCAAAACCGGGTGTCGGGAGTTCGAGCCTCTCCTCCCGTGCAACGATAAATAGCTGTAAGTAATCACTTGCAGCTATTTATTTTTTTGCTCCGTCAAACGCAGCGCATCCCCCAAAGCCTCATTTCATTGATGAATGGAACCAAGACAAATGTACCTTATCGGATATCTATCAGTTTATGCGTCTGCAAACTCAGTCTCCACTTGGGATGACGCATCACACAATCCACCGTTTCTCCGATATTATTACAAGAACAAGGTTGAAGAAAGAAATGTGCGGCGGGCAATTGTTCATAACCAGTAATATCTTGCCCCTCATACACCACTTTCACTTCATCCATGCGGGCAATCCCCAATCTGGTTCCCTGCTTGGGCGAACAAGTCACCCAGTCTATATTGTCGGGCAATAAACGCGTACCATTGGTTTCGATACAGACGTACTTGCCTGCCCGGTGCAGACGGTCAACAAATTCACCGTCAATCCAGAGAGAGGGTTCCCCGCCTGTCAGAATCACGGTGGCGGCAGGATATTTCCCTACCTCCTCCATAATCTCGTCATCCGACATCAAACATCCTTCTTCATGCTGAGTGTCGCAAAAAGAACATTTCAGATTACAACCGGAAAAACGGATAAAAACAGCCGGAGTCCCCGTATGGAACCCTTCTCCCTGCAGGCTGTAGAATATTTCGTTAATCTTTCTCATAAACGGCTATATTTGATTCGGACTCCTGCACCTCTACCTTGAAACAGGCAGGTATCTGGTCGCATATCCAGCGGGCAATGTTCTCAGCGGTAGGATTGAAAGGAAGAACCTCATTCAGGTTGCGATGGTCCAGCTGCTCCTTCACCACCTGTTTGATCCGGCTAAAATCGATGACCATTCCATCTGCGTTCAGTTCCTTGGAACGGCAATAGACAGTGATAATCCAATTGTGACCATGCAGATTCTCACATTTGCTGCGATAGGAAAGCTGCAGGCTATGGGCTGCCGACACTTCCATGCGTTTAATGACTGTGTACATACTGTTAATACGCTAATTAATATATAGTTATTGAGTTGCCGCATCTAATGTCACCTCGATGCGGCAGCAAAAGTACAAAAAACTCGGGACTTACCATGCAAATCAGGCGGGTAAGTCCGTTGATTTTAACAGAGTATCAACCAATCAATTCATAACTGCATACCTGAATAGGCATATCCAGATTATGCAGTACTTTCTCAAGCTGAATGCCTTCCCGGTTATCGTATTCATAGCCGAAAGTGGCCCGAATCCCCTGCAGGATAAACTGCGTAGCACGATCCAGCGCGATGGGCAGGCTATCTCCCTGCAGCAAGGCACCGGTGATGACACTGGTAAAAGTATCTCCCGTACCGGGATAATGAGCCGGCAGATAAGGGCAGGTTACTTTCCAATAACGGTCACCGTTCCGGTTGTAGGCATACACGGAGGTCTTGTGTTGGTCATCCAGGACCGGAACACTGGTAATGATTACCACTTCGGGGCCACAGTCGGAAAGCATACGGAGATACGCTTTCAATTCCTCGTCCGTATTCTGTTCTTTATGAGGTATATCCAGCAGATAGAACAGTTCCGTCAAATTGGGAGTAATGACATCCGCCTTGGTGATGAGATGCTTCATCTCATCAATCATTGCACGGTCAAAGTTGGTATAGAGCCTTCCGTTATCTCCCAGCACAGGATCCACAACAACCAGGTTGTCCGACCCGCGGAAATCATCGATGAAATCCGAAACGATGTGTATTTGGCGGGAAGAGCCTAAATAGCCGGTATAAAAAGCATCAAACCGTATTCCCAACTTCTTCCATTCGGAAATAATCCTCGGCATCTCGTCCGTCAGGTCAAGGAAAGAGAACTCCGGATACTGGGTGTGGCTGGACAATACCGCCGTGGGCAACGGACACACTTGAAACCCCATAGACGAAAGAATGGGAATGACCACTGTCAAAGAAACCCGTCCTACCCCCGAAAGGTCATGGACGGCAACCACCTTCTTTACTTTATTCGCATACATATTATCTGTATCATTATTTTTTCTACATTTGCCGCATGAAAACCATCTGCATCATCCTCGGAACAGTCTCGCTCGCACTCGGCATCATCGGCATATTCCTGCCCCTGCTGCCTACCACTCCTTTTCTGCTGCTCACGGCGGCCCTCTATTTCAGAGGTTCGCCCCGTCTGTACCAATGGTTGCTGAACCACAAACACTTCGGTCCCTATATCCGGAATTTCCGTGAGAACAAGGCCATCCCGCTGCGGGCCAAAATCATCTCCCTGCTGCTGATGTGGGGAACCATGATTTACTGCATCTTCTTTCTCATACCACTGGTATGGGTGAAAGTAGTGATGTTCCTCGTGGCGGCGGGAGTAAGCTGGCATATCCTGTCATTCAAGACACTCAATTAAACCGCTCCTCCCAGCCTCTCAAAGAATTCCCCCAATCCTCTCCTCGCGTCGGCCAGCTTGTCTTCCCAATGCTTTACGGAGTTCTGCCCGATAATGTCCGTCACGTACTTCACGGAAATGAACGGAACTTTCTTGGCACGGCACACCATTGCCTGCGCGTACGCTTCCATATCCACCACATCACCCTGCACATCCAAGAGTTCCGTCAGGAAGGTGTCTCCCGTATTACATATCCCCTCACCCTGCCAATGCAGACAATAACCTTTCTCGGCCAGCAGTCCGGCAGAATCAATCTCATACTCCATTCCCAGATCGGTCAGTTTCTGCATATCGCGGTCTATAAAATGACGGCATACAAAAATGTCTCCCACCCGGTGGCTGACAGTACCTGCCGTGCCTGCATTCACCACCAGGTCCGGCTGCGCATGGTTAATGGCCTCTGTAAGATAAAAGGCCGATTTCACCTTTCCCACTCCTGTACGGAGATAGCCTATCTGCACTTCCTCCTCCCCTATCAGACCGGGGAACTTCAATTCCGTAAATTCGCCCTGAACGGCGTAAGTAACCAAGATTCTCATACTTTGTTTATCTTTTCCAATAATTATTTCATGATATAACTCTTCAACGCTTCCACATACTCCTCAAAAGCATCTATCCCCTGCGAAGTAATCCTGCAAAGCGTACAAGGCATCTTTCCTTTAAAAGTTTTTGTCACCTCCACATAGCCTGCCTTGCTCAGCTTGTCAATCTGCACGCTGAGATTGCCCGCCGTAGCTCCGGTCTGCTGACGAATATAGACAAAGTCAGCCTCCTCGACACTGATAAGCAACGACATCACCGCAAGCCGCAGTTCGCTATGGAGCAAAGGGTTCAGTTCTTTAAACATATCAATTGTTTCATTTTTTTCTATTGACTTCAATCTTTAAACATTTTTTCTTCCATAATCAAAAGTGTTTATTTATCCTGTTTTGCCATTCTATTTAAATAATGTCCGGGAATCACCATCATAAAGACAAAAGCCAATGCAAAAAACAGTATCTGGTTCATACCGGGCACGTAAAAACAGCCTATCGAAAGCAGGGCTCCCAACGCACCTCCTACGGCAACCACCTTCATTCTTATAATCAGCCCGGTCAGAGCGGTCCCCATTCCCATCAACAGCAAAACGGTAAACAGAACAGGAATGTTACCTACAAACATAGTTATGCACGTTACCAAAAAACCACCTAAACCAAATACCGTCCACACATAACCTACAACACGGTCTATGTAGGTTTTTACCGTTTTCCGAGCCTTCCGCTGACTCCACAACGTAGCAGGAAAGGCTATGACCGGAAGCAGGAACCACAGGAATTGCCAATCGCTATTGCCCGTTTCTTTCAACAGGAACCAAACCAGCAACGAGATTATCACCGTCATATATCCCCACAGCAGAAAAGGTGTCCCTGAATTTTCCGCCATTCTGTTCTTCGTATTCTGTATCATCCGAGCGATGAGCTCCAAGCTCTCTTTCTCATTCAGCTTTCTTTCTTCCATTTTCCTGCCGTCTTATTTGTTACTTACTTTTAATACCCGCTTCAGCGCTACCTCCACCTGCTTCGTGTCGGCACTCACCTCCACATCCGCCATCGCGCAATACTCAGACGGAATTCCGTCTTCCTTATCCAACTGATAATTACCGTTTTCATCATGGAAAGCATAGAGCTTCCCCACAGCAGAAGGGATGTTCGTCACCTTCACTTTCAGAACTCCTTGCGCAGCTACGCCCAACGCAAATACACAGAGAAGAACTGCCGCCATACTTCTATAAACAATCGTTTTCATAAGCATTCTCTTTAAGTTACACATACTAAAAACACATTTCGGACTCGAGCTCCGACACAAAGATAAGTAGTTTATTTTATAAACCAAATTATTTTATAAATTATTTTATAGAATTCTCAACTTCCTCCTTTCCTTTACTACCGACTATTCCAACCATCCCTATAAAGTAGTATCAGAAACACCAAGAAGTAATCCCCGCCTTACTAAAAACTAATCGTCCGACAGCCGTCTAATTATCGTCCAACAATTGTTTAATTATCGTCCGACAGCTGTCGGACGATAATTAAACAGTCGTCGGACGATTAGTTTGTAGTAACGGAGACGCTAAACGTTCGAAAAGAAAGAAATAAAATCCTTCTAAAGAGCAAACAGTTCCATACCTGCCCGCATATCTTGAAAGACCGGCACCCTACTTCCCTCCCCCAGAAACCAGTCTTTCATGCATCATTTCGGTTATTTCGGCACTTCCACAGCATATTTTCCCCGAAAAGTTTTTGTAATCTCCAAGTTAATCGTATTTTTGTGTACAATTTTGGTGTAGTAATGACAGACGAAGAAAAGAAGCTATTAAGTACCTTTGAAGCCAGACTGCGACATTTAATCTATCTGCACGATGAATTAAAGCGCGAAAATGCTGAACTAAAGCAACTTCTCGAAGCCAAAGAAGAAGAGTGCGAAAAGATGCAAGCTGACTATAACGAACTGGAAATTAACTACACGAACCTAAAAACAGCTACGGCAATCAGCCTTAACGGCAGTGACGTGAAAGAGACGAAACTGCGATTGTCAAAATTAGTGCGTGAAGTCGATAAATGCATCGCTTTATTGAATGAATAGAAAAGAAGGATGTATGAACGATAAGATAAAGATAAACCTGCAGATGGCAGGAGCCTCCTACCCTCTCACAATCAACCGCGAGGATGAGGAAAAGGTAAGAGAAGCCGCCAAGCAGGTAGATATCCGGCTCAATGCGTATAGGGAGCATTATCAGAATGTATCTCCGGAGAGAATCATAGCCATGGTGGCCTATCAGTTTTCTTTGGAAAACCTACAGTTGAAAGACCGTAATGATACTGAACCTTATACGACCAAGATAAAGGAACTGACCGAAGTATTGGAGGCCTATTTTAAAGAACCATAAGCCTCAATCCTTCCATTCAGTCGGAAAGAGAGAATATTCGCGCACTGTACGAAAGCTCCGTCCTTGACACGGACAGGCTTTTATACAGTGCTTTTTTATTTATATACTAAAACAAATTAATAAAATGACAGTAGTTACAATACTCGTATCCATTGCCTGCTTCATTGTCGGAGGATTTGCCTCGTATATGTTTTTCAAGCATGGCTTGAAGTCCAAATACGACAGTATTCTGAAAGAAGCCGAAACGGAGGCAGAAGTAATCAAGAAAAACAAGTTGCTGGAAGTAAAGGAAAAATTCCTGAACAAAAAAGCGGATCTGGAAAAAGAAGTTTCCATCCGCAACCAAAAGATACAGCAAGCGGAGAACAAACTGAAACAACGTGAACTGGTGCTGAACCAACGCCAGGAAGAAATCCAGCGCAAAAAACTGGAAGCGGAAGCGGTAAAAGAAAACCTGGAAGCCCAACTGGTAATTGTCGACAAGAAGAAAGAAGAACTGGAGCACATGCAGCGCCAGGAAATCGAAAAACTGGAAGCCATCTCCGGGCTTTCCGCCGAAGAGGCCAAAGAACGCATGGTAGAGTCGCTGAAGGAAGAGGCCAAGACCCAGGCGCAATCTTATATCAACGACATCATGGATGACGCCAAACTGACGGCAAGCAAGGAAGCCAAGCGCATCGTGATACAGTCCATTCAACGTGTAGCCACTGAAACGGCTATCGAGAACTCCGTTACCGTATTCCATATCGAATCAGACGAAATCAAAGGACGTATTATCGGCCGTGAAGGTCGTAACATCCGTGCCCTTGAAGCTGCCACCGGTGTGGAAATCGTTGTAGATGATACTCCGGAAGCTATCGTACTCTCTGCTTTCGACCCGGTTCGCCGTGAAATTGCCCGTCTGGCATTGCACCAGTTGGTAACAGACGGCCGTATTCACCCCGCCCGTATCGAAGAAGTAGTTGCCAAGGTGCGCAAGCAGGTGGAAGAAGAAATCATTGAAACCGGCAAGCGTACCACGATCGACCTGGGTATCCACGGACTGCATCCGGAACTCATCCGTATCATCGGTAAGATGAAATATCGTTCCTCCTATGGTCAGAACCTGTTGCAGCATGCCCGCGAAACGGCCAATCTTTGTGCTGTGATGGCGTCGGAACTGGGGCTCAATCCCAAAAAAGCAAAACGTGCCGGACTATTGCACGATATAGGCAAGGTACCCGATGAAGAACCGGAATTGCCGCATGCACTCTACGGTATGAAGCTTGCCGAGAAGTTCAAGGAAAAACCGGATATCTGCAATGCCATCGGCGCACACCACGACGAGGTGGAGATGACCAGCCTGCTGGCTCCCATCGTACAAGTATGCGACGCCATATCCGGCGCACGCCCTGGAGCCCGCCGCGAAATCGTAGAAGCATACATCAAGCGTTTGAATGACCTTGAACAACTCGCCATGTCCTATCCGGGCGTAACAAAGACATACGCTATCCAGGCCGGACGTGAATTGCGTGTCATTGTCGGTGCAGACAAGATTGACGACAAGGCAACCGAGAACCTTTCCGGTGAAATAGCCAAGAAGATACAGGATGAAATGACGTATCCGGGACAGGTCAAGATTACCGTAATCCGCGAAACACGTGCAGTGAGCTATGCCAAGTAAAAGCAAAACATACCAAATGAAATAGAAAATAAAGGGTGAATGGAAAGATTCACCCTTTATCATTCAAAAGCGATATAAAATGGAAAAGTATCAATTTGAAGTTTGCGCAAATTCCGTAGAAAGCTGCCTCGCCGCACAGGCCGGAGGCGCCGGCCGGGTGGAACTATGCGCAGGCATTCCCGAAGGCGGCACAACCCCTTCTTACGGAGATATCATCGTAGCGCGCGAAACACTGACCGCAACCAGGCTACATGTCATCATCCGTCCGCGCGGCGGTGACTTCCTCTACTCGCCGATAGAGCAACGAATCATGTTGAAAGACATAGACAACGCCCGCCGGTTGGGGGCAGACGGAGTTGTATTCGGATGCCTCACGGCAAAAGGGGATATAGACATTCCTCTGATGAAACAGCTGATGGAAGCCGCCCAAGGCATGTCCGTCACTTTCCACCGGGCTTTCGATGTCTGCCGCAATCCACAAAAGGCGCTTGAGGATATTATCAGCCTGGGATGTGACCGTATCCTCACTTCCGGCCAACAACCTACGGCAGAGCAAGGCATACCTCTGCTGAAGGGTTTGCAGAAACAGGCCGCCGGACGTATCATCCTATTGGCCGGATGTGGAGTGAATGAAACGAATATCGCACATATCGCCGCAGAAACCGGTATCCGTGAATTCCATTTCTCGGCCAGGGAGACTCTGAAGAGTGACATGGCCTACCATAACGAGGCAGTCTCCATGGGCGGCACCGTACATATCGACGAATACTCACGGCCTGTAACCACCGCAGAGCGTGTGAGGCGAACAATAGCCTCTCTCTGCAGCTTTTCGGAGTAGTCATTCTGTTTTCAACTTCCTCTTCGTATTAAAGCCCGTGTACCGTCTTCATCAGCTGCTCACCCAGACCGATGGTATAACCCTGTGATACAAACACTACCCGGTTAAATGTATCGGCAATGATAAATATCGGTAAGCTGTCTTTATGCCGTAACTTCATAGCCTCGGCTATTTGTCCGGAAATACCGTCTGTATCTATACCGTAAATAATAGTGGAAGGCAAATCCGGGAAAGATTCCTTGATAAATTTCCTGGACTGCGCCTCATTCGGGAAGAGCAATACCATCTTCCGTCCCCATTTCTCCAAATCAGCCTTGAAAGCGGCGATGTCGCGCAATGCATGGTTGGTGGGTTCCTGGTTGACTCCCAAAATCCCCACTACAAAATACCCGCGGCCACAAGCCTGCAACAAGCTTTCCTTCGACGGGACATCCGATGCAGTATCCTCGCGCAGCGGTGTGAAAAGAGACTCGGAATTGAAACTGCCGATCACTTGTACTTCATCCTTGCTTTCGCGCATCACCAACTCGATATCGGTCGTTTTTCCCGGAAGCACGTTGAAAGCGGTCACCTTAGAAAGTACCGCACCACTTGCCAGACGGGTCCCGGTTACCAGAACATATTCCCCGGCGTCCAATGCCGTGCCCTCTTTCAACAAGTTGCTCCATGTGGCTCCGCCACCCATGTCGATATCACCTTCGTCATATGACAACAATTGCAAGTTACCTTGCGGAGTGACCTTGGAAATAGTGAAATGGGAATAATACTTCGGATTATCCAGCAATTTGACAGGTGAATAGTTGGCAACAAGCTTACCTTTCAAAGAAACTCTTTCCTCCAGAAGGACAAGTTCTTCCGGATCAGAGTCCAAGTCCACATCTACCGCACCCTCATCGGTTATCAGCTGGACTTTGCCGGTCACTTCGTCAATACGTGCAGGGATGCCCATGCTGCGTGCCATGGAAACAAAGAATATATCGCGGCTGTGCGGATCCGCCACACGGGATTTCCATACTCCCTCCGGTGAAACAGGCGAGCCTCCCAGATTACAGTCCTTATCCACCCTGATATTCTCCGCTACCCAAGTGACCAGCTTCATGGGCTGTGCCACATAGGTTTCCATATCTTCCTTTGAAACAACCTTCTTGAAGAAAGATTTATACGGCGTCAACATTTCATTGCTTACACGCGGATTGCGGACATATCTGCGGAAATAGTCCGCACCGGTACGTACATTAGACTGCATATGGTCAACCAGCACTTCCAGACTGACGTCACGAAGATCTTTCGCGGAAATCCGTTGCAGGAGGTCAATGCCCCCTTTCTTGGACTTTTCAGAGCGCAGGCGGGTCATGAAATCACGGATGGTCCGATGATTGCCACGGGAAGCGACCAGGATTCTTACCGCTGCGTCTACATCCAGCTTGTACTGTCTTGCAAAAGTACGTGCCGCCTCTTCCGACATGAAAGTGGCAACATACCCGTTGCGGATGGAATCTTCGTAAGCCAGTCTCCTGTCGTTCTCCTCACGCTGCTCCGGTGTCACTTCGGGAAGGTTGGCGCTCTCTGCGGGAGGCACCACATCAATATCCATGGCAAAGTTATCCCCTTCTTTCCTGTCCAGTGTCACCGTCAACTCCGGCTGTTTGCCGAAAGAGAGCTTGGCAAAGCCAAAACGTCCATCCTTCGACGCCCACACCAACATGTCTCCTCTCCCTGCAGTCAGAGTACACATGCCGGAAGCATCAGTCTGCTTGGTGGCCACCGTATAGAATTCCGCATAATTATATAATTTGAACTCCACGCGTGCACCATCTACCGGATTTCCCTGCCCATCCTTCACTGTAACAGAAGCCTTGGCAGTCGGCGCATAGTTATCAATCACATTGATTTCCGTATAGTTGGGGGTTACGGACATGATTTCCTCTGCACCTTCATAACGCCCGAACACTTTGGTATGCATCAGCATCCCCCTGCTGGCAGGGGCATTGAACCATCCCAGATCAAGAACCGGTTCGGGTTCGCAAGCTCCGAGAAAATGCCATTTGCCATCGGCCCAGGCTTCCACCCATGCATGGTTATCGTCCGTATGCGCCCAACGCGGAGTATATACCTGCCGTGCAGGAATACCTACCGACCGCAAGGCAGCAACCAGCAAGGTGGATTCTTCTCCACAGCGTCCGTACGCAGTGCGTACCGTGGCCAGCGGAGAACTGGTACGGGCATCGGAAGGCGTATAGATTGCTTTTTCATGGCACCAATGATTGACTTCCAGGATAGCCTCGTACAGAGAAAGAGATTTCACCCGGTCCTTCAGTTCTTCATAGAACACAACCCGTGCGCTATCCAGATTTTCGTTATTCACCCGTGCAGGGAGTACAAAATGCCGGAAAATCTCTTCCGGGACAATCTTTCCCCAAGGCATCTCTTTTTCCGCTTTCTGCGCGGCACGTACATTCATCAGATGAAACTCGCCCGGATAATCGGCTATATCGACCAGAGGCATATAAGCATAAAGAAACTCCAAGGCCTCCTGTTCATAAGTTGACAAGTCCGTATCAAAAATGGAAAACAATTCGCCCTGGGGCAACAAAGCCTTTCTCTGTTGAAAATCTTGTTCCACGCGTTGACGGTAAGAGGCATCCGTCATAAAGTGGGATTCACCGCAAGCGGTCAAAAGGCATATCAGCCCCAGAAGTCCAAGAAGTCGTGTAGTTCGTCTCATAATACATATTTATTATTAAGGTTGGACTGCAAAAATAGGGATTATATTTGAATTCTTATTTCGAATAAAGAAAAAGTGGAGTTTCTGTAACCGTTCTGTAATATCTGAATAGCAAAAACAGGGGAATTCACCCCTATAATGGATATTATACGAATATTTTTTATGTTATAGAACATATTTTCAAGAACAATTCGTATCTTTGCAGTGTTAATAAGAGAAAACAATAAAAGATGTAGAATCCGCTTTCCGAAACGCGGGAAGCAAAAAAAAAGACGATTATGAAAAAGAATGCAAATGAAATTTTTATGTTACAGTACCGTATCAAACGCTATCAAGCAATGGGAAACGGAACTATGTGCCAAGCTTTGAATGGCAAACTTCAAAAACTGCTTGCAAAGCAGTCCATTACCATGTAAACAACACCTTTAAATAAAATGAATGAGGGCGGAAAACGATGCAGTTTTCCGCCCTTGTCTTTTTAATAGGCACCACTCAAACCGTCACTATGTCTTTTCCAAAAGGAGTGAGTGCCAAAGCAGCCAATTTAAAATGCTGCATTCCAAAGGGAATGCCGATAATGGTAATGCACAACAGCACTCCGAATCCCAAATGAGAAAGACTAATCCAAATGCCGCCCAGGAATATCCACAACACATTCATCAATAGATAGAGGCAGCCGCTTGAACGTTCTCCGCTACGCACCTCCTTGCCGAAAGGCCACAAGGCAAGTCCTGCCATCTTCATGGTCTGCATGCCGAAAGGAATACCGACAATAGTAATCATCAGCAAAAGACTGGCCAACACATACTCAACGGCAGTGAAAATACCGCCGAATACCAACCATAATACATTCATCAAACATCCCATACGCCCATCTCTTTTAGTTATAAACACAAATATATAATAAATTCTCGATATGACAAACCTTGCTCACCAATCACTGAACTCAAAACTCAGCTGTTCCCATACCCCTCCCTTCTCTTCCCCCTCCTCACGCGGATTGGAGACAGACAGCCCGATCAAGCGAATGGGATGTTGCTCATAATCCACTTCATTCAATAATTGTTTTGCCAAAGGCAGAATGACATCCAGGGATATCAGTTCTCTGGATTGGGTAATGCTACGGGTTATCTGATTAAAGTCATGAAACTTGATTTTCAATGTCAACGTATTCCCCCGGAAGTTTTTATGCTCCAGACGTCCCACCAGCTCAACCGCAACGTGATATAATTCGATGATGACCGAAGAGCGTCTATTTATGTCCCTCTCCAAAGTATGCTCGCACCCGATGGATTTACGGATACGCACCGCCTCTACGGGACGCAGGTCAATTCCCCGTGCAAAGTCATGATAAGCAGCCCCTACCTTGCCAAATTCGCGGATCAGCATATCCAAGGAACGGGCACGTAACTGTTCTCCGTTATGGATGCCGAGAAGATGCATCTTCTTTGCCGTCACCGGTCCCACTCCCCAAAAACTCTCGATAGGCAACCGGGCTATAAACTCCAGGGCCTGGTCGGGATGAATCGTACAGAGTCCGTCGGGCTTGCGGTAATCCGAAGCTATCTTGGCCAGAAACTTATTATAGGACACGCCGGCCGAAGCAACCAAATTCAACCGTTCTTTTATCTTCTGTTTAAGTTCCTTGGCAATATCCACAGCCAGCGAAATGCCGGGTTTGTTTTCCGTCACATCCAGAAAAGCCTCATCCAGAGAAAGAGGCTCGACGATATCGGTATATTCATGGAATATTTCATGTATCTGGCGGGAAACGGATTTATACGCTTCCATCCTCCCCGGAATGAAGATGAGCTGGGGACAGAGGCGCTTTGCTTTCTGCGACGACATGGCTGAACGCACTCCGAAACGACGCGCCTCATAACTGGCCGCAGCCACTACTCCCCGCTCTTCCGCATGCCCCACGGCAATCGGTTTGCCTCGCAGCCCGGGATTATCCCGCTGCTCCACCGAAGCGTAAAACGCATCCATGTCTATGTGAATAATCTTTCGTCCGGTCATCGTAACTTCAGTTGCCTATCTTCACTTTCGAGTAAAGATACACTAATTTTTCTTCATGGACAATATCCGGCGATAAACATAAATAAAGGCCGGTATCAGGAAAGCGTCCGCAAAGATCCATGCAGTGGGATCACCGAAGCAGACAGCTACATAGCCGAATGCAGGTACAGCCAGCAAGCTGACCAATATACGCGCAATCATCTCCGAAACACCGGAAAGCATGGCAAGATTTGTAAAGCCAACCCCCTGGATCGTATAGCGCAATATGCACAGCAAGCCCAAAACCGGAAAGAAGGAAACGGATATATGCAGAAACAACTCCGTATCTTTCAGAATCTCAAATTCAGAAGCTTCAACGAAAAGCAAGGCAAATGTTCCGGCTCCCGACATCAATACACAGAAAGTAAATGCCCAGTAAATGATCATCATCAAGGCACTTGCCTTCACTCCCGACCAAATACGCTCCGGTTTGCCCGCACCATAATTCTGCCCGCTATAAGTTGCCATCGCCATTCCCAGACTCTCGAAAGGACACATAAAGAACATCTTGATACGCATGGCGGCAGTGAATGCGGCAACGCAAGCCGTTCCCAAAGCATTATTGGCGCTTTGCAGCATGATGCTGCCGATGGCCGTAATGGAGAACTGCAATCCCATCGGCACACCGATGTACATCAGAGTCTTTGCCAAGGCTCCGTCGAACTTCCTTTCGGCAGGAGTGATTCTCAACATGTCAAAGTGCCGTACCATATAGAAGTAACACAATACAGCCGACACGCCTTGCGAAAAGACCGTGGCGATGGCCGCCCCCGCCACCCCCCAATCCAATATAAGGATACAGAACAAATCGAGCAGGACATTCAATACCGTCGAGAAAAGCAGAAACCAGAACGGCGTCTTGCTGTCTCCCAAAGCACGGATAATACTGGACAGCAAATTATAAAAAAAAGTGCAGGGGACCCCAATAAAGGTAATCAGCAGGTAATAGTAGGCTCCCGTAAATATATTCTCCGGCGTACTCATCATACGCAGAATATCAGCGCAAAAAAGGCTTGTGACTATGGCAATCACGACTGACATGACTGTAGCCAACTGCAAGCTGACAGCCACATAACGGCGCATCGTGCCATAATCCCTTGCACCAAACTTCTGTGCCACCGGAATGCCGAAACCTCCGCAACATCCATTACAAAAACCCAGAATGAGGAAAACGACCGAAGTACTTGCCCCGACCGAAGCCAGAGCGTCTATTCCTAAAAACTTACCTACAATCGCTGCATCTACCAGCGAATAAGTCTGTTGTAGCAGGTTACCCAACAACAGAGGTAACGTAAAATTGAAAATCAGCGGAAGCGCCTTGCCCTCCGTCATTTCTCTAGATGTAGCCATAAATCTGATGTCCCTAAAATCGGGCACAAAAGTAACAAAAGATGTGTTCAGGAGAATTGATGCATATCAAAAGATTACCCTTTTCATAATTGTCCGTAATCTTTCAGCACGGCACTGTGAGCCAGATAATCAGGTACTTCAGCGTAAATATACATCACGCTTCCTCCCTTGATGGCATCAATGATGGGACGGGAAAGTTTTTGCGGGACGGCAGGACATCCGAAACTTCTGCCCAGGCGTCCTCCCTTGCTCACTACCGAAGGGTTGGCGTAGGCTGCTCCGTGCATGACAATGGCACGTTCACGAGCCCGATCATTGATGCCTTTCTCCAATCCATTCAAAATCAGTGAATATCCGTTTTTCCCTTGATAGGTGGCCTCCGTAAGGTAGAAGCCCAACGAACTTTTATAAGAGCCGTATTCATTGGAAAAGGAAGTGGCATAGGTGTCTCCACTATTTTTCCCATGGGAAACGACTGACGAGAAAAGTAACTTACGCTGTTTCATATCAAAGACATACAGACGCTTTTCTGTAGAAGGGCGGGAAAAATCAATCAAAGTAAGTACCTCCCGCTTCCGGCCCTCTATTTTATTATATCCCGCCACCGCCTGCCGGAAAGCTTTCCAGTTTACTATCCCCTCCAAATTCATGGAACGATAAAGATCGGCACAGGCCCTGGCTTCAGTCATAGCTCCCGGACCCGGTGCCTCTGCCATACCAACCGGCGGCTTGCCTCCCAAAAACAGGGAACAAGGAACAAACAGAAGTACAATGAACAAGATAAATCGTTGCATACTTTTTCTAAGCGGACAATAACGGCGGCAAAGTTAGGTATTTTCCTCATACATCTATTACACAGATAGTTAAAAAAGACAAGTCTATTCAATAACTACCACCAGAGAATGCTCTACAGGCGCCCAGTCAAAAACAAACTTGGCATGCGAGGTAGCATTGCGCACGCACATATGCGAGCGGGGCGTCGTCCCCAATGACCAACTATACTCTATCATAGAAGTACGGGGTACGTTGACCGGCACTCCATGAATATAGGCTCCATTCGTGAAACGGCTGGCATAAGGTGCATACCCTCCCGTTGCCGCAGAACCATCTTTCAAAAAGACCATACGCGACTTCTTCTGCTGAAGCAGGTACATCCCCAACGGCGTTTCCTGTGCATAGGGTGGAGCATGTCGTCCGGTAGTGGCCGGATTCATGCTGCGTATTTTCCACTCACCATCCCCGGTACGTTCCAGCGTAGTGATATTCTGGTCCAAACGATCTACAAAAATCACATGGTTAAAAACGGTAGTATCACCCAGCAACTTCAAGTAACGGCGGGGTGCCAGCCATTCATCTTCAAGAGTGACGGGACGTATCCGGCAGAAACTCCCTTCCTCTCCCGTCAGATGCGCCAAGGTCCCGTCTCTTCCATAACGTTCGGGCACCACCGTATCAGCAGGCAGGTACAACGGAACGGACTGATAACGTTCCACGCCTAACGTATCAGACACACGGCGATAAGCATCTCTGACAAACTTACGCACCAACGGAGCCTCCCGGTTCAAATTCTTATAATTCTGCAATACCACCCATCTTGCCGTGTCCCGCTGCATATTCTCAATATAGGCCAGACAATTACGAATCACCTCCCACTTGAAGGAACGTACCGTATCCTTATACGGATAAGAATCTTCCAGCGTATATTTATCGTACAACAGTTCTTTAGCAAGGGTTATCTCGTCAGCTGTCAATAACTTTTCTTGAAAAGGGAGTTCCACCACTACCGTATCGGCTGAAGTGGAGTCCGGCAGGATTGCCTCCGGCACAACAATGAATGCAGATTGTCCCTGCCTCCCATTACAGGCGGCAAGGACAAAATACAAGACAGCCATAAAGGCTAAAAGGGGGTTATGTTTCATCTTGACGAAATTTATTTTAGGGGATTGTCCATAAGTAACATGATATATTTATCCCTACAGAACAAAGATATATTTTTTTTTAATGAATAACGACTATCCCCTGATAATTGTTGACGCCCGCATGAAACAATTATAAAACTGCCGGCAGAAATCAGACTCTGCCCGCCTGCTTAATATTTACATTCCCGGATAACCTCTATCAGCCGTTTGAAATCCTCCGGATAAACATCTCCGATATTACCGACGCGGAAAGTATCAGCCTGTGAAATTTTGCCCGGATAAATCACAAAACCCCTCTCTTTCAACTGTACATAGAAAGACTTAAAATCAAAATCCTCATTCGGATAAAGAAAAGAAGTGATGACCGGTGACTGAATTGCATCCGGAAGCAATGTCTTGAAACCCAAGGAACGCATCCCACTGACCAGTACCTCATGATTCTCGCAATATCTATTATGACGTGCTTCAACTCCACCTTCATCCGCCAATTCATCCATGGCCTGCTTGAAAGCACGAACCACGTGCGTAGGAGAAGTGAAACGCCATTTTCCATGTCCCTTTTCCATAGCCTCCCATTGGTCGTAAATATCAAGTGACAAGGATTTAGACACCCCCTTGCAATGCATCAGTTCCGACTTGCGAGCTATAATGAAACCAAATCCCGGAACTCCCTGGATACATTTGTTGGCACTGCTGATGAGAAAATCTATACCTAGCCTCTGCACGTCCAAAGGAACTCCGCCAAAGCTACTCATAGCATCTACTATCAGTTTCTTTCCATGTATTTTCACGAGGTGTGCAATCTCTTCCAACGGATTCAGCACACCGGTGGTCGTTTCACAATGTACCACAGCCACATGAGTAATCTCTGCATTATGTGACAGATAATCATCTACATAGCTGACAGAAACCTGTTCCGTTTCATCAAAAGCCAGCATATCGTAACTGATGCCATGATATTCGGCGATATTCCCCATACGGTCACCATAGGCACCGTTACTCAAGATAAGAAGCTTGTCACCCGGCTTTATGACACTTCCGATAACCGCTTCCACGCAATATGTTCCACTGCCTTGTAAAAGGATGGAAGTATATTCATCGATATGGCCGGTAGCCAGGGCAACAAGCGATTTGCGGATTTCTTCCACAATATGCACGTTATAGTCTTCATCCCATGTACACCAGTCGGTCAACATAGCTTCTTTGACTGTTTCGGAGGTAGTGAGGGGACCGGGGGTCAATAAAATGTATGGTTTCATCTGTTTCTAAGTTTTAAGTTTATCAATTATTTTAATGGCTGAGTTTTCTGTTTATTTCTTCAATGACGGCCGGAAGCTCCTTGATGGTATCTACCACATAATGGGCACCGGCATCCGACATCCGACGGCGTACTTCCGTTTTACGGGCTTCAAGTTCGGTGGCAGGCATGGAGCCCACTTCCTCTTCTGTCAGCCCCAATTCGTTGCTGCCCAGCACCACACCTACTGTCCATACCTTGGCATTGACACCTTCTTTTATATCGGCAATAGTATCGCCATATTTCAACACACAGTCTGTAGAAGAAACGGCAAGTTCCATCATGTTTTTATAAATCATATATGGGGCAGGGCGGCCGGCAGGCAACCCATCGGGAGTTACACAATTATCCACCACATATCCTCTGGCAGCAGCAGCGGGCAATACGACATCCATCATAGAACGGGTATAGCCTGTTGTCGAACCGACTTTGATGCCCTGTACGCGCAATGCGGCAATAGTCTCTACCACCCCGGGAATAGGTTCCGTATAGCTTTCCAAAGAGGCAAACAGCACCCGCTGGAATTCCGCATAACGCGCCAACACATCCTCTTCATTACAAGGACGGCCGAATTTCTCTTCAAACTCCGTCTTTACACGTTCTATCTGAAACAAAGCACGAATTTCCTCTATTTTGGTCAATCCCATGTGTGCACGCGTTTCAGCAGCGGTAACAGGAGTCCCAATAGCCTTGAAGCTTTCAACAAAAGCGGCTACCGGAGCAAAACAGCCGTAATCGACAGCTGTACCTGCCCAATCCATAATGATACATTCAATTTTTTTCATTTTCATATTATCTGTTTGTTATTTTGTCTCAAAAAGTAAAGGATTCCCTTGGCGGGCCAGCCTGCCCGAACGAAAAAGTGAAAAGTTCTCCGGTCCCGACATATTCTCCCTGCGGTAACGCTGTATCAAATAAACAGCAGAACAGAGGAAAGCGACACTGCATATTATGCCTACATAACCCGACATCAAGTTATAGAAATCCAACCAGTTGATGTCCGGATTGAAAAACTCTTTGAATATCAGGACAACAACCGTACCGGTATAGCCGATAAAATCCAATGTGATGATAAAGAATCCCACATTTCCCCTAATCCTGAAGCAAGCAATGAAACGCTCGAAGAAAAGGGTCTGGAAACTCAGATAAATCGTATAAAGCGACAAGCTTTGAAGAAAGAGCCAAGTCATCGGTGGAATTCGCAACTCATCATAATTGAAAGCTATATAACTCAATGTCAGTGTACCGCAGGTGACAAGCATCAACAGCAGACACAATACTCTTATATTGCTTCTTACAGCAGACATCAACCCGAAGACGAATAGAATAATCAAGGTGACCGTTGCATCCACTTTGGCAAATGCCCATGAAGAGAGTCCCGCAGTCTCCACATCCAAAATCTTCACCAAGAAATCTTCCTTTATATCCTGCAAGACAGTAATGAACAGATTGGCAAAGAACAGCATCAGAAGAACCGGCATAAAACTCTTAAAAATACCAAGACGTGCCCGGCTGTCCAACGTCACACGCTCTGCACGTAGAGCTTTATCGGCAGCGGTAGGTTGCGGCATGCGGGTCATCAACCAACCCAGCAACGAAAGCAGCGGAAAGGCAATGGCTCCGATAAAAGCAGGCATCCAGAACTCACTGACATGAAGGTTATCCATCACAAAGAGCCCCACAGACTTTGCCGTACCGGAACTGATAGCTATGCTCAGTCCCATAAGGCTTGCCAACAGGTCCGTAACACGACGTCCCTCCAAGAAACTGAATATCACCCCCCACATACACCCCAGCGAAAGCCCGTTAAAGAATAAAGCGAAAACATTGAAAGGCTGTGGAAGCAGGCCAAATAACACCAATGAAAGTTCTGCTATCGCTACAGAAAATATAATGAACTTCAGCCGGTTCTCTTTTTTCAATTCGGATATCACCTTGATACCTATCAGCTTAGAAATAAAATAGCCCGAAATCTGTATAATACTGGTAGCCGTCTTATAATCCATCCCAAAGAAATCGAGCCCGTCGAAGGTAGCGGCAGTAAACGGTTTACGCAGAGCATATACCAATGAATAAGAAAGTAAAGCCGCACCTCCGGCCCAGAGGATAAACAAAGCATCGGACAGTTTTTTATTTGAACTTATGTCTTTTTTTTCTCCAATAAACATACACTTGATTTTTGATTTGTTTTTTGATTCCGGCAGCAAAGGTAGAAGAGCTCAACCACACTAAAAATGAATTTCCATTATTAATAAACTTCATAAAAACAACACTTTATTATGTAACATTAATGAAATATTAATGTAACGGAAGCATAACAACAAGAGCTTTTCTTTGTACACATTTTCAATCAATTATCATTGATACAACCATTATGAACGAACTTTTAGACATATACAAACGCATTGAATATCTGCGTAACAAAGGAGTCAAGATGAAAGAAATAGCCGACCATACCAATATGGCGGCAAGTGTCCTGTCTTCTCTTTATTCCAGCGTCCTCCCGACCTACATCGGTACCATAAGGAAAGGCAATACGGAAGAAGAAGCCTTGGATTACGCTCTTTCCCAAGTAAACAATGTCTCGAAAAAACGCCTGTTAGGTTCTCTGAAAGAATTAAAAGAACAGTTATTCAGTCTGGAACCTACACCGGCCACAGGGCAAAAGGAGAATCCTTTTCTGGATATGATGGCCGAAGAGATGCTCCATTCCGCTCAGGAAGTATATAACTACAGCGGTATATATGTCAGCTACAGTCTTTCTTCCTCATCCAATGCATTGAAAGTGGAGCCTTATCTGGTTACTCCTTCCGAAAACAATGATTATGTAAAAGTAATGCACATGAGTGCCTACAATACCACCCATTTTGGTACCGCCATCTTCAACAACCATCAGAATGCATACATCATGTTCAATGAACGGGAAACACCTCAGCTAGCATTGTTCACCATCTACCTGCAATTGCCGATGTACGACTTCCCGCATATGCTGAAAGGCTTGTATCTATGTTTGGACTACAACCGAAACCCGATAGCAAGAAGAATACTTTTCATCAAATATTCAGACAGCACCAGCATGGACGATTTCCTGGAACTGAAAGGGGAACTGATACCACAAGATAAACTGACAGACGAACAAATGTCCTATTATAACTATACATGCCAACCGGGAGACTTTATCAAAACCTGTTCTGTACCTTCCCCGTTACTGAACGAGAAGGATCTGGAAAGAGAAAAGAAAATGCTTGAAATATAATGTAACCGGCACGCTTTGCAACTTAGTTGCATCTCTTTTCCACTACCTTTGCATCAGAAAATAAAAAAGGAGGAAAAATATAATGAGTTGCAATTGCTGCTGCACACAAGGACATCCTGTAAAAAAAGAAAAGAAAAATACATTGCTCAAAGACTACTGGAGAATTACAGTAGCAGGTTTGTTACTTTTGGGAGGTATAGCCATCCAGGCAATGGATATCGGCTTCTTCCAGGAAGAGTATATCGCTTTCGGCTGGTATCTGCTGGCCTATCTGCCGGTGGGACTGCCGGTTATGAAAGAAGCCTGGGGAAGCATTTTACAAAAGGATATATTCAGTGAGTTCACCCTTATGTCTATTGCTACTCTCGGCGCTTTCTATATAGGGGAATATCCGGAGGGAGTAGCCGTGATGCTCTTCTACTCTTTGGGAGAAATGTTTCAAGGCAAGGCAGTAAACAAAGCTCAACGAAACATCAGTGCCCTGTTGGACGTTCGTCCGGAAGTAGCGACAATAATCAGGGATAATGAATCTATTGTCGAAGTCCCCCAAAATGTACAAATCGGTGAAATCATCGAAGTAAAAGCCGGAGAAAGGGTACCGCTGGATGGCAGAATGCTGAATGAAGTTGCCGCATTCAATACATCGGCGCTAACGGGAGAAAGCCGTCCACGCAACATACGGAAAGGTGAGGATGTGCTTGCCGGGATGATTGCAACGGATAAGGTTGTCAGAATACAAGTAACAAAGACTTTCGAAAAAAGTGCTCTGTCACGCATATTGGAACTTGTACAGAATGCTTCTGAACGCAAGGCCCCGGCAGAACTGTTCATCCGGAAATTTGCCCGCATCTATACACCGATAGTCACAGGACTGGCAGTGCTGATCGTACTGGTTCCATTCATCTATTCATTGACAGACGCCTCATTTGTTTTTACTTTCAACGACTGGCTTTACAGAGCATTGGTCTTTCTGGTTATCTCTTGCCCATGCGCATTGGTAGTCAGCATTCCATTGGGATATTTCGGGGGTATAGGTGCCGCGTCCCGTCTCGGAGTTTTGTTTAAGGGAGGAAATTACCTGGATGCCATCACCAAAATCAATACCGTAGTTTTCGATAAGACAGGAACATTGACCAAAGGCACCTTTAATGTGCAACTCTGCAAAACGCAACCCGGCATATCCAAAGAGGAACTGATACGACTGGCTGCTTCAGTAGAACGGAACAGTACACATCCGATTGCAAAAGCCATTGTAAACCACGCCGAAGAAAAGAATATAACGCCGGTCTCCACAACGGAAGTAACAGAAATTGCCGGCTACGGGTTGGAAACAAACATCGAGGGAACACGCATATTAGTAGGGAATATCCGCCTGCTATCCAAGTATCAGGTTAGTTATCCGAAAGAGCTGTCAGCCATTCCAGATACGATTGTGGTCTGTGCCATCGGAACAGAATATGCCGGTTATTTGTTATTATCAGATAGTCTGAAAGAAGATGCTTTCCAAGCCGTTGAAGAATTGAAAGCTTTAAATATCAATAATATTCAGATTCTTTCAGGAGATAGACAGAGCATTGTAACTAACTTCGCGCAGAAGTTAGGCATTACAAAAGCATACGGTGACTTGCTACCCGACGGCAAGATAAAGTACGTGGAGGAATTGCGCCAAGATTCAAGAAACCAAATCGCCTTTATAGGTGACGGCATCAATGACGCTCCGGCTCTTGCGCTTAGCAATGTAGGCATCGCCATGGGAGGATTGGGCAGCGACGCTGCCATTGAAACAGCAGATGTGGTAATACAGACCGATCAACCCTCCAAGGTAGCGACTGCCATTCGTGCAGGCAAACAGACCCGAAAGATTATCTGGCAAAACATCTCTCTGGCCTTCGGGATAAAACTGCTCGTTCTGATATTGGGCGCCGGCGGTCTGGCCACACTATGGGAAGCTGTGTTTGCGGATGTAGGTGTTGCCCTTATTGCGATAGTAAATGCCGTACGGATACAGAAACTTATTAAATAGGAGAATTAATAATGGAAGAAAATGTATATTTGGACTTGTTGAAGAAGAGAGAGATACAGCCTACTGCCATACGCATTTTAGTACTGAAAGCCATGATGCAGGCCAACCGTTCTGTTTCATTGCTAGACCTTGAATATATACTGGATACGGTTGACAAATCAACTATATTCCGTACTATTACCCTATTTCTGTCCCATCATCTCATACACTGCATTGACGACGGAACAAAATCCTTCAAGTACGCCGTATGCAGTGATAGTTGCGCCTGTGAAATGAACGACCTGCATACACACTTCCATTGTGAAAAATGCAACAAGACTTTCTGTTTTAAAAATATTCCCACTCCGGTTGTGAATCTGCCGCAGGGGTTTACACTGAGCAGTATCAATTATGTATTGAAAGGCGTCTGTCCGGACTGCGCAGAACATTTATGAATTATGTCCCTAAAAATCAACTCATATTTCCACTTATCTATTCCAAGTCTCCACCCCGGATTTCGCCACTGCATCCGAAAACGAAACGATACGTAACCTTTCGGCAAATTGCGACAATGGCAAACCTGTGACAACCTTTACCTTCACAGGCTTATCCGGCAATAAATCCACATAATTATCTGATACAAAATTATCAATGTCATCTTCAATTGAAAGAAAGACCCCCCTGGCAAAAACATCACACGCAAGAGTCACTTCATAGCCTCCTTCAACTACAGCTATATCTCTATGGATCAATGCGTTTTTGTAATGCATATCTTTCTGTTTAGCAAGAAAATAATTATTCGTATATTCTCTACCGCCTTTATCCAGATAAGCCACATGCACAACGACATCTTCTCTCGACGTTCCCTTCAGCAATGCCTCTACTTTTTCATTCCAGACTACCGTACTCGTATTAGCAGGAACTGGTACTTTTCCGGTTATTTCTCTTACAACACCTGTCCCGTCCAATCTGATAATACGAACCATCAAAGTCCCCGAAGTTTTTTTCAATCTATCAGATACAACATATACCTTCAATATGTCCCCTTCTACTATCGGAGATACCAATAAGTCGTCAAAGGACTTTACCGTAAAATAATGCTGTGCTTTCCATCGGCCATAAAAATCACGACTAGACCATGAAGCTACCGGCCAACAATCGTTATGCTGCCACACCAATGACCCCATGCAATAAGGCATATCCCGACGATGTGCTTCCATTGCCATCTTCATGGCATCAGCCTGTAATAGTTGACTCATGTATGTAAAAGAACGAAAGTCCTTAGGCTGACGGTAGTCCGACAATAGAAAGTCATTAATACGTTGATTTGCCTTTATTCCGCCACGCTGATGGGACATCATTACTTCCGAAGTCAAATTCCAGTCCTCCGCCAAAGGAGCATATCGTTTGATAGATTCAAACTCCGGAAAAGACTGAAAACCATATTCACTAAAAAAACGGCTACGTTCATGACTAAATTCAGAGAGAGGCTTCAAACCTTGCCACACCTCCCAATAATGCATATCTCCTACTGCATGATTACGCGTACCGTTGTCATCCGCATAAGGAGAAGATTTACGATAGCAAGCTCCCGGGTGATACTCTTCCACAACCGCAGGTAATGTTACAAAATATTGGTCTTTGAACTGCTTCCAAATAATTTCCGAATAAACAGGATTTTGTTTATCATAAGTTGTTTTCCAATTCCAGTTAAACCATGCGTCCAAACATTCATTATTTCCACACCAAAGTGCTATGCAACTATGGTTGCGTAATCTGCGTACATTGTCAATAGCCTCTTTACGGATATTTTCCAAGAATTCACCCTCGGCAGGGAATACACTGCACGCAAACATAAAATCCTGCCAAACTAAAATACCATACTTGTCACATAAATCATAAAAAACATCTTTTTCATAGACACCACCTCCCCATACACGAAGCATATTCATATTGGCACTGACAGCATCTTGAATCGTTTTTTCATATATGGAATCTGTAACTCGCGTTAAAAAATTATCACAGGGAATATAATTTGCCCCTTTGGCAAATAAAGGTTTGCCATTCAGTTCAAAATAGAAACTTTCACCATATTTATCGGGAGCAGTCACTACTTTTAAAGAACGGATACCCAATTTTTCTTTTTTCCGGTCTATCTTCTTTCCATCTAACTCTAAAATGGTAGAAAAATCATATAAGAAAGGCTCTCCTAACCCGTTAGTCCACCAAAGATGAGGTTTCTTCATTATGAACGATACCGGGATTTTATTAAGCCCTGCACTGAGATGAACCGTCTTTTGGATTTCCATACAACTGTCCGTATGGTTTAGTATGGAAATATCCGCTTCCGTCTCCATATCCGCAAGCACCTCTACTGTAACATCGATGACAGCCTGCTCCGCTGTAACAGATTTCTGATTATAAAAGCTATCTATCAATCGTACATCATTCCAGGCTTCTATACAAACGGAACGCCATATACCTGAAGTCACCAAACGAGGTCCCCAATCCCATCCAAAATGATACCCTGCCTTACGGACAAATACACCAACTTTACGGTCAAATATCCCTCCATTTTCTGACTGGTCATTTGAACTACGATATTGAAACGGTACAGACTCCCATTGTGGCATAGCCTTTTTAATAGGAGAATGAAAATAGACCTGCAATATGTTACCACGTAATTTCAAAAAAGGTTTAATATCTACTTTCCACTCACGAAACATATTGTCAGCAGAAAGAATTTTCTCACCATTCAACGTTACATCGGCATAAGTATCCAATCCTTCAAAACATAATACAATGTTTTTTTTAGATATTAGTTCCGGAGTCACGTCAAACTCAGTCCGATAAATCCAATCTTCCTTATCTACCCATTGAACACCACGTTCATTAAGCCTATAAAAAGGATCATCTATCAGTTTATGATTGATCAAGTCAGTGTGTACTGTTCCCGGAACACTTGCCTCATACCAATTCATGCCCCTCGCCTGACGAAAGCTCCATCCTTCATGCAAGTACCGGCAAACTGGCTGTGCATAAAAAACCGAAGTAAAAGCTATAAATAACACAGTAAGCAAAATCTTATTTTTCATTCTCACTTATCTTTTAAAAAACGTTTAAATGCATCTGTTTACGTTCTATATTCCATCCCTTTACTACCAGCACCGGATTACAGGATAAGTTCTTAATCGCAGTCTCAATCGTTACGCACTTGCTCTCACCCGGTAACAAAGAAAAGAAATTATCAGTATAGAAGGACGGACGGACGGGACTTAAATCACGGTCAAGAAGCTGCAACTGGTTGAAAAAAGCGATGGAACCAGAAACGTTGCGGAGCGTAATATCCACAAAACACTTATCTGACGTACGACGGAGATGACAGGAAGTGTGCAAAGACGCACGCTTCAGCAATGACAAGGATTCAAAGCCAGAGGTGGCAGGACCTGTCAGACTCTCACGTCCCTCGTAGCTGTCCGTAGAACGCCAATAGAAGTTGGAAGAAACCTCATTGCCCGTTTCGTCTTTCAGACGAAGTTTGATGAAATGGACCGGAGAAATATCTTCCGGAAAATGAAGGCAAAGGGCATCATTGACAACACCGTCGCAAGGGAGGTCTATGACAGCCGAGTCCGCAAGGACCTTCTTGCTGTTGATGTCGTACACCTCAGCCACGACACGATACCCCTTAAAGGAGAGGTAATAGTCATTTACGACAGAAACGGTATTCTTCAGATAGTCAAACTGGGCGTGCAAGGGCTCTAGGGAATTGGCTGTATGATAAAGGGAAGCGGTAGGCTCCAGAGACCAATCCCACATCCGAGCACTGACCTGACGGACCGGACAGTTATGGTACCAGAACAAAAGCCCCGAGCAGAAACGGTCGCCGTAGTCAAGCTTGTTATAGTTCCAGACTTCCCAGATACTTTTGGAGTTCATTGCACCGACAAACTGTCCCTTCTGGGCAAACTCCTCTATGGAAGAAGAAGCACCATAATTGTTGACCAGATCGGTGTACAGGCTAGACATCAGATGAAAACCGTTGCCGTCAAGATAGTCCCAGACAGACTTATTCACAGGCCACAGATCAGACTCAGGCATCATCTCACGCAGGATCTCCACGGTAGGAAGGGTGGGAGCACCGTATTCCGGGTTGAAACCGTCAACGCGACTGCCACGGGAAGAAGCGGTGTTCTCATAATGCTGCATTGGATTCACCTGCTTGTAAGGGCTCCCGTCATGGACACCCGCACACTCTGATTGCATCTGGTAACCGCGAGTACCGTCAAGTTCATCAAGCAAACGGCGGGTACCGCTAACCTCGGAACTCTCGTTGGAAGCCACGTAATACGCCAGACTAGGATGGTTGCGGATACGTTTCACGGTAGAGGACACATTGCTGAGATAAAGGGCACGGTCCTGAGGATGGCGAGTATCGCCCGTCAACCAGAACTCCTGCCAGACAAGGAAACCCATCTCGTCACAAAGTTGGTAGAAGTAGTCGGATTCGGCAATGCCACCACCCCAGAGACGAATAAGGTTGATACCCGACTGACGAGTATACCGCAACTCGGCATAGGTACGTTCGTCCGAACTGCGAAGCATGCCTTCAGGAATCCAGTTGGTTCCACGGATAAAAAGGCGACGCCCGTTGACATAAAAGACACGTGAACCGTCAGGAGTGGCTGTGTCGGAGGTAACCTCACGAATACCAAAACGTGTACGGACCGAATCGCAGACAACCCCTTTCACGGAGACACTCATCTTAAGCTCATAAAGATTCTGGGGACCCTTGTTGATAGGCCACCACAGGCGGGGAGAACGAATGGTCAGTTGGGGAAACTCATCGGGAGTGAAAGTCAAGGTAAGCTCTTCGCCGCGAAGAATACGGAACGGCTTCTCAACAACGATACCCTCACCCACAATCTCACCGCGCACTACCCCGCTGACAGTATCCGTAGTATTCAGCGGGTTGACCACCTCAACAGAAAGGATCTCACGGGAAATATCATAGCCGGGCTTCGAAAGTTCGGACTTTACAAAAGGATGACGGAGCGAAACGCCCCCCGTAGAGTACAGAGAGATGCTTTTCCAAATGCCAGTGTTGCGGTCACGGATACCGTCCATAAAAGTAAAATCCCAACCCACGGACATCAGCATGGTCGTGTTCAAACCGATATTGCCGTTACCACCGTTATGAAATTCACCGGCGGCTCCCCAGGGCTTAGGCATCGTGGTACCCGGCATGTCAACAGGATAGACAAGAACGGCAAGAACATTACCGTCACCGACATGGACAAAATCCGTCACATTGATGTGGGCGTCCGTGAACATGCCGTTGATGGTAGCCAGAAGATTACCGTTAACCCACACTTCCGCACGGTAATTGATGCCGGCCGGATGCAACCACACCTGCTTGCCGGAAAAAGAAGAGGGTACCTCGAATTCTGTACGGAACCAGTAAGTATAAAAGCTACGACCGACCCGGGAAATATCAGGAATCTTACCGGATTCCAACTTATTATTCAGACCAAAATAGGGCTCGGGATACGTACCGTTATGAACCAAAGAATTCAATACAGTACCGGGAACGATAGCGGGAAGCCAGTTACTCGCATCATAGCCCGGAGACGAGATTGTCTCCGAAGGTGAAGCAACATCATCGGCACGCATCATTTTCCAGGTAAAGGAACCTTGGTGGACTTCTTTTGAGTCAAGCCATATTCTATCCCCGGACCTGGAGTAATTGGGAACAATACTCCAACCGGAAGAGGAAAAGGAAAGAAAGAGAACGAAAAAAAACAATAACTTATTCATGACATAATTTAAATTTATTCATATCTGAAAACAAAGATAGGAAATGAACGGATGACGGACATGACGATTCTTGCCAGATATGGATACTAACGACAAATAGAACGGATGCATACATTTTTGACGAAAACACATACAAAAAAGTAGAATCGCCAAACTATTGTAGCTCCTCCGGTACCTTTATATTCTTACAGTCTTTTAAATGAACCGCAGAAAGTTCACTGAATGGAGACTGCAATGTCGAATTAATAATCTCCAGTCCATTCACATCGTCCGCAACGAAAGCATATCTTTCTTCTTCATTACCAATTATTGAAAGTTTCGTATTTATAAAACGAATATTGTCTGCATGCCGGACATAAAAACCATAAGCAGGTAACATAATCCCAAACATCCTATTCTCCGGATACTCCTCTTCGGCTTCGGGAACTTCAGCTTGAGTATCTATGATTTTGCCTCCTCCTTTCAGCCTGAAATCGATATCGCTAATTTCAACATTTTCAACACGGAGTCCTGGAACACCTGTAATGGAACTCGCAACATAACTTACAGAAGTTGCCGTAATATTCTTTATTTGTATATTCTTCAAGTATGAGTTGTCTGAATGCTTACGTCTACCCAAACGAATAAAGACAGGAGTCTGAACATCTTCCATTGTCAAATCAGAAATCATAACATCCTCCATGAAACCACCATCTACAACCTCAAGTGCCATCCCTGCAATACCTGTTATGGGATTAGTAACACCAGGCACACGCTTTTCCCAAAAACGCAACAAAGACTTGCTACACTTATGAAGAATGCAATCAGAAACCCTGATATTACGAAAACCTCCTGCACTGGCAGTACCGAATTTAATATAGTTACAGTTAGAAGAAAGATTACAATTTGTCACTGTTATATTTTCAACTACATAATTCGGATCTTCACTTTTAAAACAAATTGCATCATCATCCGTATCAAGCACACAATCTCTAATGGTTACATTCTTGCTTTCAATGTCGAATCCGTCATTATTCCAATTTGCATGTCCTTCTACATAAACCTTGCTTATATCGACTCCATCACAACGAACAAAACGGAATGTCCAAAATCCCGAATTCGATAATTTCACCCCATTTACCTTCACCTTATTACAATCAAGTAAAAGTACCAAAGTAGGCCGATTGGGCGCATCATTACCTTGATTAAAAGCAGCACCATTACCGTCTATCTCACCTCTACCTATAATAGATATATTATCTGATTTTTCCGCAAATATTAAAGCCTTACGCCTCCCTTTATCCGGATAATCTGAAATATTCCTACTTCCTATGATTTTTGAACCTTCTTCCAATTTTAAAGTTACATTCTTTTTCAGTACAATAGTTCCCGTTAAATATTCACCCGCGGGCAAAGAAACTATCCCACCTCCATTTTTAGAACAATCATCAATGGCCTTTTGAAGACCACGGGTCGTTATAGTTTTGCCATCTGCATAAATTTCATATTCATCAATCGCTACATTTGAATTACCATGTTCTTTGCCTGTACATGAAAAAAATAATGAGATAAAACATAACAGACTATATATAATCATATTTTTCATCATACCAATCCTTTAAAAGGATGAGACTGTGACAAAATTGTTTTTTGGCACAGCCTCATCACATTCATTCATTTTAATTAGTAGCAGGAGCTACTGTTATCGTCCATTGTTTTACAACTGTTCCTCCCGGTGATGTTACAGTATATGTCCTCGGACTTGAATAGTCTTGAAAACCTACAGCCATACCCGGAGTTAAAGTGGCACCGGCAGATATGGTTGCTACCATTTTGAGGTCTGTAATATCTGCGTCCGCTTTCAAAGACACAGTAATGGCACCTGCTTCAGAATCAATCTGAGTTTTATCACTCATTACAGCTTCATTCCTACCATATAATGTTACATTAGTAATCTCGGCCTTCTCGTATGCCGCATCCACTGTATAGTCATCATCTCCACATGACATTAAAGTAAATGTCAAAGCAATAAACATAAAAAATAATATTTTCTTCATATTGTCCACTCTCTTAAATTATACAATTACCACATCGGATTCTGGTCTAGATTAGGATTCTTATCGCGTGCTGATTGAGGTATCGGCAGTAAATAATCACGAGGTGCCATAAACGTTTTTTTAGCAACAAAAACCTTTTCATAAGTAGGAACTACCGATCCATCCAATTGCTTCACATAAGTAACAAGACAACCTTCCGCATCTTTATTCAACACCTCTTCTCCTATTTTCCAACGCTGGATATCAAACCATCTTTTACCTTCAAGCGCCAATTCTACACGACGTTCATGACGAATGCGTGTTCTCATCTCATCTTTATTCAAGCCACTCGGAAGACCTGGTAATCCTGCACGGGCACGAATTTCATTGATAGCGCTATATACCTCATTTGTAGGTCCATTTACTTCATTCTCAGCTTCTGCCAATGTTAACAAAACTTCAGCATATCGCAACACAATAAAATTGTGGCCACCACCAACACCACGTCCGCGATTATCATATCCACAAAGCACTTTCTCATTCATATATTTGCCAATGTAATATCCAGTCTTTGTACATGAAGGTTTATCAGCACTATACATGCCATTAGGATTCTCCTTCAAATTCAGATTGGTTGGAGTATTTTGAGCAGTATATAAAATTTTATTTTTCCAAGGCTTACCATTATAGTGAAGAGTTGCATAGAAACGTTTATCCCGATTTTCATATGGTGCTGCCGCATGTTCAGGATTACTCCAGTCAAAGGGTTCGCCGGTTATCATCTCAAATTCATCCGCCAAACTTGCAGTCGGGTGATCTTTACTCCAACCATATTCAGCCGGTGTTCCCGGCTGGGGAGGCGCCAACACAGTCTGGGCACTTGACCAACGATACGGATATGCGTATTGGATATCAAATATAACCTCACTGTTATGTTCATTTTCCTCATAGAACATTTCCGCAAATCCTTCTTGATACAAAGAATAGGTTCCTTTTAAATCACCATTTACTAATATGCGAGCTGTTTTAGCCGCATCTGCATAATATTTAGCATCAATGACACCACCGGCATACAAATAGGTAGCAGCCATCATTCCTAAAGCCGCTCCTTTTGTTGCGCGTCCCAATTCTTCATCAGAAACAGTTATCGGCAAACGCTCTGCAGCTTTTTGAAAATCAGAAATAATAAATTGTAAAGTTGCTTCAGGAGTGGCACGTGCTAAAAATATATCATCTGTATTACGATCAAGCGGTTTATCAATCAATATAGCGCTGCCATAATAACGGAAAAGTTCCAGATAAAACATCGCACGTAAAAAATAGGCATCTCCTATTAAACGTTCCTTTACTTTTTCAGAAAGTGGAGAATCTGGCAGATTCTTTAATGCAATATTAGCCCGACGAATAGCGGTATATCTATTTCCCCATCTATCAAGTGGCGCAGAAGAGGAATTAAAATCAAACAAATTCCATTTATTTGAATCTTTTTCACCAATCTGGATACAGTCATCTGTAAACAAGATGTCCAGTGCATGATCATTCAATCCATTTACTTTATAATAGGTTCCATCCAGTTCTCTATATACTTTACTCATGAATAACATTGCACTTGACTCTGTCAACCATATTCCTTCATCCGTTACAGAGGAAGTAGGTTTAATATTGTCCATAAAATCTGTGCATGAAGAATTCAGCAAAAGTAGGGAACAAAAGATACTATATATTACTTTTTTCATAACTACAATTAATTAAAAGGTTACATTTACACCAAATGAACTGATAAACTGCTGAGGATACGAATTAAACGCTTGATTTTCAACATCAAAATCATCCGGCATTTTACTATAAATAGTCCACAAATTATAAAAATCCGCATATAGACGCAAGCTTTGCATTTTTGCTTTTTTCAATAATTCAGGCTTAAAAGTATAACCGATTTGTAATGATTTTAACTTTACGTAGGTAGTGTTTACCATCCAGTAAGAGGACGTTTCATAGTTTTGATTACGCATAGAAGCTGACAGACGAGGATATTTGGCATTTGGATTCGGATTAGATTCGGTCCATGAATCCAAATGTTCACGACGTGGATGAATAGCATCTCTGAAAGGATAACGCACGTTTCGGTCTCCATTGCTACCCAAATAATAATCAGACCCACCTGCTCCCTGGACAAACATAGACAAGTCAAAATTCTTATACTCTAAACGGAGATTATATCCCCACATCACTTCTGGTGTCTCATTAAAACCGATGATCACTTGATCTTCACTGTCAATCTTTCCATCGCCATTAATATCTACATATTTAATATCACCCGGCAATACACCTTTTTGATAAGCCCAATTATCTATATCTTCCTGGTCTTTGAATAATCCGGCAGCTTTATATCCCCATGTACGTCCACTAGGTTGACCTGTTTTACGCTTTCTTGGGTTATTCTTTGTACCTGCAGCTTCACGGATTTCAATTTGTTTATCACGAGTAAACCCAAAAGAGAACGTATTAGTCATTTTCAGACCACAATTAAATGTATAATGACTACCTAGTGAGGCATCAAAACCATATCTTTCATCTTTACCTGCATTCTCTTTCGCTAATCCTACCCCGTATTCTGTAGAAACAATTGCATTAGGACTCAATATTTTATCAGAACGTTTATCACGATATACATCAAATTCTGCAAACAACAAGTCATTCCACAAATTAATATCCAAGCCGATATTAGCTTTCCATACACTTTCCCAAGTCAAAAAGAGGTTCGGTTCCGCTCCCTCAGACAATGCCTGTAATTGAACAGGGTCTTTACCAAACACAGCTCCACCTTCTATCTTATATTGAGCCAAGTAAGCAAAAGCATCTCCTACAGGATTACCAGATTTACCATAAGACGCACGTAACTTCAAATTATTGATAAATGAAAAATTATCTTTAATAAACGGCTCTTCCGAGAGTCTCCAACCAACAGACGCAGAAGGGAAAAATGCACTTCTACGATCAGGAGCATACTGGTAAGTTTGGTCATAACGTCCTGCTAATTCAAGCATATATTTCTGGGCATAATTATAATTCAAACGCATAACATAACCTTGCTGACCAAAACGGCTTGTAGTACCGGAGTTACTGATAAACTCTGCAATAGGACTTCCCATATTTAACTCTGGAATCCAAAAATCATAGTTCTTTCTTCCAGCTTTAGTTTCAAAAATATTTCCCCATCTTCTTTCAAATACCCCCAACAGGCCTACCTCGTGTTTCCCAAATGTCCTTTCATAATTCAAATGAGCTTGGATTGTATAGTAAGTCCATTGCTTATTTGTTACATTTAAAGATGGTTTTGCTTCACCGCCTTGTTGTTCTTCTATTTCTCCTGCATCATTATACGCATAAGCAGTAAAAGGATATTGCCATTCTTTTGCATCATATATCTGACGGTCGTAACTAAATAACGCCTTTGCAGACAATCCTTTCAAGAAAGGTAATTGTTGGTCCAAAGAAACTGTTATATTCTGAAAGTTATTATTATATGTCTTATCTGCGCCATCATGAACACCCATATACATACTTGAACCGCCCCCTTGCATAGCAGGTTTACCACCTACCATATTAGGTACAGTCGGAGCGCATAAGCGATATAAATCTTCCATCATCTTCTTGCCATCATAATAATGGCTTTTCTTTGTATCATAGGCTAAATTGATATCTACACTAACCTTTGTAATATCTATTGGGTGGAAATCAACATTTGAGCGTAGATTGAACCTGTCATATCCAGTATCTTTCCCCATCATACTACCTTGATACATGTAGCCAAAAGAAGCGAATGCATTAATGTATTTATTTCCACCACTTAATGACAGATTATGACGAGTGGTTGTAGTAGTCTTCATGTATTCGTCCATCCAATCTGTATTTTTATACCGATCATCAGTCCCATCCTTGTATTTTTGCAGTATTTCAGCACTATACATTTCTTTTTCACGTCCGTCCATCTTCAACGCTTCATTGTACAAAGTCAAAGCATCATAAGCATTCAAGAAATCAGGTATATTCATTGGCGTCTGAAAACCTACCGAGCCATCATATGTCAAAGAAACTTTTCCTTCTTTTCCTCTCTTTGTATTAATCAAAATCACACCATTAGCTCCTTTCAAACCATAAGGTGCGACAGCAGCAGCATCCTTCAAAACTGAAATAGACTCAATATCTGCCTGATTTACTTTCTCCCACGGACGTTCAATGCCATCTACCAATACCAAAGGCTTATTACCACGCAATAATACAGTTGCTGCATCTTTACCTGGTTCACCAGAAGTCTGCCGGGTAATAATGCCCGGAATCTGCCCTCCTAACTGGTTGGAAACATTTGCCACCGGAGCTTTGATTTTATCTCCCTGGACAGTGGCTACCGCAGAACTCATTGTCATACGTTTCTGAGTACCGTAACCAACAATAACGACTTCATCCAACAGTTTAGAATCTTCCTGCAATGTAATAGTTAAAGGAGTTCCAACCATTGCTTTCAAAGTCTGAGTCTGAAAACCTACATATGAAACTTCAATTGTCGGATTAGAATCATCAACAGACAAGCTAAAATTACCGTCTATATCAGAGATAGCACCTTGAGCAGTACCTTTCACTTTAATGGTTGCACCGATAATAGCTTCACCTCTGGCATCAAGAACTTTTCCCGTCAATTTTTTTGTTGTTTGTGTAATCCCTTGTGTATTTAATACAGTGCTGTGAGTTTGACTGTCTTCAACAGCATACGCCCTGGTAGCTGCAATAAAGCCAAACGACAAAAATGCCGCCGTTAAAATTGATTTCTTAGTAAATGGCATGAAATCTTCCAGCCAGTAATATCTAAGAATCATTTTCTTTTGAACATTAAGTTTTTCTTGCATAATTGTGTATTTTAATATTAGAAATAGTTATAAAACCAAATTGAAGAAAAATAAATTTGATCAGATTATCTTCTTATCATACTAAAATCAAGGAGGATGTTTTTCCATATTTATATTGTTTTTTAAAGGTTAAACAAATACTTTCCATTTTTCGAGAAAGGAGTGGGTAAATCATGTTTTTACAATCCTTACCCCCTCTCTCTTTTACAATCTTTACCTTAAATACCAATGAATGTACGATTAGGAACTTGTTATCCTATGTTGTTCTCATCACAAAATTAGCCTATCAACAAAGCCTTTATATGCCCAATCCTGTCATTAATATAGTGAATATAGACATGGCTTTAAAACGTACATTTTTGACAACATCCAATACAGGGAAAGACTAATCCATGAATAATAAGCACATTATTCAAAAGCACATCGCAGGGAAAAGTTGCAGAAACAGCCTATCAAAGCCTACGAGTGAATATCCACATCCACTCGCAGGCTTTGAACTGATAATAAAAGACAGATATATACTGAAAAAATAGAGCTAAAACATTTACTTGCGTATCTCAAAATGATAAGTTCCAGTGGTTAAGGTTATAGCTTCCTTTGGTACCACATCATTCAAATTGAGCTCTTTACATTTCACCTTATGAAATGCAGTTATATATAATGATGCAGTACAATTTGAAGGAACTGTTACCGTATAACTTATCTTATTCTTATTTTGTCTCCAGGAAGAGACAATCTCCCCATACAAAGAAGTATGCCTTGCTTCAAAAGTATCCAGTCCGGACACGAAATTAGGTTTCAATATTATATGTTTAAAACCAGGCGATAAAGGGTCTGGCAATATTCCACCTAAAGCCTTATAATACCAAGCGCTAATTTCACCAAACATAATATGATTCAATGAGATATCTTTTTTACCGTCAATACGCCAATTCTCATAAAGAGTGGTTGCCCCATTTTTTATCCACCATCCCCAAGACGGATAAGTTTCTTTAGATGCCAATTGATAGGCAATATCTACATACCCATTCATGCTTAAAGCATTTAAAATAGTCTTGCTTCCCAATAGGCCAACATCCATAGTTCCATCTTTCCTGACCTTCTCTGCCAGTTTTCCGGCAACTAATTCCCTCATATCCTCAGGAACAATATTCCAATATAGAGGGGCACTTAATTCCGTCTGACTTCCGCTACAATAAATACCGGTTTTTCTATTTAAAAAACGAGTATTGATAGCATCTTTTATTTCCTGAGCCAAATCTGAATATTTTTTGTAATCGGCTTCCTTATTTAATAATTTCGCAGCTTTGGCCAATATATCCGTATCTACATAATAATATATAGATGATGTCAATGCCTTTTCCGAACGGGACTTAATAGGAATCCAATCTCCCAGCCCCCAATCCGTTATACCGTCGGGATACATATACCGCAAATGATCTACATATCTTTTTATATTATCATATACAGATGCGAGCAGATGTATATCACCATAAAATAAATAAATATTCCAAGGAATAATAGCTATCGTGCTGGTCCAGTCAACTCCATTCCCCCAATGATACCCCCATCCTCCGGTAGGAATAATAGCAGGAAGCACTCCATTGGGAGCCTGTTCATCCTGATGATCAGCCAGCCATTTCTCATAAATCGTGATTCCGTCATAATTATAGAGTGCCGTTTCAATTGCTATATGCGCATCTCCTGTCCACCCATTTTTTTCCCTTTGAGGACAATCTGTAGGATACCCAAACAGATTTGATAAATAAGATGAATTCGTAGCCTTCCAAATTTTATTCAAAAGTTCACAGGAAGAAGATATTTTTCCTACGGATGCCACATCGCTATGCATAAAATAAGCTTTCAAACTGTTTTCTGAAAGTTCAACCGGTTCATTTGTTGATATCTCGACATATTGGAATCCTTTATAATTAAACCGTGCACGAAAGGTACCTTCACCCGTTTCGCCCAATATGAAAATATCTGTCTGAAATGGGTCTGAATCATCTTTGGGACGATAATGATAATCAATATTCGACATATCAGCCTTGTTATCATCCCCTATTCTTTCCGAATGGCTTAAACGAATTTCCGTTCCTGGCTTTCCTTTTATTGTCAGTTCGCTAACACCTGCTATATTTCTCCCAAAATCAAACAAATAGCTATAAGGAGAGGATTTTATCATTGATACAGGATAAAGGGTTTCCACGTCTCGGACAGGCTCCATCTGTTGTGATCTGATTACACGTGAAGGGGCAGAAGTACAACTTACATTTTTCCATGCCTCATCATTAAAGTCCGGAGTATTCCATCCCACCTGTTCCAAACGTGCATCATAATGTTCAGCCGTATAAATGCTGTTAAAAATAACCGGACTTAAAGAGGTTTTCCAGTCAGAACCGGTAGAAAGGAATTCCACATTACCGTCATCATACACGACACGTATATCCATACAAAATTTAGGCCGGCCACGCCATGGAGCCTGATCAAAATTCCATACTGCGGTAGATTGATGATTATACCACCCGTTTCCCAGTAACACTCCAATGGCATTATCGCCGTGCTTCAACATACCCGTTACATCATGTGTCAAATACAAAGTGCGTCTATCAAAACGGGTATAAGCAGGATCTAAACGATGGTCACCAATCCTTGCCCCGTTGATATAGAGTTCATATAGACCTGCAACGGCAATATAGGCACGTGCACTTTTAATCTTATGCTTTATTTCAAAATTCTTTCTAAAATAAGCAGCCGGTTTTAGATGAATATTATGAGTATCTGATATCCAGTTACCTTTCCAGTTGCATTCATCCATAACTCCTGTTTCAAAATAAGTGATGCCACTGTGGTAACGGTTTCCAGAGGTATCCCACACGTCCACTTTCCAATAATATCGCGTATAGGATTCCAAAGGCTCCCCCGAATAAACTGCCAGGACATCAGAAGAGAATATCTTGCCTGAGTCCCAACAATTCCCGGATCCATGGGAAACAGCTACAGAATCTGTCCCTACAACTATCCGGTATATTTTCTGGCTGTCAACCCCATCAGGCAGTCTCCAAGTCAATCGCGGAGAAGAGACATCCACTCCCAACGGAACCGCCAGATACTCACACCTAAGATAATCCACTTCCATTGCATATAAGGATAACTTTAACGCTGCTAAAAAGAAGAAAAACAATATACGCTTCATAATAGAACCATGCTTTGATCATAACCACAAAAATAGGTTATATTACACATATTATTATTCTCACGTCTGCCAATAATATAGTTAGCACCTCTCCGGATGTAGTCATCCTTGCCACTTTTGTATTCTCTTTCGCAACTATACATTGCTTGCGCAATCTTGCCCAAAAGAAAAAGTATTTTTTTTATTCATAAAATAAAAAATAGATATATTTGTGTTCGGTAAGCATATCAAAATCGAGATAATACTTATGAAAAAACATTTCACTTTACTATTGTTATTACTATATAGTATAACAAACAATATTTACCCATATAATCTTAGGCAAATCAGTAACCGTGACGGACTATCCAATAGTTCGGTTACTTGCTTGTTTCAAGATGATGAACGTTTTTTATGGATTGGCACATACGATGGGCTTAACATGTATGACAGCCGGAATATCTACATATATAAGCCTGACATCAACAACCAAAACAGCTTATCAAGTAATGTGATTAAAAATATTATTGAAACAGATAGTATTTATTTATGGATCAGCACCAAATGGGGATTGAACAAATTGTCACAACAAAGTAATGTCATTGAAGAATCATATAACGAATTTGGCGAAAACTCTTATATGGCAAAAGACAGCCATGATAATCTATATATACTCAGCAAGCCAGATGTCATATCTTTATACTCAAAGATTGAAAATAAATTCATAGATCTTCCTGTTCAAAAAGGGATAGAACACAATACGGTTTCGGGTATGTTAATAGATGCACAAGACACTATATGGATCAATCATCAAGGTGTCCTGGAGAGATATACCGTTTCTTATGCATCATCCACACAGCCTCAAATCAAAAGACACTCAGACTTCAAGCATACACATCCTATTGAATATGCATTTAATCATAACAATAGAATTATATTTGTCGATTCTGCAGGTAAGATTTATTGTATTACTCAGCATGGGGTCAGATTCATAAAAGACCTACATCAATTAATCAATGAAAGTGGAGAAATAGGGGCTATCATTTTTGACAATGAAGATCTGCTTATTGGATTCAAGACAAATGGCCTTATTCGACTTGATGCTTCAAAAAACTATGAGATAGAAAAAATAGAAATCAATTGCGGTGTGTTTTCATTATGGAAAGACGAACAACAAAACATCATTTGGATTGGCACAGATGGCCAAGGCATATATGCGTGGACCAAAGATGAATACACACTTAATAACATATCATTGAGCCAATTACCCATAACGAAAAAGCGACCTATCCGGGCTATTCATACCGACCATCAGCACACACTGTGGTTGGGGACCAAAGACAATGGTATCATTAAAATAAGAAATTATGATACGATAAAAGAATATTCAACGACAAATATATCCCACTTCACCATTCATGACGGATTAACAAACAATGCCGTTTTCGCTTTTGCCCCAAGCAAGACGCATTCCATCTTATGGATCGGTTCTGATGGGCCAGAGCTAAATTACTATTCCTATAAAGACAAGAGAATACATACACTTATCAATAATACGCCCACAAGAATTGCCAGAGTACATTCTATGAGTGAAACATGTGATTCCTTATTGTGGGTCGGTTCAGGAAGCACCTTACTTAGAATTAGTTTCACTGTTCACGAAAATACCATTAAAGCTGAAAATATACGAGCGGTCTATTTTAGAGTCCCCAATAGGCAACAATATAACCAGATATACTCCATTTATCCTGAAAACGACTCCATCCTCTGGATTGGCATGCGAGGTAATGGTGTTATACGTTTAAATACCCAGACGGAATCCTACCGGCTCATTACTTTTGACAAGAATGGCATCGCTCCGATGAATGATATTCTTTGTATTCATCAAGACAAGAACAAAAACATGTGGATAGGCAGCAGTTATGGATTGACCAAACTCAAGATACTTCCCAATGGGGAATATGGCTATATAAACTTCAATGAGAATGCAGGGCTGCCCAACAATACTATTCATGGAATAGCAGAAGACCCTCAGGGTAATTTATGGCTCAGCAGTAACACAGGGCTTATCCTGTATAACCCGATAAAGAATTCTTTCCGGATTTTCAATCATAAAACGGGATTAAAAGTAATAGAATTCAGCGATAATGCTTTTTTCCAAGATAACATTCAAAACAGATATTTTTTTGGAGGAGTAGATGGAATCGTATGGATAAAAAATGAAGAAAGAAACAAGAAAGAATTTACTCCGGAAATATATTTCACCAAACTTAAAATTTTCAATAAAGACTACAATATAGCCAATTTTAAGAGAACTAAAGGAGATAAGGACGCAATTATCTTAAATCATGACCAGAATTTTTTTTCCGTCTCTTTTGTAGCTATGGATTTCATCAATGGAGAAAACAGCAGGTATTCGTATAAATTAGAAAACTTCAGCGATGTGTGGATAGACACACATTCCAACGAAGCCCAATTCACTAATATCCCCCCTGGAGATTATTATTTAAAGGTAAAATACAATGATGGAAGCAACAATAATGAAAATCTAACTCAAAGTATCCATCTGATAATTCTTCCTCCATGGTATCAGTCCGCCCTTGCTCAAATAATATATGTATTATTGACCATCGGCATGGGATTAGGTATATTTAGATATATCCGGTGGAAATACGAACGAAGAAAATCTTCCATAACCAGAAGATTGAATGAAAAATATAAAGAAGAAATGTATGAAGGCAAACTACGCTTCTTCACCAATATTACACATGAATTTTGCACACCGCTAACTCTAATCTATGGTCCCTGCGAAAGGATACTCCATTACGAACACAGTGATGTATTCATAAAAAAATATGCCCAGATTATTAAATCAAATACAGAACGCCTTAACAGTCTGATACAGGAAGTCATCGATTTCCGCCGCATGGAAACCGGCAACCAGATATGTCATATACAAGAATTGAACATCAGTGAACTGGCAAACAAGATCATAGAATCATTTGACGAACTGGCAGAGCAAAACCATATCCATCTGGAAACGGACATCGTTCCGGATATCACATGGAAGAGTGACAACAGTGGCTTTACAAAAATTCTGAATAACCTTATCTCCAATGCCTTTAAATATACCCCTGAAAATGGTAAGATTCGCATTTATATAAACACTTGCGGCAATGAACTAAATATCAGAGTTTATAATACGGGAAAAGGTATCAGTAAAGAAATTATCCCGCTTATTTTCAACCGCTATAGTGTACTCGATAATATCAAAGAGAACAGCATCAAAGGTTTGTCATCCAGAAACGGTTTGGGGCTTGCCATATGTCAAAGCATGGTGGAACTGCTCCAAGGTACCATTGAAGTAAAGAGTGAAGTCAATAAGTATGCTGAGTTTATAGTCAAGCTGCCTCTGCTTGAAATCACAGAACCATTAGAAAACACACCAAACAGCTCTTCTATATCCGAATCGTCAAGAATGGATGCAGAGATAAGAACAGCCGAAGAAACCATTGCGGCGAAAGAGTCCAATCAGCCGGAATCTACCATTCTGATTATTGATGACAACAAAGAATTATTGTGGATGCTAAAAGATATACTTTCTGATGAATATTCCATTCTGACAGCAGAAGATGGGGAAAAAGGGTTGGCCATATTAAAACAAAAGACTCCAGATCTTATCATTACAGATATCATGATGCCCAAAATTGACGGCATAACGCTCACCAAGCAGCTTAAAAGCAATAAACATACAGTACAAATCCCATTAGTTATTCTTTCCGCCAAAAACACTACAGATGAGAAAATAGAGGGAATCGAATCCGGTGCCGATGCTTATATACCCAAGCCTTTCAATACCCACTATCTAAAAAGCATCATTAAACAACTGATAAAAAAACAAGCTGAGCTAAAACAGTACTATAATTCTGCGGCAAGTGCTTTTGAATTCAGTGGCGGGCAACTTCTACAGAATGAAGACAAAATGTTCCTGCAAACTGTCATAGAAATAATCAACAACAATATTGACAATACGGAATTCGGTCCTGATGAGCTTGCCGAATCCATGCAAACCAGTAGCAGAAATTTATACCGTAAGTTTAAGCATCTGAACCAACTACCTCCGAATGATTTTATTAAAGAACAGCGAATCGGCCATGCTGCAAAACTATTATTGACGACCACATTGACCATACAAGAAATCATGTATCGGACGGCATTCACCAGCCGTTCACATTTTTATAAGGAGTTTACGAAACACTTTAATCAAACTCCGAAAGAATATAGAGAAACAAATAAACAAAAAGACAACTCTCTGGACTAAAGCCCCTCAATACTGCAATTTCTACAGATAAACAGAAGGAAACCACATGATGAGATTTTCAACAATGCCCGACAGGCCATTATGGTATAAATGTAGCAGGAACAGGAAATCAAGAAATTAAAATCAAAGAAGCTACTGTGAATCAGTAGCCTCTTTGACGATATTGTGGACCTGGAGGGAATCGAACCCTCGTCCAAACGAGGAAATCATAAGCTTTCTACATGCTTATCTTTGCCTAAATTTTCGTGCAGCGGCAGAACCAAAGCCATCAACCGTTGCCTTATCCTCTAAATTTTCACCCGCGCCACGAGGCTGACACGAACTATCCCCGATTTGACTGCACCACTTTATCGGAATGCTTCGGAGCAACAGCTTCCGAGTGATGTCACGTCCCAGCACCTGGTGCCGGGATTAAGCTTCAATCTACTATACTTCGATTAAGCAGCGAGAGCGTAATTGTTTTCGCCAGATAAAATTTTGAAGACTGAGATTTAAGTGCCAATCGACGACGCACTGCATGCTTACTTACCATTTCTGCCCGCTGTCAAATCCAGTCAAGCCCATGTTCTTATCCATGATGCACAGGATATATCCTGCTTCACCGCTGCAAAGATACGAAATCTTTCGCATATATGGAAAATATAAGAAGCAAATACGGATTATTTTGCACCTGTTTTACGATAAGAATCACCTATCTTTGTGCCAAAGGAAAAATAGATCACCATGAGAAAACTGATTGCAGCCGTCCTATTGCTAAGCAACAGCGCTTTGCTTACGGCACAAAAAACGATGAAAGTACCGGCAACCTATAAGCCGACGAAAAGTGAAATGTATCATAAAGGTTGGATTGACTTCAACAAGAACGGGGTAATGGATGTATATGAAGACCCCGCCGCTACTGTCGATGCCCGTGTCGAGGATCTGCTGAAGCAGATGACACTGGACGAGAAGACCTGCCAGATGGTCACCCTTTATGGCTACAAACGAGTATTAAAAGATGCCCTGCCCACTCCCGAATGGAAACAAATGCTATGGAAAGACGGCATCGGGGCCATTGACGAACATTTGAACGGTTTCCAGCAATGGGGACTGCCTCCCTCGGACAACGAAAACGTCTGGCCCGCTTCCCGCCACGCATGGGCCTTGAATGAAGTGCAGCGTTTCTTCGTTGAAGAGACCCGTCTCGGAATCCCTGTAGATTTCACCAATGAAGGTATCCGGGGAGTGGAAAGTTACAAGGCCACCAACTTCCCCACCCAACTGGGACTGGGACATACATGGAACCGCGCACTCATCCATAAGGTAGGACTCATCACCGGACGTGAAGCGCGTATGTTGGGCTATACCAATGTCTATGCTCCCATTCTCGACGTAGGGCGTGACCAACGTTGGGGACGTTACGAAGAGGTTTACGGAGAATCGCCCTACCTCGTAGCCGAACTGGGCATCGAAATGGTACGCGGACTGCAACAACATGTAGCGGCTACCGGAAAACACTTCGCCGCATACAGCAACAACAAAGGCGCCCGTGAAGGCATGGCACGCGTTGATCCGCAGACGTCTCCGCACGAAGTGGAGAATATCCACATCTATCCCTTCAGAAGGGTCATCAAGGAGGCCGGACTACTTGGAGTCATGAGTTCATACAACGATTATGACGGCATTCCCATCCAAGGAAGCTACTACTGGCTGACCACCCGCCTGCGTGATGAAATGGGGTTCCGTGGCTATGTAGTATCGGACAGTGATGCCGTGGAATATCTTTACACCAAACATGGTACTGCCAAAGACATGAAAGAAGCTGTACGCCAAAGTGTGGAAGCCGGATTGAACGTACGCTGCACTTTCCGTTCCCCCGATTCATTTGTACTCCCTCTCCGCGAGTTGGTGAAAGAGGGCGGACTGGACGAAGAAACCGTCAATGACCGCGTGCGTGACATTCTCCGGGTGAAATTCCTGATAGGGCTGTTCGATGCTCCCTACCAGACCGACCTTGCCGGTGCCGACAAGGAAGTGGAAAAGGAAGAAAATGAAGCGGTAGCCTTACAGGCATCCCGCGAGTCCGTTGTCCTGCTAAAGAACGAGAACAGTACATTACCATTGAATATCAATACGGTAAAGAAGATTGCCGTGTGCGGTCCCAATGCCGATGAAGACGGTTATGCACTTACCCACTACGGTCCTCTGGCAGTGGAAGTCACTACCGTACTGAAAGGCATCCAGGACAAAGTGAACGGCAAAGCCGAAGTACTTTATACCAAAGGTTGTGACTTGGTAGATGCCAACTGGCCCGAAAGTGAGATCATAGACTATCCTCTGACACCCGACGAACAGGCGGAAATAAACAAAGCCGTAGAAAATGCCCGTCGGGCGGATGTAGCTGTGGTTGTACTGGGCGGCGGACAGCGTACCTGCGGTGAGAACAAATCACGCAGCAGCCTGGATTTGCCCGGACGCCAATTGCAATTGCTACAAGCCGTACAAGCCACAGGAAAGCCCGTGGTACTGATACTTATCAACGGCCGGCCGCTGTCTGTCAACTGGGCGGACAAATACGTTCCCGCTATCCTTGAGGCATGGTATCCGGGTTCCAAAGGAGGAGTAGCCCTCGCCGACATTCTGTTCGGAGACTATAACCCCGGAGGTAAACTGACTGTAACTTTCCCGAAGACCGTCGGACAAATTCCTTTCAACTTCCCCTGCAAGCCTGCCTCGCAAATAGATGGCGGAAAGAATGCGGGACCGGACGGTAACATGTCGCGTATCAACGGTGCACTCTACCCCTTCGGCTATGGATTGAGCTACACTACATTTGAATATTCCAATCTTGAAATCACTCCCAAAGTCATCACGCCCAACGAAAAAGCGACCGTCCGTCTGAAAGTCACCAATACCGGGAAATACGCCGGAGACGAAGTGGTGCAACTTTACACCAGGGATGTGCTGAGCAGCGTCACCACTTACGAAAAGAATCTGGCCGGATTTGAACGCATCCACCTTGAACCGGGAGAAACCAAAGAGGTGACCTTCATTCTTGACCGCAAGCACCTGGAACTTCTTGATGCTGACATGAAGCGGGTAGTAGAGCCGGGTGACTTCGCCATCATGGCAGGGGCATCTTCCGAAGACATCCGTCTGAACGGGTTGCTGACCGTAGAAGACTATCAGACCCGCACCCAGGCCATTGAGTCCCGGAAATCGGCCAGCCGTGTCAGTGCCAGTACTAATCCGGAAAGTACAGGGAACGTACTCGACGGAAAAATCAATACAGCATGGCAAGGCAATAAAGGAGATTACATTACCTTTGCGTTGAAAAACGGAAGCAAGACGGATAAAGTGTCCATTGCCTTCACACGTGACAACAATCTGCCTGCCCATTTCGAGATACAGCTTTCGGGAGGAGGCGGACAATTCCTGACCGTATATTCGGGCACCGTCAGCGAATATGGCAAGCTGGTCTCTTATTCATTCAAAGGTACCACTGCCAGCGACCTGCGTATCGTCTTGAATGACGACCGCGTAGGAGTGGCAGAAGTGAAACTGGAATAAACTCTGTCCGCAGCGTGCGAATGCCTGTTCAAGCGGCGCGAATATATATTCAAGCCTTGCGAACATGTATTCGCACACTGTGAACAGAGATTTCTCTTAATGAAGCAGGGCAGACGCATTATACTTTTTACTATATTAGTTATGTCATTTCATGTTTTAT
>ERZ840096.274-NODE-274-length-83484-cov-10.591125_pt1 | contig 83484 bp, 107 predicted proteins | sample MGYA00519878_ERZ840096 | MGnify/ENA primary metagenome ERZ840096 (study PRJEB31850, sample SAMEA3708865) | human gut metagenome | biome: human gut; feature: human-associated habitat; material: faeces | place: China | collected 2014 ...
TCCAATATGCCTGGTTGGTGGTAATTTTGAGGCCGGAACCCGTGTTCGACGCGGCAAAAGCCGCAGTCGGCAGCAGGCTCAAGACTGTCACCAGCGTCAAAAGCAGTGACAACAAGCGATGTTTAATTGACTTCATGTCTTTCTCCTTTCCAAAAAGCGCAATAAAAAGAGCAGATCTTGACGACCTGCTCTTGCGTGAAAGTTGATGATTTATTTGTTTGTGGGGGTATCCACCCGAGTGACGGAGCATCCATCGTAGAGGAAAAGCTGGACACAGTACCAGCACGGGTCACCAGTGTCATTGACACCTCTTGCCAGCCCAACGCCAATCTCAGATAGCTTTGGGTTGACCATGTTCTTATGATGAACCGTTGAGGCATACCAATCCGCAACTGCTCGTTCGGCAAGTGTCTGGTCAGACAGCACCCAATCTGCGATGCGATGGATATTTTCGGCCATGTAGGGACAATCCGTGACGGTATTGAATTTTCCGCCATTCGGTCTTGTGTGCGAATAGACGGTATGCGCAGCCATCTCATCGGCTCGTACCTGCGCCGCCTGCATGAGCTCGCCGTTGACGGTCAGGACTGATACACCGTTTTCGCGGCGCAAAGCGTTGGTGCGGTCAATGATGTCCTGCTTGGTTGCGGCGTCATCGAAGTATTCTGTTGTTTCCTGCGCGGCAGCTGCATCCGATATTCCATCGGCAGAGAGATTTGACTGGGCCGTTTCGGACAATTTCACATCGTAACCAAGCCTTGCCATCGTGCGGCAGATCAGTACTGCCATATTCCCGCGGGTGATCTCGGCGTCCGCGACAATCTCTTCCGCCGCAAGTCCCATTTGAACAGCAGTCCGGCAGGCAGACTGATAATCCCATACAGCATCAACATCATTCAAGCACCGCAGCATCACCGTGCAGGCCGCCGCAGAAGTAACAGGGTCATTGGAGCCGTAGCGTCCATTGCCATACCCTGCAACCAGATTATTTGCGACGCAGTAGCCCACATAGCTTTTTGCCCATTCCGGAACATCCGTAAAGCTGCAAAGGCTGCGGTAAAAGGCGCTGTCCGTTTCAAATTGCTCGGGATCTGTGACAATTCGGGTGAGCAGCGCCGCCATCTGCGCCCGTGTCAGCCCCTGCTCCAGCATCATGTCGCCAGACTCGTTGCCCAGCATAATGCCGGCTTCACTCAGATAGGCGGCAGCAGACTGCTGCGGACTTTTTTCGGCGGCAAAAGAAGTTACTGTTAAGGATAGTGCAGCAATTACAGCGAGGGAAATAACTCGGATCCGCTTCAAATGATCACGCCCCTTTCCGGTAAAAGACGGTGGTTACACTTGCGGTCATGCGTCGGGTAGCTTCGTCAAAGGTGCATTGATCAAACTCGCAAATGCCCATCCGTTCTGCCAGTTCCGCGACTTCCGCGGGAAGGTCAACAGTGATGTCCATTTTGACCCGTATTTCGTCATCTTTCCTATTTGGTCTGAAATTCTGTACCAAACTGATACTTCCTTTTGATTAAGATTCTCCGGAGTGATTTGAGGATAATACAGAAGATTCAGGCTGTCAAAGGTTTATTTTAAATCCTTACGCCGATAAAACGGAGATACAACATTTTTTGCACAATTCCATCCGTTTTCCATCATTTTATTGAGTTATTTGCACTGCTTGAACGCAAATTCTTTTTTCAGGCTGATTGGCGAGGCAGGTGGTAAGCGTGATACGGTTGTCTGCTGTCGCCTGCAGATAGCTCCAGTCGGAATTGGAGATGGTCTTTACCAAAACGACCTCATATGTGCGGGTGCCGTAGATCGTGGTATAGGTGATGGTGTCACCGATTTCCAGATCCTTGATGCTGCCGATGGTGTACTTGGCGCCCCGGTTATGGCCGCACACGCCGATATTGCCGTCCCACGCTGAGGTGGAGCTGTAATGCCCCAGTCCCTTTTTCATGCTTTCTTTTGTTTCTCCTTCCCAGACCTTCATGTTGATGTCCAGGGATGGAATTTTCAGGGTGCCGATGCTGCCGTCCTTTCGCTCCATATCTTTGGCACTTGTATAAGCAGGCTCCTGATAGGACGAAATGACGGGTGTGACCGCTGGGATACCTACGCCACTATCCACACCGTAGACACCGGAAGCCGAACCGCCTACAGTCTGCTGTAGGCCGGGGAGTCGGAGCTTTTCCATGACGCCGGTTTGTGTGGTGCTGAGAACGCCGTAGGGGAGTTCGGGGATCTGATAATCCACAAGATTTTTGCTGCCGTAATGATACGCGGTACCGTAGGTGTCCTCATAAGAGGTCGAAGGGTAATAGTCGGTGTCCGCGGCTGTGTCAAAGGTATAGTCCGCGGCAAAAGCGCAAATAGAAAGGGATGCTGTTGCTGTCGCCGTCAATGCCATGCAGACCAGTTTCTGAAAGAGTTTCATGTTTTTACGCCTCCTGATCTTCTTCGTTTTCCTCTGTTTCATCCGCTTCACATTCTGCTTTCACTACGGCCTTTCGGCGGCATACAAGCAGCGTGCCGCCAACAGCGGCGCAAATCAGAACGATTCCACCTAAGATCCAAGGAAAGTGATCCGCAAAAAACGCTCCGACCTGAGCGGCAGCCGCGCCCTTGTGGTTCGCTTCTGTCCCGATATAGGTCAGAACATAAGTAACACTTTCAACACCCTCGTGGGTCACATCGCCAACATACTCCGCTGTTGTAACATAGCCTGTAGCCGCCTGATAGGACGCTTTCGCAGAGTAGGTAGCAACAGCCTGATATTGAGAGGGCATCAGCGCCTCACCCACAAGATCGGTGCCGGTGACCTGCCACTCCACATTAGCGAGGCTCAGGGTTCTGCCGTTCTTGATGGTTGTCGCGGGGACATAGGACATATCGTTGCGGTCAAGCTGTCCGATGGTTTTGGTTTCCGTCACCGTGTAGTTTTTCGTAGCATAGCCGGCGGCTACGGTATTGAGACTGGTGTGATCCAATGCGAGGGTACCCTGAAATCTGCCGTCATCATATTCGATGGTGGGCTTGAGCTGCTCAAGGATCAGAGCAAGGTCATCTTTTGTTGTTTCAACTGTGATGACCTCGGTATGAATCTGTGTTTCTTCCACGGGATTTTCACTTTTCACAATGTCAGCGAAGGTGTAGAGATATCCTTCCAGCTCAAAGGGCTCCTCAATCAGCGCTGCAGGATCCTGCTCAGGGGATACTGTAAAGGTTTTGATCGCTTGCTGACTGCCGTTGAGGTTTTGAACCACCGTGTCCGTAGGCACCTCCAGCGCAAGGGCATTGGAGGTAAGAACCAGCATCAGCAGCACACAGGATATTACTTTTTTCATGTTTGGGAGAGCCTCCTTCTCAAATAATTTTTGTGATGCGCATTCCTGCCATACGGTCAGGCGGTATGCCGGATACCTGCTTCATGACGCTTTCTCCTCCTTGATCTTGTATTCTACCGCGCGCTCCGGATGTTCCCGCAGCGCGTCAAGTATTCTGATAGACTGCTCCAGCGCCTGCATTGTATCCCGCTTCTGACGCTTCACAAAGCCATGCAAAAGCAGAACATCTCCATTGGGAAGCGTGCAGAAAATGATGCGTATGAGCACTTTGCTCTTCACCCGCAGCTCCCAGAGATCCCGATAGCGCTCGATTGAAAATCGCTTGAAATGCGGTTCTTTCATTTCCGGCTTTTCAAGCTGGGTCAAGAAATACAGCCGCAGGAGGATTTTTTCCCGCAGCCGCGGATCAAGCCCATCAATAAAATCGGCGAGCGGAGCGGACTTGCTTGTTGGCTGATAGATCAGGATTCCCTTCATGGCTCTGTCACCTCCATTGCGTCGCTCAGCTTCTTCAGATGGCAGATAAAGTGCTCTGCAAAGTCCCCGGCAAGCTCCGAATCACCGCTGATCCACCAAATCGGATTGGGAAGCGGCTGAGAGAGGGCATCATATTGCAGGCAGATCAATAGGAACTTTTGCCGTGGTTCGGCCTGCTCCGCGGCTTCATATACTCTCCGAAGGATCTCTGTGATCTCACAAGAATTCTGGCAAGTGTCGCACAAGTCATCAAACAATAATCCGGAATAGGCGCGGCTCAAGGCGTTCAATGTGGCTTCGTCCACACTTCCATCTATCCTCAGAAGGCCCATACGGTGCAAACGGGCCTTCGCCCCATCGTCAAACGGATTTTGCGGTCGTGTTTTGTGGAACTGTATATTCATTTCTTTCATCTTTGTACCTCACAATGGGATAGAAAAAGGCCCGGCACCTTGCGGTGTCGAGCCTTCTGGCATAAGTCTTATTATTCTTTGTCATCTGCTTCGGTTTGCGCCGGCAGCGCGGCGGCTTCTTCGATCATGCCCACAACCAAGGTGTTCATCTGCGCGGCGTTCTGCGCAATAATAACCGGAGCGCCGGTGCGCTCCTCAAGAGCCTTTCGTGCTACACCGGCAACCTCACCGCCCTGTCGGGCAACCTCCATACTGCCGGAAAATCCTTCCGGCTTGGAGGCTTTGGAAATATCACGGGTGGACGCCTCGGCCAGCATAGTCAAGACCAATTCGGTATCGCTCATGTTGTCCCGCAGGTTTTCCTTTTTCAGCCCCTTGAGATTCTTGTACTGCCGCGTGGTCATGCCGGACCACGTGCGGGTGATCTCATCGGTCAGAATCGCAAATTCACGCCCCTTTTCCACACCGCGTTTCTGCCACTCATCGGTAAGCTCATTTCGAATGCGGATAGAGAGCAGCCTTTGATGTACCCAATCAGGGTCATAGCCCTTTTTCAGATAGGTTTCCAATGCGCGGTCGATGGCCTGCTCCGGATCAATGGTTTCCTCAATGCGTTCCCTGCCGACCTCTGCCAGCCAACGTTTCACCGGTTCCGCACGGGGGGATGGGATAGACTGAATAATGCGGAGAAGCTGCTCGGTTGTGGCAGCGTCGGTCTTATAGTTCTTTCCATCCGACGATTTCATTTTCAGTTGTACGATATTTTCGTACAACTGAGTTGCCCCCTCAGACTTCAACTTGCGCTTCAAGTCACTCCAATATCTGCGAGGGTTTTCACTTCCAGTCAGTACATGGATTACATCGACAACAGAGAAGTACCACTCCTCTTGTTCTTCATTCCAAGCCGTGCGAATGGGTTGATTTTCAAAAAGCTGAATTTTATTCTGTTCGCTCATAGCGTTGCTATCCTTTCTCTTTCTTTTTTCGATTATACATCAGCCAATTCGCTGCCGCAAGAACTCCAGAAACAGCTCTTCTAAATCTTCATCGCCGTTCAGTTTGTCCAGATAAGGTGCAAATTTCCTACGGTCAAAGGCGATTTTCTTAGGTGGTGCAGCGCGACGCATTTCCTCGTCTGCCCGTGCCTGCCGCCAAGCCTCATACAGGGCTTGGCACTCCGCAGACGGCGGCGGACAGATATGGACGATCTTCTGCATAGCAGCCTTATTGAGTGTGTATCCCTCAATGGTGCACATTTCTACAAATGCCCTTTGAGAGTCTGCACCATAATCGGCAATGAGTTCCGCACAGGCAATCGGCAGCTTGCGTGGACTGTTCTCCAAAATATCAGCAAGCGGCGGAATCAGTGCTGCCAGCTTGATGGCCTTGCGGATCTCATACTCCGTCACACCGAAGAAATCTGCAACGATCTTTCGGGCGTTGTACCTTTGGCGATTCTCGCCAAAGGTCTCGCCGTCGCTATCTCCATCTAACTTTTGGCGAGAATCGCCAGAAGTTGAGTTGCCTGAAGATTCCTTCAACCTTTGGCGATTTTCGCCAAAGGTTGGATAGGCTACATTTCGTTGCCCATTTCTGTTGCTCTCTATAAGCAACGCTCGATACGCTTTGCCCCGTTCAATGATGGTGAGATCCTGCCGCCGCAGGAGATTGGTGGCAACCGCAATGGAAATTGCTCTCGCGTCATCGGCCTCCACAACCTCCGCAGGAATTGTTGATTGTCCGGTCAGTCGCCACGCTTCAGTACGATTGTGTCCGGCAAGAATCTCATACTGCTCACTATTTGGAACTGGGCGAACGATAATGCGCTCATAGATGCCCTGCTCGGCAAGCTGCTGAGAGAATGCGCGGAGTTTTTCGGGCGGGTAGGGACGAAATCCAATGTCTGCCGTGCGAAAAGGGCAAAGGCTTTTGATCGGCAATTCGCAAAAGCGGGGAGCTGCCACATCTGCCTTTGCTTGAAACATGGTTTCATAAGCCTCATTGCCTACTTCCAACTCTGATGCTTGCTGCGCTGCACTCATGCGCCGCTTTAACAGGTCATCCATGCTTTTCTTAACCAAGCCGCAGCACCTCCTGAGCAAGAGAGCGATAGGAGTCAGCAGCAGGATTCTTAGGTGCATAATCCAGAATGCTCATGCCTGCTGCCGGGCACTCCGCAACCTTGATCGTCTGCTCAATGGGGCGGTCAAATACATGAATGCTGTCACCGTAGATCTCTCCCACGCTGGAGCGAACGCTTTGGCAGAGCTGCGGGCGGGACTGATACATGGTCAAGAGAATGCCCGCAATCTTCAAATCGGGGTTGAATCGATTCTGTACATTACGCACCATTTCTAAAACATCGGGAATCCCTTCACTGGCGAGGAAGTGTGCCTGCACCGGAATGATGCAGTAATCTGCCGCAGCCAGAGCATTAACGGTCAATAGTTCATGCTTCAGTCCACAGTCTATGATGATGTAATCATACAGTCCACACAGGGATGCCAACAGCTTGTCCAGCACCTTCTCGCAAGGGTCATCTGAGATGCCAGATGCGTTATACTGTGAAAGCTGCATGACCTGCAAGCGGGCTGCAGCGTCCGCTAATCGCTTGTTGGCAGGGATCAGGTCAAGTCCGCTGCTGGTATGTAGTACAGCACGATCGAGGTGGAGCTCCAGATCCTCCGGAGAGTCAATTTGGACAAGCAGCAGCTTTGCCAGCGTATTCTTCTGTTCCCCTGGCGTATAGCCGAGGGCTGCGGTGAGATTGCCCTGGGGGTCATTGTCGATCAGCAGGACCTTTTTATCTTCAGCTGCGAGGGCAGCCGCGAGGTTCAAAGCGGTAGTTGTTTTGCCAACACCGCCTTTTTGGTTGGTGATTGCGATAGTATTCATGCTCATTTTTGAACTCTCCTCAGCAATTCGATGTGTTTCCTTCCTTTACACGGCAAATTGTAGTAATCTTCTGAAGAAACAAAATCCATCAGTGGAATTTTAGGAAAATATGTTTTATTAAAACATTTCAGAGCAATCAATTTCCCAGAATGTTTCCAGTCTAATATCTGCTTTGGGCGATATCCCAAAATCGCGCATACCTGCTTTTCTGTCAGCAGATCCGGCAGAGAGGACATTTCCTGCTCCACAGCCAACCGAATAGCGCCGCCTAATTCGCTTGAATATGGCTGCGGTGGAGTATATGGGATACAGTTGTGGCGCTTGCCCTTGAGATAGTACAATGGATTCTGTTGACGATCAGCCAAATACCTTTCAACTTCTTCCTTTGCAATTTTGTATCCAAATCCTTTTCGTTTCGGCTTCTCTGCGGATACCCTGCCGGTTTCTATCAACCACAATGCAGTTTCCTTGCATATATGTGCAATTTGGTAAAATTCTTCTTTGCTGATATAGTCTTTTTGAATATCCGAAAGACTAAGCTGCCTGTTTTTCATACCCGCACCTTCAGCCTTCTCTCCGCGTAGTCCTCGCTTAATACATAGTCAATAATGGACTCTTTGAAGATCCAGTAGTGCGGTTTAATGAAGATGGCTTTTACAAGTCCTTCGTGAATTAACTTTCGAGCAAAGCTATCGCCTATTCCACCTAACATTTCACGAAATGTTAGTACAGACACTACATCGGGGTATTGCTTGAATTGTTGTATATATCTCTTTCTTGGTTTTTCCATGATCGAACCTCCGTCTAAATTACCATTGACAGATGGGTTCGATACCTATAGTATGATTCAGTTCTCTCCTAAAACTTCAAAATTCGTTTGAGTTCTCTCCTATGTCCACCATTCCTCACGAGAAAATGGGTTGTACCGGAGTTCTCTCTTAGTTCTCTCCAAACCGCTTTTTTGAGCTGTCAGGAGAGAACACCAAGACATTCCGTATTTGCTTAATAAAAACACGAAAAAGTCAAAAAGCCAGTAATATCAACGCTTTCTGGGAACGGTGGAGTGCAGATTGCTGCGGAAAACAGAATCGATATAACCACTCAAAATCCGCCGCTGGCGACAGCGTACCGGTTCGAGTCCGGTCACCGGCACCAAGAGCAGAGGACCTGCGGCGCAGGTCCTCTGCTCTTTTCTTTGAACGGGCAAAAGAAAATCCGGATATAAAAATTGTGATCGTTTGGCCGGGGCAGTACCGGAGTGAGGCTTTCCTCTGCGATCCCACTGCTGCACTTGAGAAGATCCGATAAGCAGCATTGTATTCCTCGGAAAATCTACAATGCTGTGCGAGCCTGTCTGTCATCGCCTTTCAGGCCGCAATCAAAGTAAGAAAAAGCACGCCTGCCAAGCAGACGTGCTTTTCGTTTTGTGTCAGGGGTTTTGGCTTTTCAGCGTCTTCCGCCGAAGCCGCCTCCGCGGCCACCGCCAAATCCGCCGCTGCGACCTCCACCGAAGCCGCCGCCGCGGCTGCTGCCGCCAAATCCGCCGAAATTCCCGCTGCCAAAGCTGCCGCCGCGGCCGCTGCTGCCAAATCCGCCAAAGCTGCTACCCGAGGAACCGGAAGGCCGTCTCGGCTGCTGGGGCGGGCGGCGATTACCGCCGGAGGAGCCGCCGCTGCGCGGCGGTCTAGGGCCGCCCTGTGGAGGACGGGGGCCGCCCGAACGGGGCGGACGCGGGCCGCGCGGAGGACGGCGTCCCCAGAAGATGGGGTGATACATCACCGTCGGCACGCCCATGCCGGGCATCATGTAGCGGCGGCGATAGCGGCGATAACGCATGCCGTCAAGTATGATCCAGAGGACAAAGAATATGATGAGGATCATGATGAACATCACACCGTTGGCCGCCTCGTCCAGCGCCGCCTCGCTCTGCTGATACTGCTGGCTCAGCTCCACATGGAGCGCGGCGCAAAGCGAGCACACCGCCGCGTCATAATCGTCCTTCTGCACGTTATCCGCCATGCAGGAGGCAACGAAGCTCGGCGAGAGCGAGCTGAGCAGGTCGTAGAATTCGCCGCTTGCGAGCAGGTAGTAGTCCTGCTGCTTTTTTGCGATGAGCAAAACGGCGTCATTCTCGCCAAGCTCCATCTCCATGGCGCAGTCGTACGCCGCGTTCTCCATGTCGCTTTCCGATTCCGTCGTCACGACGGCCATGATGCTGCCAAACATCTTGTCCCAGTTGGCGTTGTAGAGGCCGATAGCCTCCTCAGTCTTGTCGGAAAGAACACCGGCATCATCGCGCACATACTGCGTAAAGGCCGCCGCAGAAAGTGAGGGATCGAGTTTTTCCCCGCCCTCCGGCGTAGAGACGGCGGGCGCCTTATGAAGGCCCCACGCACTGGATGCGACGATCGCCAGAATCAGCACGGCGATGGCGACGCCGCGTTTTTGAAAGAATTTCATATGCTTCTCCTATCCGGAGCGTCTCAGCTTCTCAGCTCCATGAGCTTCTGCTTCAGCTCACCTTCGATGCGGCCGAGCTCGACCTCCGCTTCCTTGCGCTTCTGCGCGCCCTCGCGCTGGATGTTCACGACCTCGTCGAGCGTGGAGACGAGCTGCTCGTTCGTGTGCTGCAGCGTCTCGATATCGACGATGCTGCGCTCGGCCTCCTTGGCCGTGGCGATGGTGCCCATCTTGAGCATGTCGGCGTTCTTCTTGAGAAGCTCGTTCGTCGTCTGCGCCACCGCGCTCTGTGCGGCCGTGGCCTGACGGCTGTGCTCCATGCCGAGCGCGAGCACCATCTGGCTCTTCCAGAGGGGGATGGTGTTGACGAGCGAGGACTGGATCTTTTCGACCATCAGCGTGTCGTTGTTCTGGAGAAGTCTCGTCTGCGGGCCCATCTGGAGCGACACCATGCGCGTGAGCTCCAGGTCATGCAGCTTCTTTTCAAAGCGCTCGCACTTCTGCGCGTAGTCGTTGTAGGCCTGCGCATCCTCGGCAAGGCCGCTCGCCTCCGCCTTTTTGCGTAGCTCCTCGAGCTCGCCGGAGCGGACCTCGGCCAGACGCTTTTTGCCCGCGATGATATACATGGTCAGTTCTTTGTAGTACTTGAGGTTCAGCTCATACATCTGGTCGAGCATCGCGATGTCCTTCATCAGCGTGACCTGATGCTTTTCAAGCTCAGAAACAATGCGGTTCACGCTCGTCTCGGCCTTGCCGTACTGCGCGCGCATCAGCTCGAGCTTATCCTTCTGCTTGTGGAACAGGCCTGCGAAGCCCTTCTTCTCCTCCTGACCGAAGCCCTTGACCTCGACGACGAGGTTCGAAAGCGTCTCGCCCACTTCGCCCAGGTCCTTGTTGCGCACGGAGGACAGCGCATTTTCCGAGAACGTCGCAACGCTCTTCTGCGCGGCCACGCCGTAGTTGAGCACGAGATTCGTGTCCTTGATGTCGATCTTTTTCGCAAAATCGTCGACGGCCTTTTTCTCCTGCTCGGTGAGCATGCTCTCGTCGACCTTGACGGGCTCGACTTCCTTTTTCTCCGTCTCGGGCGCGGCAGGCGCTTCGGGCGTGAGCGTCAGCTCGGGAACGGCCTCCTGCGCCGCTTCGGTGGGGTTCAGGGTCAGCTCGGGCATCATGTTGTCGCTCATATCATTTTTCCTCCGTATTCTGGCTTTCCGCCTGTTCCTTTTCGTGTTTTTTGATGCGCTGGATGCGGCGCAGACACAGCAGCGTGGCCAACGCCCAGATCAGCGCGGAATAGTAAAGCGTATCCCTGTGCAGATGCAGCGCGCCGATGATGCTTGCCACACACATGATGGCAAAGATTGCACAGAAGATCGGGTCGAGCCACACGCCCTTGAGGCGCTTCATGATCCATGCGTTCACCTTGGCGTTGAACGCCATCACTTTCTTTCGCATCGCTTACTCCTTTATAGCTCGAGCTTGATGTCGTCCTGCGAGGCGGTCGCCGTGCCGGACTCGGCATGCAGCTCGCCGTCGTCCTCACTGAGCCCCTCGCGCTTCATCATGTTCTCGAGCACCGTGATATCGGCGGAAATATCCATCGCCTCGCTGCCGAAGAGCATGTCGAGCTGCTTTTCAAAAGCCGTGACGATCGTGCCCATCATACTCTCCACGCGCTGCATGGTCGCGTCGATGTTCTCGCCGCTCACGCCCTGCGCGCCCATGCGGTCATAGGCGTTCAAGAGCTTAAGGGTCGTGGGCAGGTAGTAGTCCATGAACTTGCGGATCTGCGGCAGCTTCGACGGGTCGGATTTGACCTGCGCGAAAATTTTCGCGCTCAGGTCCTCGAGCCGGTCGATGTCGGCGGAGATCTTCTCATCCTTGATGGACGTGTTGAGCCGCTTCATCTCAGAGATGGCGAGATTGCCGTCCTTGATCATCTTGTCGAGCTCGGGGTTGCCGGTGCTCTCTTCCTTTTTCGGCGGGTCAGGCACAGTGACCTCCACAGTGCCGCACACGGCGTTCATAATGAAGAACACCACCCCCGACACGACCGCCACAAAGAGGAAATGCGGTACGCGGTAGAGCGGGAACAGCAGCGCATAAATGACCCATGTTCCCGCCGCGGCGTAATAGGGTACGGTGGATCTGCGTTTGACAGTTGCCAAGACGATCCCCTCCTGTTTTCATAAATATTTTGACTGATATATGATATCACATCGCATCAGCGCGGTCAAGCAAAGCAAGCGCTTGAAACATTGCAATATCGCACTTTTTACAAAAGAAGGCGGCGTCCGATCCAGGACGCCGCCTTCTTGCAAAATACTGCGTTTTTCTTATTCGTTTCGGATGGCTTCGAGCGCCGAGATCTTGACCGCCTTGTTCGCGGGCTGATAGCCGGACACCAGTCCGACCAGCACCGAGAACACCAGCGCGAAAATCACAAGCTCCGGCTTGATGACGGACGTGCGCACCACGTCTTCGCCGCCGATGAGCGCCTGCTTGATAAGCTCCCACGTGACGCCCCCGCCGCCGAACGCGCCGAACGAGAACAGATTGATGATGACGGATATGATGAAGCTGAAAATAAGCCCCAAAATGCCGCCGAGAAGGCCGATGCTGCCCGCCTCCATGAGGAACATCGCGCGGATATCGCGCACATAGCAGCCGAGCGCCTTCATAATGCCGATCTCCTTCGTGCGCTCGGAGATGGACATGATCATCGTGTTCGTGATGCCGATGGCCGCGACCAGAAGCGAGATCGCACCGAGGCCGCCGAGCATCAACTCGATCTGGCGGGTCTGCTTGTTGAGCTCGTCGCGCATGCTCTGCATAGAATACGTACTGTAGCCCAAGTCCTTGATGGACTGCTCCACATCCGACACGGCATCGAGGCTCTCAGCCTTGACGTTGATGCTTGAATACTCGAACTTCGTGTCGGTCTTGCCGGTCAGGTCCTGAATAAGCGCTTTGAGCGCATTGATATCCATCATCACGCCGTCGCTCGTCTCATAGCCCTTTCCCCGGTCCTCCTTCAGCACACCGACGACCTTTAGCTCGACCTCGTAAGGCGTGGGCTCGGTGCCCGTACCGTTGTCATACGGTGTGAGTACCATGGTGATGCTCGTCTTGAGCGGGTCGAAAAACGGGTCGGGAACATTTTCGGTATCAATATTTCCGTTCTCATCCCAGACGTAACGGTCCACATAGTTTCGCCCGTCCGGCATCAGCGTATCGAAGAAGTTATAGGCAAAATACTGGCCCACGACCACCTCGTCGCTGCTCTCCGGATACCGCCCGTCCATCAGCTCAAAGCCCATGTCCTCAAGGGCGCTCGAGTCAATGCCGGCAAAATTGACCCAGTTGGCCGTGTAGCGGCCGTTGACGCCAGCCTTGAAGCTTACATTATATTCGTCGAGACTTGCCTTGGGCATGACGGCCTTGACGCCCGCGATCTCGTGGAAGCTCTCGACCGCCTTGTCGTCAAGCTTGCTCTCCGTCTGTGTGCCGGTATTCTGGTTGTAGCCGCGGTAGACCTCGATGATGGAGAGGTCGCCCATATTTTTGAGCATCTGGTCGTAGGACTCCTGCATGCCCGCGCCGATGGAGACCATCACGATGATGGACGTGCAGCCGATGAACACGCCCAGCACCGTCAGGATCGTGCGTCCTTTGCGCCGTGACAGGCTGTCAAAGCACATTTTCAGGATGTCTGCGAATCTCATTTTTTCTGCTCCTCAGCACCCGTGGCCGCAGTCTCCTTGTTTTCAGCCGCCGCGGCTTCCGCTGCCTCCTGCTTCTCCTCGGCGAGCTCCTCTTCGTCCCACTTGTCCCACAGCGCCTGCTCGGCCTTCTGCTTGGCTTTCTTCTTGCGGATGCGCAGCACGATGAGAAGGACGATAAGCGCAGCAACCCCCGCGATGATGACGTACTTCCACGGGAAGGTGCTTGCCGGCTCGGGGTCGATCATGCCGGGATCGTCCATGCCGGGGTCGGTCGGCTCATAGGCCATGGCTTCGACCGTCGCTTCAAAGACGCGCTCTTTCGTGTTGCCGTTGGAATCTTCGTAGGTAATGACGATCTTGACCTGATTCTCGCCCTCCAGCTGCGGGGTCACGGCAAAGGCGATGGTGCCGTTCTTGCCGCCGTCGATCGTGCCGACGCGCTGATAGGCCGTCGGCGTGTCGATATCGCCGGAGATGGTCGCCTCAACGTTGCTGATGGCGCTCTTGCCCTTGTTGACATAGTCGATCGTCAGGCTCGTTTCCTCGCCGACATAGCCGGTGTAGGAGGTCTTGGGCTCGCTCAGCTCAAAGCGGTCGGGCTGGTAGAGCGGCACGCTCAGCGACAGCGTGGCGTTGCCCGACTTTCTTGCGTTCTGGTCAACATATTCATAGGTCACGTCGATCTTGACGTCCTGCGCGCTGGCGCTGATGAGCTGCGCGGCCTTCATCGGCACGGTGACGGTCTTGCTGCCGCTCGCGGCGACAGATTCAAAGTAGAACGTGTTCGTCGAGCCGTTGAGCATCAGGTCCTGACCGCCGGTGACGGTGACCATGACGTTTTCGATCTTGATGGTCTTGCTGGTGTTCGTGAACGAGAAGCTCAGGTTCGTGCTTGAGCCCGCCGCAACGGACGAACCGCCGTAGTTGTACTTTGAGAGAATAACGATGGGCGTGGGGCTCGCAATGGTCTCCTCGTCCTTCGTATCCTTGGTAACGGTGGAGAGAACGTTCACGCTGCCGCTGGCGCTGCCGCCGGTGAGCTGCGTGCCGTTGTCATAGTAGAACGACAGGCTCGCGTCGATCGTCTGCATCTGGGACTCGATCTTGTCGGGCGCCTTGACCGTCACAGTGACGGCCGTGTCGCGGCCCGCGCGGATATCGTCGAGCATGTAGTCCTGGCTGCCCATGATGAGAAGCGATCCGGAGGATTTAAGCGTCAGGATAGGGTCGCGCATGGCGGTCGTGCCGGCGTTCTGGATGTAAACGGTGATGGTCTTCGTCTCGCCCGCGGCAATAGACGTGCTCGTGCCGTCGGAGTTGAAGACGGCGCGCGGCTCGGGAATCACTTCCGGCGTCGGCTCGGGGGCGGGCGTCGGCTCGGTGTAGGGCACGCACTCGCGCACCGGAACGGTGTTGCCGTCCTGATAGTCGCCGCCGTTGCCTTCATAATAAATTGTAAAGGCAAGCTGCTTGCCGCTGTCGCCGGTGTAGGTCAGGCCGGTGAACGTAACGGTATATTCGCCGTTCTGTCCGCTTGCAACAGCGCTCGCCGTGCCGTCCTGAAAGCTGTCAAGGCCGCGCACGACGCGGATCGAATCGTTGCCGCCGTCCGTGCGGGATAAGTAGACCGTGATGTCCACCGTATCGCCGGTGTAAATGCTGCTTCTGCTGGCCCGGTAGCCGGTGATCAGAAAGCTGGTTCCCGTCCGTGCCGTCGTGCCTCCGCCCGTCGCTTTGGCGACATTCACAGGCAGCAGCGCTGCGCACAGCACAAGGGCAAGGCAGAGCGAGAGCAGGGATCTTGAGATGCGTTTCATGTTCGATTTCCTCCGTTATTCGATGTAGGGTGCGGCGTCGATCTCCGCCTTGACCTGATTTTCTACGTTGCTGACGATCCTGCCGTCGATGAGCGTGACGATGCGGTCGGCATACTCGGTCATCTCCGGATCGTGGGAGACGAGCACGATCGTCTGGTGAAAGCGCTTGGCAAAGCCGCGGATCATGTGCATGACCTCTTTCGTCGTCTTCGAGTCGAGGTTGCCGGTCGGCTCGTCGGCGAACACGACCTCGGGATGTGTGACGAACGCGCGTGCGATGCCCACGCGCTGCTGCTGTCCGCCGGACATCTGGTTTGGAAAGTGGTCCATGCGGTCCTTCAGTCCCACGCGGCAGAGCATTTTCTTCGCCTCCAGCAGCCGCACATCCGGGTCGATGCCCTTGAACATCAGCGGCATGGCCACGTTTTCCGCCGCCGTCAGCTCCGGCAGCAGGTTGTAGGACTGGAAGACGAAGCCGATATGCTTCTGCCGGAAGGCCGCGAGCTGATTTTCGTTGAGCTGTGAGATCGGCACGCCGCCGATGCGCACCACGCCGCGCGTGGGCTTTTCGAGTCCCGCCAGCTGGTTGAGCAGCGTCGATTTGCCGCTGCCGGACGTGCCGAAGATGCAGCACACCTCGCCCCGCGGGATGTCGAGGTCAATATTGTGCAGTGCGACCACGTGCTCCTGCCCCATCATGTACACCTTTCGGAGCTTTCGCACCGAAATGACGGGCTTCTGGTCATTTGCCATCGCAGTTTCTCCTCAATTTTAATCTTGGGTCCATTATAATCTCATCTTATGAGGAAGTCGTTACAATCAGGCGCGATTTGGTTACAAATTATTTAAGAGTTCCTTAATTCTCGCACCGAGCCTCTTTCCTGTATTATTTAGACGGAATTTATCGAAAAATGTTTCATCCTTTTTGAAAAAAAGCGGCAGATTTTTTGATCCGCCGCTTTTTTAAGTTCATGCCGTTTTAGTTCAGCGGCACGTCGGGCACGACGTAGACCGTCATCTCTTCGCCATTTGTGTCGATGGACACGGTGTCGTCGATGGGCTGCGTCAGCTCCGCGTCCGCGTAGAGTGTGCAACCGCTGCGGCAACAGATGTTGACATACGTCCCCCTCGCCACATGGTATTCATTCACCCACCAGTCTTCGCCCCCTTCTTCCACAGGGAGGCAGACCGTCAGCAGGCAGGCGGGTCTCGTGTCGTCCGTCGCGTACACGACATCGTTCAGAAGGTAGCGGCCTGACTTGTAGGGTTCTTGATTGTAGGGCTCATCGTAGCTCCAGTTGTAGAGCGTCGTGCCCATCTCCGTCGCGCCGCCCGCGCCGTCCTCGATGTAGTCGGTCACGGACATGGCGAGCAGCTCGCCCGTTGCGGGATCGGCGTAGTAGAGGGTCGTATAGTAGTAGCCGTCCTGGTCTTCAAAGCGCGTGGTGGTCGAGAGCAGCACCGCGCCGTCCTGCACGCTGCGCTCGTCGAGCGTTTCCTCGGCGTTCTTGGCGGCGGGGTCGGCGCACTGTGGCAGTATGTCAAGGAGATACTCCGTCCCCTCGCCCGGAATGGGATAGATGTTCAGGCTTGCGGTGTCGTCGCTCGCCATGCGCGTGGCATACAGGCCGCCACGCCCCTGGCTCCACAGCTCATCCTCGCCCGGGCCGCTGTTGGCGGTATAGCTGTAGTGCGAGGACATGAGGATCGTGCTGTCGCCCCCGTCCGTGTACTGCAATCTTGCGGTGTAGGCCACCTCGCCGTCCCGGTCGGTGCCCTGAATGTTCACGGTCACGGCGTCGTACTTTGCAAGCAGTACGCACGGATCGTTGACCTCGCGCAGCGTTTCGAGCGTCACGTCCATCGGCGTGTCATCCTTGCCGCCGTTCCCATCGTCCTTGCCGTCCTGCATGCCGCAGCCCGCGAGCAGACTCATCACGCAAAGCGCGCCAATGCCTGCTTTCTTCCAGTTTTTCACCTTGGTTTCCTCCTTATTTGGGTGCAGACTTACGCCCGCGTTTCAAATTCTTTTTAACGGTTTTCTTCCAGCGGCACGATATAGACCGTTGCACTCTCGCCGCTCGTGTCGATGCCCGCCTGATAGTCGATCTCCTGACTCAACGCTGCATCATAATAGATATTGCTGCCGGTACGGCAGGCAAACATGGCATAGCTGCCGCGCGTCACGCGGTACTGCTGTGTTTCCTCGTCCGCTGTGCCGGGGTCGTAGATGAGCGTCAGCAGGCAGGTGTCAGCACTGTCGGTCTCGTGCAGTGCTTCGCCCGCAAGGTCACGCTCAGGCGCGTAGGGCTCATCGTAGCTCCAAGTGTAGCGCATCTTGCCGTCAAAGGCCTCATCATCCGCAGCATGATCAGTCACTGTCATGGCGTGAAGCTCGCCGGATCCAGGTTCAACTTCGTAGAGCGTCTTGCTGTGATAACCGCCAAGGTTCGGATATGTCACACTCCCGGAGAGCAGGTACACACCATTCTGTAATCCGATCGTTTCCTCGCTCTCCTCGGTGCCCATCTCAAATTCCGCAATTGCGGGCAGATCAGCAAGAACATACATCTCGTAATCTATTTTGGTGAAGCAGGTCATCATCGTTCTCTCTTCGCTCGATGATCGATCCAGATACACTTTTCCGTTTGCCTGCGTCCAGCGCTCTTTTGCACTGACCGGATAATTCTCGCTCGGATCATACCCATAATGCCCCCAGGACACGACATTTCCATCCGCATTACGGGTGTACTGCACTCTGGCGGTATAAGTCACATCGCCATTTTCATCGGTGTACTGTACATTCACCGTCACGACCTCATGTCTTTCGAGCAGTGCAAGGGGTATATTGATCCCTCGAAGATCCTCGACGGTATAATCCTCGCCATCTTTCAGCCCACAGTCGCCTCCACAGCCTGCAAGTAAGCTCGCAGCGCATAAAGCAACGGTGACGGCTCTCTTCCAGCTTTTCATGGTGTGCTCTCCTCTCTCATCTCCCGTCAGTCTTGATCGCCGCTTTTCACATAGACGGTCGTGCTTTCGCCGTCCGGCCACTCGATCTCAGGGGTTTGATACTCCTGCGTCATGGCGGCGTCGTAGTAAAGCATGACGCCCTTACCACTCTCTGGGGAAAAGTACGCTGCGCTCGGCACGGTAAAGTGCTGCTCGTGCTCCTGCGCGGTGCCCGGGTCCCACACGAGCGTGATTTCATGCTTGGGAACATCGTCCGACAGCATCAGCGCGTAGAGGTCTTCCTCCGGTTCATAAGGGCGATCATAGCTGAACGTATAGCTTCCCGTGGCAAAGCAGGTGTCTTTTCCCTGCAAGTCTTTTCTGTGCCGCTCCGACTTGATCGATATCAGGTCATCGGAGGTTGGATCGACATAGAGCCATCGCAGCGAGTAGTCAGTGTCATCGTCGGTGATATAATGTTTGATTGGAAACACGAGCTGGCCGTCCTGCTCATACGGCTCTTTGACCTCCACCGTGATACCGTCACCGGCCACGGGCAAAAACGGTTCCCGCGCGGTACTTTCTTCGTACCACTCATCCGTTCCGCAGGCGATCACACTGGCAATTCGAGCGCTGCCGTCATCATTTGTTCCAGCGATAATGCACATACCGTCCGGCACTTCATCCAGGCAGACATTCAGGCTATAAATATCGTCTGCGCTGTACTCATCATAATACCAGCCGTGGCTCCAGCTTTGCAGCCGGCCTTCTTCGTCGCGCGTGTACTGGTCAGTGCTCTTGACGTCCTGACCGCCGTTGCTGCTGTCTGTGCTCTCCCGTACAATAGTCACCACCTTGTGCCGTTCAAGCAGCGCAGAGATCTTATTCCTCTCACAGATGTCTTCGTAGGTGATCTGCAGCTCGTCGGCGCTGTCGTCATCGTCAAGCCCACAGTCGCCTCCGCAGCCTGCGAGCAGCAGCACGGCTGCGAGCGCAAGGGCGCTCATCGGTCCCCAGCGGTTCATTTTGTTTCTCCTTTCATCGTCTTCTTTCCATCTTGCCTTTGCGGAGCTTTTTTCGTTCCGTACATTCTCTTAGACGAGAAATTTCTCAAAAAGTTTCACCCTTATGATTTTTTTAAGAAACTTTTTTCTTTCCCGTGCGAGCTCTTGCATTTTCCGCCGACGCGGCATACAATGAGGACACATTTCACCCGGGAGGGGCGTTTTTATGAACTATATCGGCATCGACCTCGGCGGCACGAACATCAAGGGCGCACTCGTGAGCGCGAAGGGCGAGATCTTAAAGGAGCATTCTATCCCGACGCGCGTCGATCTCGGCCCCGAGGCCGTCGCGGGGCGCATCGGTCAGGTCATCGCGCAGCTCTCTATCGGCGAGGACACCGTCGGCGGCGTGGGCGTCGGCTGCCCCGGCACGGTGGACGACGCGAGCGGCATCGTGCGCTTTGCGGCGAACCTGAATTTTGTGAACTTCGACCTGCGAAGCGCGCTGCGCGCGCACACTGCGCTTCCCATCCACCTCGGCAACGACGCAAACGCCGCGGCGCTGGGCGAGGCGCTGTTCGGCTGCGGCCGCGGCGCGGAGAGCACCATCGTCGTCACGCTCGGCACGGGCGTCGGCGGCGGCGTGGTGCTCGGCGGCAAGCTCCTGACAGGCTACACGGGCGCGGCGAGCGAGATCGGCCACATGGTCATCGCGGAAAACGGCGAAGAGTGCACCTGCGGCAGCCGCGGATGCTTCGAGGCCTACTCCTCCGCCACGGCGCTGATCCGCGACACGAAGCGCACCATGGCCGCGCACCCCGAGAGCCTGCTGCACGCGATTGCCGCGGAGCAGGGCGGTGTCGACGGCCGCACAGCGTTTCTCGCCAAGGAGCGCGGCGACGAGGCGGGCGCGCAGGTCGTGGAGGACTACATCGAGCATCTGGCCTGCGGGCTCACAAATCTTGTCAACATTTTCTTCCCCGAAGTGCTGGCCCTCTCGGGCGGCGTAGCAAATCAGGGCGACGCGCTGCTCCTGCCGCTGCGCGAAAGGGTGCGCGAGCGTTCGTTCGGCTCGCGCTATGCCGTCTCGCACACGCGCATCGAGCTCTGCACGCTCGGCTACCGCGCGGGCGTGATCGGCGCGGCGATGCTCGCGCGCGAGTGAGCGTAAAATAGCGCAAGATATGATAAGGCCCTCCGCATTTCTGCGGAGGGCCTTTTTTACCGGTAGCCGTCGGGCTCGGCCGAGCCTTCGATCAAAAACTGCACCTCGTCCACGCCGCCGAGCGACAAAATGGACTGCTCGAGCGCGCTCAGCATCAAATCGCGCTCCGCCTCGTTCTCCGGCAGTGAGACGTTAGCCGGAAGATTCAGATAGCACACGCCGTTTTCGATGCGAGACGAGATGACCGCAAAGTCCTCCGGCAGGAGCGAGACGAGCGAATCGTCCTCCGGCCCCTGCGCGAGCGCTTCGAGCAGCGCGTTCACGCGCGTCTGGCCCTCGTAGAGTGCGAGCGTCTGCTGCTCGGCGCGCAGCTCGCCTGTCTTGCTGTCGAGGAAATAAAGCGACACGGTGATCGGCCGCAGGCCACTCTCACGCGAGGAAAGCAGCGTATCCGCCGAGAGCAGCACTTGCGTCTCGCGGTACGGCAGCTCGCGCCCGTCCGCCGTGATGCTCACAGCGTTCACATTCGGCAGCTGCGTCAGCGTCAGCGTGATGCAGTAGTCAGCGAGCGACAGGTCGATACCCGTCAGGCGCGCATACTGTGCGCTCAAGTCGATCTGCGCGCGGCGGCCCGACACCTTGAGCGACTTGAGCGCCGTTCCCTCCGGGATGGGCGAAGAGAGCGACGGCTCGTCGGGCCCTGCGAGCAGCGCCTCCAGTAGCGCGCGGACACAGTCTTCGGTCTCCATCGCGCCGTCGAGCACCAGGCGCTTTTCCTGCGTGCGGATGGCGTCGCCGCCGCCCGCGGAGTTGGGATCGCTGAGAAAATAGAGCTCGTAGCCGTTCTCGTCCATCTCCTGCACGTGCTGGGCCGCGCAGGCGCAGAGAAGCGAAAGCAGGAGGACTAATGCCGCAGTCAGGGAAAGACGTCTTCTCATGTCTCATCCCCTCCCTCTTCGCAGCGCGGCAGGCGCACGGTAAACACCGTGCCGCCGCCCTCGCGGGCGCGGACCTCGATGCTGCCGCCGCGGCGGCGCGCCGTGTCGGCGGCGATGGAAAGGCCAAGGCCTGTACCGCCCGCGGCGCGCGAGCGCATCTTGTCCACGCGGTAGAAGCGGTCGAAAATGCGGGGCATGTCCCCCTCCGGAATGCCGATGCCATTGTCGCTGACAGTGAGAAGGCAGTCCTTTTCATCCCCCGCGAGCAGCAGCTTCACAAAGCCGCCCGGGCGGTTATACTTGATGGCGTTTTCCGTCAGGTTGTAGATGATCTCGTGAATTTCATCCTCGCTCGCAAGGGTCTGTCCCTCGCGGCGAATTTCACACGAGAGGTCGACCTGCTTTTCCTCGGCCACAAGGCGCAGCATGCGCACCACGCGCGCCATCACGGGCGAGAAATCGACGCGCTGCGCCTCGGGCAGCATACCGCTGTCCAGGCGCGTCAATCGCAGCAGATTTTCCGTGATGCGCGCCAGGCGCTCGGACTCCTGCTCGATATCGCCGACGAATTCGCGCACGGTCTGCGCGTCCATGTTCTCCGTCTGCAAAATGGAGTCGGACAGAAGCCTGATGCCCGCCAGCGGCGTTTTGAGCTCATGGCTCGCATCCGACACGAAGCGGCGGCGCGCGTCCTCCGTCGTTTGCAACCGGTCAGCCATGTCGTTGAACTCGGCGGCGAGCTCGCTGATCTCGTCGTGCCCGCCGACCTCGGCGCGGTGGCTGTACGAGCCCTCGCGCATCTTGCGGATGGCGTCGGCCAGTACGCCGAAGCGCCGCGTCAGCACGCGGGAGAGCAGCACGCTGATGCCGCCGGCGAACACCAGCACGACCGCCGAAATCGTCAGGAGATTGCGCTGCAGGGACAGCAGCAGCTCCGCCTGCTCGGTGTCGTATTCGTAGGCATACACCGCGCCGATGGTCTGGCTGTGGTAGATGACCGGCGAGGCCGCGCGGCTTTTGAACGCCTTGTCCGAAAATTCGGTGTAAAAGACGTCTTCTCCGCGAAGCGCCTGCACAAGCTCTGTATAAAAGGCGTAGCGGCCGATCGCGCCGTCGGTTTCGCGCGTGTCATACAGCACGCGGCCCGAGGCGTCCGTCACAAGCACGCGGGAGATGCCCGTCTCCTCCACGAGCGTCATCGCACCCGCGACGTTTTCCTCGCTCAGCTCCTCAAGGCCGGAGAGCGCCGTCACCATCACCGAGACGCTGCCCTGCAGCGAGCTCTGCTTAGAGCGGAACGTCAGGTTTTCCGACGTGATGAGCGGATACGTGTTCAGCAGGATCAGCACCGCCAGAATGATGGCGATATAGCTGAAGCTGAATTTTCGCTGCAGGCTCGCATGCATCTGCACGGCGCTGCCCCCCTTCTCTTTCTTTTAGTGGGAAATCAGTCCTTCAAGTAGTACCCCACGCCCCATTTGGTCAGGATGTGCTGCGGCGCGGCGGGGTTTTCCTCGAGCTTTTCGCGAAGCCGCCGGATGTGCACATCCACTGTGCGGTAGTCGCCTGCGTAGGTGTAGCCCCAGACGAGGTCCATCAGATTTTCGCGCGAGTAAACGCGGCGCGGATTCTTGACAAGAAGCTCGATGAGGTCGTATTCCTTGGCCGTGAGCTCGACGATCTCGCCGTTTTTGACGGCGACGCGCTGCTCGGGGTCGAGCGTGATGCCGCCCGCGGTCAACAGGAACGTTTCAGGCTGCTTTTGCTGCGGTGCGGCGTTCGCGCGGCGCAGCAGCGCGCGGATGCGCGCTTTGAGCTCTAAGATGTTGAACGGCTTTGTGATATAGTCGTCCGCGCCGGACTCAAGGCCGATGATCTTGTCGGCGTCCTCGCTGCGGGCGGTCAGCATGATGATGGGCACATTGGAAAATTCGCGGATGCGCATGCAGGCCGTCAGCCCGTCCACCTGCGGCATCATCAGATCGAGGATGATGAGGTCAAACCCGCCGCTTTTCGCCATGTCGATGGCGGTCGCGCCGTCGTAGGCGGTCTCGACCGTGTAGCCCTCGTTTTCCAGATTGAATTTCATGCCCTTGACGAGAAGCTGCTCGTCGTCAACCACCAGAATTTTCATCGCCATCCTCCTCCGTGAATGTGATCTCCGCGCGGAATCCCTCGAGCTTCGCCTCTCCGATACCCTTGACGTTCAAAAGGTCCTCCGCTGCCGTAAAATCGCCGTGCTCTGCGCGGTAGTCGATGATCGCCTGCGCGAGCGACGGGCCGATGCCCGTCAGCGTTTCAAGCTCCTCCGCCGTCGCGGTATTGACGTTCACAAGCGTCACAACGCGCGTGGGCGCGGTGATCTCGTCGGTCTTGTCCTGCGTCGTCACGGTGTAATTCCCGTGCGAGGCACCCTCGTAGGCCGTTTTGTGCAGAAAAACGAGCGAAGCGGCGAACAGCATCGTCAGCGCGGCGAGCACAAGGTAGACGCCGCTGACTTTGGTTTTCTTTTCTTTCTTTTCCACGGTTGCGCTCGCCTGCCTTTTTTGCTATACTAATGTCGAAGCGTGCCGAATGGCGCGCTCCTCTTCACTGTATTCTATTTGATTGTATCATACAACGAGGTATATTTCCATGAAAAAACGCCGCTGGTTTTCACTTTTTTTATCTTTTGCGCTCCTGCTCCCGCTCTTTTCACTGACGTGCGCCGACGCCTATGAGGACTTTGACCTCGACGCGAAGGCCGGCCTTCTCATTGAGGCCGACACGGGCGAAATTCTCTACGAGAAAAACGCCCATCAGGAGAACTTCCCCGCGTCGCTCACAAAGGTGATGGTCGCGCTGCTGGTGTTTGAAGCCATCGACGAGGGCAAGATCGCGCTGACCGACTCCGTCACCGCGACGGAATCGGCGTTCGAGGGGCTGTCGAGCGACGGCAGCACGGCGAACATCGTCCCCGGCGAAACGATGACGGTCGAGCAGCTGCTCAACTGCATGCTCATCGTCTCGGCGAACGAGACGTGCAACATTTTGGGCGAAACGCTCTACGGCTCGGTCGACGCCTTTGTCGCGCGCATGAACGAGCGCGCGACGGAGCTCGGCTGCGAGCACACGCATTTCGCCAACGCCACGGGTCTTCACAACTCCCAGCACTACACGACCGCGTGGGACCTCTACCTCATCACGCGTGAGGCGATGAAGCACGACAAATTCATGGAGATCTGCAACTCCAAGAGCTACACCGTGCCCGCCACGAACATGACCGACAAGCCGCGTGAGCTGCATTCGACGAACTTTCTCATTTCCAACTGGCGCGCCCGCGGTTATGTGTACCGCGACGCGCAGGGCATCAAGACCGGCTCGACACCCGAGGCGGGCTACTGCCTCATTTCGTCCGCCCTGCGCGGCAGCCGCCACATGATCAGCGTGGTGCTGGGCGCAGAGCGCGTGACGCTCGAGGACGGTGTGACCATCCAGACGCGCAGCTTCTCCGAAACGTCGCGCATGTTCGACTGGGGCTTTGACAACTTTGTCCTCCGCGACATTCTCTCCTCCTCCGACCTTGTGCAGGAGGTGCCCGTCGCGCTTTCGAACGAGGCGAGCTACGTTTCGACCCACGCGGCGGAGGATATCTCCTGTCTTCTGCCCGACAATGTCGAGCCCGACATGCTTGAGCGCACCGTGACGCTCACGAACGACACGGTCGACGCGCCCGTTTCCGCGGGCGACGTGCTCGGCAAGCTGACGCTCTCCTACAACGGCAAAGTCTACGCCGAGACCGATCTTCTGGCACTGAACGACGTGTCGGCCTCGTGGTTTCTGACGGCGCAGCGTAGGGTGTCTGACTTTTTCGCAAAGCCGCTCGTCCGCATTTTGCTGATCGCGGTGGTATTGCTCATCGCCGCGCTCGTCGTCTATGTGACGATGTTCTCCCGCCGCCGTCGTTACGGCCACCGCCGCCGCGGCGCGGCACACGGCGGCTACCGCGGGCGGAGAAGAAGATTCTAAGTACTTCAAAAAAGCGGTAAAGCCGCTTTTTTGAGAAAGGCCACACTCCGCTTTGTGCCTTGCCGCCGCTGGCGGCTGCGGCACGCGCGGAGCGAGAGGTGTCGATCGCCACGCGCTGGTCGCGGCGATCGACGATCAAAATTCTTTGCGTCTGCGAACGCAAAAGCAAAAATGAAGGGACGCGAAAGCGTCCCTTTTTAGTTGAGTGTGATCACGTTGTTCCCCTGCGGGAACTCCACGAAGCGGATGGAGTAGATGTCGGCGGTGATGTAGGCGCTGCGGCCGGGGTGGAACAGCGTGATATAGTCGTTTCCGACCTCCTGTAGCGTGCCGACCGCCACGACCGTGTTCTGCGAACCGACGAGGAAGCTCACGATGACTGCGCGGCCGATGTTGCGCGCGAGCATCCCCTTCCACGAATTGTAGGCCATCTTGTCGACGGTCTGCGACTCTTCGATCTTGTCGGGCGTGGGCTGGAACTGCCCGCTCGCGCCGCCCTGCAGCACGAGCGACATGCCCCCCGCCCCCGACGATCCTCCAAGCATTTCCTCATAGCTCTGGCTCGCGTTGTTGTTACTGTTGTTATTACTGCTATTATTGCTGCTATTATTGCTGTTGCCGCTCTGCTGCGCGCTCGCCATGGCGGGCACGGCAACCATCTGCTCATAAAGGCACGGCATGCTTTTTCCCATCTGGATCATAAAAACGTCCTCTCCCTTTCCCGTTGCTGCTGATTTGCTTTTCTCAGGTGTCGTAATACGCGGCGGTGGGGTTATAAAAACAGTGGTCGCCGATACGCATGACGAACGTCCCCACATTTGAAGGAAAATTCGCGCGGCAGGACGGCGAAAACGGGTTAAAGAACCACAGCGCCGTTCCAAGGCCGTTCAATCGGTTGCCCGCGATGGCCCAGTCCGCGATCTCGTAATGGATATCGGTCGGGCGCATGTTGTAGATGTTCTGCGGGTTGTAGCTGCCGCGCTCGGTCTCGCTCGCGCAGACGAACTGCCCCGGCTGAAAGATGATATTGCGGATGCTGCCCTGCCCCACGCGCGCGTATTCGCCGCCCGTCGAGCGCACGCGGTTCATCACGACGCTCGCCACGGCTTTCATCCCATTCTCGCCCTCGCCGCCCGCTTCGCACTCGATGAGGCGCGCGAGCAGCTCCCTGTCGGAATAGGCCATGTCGATCTCCTCCCCCATTTTTTCTTCCCCGACAGTCTATGCGACTCCTGTGCGCGGGGAACCAAACATGTGCAAAAAAGCACCGCAGATGGATTTCATCTGCGGTGCTTTCACTTTGTTCAGTTTTCCTCGTCCGGCGGCGGAAGCTCCTCCGCTTCCGGCGGCGCTGCGCCGTAGGCGCCCTTCATCTTGAGCTCCTGCCACTGCTCCTTGGTGATAAGCAGCTGGCGGGGCTTCGAACCCTCGAACGGACCCACGATGCCGCGCGTCTCCATCTCGTCGACGATGCGCGCCGCGCGCGAATAGCCGAGCTTTAGTCTTCTCTGGAGCATCGAGACGGACGCCTGACCGGTCTCCATGACCACGTCGATCGCGGCGGGGAGCAGCTCGTCCGCCTCGTCGGCGGCGTTCTGCTCGGGTGCGGCATTGCTGCCGCCCTTGCCGCTGCCTTTCTCCTTTTCGGCGACGGCGGCATTGATCTTGTCGATAACCGACTCGTCGTAGTCCGTCTCGCCGTTTTCCTTGACGAAGTTGACCACGCGCTCGATTTCCTCGCTCGAGATGAAGCAGCCCTGCACGCGCTTGGGCTTGCCCTCTCCAAGCGGGGCGTAGAGCATGTCGCCGCGGCCGACGAGCTTTTCCGCACCCGCGGTGTCGAGGATGATACGCGATTCCATCGCGGAAGCGACCGCGAACGCGATGCGGCTCGGGATGTTGGCCTTCATCAGGCCCGTGATGACGTCCGCGGACGGACGCTGCGTCGCGATAACCAGGTGCATGCCCGCGGCGCGGCCCATCTGCGCTACGCGGCAGATCGACTCTTCGACCTCCTTCGCCGCGACGAGCATCAAGTCGGCCAGCTCGTCGATGACGACGACGACGCTCGGCAGCTTTTTGAGCGTTTCGTCCGTCTCCGCCACCTTATTATAGGAGGCAAGGTCCTTGACGTTGTGCTCGGAGAACATCTTGTAGCGCTTCATCATCTCGTACACGGCCCATTGCAGCGCGCCCGCAGCCTTTTTCGGGTCGGTGACGACGGGGATGAGCAGGTGCGGGATGCCGTTGTAGGGCGCAAGCTCGACCATCTTCGGGTCGACCATGATGAAGCGCACCTCTTCGGGCGTCGACTTATAGAGCATCGAGACGATCAGCGAGTTCGTGCACACGGACTTACCGGAGCCCGTCGTACCAGCGATGAGCACGTGCGGAAGCTTCGAGATATTCCCGACGATGTTCTTGCCGCTGATGTCCTTGCCGACGGCGAAGGCCGTGGTGGAAGGATGGGTGGTGAACTCCGTGGATTCGAGCACCGTGCGGATGCTGACGGGCGAAACAAGCTTGTTCGGCACCTCGACACCCACGACGGAGATCTTGTCGGGGATGGGCGCGATGCGCACGCCGCTCGCGCCCAGCGCAAGGGCGATATCGTCCTGCAAATTTGTGATCTTTGAGAGCTTCACGCCCTGACTGAGCGTGAACTCATAGCGCGTGACCGACGGGCCGCGCACCACATCGCCCGGCTGGGCGTCCACGCCGAAGCTTGTGAGCGTCTGCGCCAAGCGGCGGGAGTTGTTGCGCAGCTCCGCGCCCGCCTCGGCGGCGTTCGTCACGCTGCCCTCTTTTAAGAGCGTGATGGGCGGATACTGATATGCAGGCGGCTGGGGCTGCGCGTCGCTGCCCTCGATCTCGCGCGTGACCTCCTCGCGCGCGGCATCGACCTCGGCGCGGCGGAGCTTGTCCTCCTGCTTGTCGGTCAGCACGGCGGGAACCGTCGTTGCTGCTGCGGCTGCGGCGACGGGTGCGCTCTGCACGCTCGGTGTGGGCGCGGCAAACGGCGTGTGCATCACAGGTGCGGGTGCCGGGACGACCGGCGCGGGCGCGCTCGGCGCTGTATCAAACGGCGGCAGGTCGAAGTCGTCGGCCTCCACCGTCACAGGCTTAACGGGTGCGGACGGCGCGGCGGCAGGCGAAACGGGTGCAGCGATCTTTGTCTCCGCGGCACTTCCGCCCGCTAACAGCTCGTCTGGGCTCTTGATATTATCGGACTTCTTGCGGAAGAAGCCGCCCGTGGGATTTTTCTTGATGACGCGCTCCTCGCCGTCGAGCGGAATGTCGATGGCGGCGTCCGGCGTATGGACCGGCGCACTGCGGCGCGGCACATGGGTGTGCTGCGGCGGAAGGTCCTCTTCCTCCACTGGCTCATAGGGCACGCGCTCGTGCGAGCGCACGGCCTCGATCACGGCGGCAGGCGTCAAGCGGAACGCCATCATCAAAAACGCGACGAACAGCACAACGAGCAGGACCATCGCCAGCACCTTTTTCACCAGCAACACCAGCATGATTGCAAGCGACGCGGACACCGCGCCGCCGGACTCGAGCGCGTTGCCGCTCGTCCACAGAAGCTTCAAAATGCCGTCCATGTTGACATACTCCTCCTTGCAGAGGGCAATGTGCATGATCGCGCCGAACACAACCGGCAGCAGTGCCGTACCGACAAGGCAGGACGCGACGTTCCGCCCGCGGTGGAAGAGCAGAATGTAGCTTCCCAGCAGCAGCGCGGGCGCGACGAGGTAATAGCCCCAGCCAAAGAGCGACCGGCACAGCTTCGCCGGCTGATCGAGCAGCCACGCGCCCGACTGGAAATAGCTAAAGCCCAGGCACAGCGCCAGCACCAGCAGGATCGCGCCCGCGACCTCGCGGCGGATGGGGCGCTTTTGATTCTTCTTCGCCGTGCGCTTGCCGGAAGACGAGGAGCGGGACGAACCCGTCGTTTTCTTTTTCGTTGTGGTGGTTTTTTTCTTCTGTTGTGCCATGATTCACCTCAGAATCAAAAATTAGTGCAGGATCGTGAGCACCAGCGTCAGCACGCCGGCGGCCCAGCAGTAATAGGCAAACGCGCCGAAACGGCCCTTGTCGGCAACATAGCGCAGCAGGCGGATGCTCGCATAGCCGGACACCGCCGCGACGACGACGCCGACGAGGTACACGGGCACGCTGGAGAAGTCGATACCCGCGTCGATCGCGTCTTTGAGTGTCAGGATGTTCGCCCCCAACACCGCGGGGATGGAGAGCAGGAATGCAAAGCGCACGGCAAACTTGCGCTCAAAGCCCGTGAAGCAGCCCGCCGTGATCGTCATGCCGGAGCGGGAGATGCCCGGGCACAGCGCGATGGCCTGACCGATACCGACAAGCAGCGCGTCGAGCAGCGTGGCGGTCTTTTCCGTCTTGCGGCCATGGCGCACACGGTCGCTCGCAAAGAGCAGGATGCCCGTGACGATCAGTGCGCCGCCGATAAAGTACATATTATCACTCAGTCCCGTGAAAAAATGGCGAAACGGCACCATAACGAAAAGCGGCAGCGTGCCCACGATGATGAGCAGGATGAGACGGCGCGCAGGCGGCACGGGGTTCGGCGTGCGATGATGGGCAAGGTCGCCGATGCCGGTAAAAAACTCCACGATCATATCGCGGATATCATCCCAGTAAGCGGCAAACACCGCCACGAGCGTGCCGAGGTGGAGCAACACATCGAAAAAGTCGGGCACGTTGCTCGCGCCCTGCATGTTCAGCAGGTGCTCCGCGATGGCGAGATGTCCGGAGGACGAGATCGGTAAAAATTCCGCGATCCCCTGCACAAGGCCAAGGATAACGGCGGTCAAAACTGACATAAAAAACAACTCCTTTTGCGTTTTGTTCTGTAATGGCAATACTCTAACAGGATAATTATAGCACGCTTGTTCGCGGAATACCACCCCGAATTGCCGCATCTTCTTTTTCTTTCCTTTTTCGGCACATCCCTTGCGAACGCAGGGCGGATGTGCTATGATTGGCGTGGACTATCAGAAAAGGAGAGATAGAAATGACCTATAACTACCGCACCAAGGGCGTTTGCTCCAAGGAAATGCACATTGAGCTGAACGACGACCACACCATCAAGAGCGTGGAGGTCATCGGCGGCTGCAACGGCAACCTTCAGGGCATTTCGCGCCTGGTCGAAGGCATGAAGGCCGAGGATGCCATCGCGCGCATGCGCGGCATCCTCTGCGGCTTTAAGAATACCTCCTGCCCCGATCAGCTCGCCATCGCGCTGGGCGAGGCGCTGGCGCAGGACAAGCAGTAAGCCGTCATTTTTTGCCCGCGCGGTGCATTGCACGGGCAAAAATGCATAAAATCCTGCAAAATGCCGTTTCCCTCTCTGGACAAACGGCGCTAAACTGTGTATACTGTTAAAAAATAAGCATTCAACGCACTATCAACGCAAAACATTTTGCTTTTGCCGGTCTGACGGGGGAACTTCATGGACATTGATATGGATATCAAAGAGCTCGAAGCGTTCGTCTACGTGGTGGAAAACTGCAGCTTTTCCCGCGCCGCGGAGCTGCTGCACCTGACGCAGCCGACCATCAGCTCGCACGTCTCCGCACTGGAGAGAAAACTGAATATCAAGCTCATCGTCCGCACCACGAAGGAAACCTACCCCTCCGACGCGGGCAAGCTCCTCTACAAATACGCCAAGGAGATCTTACAAGTGCGCGAGAATGCGGCCATCGCGCTGCGCAACTTCTCTCAGGAGATGAAGGGTACGATCTCCATCGCGGCCTCCACGGTGCCGAGCCAGTATTATCTGCCGCACCTTTTGCAGGACTTCCGCGCCCGTTATCCGGACATCACCTTCAACATCCAGATGGAGGACAGTCCCAAGGTCGTGGAGCTCGTCGCCACGCGCAGCGTAGAGATCGGCTTCTGCGGCACGATGGTGGCGAGCCACAAATGCGTCTATCAGGATTTTGCCAACGACCCGATGGTGCTCATCGCGCCGAACACCGAAAAGTATCAGGCCTTTGCGGGCAAGCCCTTCCCCATCAAGCAGCTCAAGGAAGAGACGTTCATCAGCCGCGAAAAGGGCAGCGGCACGTATCAGGCGGGCAAGGAACTCTTAAATGAGCTCGGCATCGACATCGCCCAGCTGCGCACCGCGGTCGAGATCCGCTCGACCGAGAGCGTCAAGCAGATGGTCAGCGAGGGTCTCGGCGTCGGTCTCATTGCGCAGAGCGCCGCGCAGGACTATGTTCAGTTCGGAAAGCTTCTCGCCTTCCCCTTCCCCGACTCGCGCTTCCGCCGCCAGCTCTATATCGTCAAGCACAAAAACAGCATTTTATCGCCCATTGCGCAGGTGTTTTACGACTATGCGCGCAAGGCAAAGGACAAGTCCGCCGCAGAGTAAAAAGAAAAGCATCCGCTCATAAAGCGGATGCTTTTTTACAGGGAATCGGCGTTTTTTTATCCGCTTTTTTCACGAAATTGTCATTTACATTTTCTCCGCTCTGGTATATGATATTGCAATAGGTCAACGGCTGCGCTGCACCGGTAAAGCAGCAGGCCTTACGGGAGGGGAAGCGATGGACTGCCGCGATTCCGCGCTGTTTACAGGCGTGGACGAAGCATCGTGCGAAAATATGCTGCGCTGCTTCAGCGCGTATGAGCAGCGCTTCAGCGCAGGACAGACTATCCTCACCTGCGGGCAGCAGCAGGACATGATCGGCGTGCTGCTCTCGGGCAGCGCGGCGCTTCTGCGCCTGCACGCCGACGGCAACCGCACCGTGCTTGAAAGCATGGACGAGGGCAGCGTCTTTGGCGAGGAGCTGGCGTTCACCGGCTTTCGCGACGGCAGCGCGCTCATCGAGTGCCGCGAGGACTGCCGCGTCATCTTCATGCGCTATGACCAGATCACAAAGCGCTGCGAAAACGCCTGCGCCTGCCACAGTCAGGTCGTAACGAACCTCTTCCAACTGCTCTCGAAAAAGTCTCTGCATCTGAGCCGCCGGATCGAGGTGCTCGCCTGCCGCTCCATCCGCGAAAAGCTGCTGTGCTTTTTCGAGCAGCTCGCCGACGAGCACGGCAGCCGGACGTTCCCCCTGCCGTTTTCCCTCAGCATGCTTGCCGACTACATCAGCGCCGACCGCAGCGCCATGATGCGCGAGATGCGCAAGATGCGCGAGGAGGACCTCATCAGCACCGAGGGCCGCAGCGTGACGCTGCTTTAGTTTTTTGCAAGTATTTTTCGTAAATGCAAGTTTTCCTGCATCATCAGAATCTTGACATTCATTGACGCAAGAAAACTTTCATGATATAAATATAGCATCATTCCATATTCCCGGCGCTGCGTCCAGGAATCCCGCCTGCCGTTCTCCCCGGACGGCACGGCGCTGAATCTCAACAAAAAGGAGAATCATTCATGTATCGCATCGTGAAGAAAGAAGCGCTCAAGCCCACCGTGACCCTCTACGAGATCGAGGCGCCGATGGTGGCAAAGAAGGCCGAGCCCGGCCAGTTCATCATCCTGCGCGTCGATGAAAACGGTGAACGCATCCCCATCACCATCCACGACTTCGACCGTGAGAAGGGCACCGTCACCATCATCGTGCAGACGATCGGCGCCACCACCGAAAAGCTCAGACATAAAGCCGAGGGCGAGTACATTCAGGACTTTGTCGGCCCGCTGGGCCGCCCGACCGAGACCGAAGGCAAGAAGAAGGTCTGCGTCGTGGGCGGCGGCGTCGGCTGCGCCATCGCCTACCCCGTTTTGAAGAAGTTCCACGACTGCGGCGCGGAAGTCCACGCGGTCGTCGGCTTCAAGAATAAGGACCTCGTCATTCTTGAAGACAAGTTCCGCGCGGCGTCCAGCGTTTTGAAGCTGATGACGGACGACGGCTCTTACGGCGAGAAGGGTCTTGTCACCGATGCGCTCAAAGCGCTCATCGACGCGGGCAACCAGTATGACGAGATCTTCGCCATCGGCCCTGCCATCATGATGAAATTCGTGTCCAAGACCACCGAGCCCTACGGCATCCCCACCACCGTTTCCATGAGCCCGATCATGGTCGACGGCACCGGCATGTGCGGTGGCTGCCGCCTCACCGTCGGCGGCGAGACGAAGTTCGCCTGCGTCGACGGCCCGGACTTCGACGGTCACAAGGTCGACTGGGACGAGAGTCTCAAGCGCGGCAAGATGTACTTCGACTGGGAGCGCCACAAATACGAAGAGACCTGCAACCTGTTCAGCAAGGAGGTTCAGTAATATGCCTAACATGAGTCTGAAGAAGAACGAAATGCCCTCGCAGGAGCCCAACGTCCGCAACAAGAACTTTCTGGAGGTTGCCCTCGGCTATACCGAGGAGCAGGCGCTCGACGAAGCAGCCCGCTGCTTAAACTGCAAGAACCATCCCTGCGTCTCCGGCTGCCCGGTGCAGGTCAAGATCCCCGAATTCATCAAGAAGATCACCGAAAAGGACTATGAGGGCGCCTATCAGGTCATCCACGAGACCTCCTCCCTCCCCGCCGTCTGCGGCCGCGTCTGCCCGCAGGAGACGCAGTGCGAATCGAAGTGCATCCGCGGCATCAAGGGCGAGCCCGTCGGCATCGGCCGCCTCGAGCGCTTTGTCGCCGACTGGCACAATGCCAATGTCCAGGAAGCGCCCGCCAAGCCCACGCCCAACGGCCACAAGGTCGCGGTCATCGGCTCCGGCCCCAGCGGCCTCACCTGCGCGGGCGACCTTGCCAAGAAGGGCTACGATGTCACCGTTTTTGAAGCGCTCCACCTCGCCGGCGGCGTGCTGGTCTACGGTATCCCCGAGTTCAGACTTCCCAAGGCCATCGTGCAGAAGGAAGTCGACGGCCTGAAAGCCCTCGGCGTCAAGGTCGAGACGAACATGGTCATCGGCCGCGTCGTGTCCATCGACGAGTTGATGAGCGAGTACGGCTTCGAGGCCGTGTTCATCGGCTCCGGCGCGGGTCTTCCGATGTTCATGCACATCCCCGGTGAGAACCTCTGCGGCGTTTACTCTGCCAACGAGTTCCTGACCCGTATCAACCTGATGAAGGCTTATAAGGACGGCTCCGACACGCCCATCATGCCGCTTCAGGGCAAGAAAGTCGCCGTCGTCGGCGGCGGCAACGTCGCCATGGACGCCGCGCGCTGCTCCAAGCGCCTGGGCGCTGACGTGTACATCGTCTACCGCCGCGGCATGGAAGAGCTCCCCGCCCGTCACGAAGAGGTCGAGCATGCCGAGGAAGAGGGTATCATCTTCAAGACGCTCAATAACCCCGTCAAGATCAACGGCGACGAGAAGGGCTATGTCTCCTCCATGACCTGCGTGGAGATGGAGCTGGGCGAGCCTGACGCCTCCGGCCGCCGCCGCCCGATCGAAAAGGTCGGCAGCGAACACGATCTGCCGGTCGACTGCGTCATCATGTCGCTTGGCACCACGCCGAACCCGCTCATCAAGAACACCACCCCGGGTCTTGAGGTCAACCGCAAGGGCGGCATCGTCGTGAACGAGGCCGGTCTCACCTCTCATCAGAACGTCTACGCCGGCGGCGACGCCGTCACGGGCGCTGCCACCGTCATCCTCGCCATGGGCGCCGGCAAGCTCGGCGCGAAGAGCATCGACGAGGCACTGAGCAAATAATTTTCGTCAGCGAAAGCGCGCAGAAGCGTACTTCTGCGCGTTTTCTCAATACCATTTCTCACGAAGGGAGAACTATTATGAATCTTTGGCATGATATTGCACCGGCGCGCGTGCGCCCTGAGGACTTTTTCGCGGTCATCGAGATCGAGAAGGGCTCGAAAAACAAGTACGAGATGGATAAAGAGACCGGCGCGCTGCGTCTCGACCGAATTCTCTACACCTCGACTCACTATCCCGCCAACTACGGCTTCATCCCCCGCACCTGGGCGGACGACGGCGACCCGCTGGACGTTCTGGTGCTCTGCTCTGAATGCATCCGCCCGCTGAGCCTCGTGGAGTGCTACCCCATCGGCGTTATTTCGATGGAGGACAGCGGCAGTCTCGATGAAAAGATCATTGCCATTCCCTTCCAGGATCCGACCTACAACACCTATCAGGACATCTCGGAGCTGCCGAACCATGTGGCAAGCGAAATCCGCCACTTCTTCCGCGTCTACAAGAGCCTGGAGGGCAAGGAGACCGTCGTCAGCGACGTCCTCGGCCGCGAGGAAGCCATCAAGATCATCATCAAGTGCCAGAACGCTTATATTGAAAAATATTGCCGTTAAACCGGTGAAACCACGCAGGAGAGCAGATCATCTGCTCTCCTGTATTTTTATATTCTGCTCCGTTATTAAAAATTCTTTATAAACGCTTTATAAATTCTTGACATTCTTTGCTGGAACGTATATATTATCTTTATAAAGTTCTTGCAAAGAAAGGAGATCTCCTATGGAAGGCGGCGCACTGTTCCTCCTCGCGATCGTTGTGATCCTTGCCGTTGGCATCATCGACAGCAGCATCAAAGCGAAGAAGGGCAAACTGAACGACGAAGAGAAGTAATTCTCTCCCCATCATAAACAAACGAGGGAAAGCGCACCCGCTTCCCCTCGTTTTTCTGTATATTTTTCAGTTGTAAAAAGGACGCATTCAAGTGAATGCGTCCTTTTTTAACTTCTTGCAGCGTAATAGCGCTTACTTCAGGCTCTCGGCCACAGCGACGGCCACGGCGACAGTCGCGCCGACCATCGGGTTGTTGCCCATGCCGAGGAAGCCCATCATCTCAACGTGCGCGGGCACGGAGGAGGAGCCGGCGAACTGTGCGTCGGAATGCATGCGGCCCATGGTATCGGTCATGCCGTAGGAGGCAGGGCCGGCGGCCATGTTGTCCGGGTGCAGGGTACGGCCCGTGCCGCCGCCGGAAGCGACGGAGAAGTACTTCTTGCCCTGCTCGATGCACTCTTTCTTGTAGGTGCCGGCGACGGGGTGCTGGAAGCGGGTCGGGTTGGTGGAGTTACCGGTGATGGAGACGTCCACGCCCTCGGAATGCATGATGGCCACGCCCTCGCGGACGTCGTCAGCGCCGTAGCAGCGGACGTCGGCGCGCTCGGTCTCGCTGTAGCGGATCTCGCGCACGATGTTCAGCTTGCCGGTGAAGTAGTCGAACTGGGTCTGAACATAGGTGAAGCCGTTGATGCGGGAGATGATCTGAGCGGCGTCCTTGCCGAGACCGTTCAGGATGACGCGCAGGGGCTCCTTGCGGGCCTTGTTGGCGTTGCGGACGATGCCGATCGCGCCCTCAGCGGCGGCGAAGGACTCGTGACCGGCGAGGAAGGCAAAGCACTTCGACTCGTCGGACAGCAGCATCGCACCGAGGTTGCCGTGGCCCAGACCGACCTTGCGGTCCTCGGCGACGGAGCCGTCGATGCAGAAGGACTGCAGGCCGACACCGATCATCTTGGCGGCTTCGGCCGCGGACTTCACGCCGGACTTGATGGCGATGGCCGCGCCGACGGTGTACGCCCAGCAGGCGTTTTCAAAGCAGATGGGCTGGATGCCCTTGACGATCTCATACGGGTCAAAGCCCTTGGCCTTGCAGATCTCGCGGCACTCTTCGACGGAAGAGATACCGTACTGAGCGAGGACGCCGTTGATCTTGTCGATTCTTCTCTCGTAGTTTTCAAATAAAGCCATTGTTTCGTCCTCCCTTCCTTATTCCTGACGCGGGTCGATGTACTTGGCAGCGTTGTCCCACTGACCATAGTGACCCTTGGCCTTTTCGAGCGCTTCGTTCGCATCGATACCCTTTTTGATGAAGTCCATCATCTTGCCGAGGTTGATGAACTCGTAGCCGACGATCTCGTTTTCCTTGTTGAGCGCGACGCGGGAGCAGTAGCCCTCGGCCATCTCGAGGTAACGGGGACCCTTTTCGGCGGTGGCGAACATCGTGCCGACCTGGGAGCGAAGGCCCTTGCCGAGGTCCTCGAGGGACGCGCCGACAGCAAGGCCGTCCTCAGAGAAGGCGGACTGGGTGCGGCCGTAGACGATCTGCAGGAACAGCTCGCGCATGGCGGTGTTGATGGCGTCGCAAACAAGGTCGGTGTTGAGCGCTTCGAGAATGGTCTTGCCGATCAGGATCTCGGAAGCCATGGCAGCAGAATGGGTCATGCCCGAGCAGCCGATGGTCTCGATCAGAGCCTCCTGAATGACGCCCTCCTTGACGTTGAGCGTCAGCTTGCAGGCGCCCTGCTGGGGCGCGCACCAGCCGATGCCGTGGGTGAAGCCGGAAATATCGGCGATCTGCTTGGCCTGGACCCACTTGCCCTCTTCGGGGATCGGGGCCGGACCGTGATATGCGCCCTTCGCAACGGGGCACATATGCTGCACTTCGGTCGTGTAAATCATAACGATCTTCCTTTCTTATCCTCTGTCTCCGTGAAAACACGGAACGTATCCATACGTGTTTTTATCATAGCAAACGCGGTCTGTTTTTGCAAGGTGAAAAAACGGAAATACGGGCAAAGGCGGCTTGTAATATTAAATGCGAAAGAACAAATACCACGTCGAATGACGGGTACGCGTTCTATCGCATTTATTTTTTTACCATCAACAGAGCTAAAACACAATAGAAACGGGGTGAAATGGTGCGGCAGTACAGATACATAGATTTTCAGGACCGCAAGGAGATTTCCACACGATACCTGAACGGCGACCGGGTGGCAGACATCGCCGATGGGCTGGGTATGGCAACGGCTACCGTCTACCGGGAGTTGAAACGTGGCGAAACGGGCGGGCTTGACCGCAACCAGCGGAGAGCATACAACCCCGTTCTTGCACAACAGCGCGTGCAAGAGAACTTCAAACGCCGCGGCAAAACCGCGGTCAATTCGTAAAGGAGGTTCCACGGTGAACAATTTTGAAGAAATCACGAAGAACCCGGAAACGCTGGGCGCTTTCTTGCGGGGCCTGCCCGTCATTGAAGCGCCGTGGGACGAAGCATTCCAGCGGAAGTATTGCGCCGGGTGTGGGAAAGTCAGTTGTGACGATGGTAGCCCTTGCCCGTATGAGGACAAGCGGAACAATCCGCTTTGGTGGCTGTCACAAGAGAGCGAGGGAACGCAACGTGCTTGAAATCGTACCGATGACGCTTAGAGAAGCAAACGCGTTTGTCGAGCAAAACCACCGACACCACGGGGCAACCGTGGGGCATAAGTTTTCCATTGGGCTATCTGACGGTGAAAAAATCGTAGGGGTTGCCATTGTGGGCCGTCCTGTATCGCGCCACCTTGACGACGGTTGGACATTGGAGGTCAACCGACTTTGCACGGACGGAACCCGCAACGCCTGTTCAATGCTTTACGCCGCGGCATGGAGAGCGGCGCGGGCGATGGGCTATAAACGGGTAGTCACCTATATTCTGGACACAGAAAACGGCGCAAGCCTGCGGGCCGCTGGGTGGAAATGCGTTGGACAAGCCGGGGGCCTGCGCTGGACAGGGACCCGCCGCCCGGAAGTGGACCTTTGCCCCGCACAAATGAAAATCAGGTTCGAGCGGGAGGAAACAACATGACGAAAAAGGAACAGCACCCCGGCGGGGTCAAGTTGACGGCGAAGACGGCCCGTACCCTCGCAATGCAGGAGTTCGGGACCGCCCGCGGCCTGACGAAAAGTACGTCATTCGTCGGCGTGTACTTTATGGAGTTTGGAAACCTGCGTATCGAGATTTGCGCGGACACGGCTTGCATTGTTGTTCGCGCGGTTCTGTCCCACGGTACGGGTTCCAGCGTGAAATACTTTGACCCGGACACCCTGCAAGAGAACTTCAAGGCTATCGACAAACACCGCGAAGACGAAGACCGCGCCATTATCAGTGATTGGGTCAACCTGAACGGCCCGGAATACTGCCGGAAGCAGGTTGAAGCGATTTGGAAACAAGGAGGTTGAAAACGTGGAGAGAAACGGGAAGCACATCGTAAAAGAAGCAACAAACGGAATTATTTACGACAGCGCCGGACAGATCGTACACAATGGGCTGTTGGAGATTTGCCCGTTCTGCGGCGAAATGAACAACCATTTTGGAATCGGCGGAAGCGTGAACATTTGGACGGTTGGCGCGATTGAGCGCAGGGAGTGTACGAAGTGCCGAAAGCAGTTCCACAAAATCAGCCTGACGGTTCCGCCCGATGAAACGCCGGAAGCGTTCTATTTGCGGGTCATAAAGGCGGTGACAGCATGAAACGTCAATTCTGCTTGCCCTGCTTCCTCGAAATCAAGAAAGCCGGGAAACACGATATTGAGCGTGTCCGCGGCGGCGTGAATATGAAAATCACCTGTTGGCGGTGCAAGCGCCGTCGTTTCGGGGCCGAATACGAGATTTCCCGGAAAGGCGGTGCGTCCCGTGACAACGGCTGATTTGAAGCGGGCGTTCATGGACGAACGCCCGGTACGGTACAACGGCATCACCTACCAGCGAGTAACAGCGGTGATTTACCGCAAGACCCCGGACAAAACTGGGTTGCTGGTACAAGGTGAACTGCTGGACAAGAACGGACGCGCCGTTATGATTGCGGCGGCGGAGCGAATCGAAGTGGAGGAACCGAAATGACGCAAGAGATTATCACAATCACCGTTGAAGCCGGGCAAATGACCGCCCGACGGAAGCCCCGGAAAATCGCCCAGCGCCGCCCGGTCCCCGTGTGGACTATCGTGAAGTATGCGGCCCTGACGATTGCCGGAATTATGCTGTTCCGTGAGGGTGCGGCCCGTGCGCTGGCCTACCGTGGCTATTTCGTCGTCGGCGGAGAGGTTTTCGCCCTCTTCCTCCCGATTTTCTATTACTGCCTTTCCCGGACGGTCCGGGACCTTATCACGGACATAAAGAACGGCTTCAAGCCGGAATATGAGGAGGACTAAACAATGAAGAAAATTTCGCAGATCGAAACGGGCGGGCGCTTCCTGTACGGCGGTGTTGAGTGGGTCAAGCTGTACGCAGGCGACGGAACCGTTGCGATTTCCGCCGAACCCGTCTTTGAACGCGCTTTCGACGAAGACAACAAGAACGATTGGCGTTCTTCTTCCCTGCGCCGCGAACTGAACGGCGCGTTCCTCGACGCGCTGGTTGCAGAGGGCGCGGACCGGGCGGCGTTCCTCGATTGGGAAAGCGACCTGACCGCCGATGACGGCATGACCGACTACGGGACCGCCACCGACAAAATCGCTTTGCTGTCGGACAAGCTGTATCGAATGTTCCGCGGCATTATCCCGCGCGTGGACGCGTGGTGCTGGAACCTGACCCCGTGGACCTGCGACGCGTCCAACTCTTGCGGCGTCCGCGACGTCTATTCCTCTGGCGCGATGGACTGGAACTACGCTTACGGCGGCAGCGACGGCGTTCGCCCGCTTTGCTATCTGAAATCCGAAATCTTGGTATCTGTCCCCGGAGAGGACGACGAAGAGAAAAACGTTGAAGTCGCCGAAGAGGACCGCGCACAGCTTGTTCTTATCGCAAGCGACAGAATTTTGAATGCCCTGAACGAATACCCCGTGGAGGTTTGGGGCGAAGCGCTGGGCGCGGCTGTGGCTTCTCTGTTCACGTCGAAGCAGGACGCGGAGCAGATCGCGCAGGAAGACAAAGACAAAGCGGCGGAGGTCTGAACCCCCGCCGTCGTGAAAACTGGATAAAGAAAAACCGCCCCGCGTTTGCTTGGGAGAGCAGACGCGAAGCGGGTTCCGCCGATGAAAATATATCAGCTATCAACCTACCGTTAGTATATCAAAAACGGCGGAAAAAGTCAACAAATAACGCCGTTTTTGCGCGGCGTGGCGGGCTTGTAATGGGTATTAACGTTCCTGCGATTAGCCTTGTCACGCATGACAACAGGACCGGGAAGAAAAACACGCCCTATCCGGTGTTCTTCCTACCTGCATAGACAACTACACACGCCGGAAGTAAAGCCCCGCCCGCTTCCTCTACCCGCAAAAGGAGTGAAGCAAGTGCGAAGTTTTATGAGAGAAAAGAAAATCTACTGCGGAAAGCATTATCGGGAGGTAGATATATACCCCTATACCGCCGCGCAACTGACAGCATCTACGCGCGGGAAGAGGTCAAAGAAAATCAAGGAAACAGAGCCGAAGCAAAAGAACCTGAATGACAAGAACGCCCGCCGCTACTTCACGCAGACGGCGAACCTGAATTTCGGTTCTGACCCGGAAGCCCTGCACGTTACGGCTACATACAGCGGAAAATATCTGCCCGACACGGTGGAGCAGGCCGAACAGGAAGCAACAAACTTCCTGCGCCGGGTCCAGTACCGCCGGAAGAAAGAGGGCTTGCCGCCGCTAAAGTACATGATCGTTACCGCCTACACCACGAAGCGAAACAGCGAAACCCCCGTTCGTATTCATCACCACATCATTATGAACGGCGGGCTTGACCGTGACGTTGTGGAAGACCTGTGGAGAAAACGCAGGCGCAAGGGACAGAAAAAGGGCGACAAAATCGGCTTTTGCAATGCCGACCGCCTGCAAGCCGACGAAAACGGCATAGCCGCCCTTTGCACCTACCTTGTGAAGCAGGGGTGCGGGAAAAAGCGGTGGAATTCCTCGCATAACCTCGAAAGGCCGTACAGCCGGACGAACGACGGCAAGTACAACCGCCGTCAAATCGAGAAGTGGGCGAAAGAACACCCGCCCCGTGAGTTTTGGGAAAAGAAATATCCCGGCTGGACCCTGATAGACGATGACTACGGCGTTCAGTACGAATACAACGACTTCACGGGTTGGGCGGTCTATCTGAAATTGCGAAAGAAAGAGTAAAGAAAGGGGTTGTTCAATATGGCAAGGCCGTTCAAAATCTGCCCGGACTGCGGAGCACACCTCGACGCTTCCGAACCCTGCGACTGCAAGGACGCAATCGAGCGGGAGCCGCCGAAGCCACGGGAGCGGTTGAAACTGCTTGCCGTCTGCCGGGAGGTAGACAAGGAAAGCGGGCGTGTCAGCGTTTACCCGCTTGACCTCGAAATTACAAGTGAAATCCTTACGGGCCTGAAAATGCGGGCGCAGTTCAACCCGGAATTGCGCTACTTCACGACCACGACGGCACGTTGGGACCGTTACGGCGAAGTCATGGCGGGTATCCTGAAACGCCGCACGGTGAGCCGGGCCGATTTGGAAAACATCGGGGGTATCTGCGAGATATGAGAAGAAATGAGCCGACCCCGGAAGAACAGGAAGTCGAAGAAATGAAGCAGGCCGCGCGGGTCATCAAGGAAATTTGCGACCGCAGGACGGCGGACGACGCTTGTTCGTTCTGCCCGTTCTACGATATGTGCCGCACGGAACCTTACACATGGGAGGTATGACAATGACGGAGCGGGAACGCCTGTTAGAGAAGATACGCAAGGTTCAAGCCCTTGCAAACCGCGGCGCAGACGGTGAAAAGCAGTCAGCCGCCGCCCTGCTTGATAGGCTGATGACGCAATACGGCATCGACGAAGCCGAAATAGCGGAAGAGCGTTTGGAAAAGTGCTTCTTCCGTTACAAGACCCCGTATGAAAGAAAACTGCTGGTTCAGGTGATTTATACCGTGACCGGGAAAATCCCCTTTAAGTGCGTCGGGTCCTATTCAGGCCGCGCACGAAAGCAGGTCGGAATTGACTGCACCGCGGCGGAACGGCTGGAAATCGAATTCAGCTATGAGTTTTATAAAGCCGCGCTGGAAGAGGAAATGGAACGGTTCTATTCGGCGTTCCTGATGAAGAACGACATTTTCCCGCCTGCTTCCAAAAGGGCCGAAGAAATCCCGGCGGCGGAAATCAGCCGAAGCGAAGCACTTAAACTTCAAGCGCTTATGGCGGGCATGGGCGACCACACGCGCCGCCCTGTATTGGGAAGCGGGGTGGGACCGTGATAGACAACCAACGCGCCGCCCTGCGGTATCAAAACAAAGTCAACAACGCACAGGGCCACTTTTTCGAGAGCGCAATAAAAGCCGCCTGCGCCCTCTATTCTGACCGGGAGCGGGCCGACGTAGACAAAACCCCTGAACCGTTCCGCGTTCTGGAAAAGAGCCGCGACGGAAAGTTCAAGGGCCGCTTTACCGCCCGCGCACAGCCGGACTTTCAAGGAACGCTTGACGGCGGGCGCTCCATAGTCTTTGAAGCGAAGTACACAACGACAGATCGTTTGAAGTGGGACGTTCTGACACAGGAACAGCGGGACACGCTGGAACGCCACGCCCGGCGGGGTGCGCTTGCCGCAGTCTGCGGCGGGATTGGAAACGAATTCTTCTTTGTTCCGTGGACGGTGTGGCGGGACATGAAAGAGCATTTCGGCAGAAAGTACGTTACCGCGGCGGACCTCGAACAATGGCGGGTCCGCTTCAATGGAGCGGTGCTATTCCTCGATTACGTCCACCACGAAAGGAGCGGGACACCATGAAAAAACAGCACACACAGAAAATGACGGTCCGCGTCACGGCACAGACGGCCTACAACCTCGAACGCCTTATGCTTATGAGCGGGCAGAAAACGCCGGGCCGCGTCGTCGATAAGCTGGTTCGTGAAAAAATGCTTGCCCTGCGGGGCCGAAACATCGAAACGGAGGAAACGAAATGAAGTATGACTGTATGAAGCCTGAATGGGCCGACAATGAGCCTTGCCCGCTCGACACGGGCGAACTGGAAAACTGCGCCGAATGTGTGTGGGCGCATGAACGGGAAACGGAGGGCTGACAATGCGTGCCGGAATTCTGCTGATCGTTCTTTATTGGGCGCTGTTCACCATTCGAGCGGGTTTGCAACCGAAAGTGGCGGCGGAGGTCAAAGCGGCGACCTACGACATGAAACGGGCATCGGGCCTTGAAAAGCTGGAACACACCCGCCGCCTGCAATGTTGGACCGTGGCAAAGTGGGCCTTGCGTGTCTGCGGCTGGGCTGAAAACGTCCTGTTGGGCGTGGTTATCCTGTGGGTTGCTTTCCTGCTGGGCGCAGTCCTGACAGGAACCGTCATTGTATTTGGCTACCCGGTGTAAAGGAGCGTTATCTATGAAGCTGACGAAGTGTGAGCAATGCGGCGGACCGACGGCGGAGGGCCTGCCCCTCTGCCCTGACTGCATGAGAGCAACGGGCGCGGCGGCGGACCAAATCGCCGCGGCGGAGGAACTGCGGGACATTGCGCGGGTCCTGTCCATCACGGCAAACACAGACGCGAACATTCGTGAAGCAATCGTCGGAATTTTGAATATCGCCGAAAGGCTGGAAAGAGGGAAATAAAATGGAACTTCTGCAATTCGTGTTTTCGAGTTTTTGGGTTTGGCTGGGCTGTGTGGTCCTGATTGTCGCGGCGGGTGAAGCTGTGGCGACCGCGGCGGCGGGCTTCCGTCAGAAGCGTAAAGTTTCCGTGTACCGCGTCGGCGACGTGACGCGGGTTGAAGTGGAGAACGCGGGCCGCGCCGACATTCCGACGGCGGTAAAGGCGTTGAACGAGCAGGCGGCGGAGGTGGACGAATGAAGCTGAAAAAGGTTCTTTCCATCTGCAAGGCGAACGGGCTTTATTACCTGTATGACCGTATCGACAGATCGGGAGAAATCACGCAATGGCTGGGCGACGGCTACGCCCTCTATCCTCTGGACGGCCTGCCTATTCTGGACGAAGAAAGTTTCTGCGCCGTGTTCGACATTACCGGGAAGCAACGCGAAAAAATCCTTTTCCGGCATGAGCGCTTGCCGGAACACCTGAACGTCGAGGACGTGGCGGCGTGCGACAAACTGGTTCGGGAGTATGAAACGACCTTTATCAACGGCGGATTGCGCTTGAAACCGCCGAAAACGAATAATGGCGTTACATTCATTCGGAGCCTGTACCTTTCACCGCTGGAAGACGTTATCGACATGGTGCAATTCTACGAGCGGACCACGCCGCAGGGCGGTTCGTACATCGTCGCAAAGGCCGGGTTCCTGACGGCGGCGGTCATCATGCCTTATGTCATTAGCAAGAAATTCGCCGACGAACTGGAAGAACTGTCCTATCAATGCCGCCACTTCCTGAACACCCGGAGCGCATTCACCACCCCGGCGGCGGAGGACGAAGAAGAGCCGGACGAAAACCAGACGACCGCATTTGACGCGGAAACGGCGGAGGTTCAAGAATGAACGCGGCGCTTTTGAGCAGTAAAAAGATGGACTATTGCACCCCGCAAGACTTTTTTGACCGCCTGAACGAAGAGTTTCATTTTACGCTTGACGCGGCGGCGACCGACAAAAGCGCAAAATGCCCGGCGTACTACACACCGGAAACCGACGGACTGAAAAGCCCGTGGAATCTTGCGGGGGGGGCTGTATTCTGCAACCCTCCATACGGGCGCGAGGTTGGGAAATGGGTTCGCAAAGCCTACGAGGAAGCCCAGCGCGGCGCAACCGTCGTTCTTCTGATTCCGGCCCGGACTGACACGACATACTTTCACGACTACATATATGGGCGGGCGGAAATCCGCTTTGTGCGCGGGCGGTTACGCTTCACCGATGAAGAGGGCAAAGCATACGCCGCGGCCCCGTTCCCGTCTATGGTGGTCATCTACAACGGAAACAAGGAGGTTCAGGAATGAAAGCCTTTACCGTGTATCAGCCATACGCACACGCAATCGTAGCAGGGGTCAAGCATTATGAAACCCGACCCCGGCGGACGCATATTCGGGGCCGCGTCGCTGTCCACGCCGGGCGGCTGGACGAAGTGCAAGCGACAAAGCATCTGACGAACGGTGAGTTTTGGGCCGTACTGGAAGCCGCAGGCGGCGGCGGAAACCTGCCGCGGGGCGCAGTCATCGGAACCGTTGAAATTGTCGATTGTGTGCCTGTGGAAGAACTTGTGGACAGTTTGGATAACCGGGAACGCCTGTTAGGTGATTATTCGCCGGGGCGGTTCGCATGGGTGCTTCAAAACCCGGTCATGTTCAAAACGCCCATTCCAGCACGCGGGAAACAAGGGTGGTGGAATTGGGAGGAACCGACATGAAGTGCCGCGAATGTGAATTTGCATCGGTCCACAAATACCCACGCAACGGAAACGGCAACAGCGCCCACGTCGGGCATTTCGGGCAGGAAGCGTCTTTCTGCAATCACCCGCAATGCCCGCCGCCGGGTCCGCTACTGTTCTACGGGAAGACGGCCCCGCGATACTGCCCGTTGAAGAAGAAAGAGAGGAAATAGACATGGGGAAAATCACGATCACAGAGAAGCAGGAAGCAATCATTCGGCGGCTAAATGACCCGCTTTATACCGTGGAATTTCTGAAAGAATGGGTCAACCGCAACGACAACGTATTTATCAACGCGCCCGCGGCCCTGCAAGCTATGGGCGCAAGCGGATTCTTTGCCGCCGTTCGCGCAATCGAGCGGGTGAAAGAAAGCGACGGTGAAAATACATGAACTATCGACCGAAAGTTGTTCGTTGCCGCTTGAAAACGGGCGGAAAGAGCATTCCACAAATCCGGGAGGAATGCAGAGGGCAAGGCTTGACCTACCGGGACTTTGAGAATATCCAGAGATCGAACGAAGAGTTCGACGGGCTGGTTGTTCTGCTTTCCCTGTGGGCCTACGACAACCACGCAAGCTATCACCTGCATAATTGGGACCCGGCGGACGATGAAAGAATGATGATGGCGATTTACTACGCCGAACAGGTACACCCGTTCCCGCGCTACAAAAACGACCTTGCGAAATTTAAGGCGGATTGGGCGGCGCAGGCATACGACCCCGGCGGCGCGTCCCTGACGTTCGCCCCGGCGGACGTGGAGGAACTGGAAGTTCTCTGCGAGGAAGCGACGGAGCCGGAACCGCCCGTCCCTCCCGCTCCAAAGCGGAAAAAGCATAAGCGGCGGAAGTAAGACCGGGAACCGCTGACAAACGAAACGGAGGTAACAGAAAATGAAACTTGCGGCATTCAACGCCGTTTGCCCCTTTGAGATTGGCGACAAAATCGGCATGAGGAAGAAAGCCTGCGCGGTGGGCGGCAGAACGCTTGACGTTATCGTTGAACGGACTATCACCGACATTGTGTGTATGCACTCCGTCAAAGCCGGAACGGTGAAGTTCCTGTACGAACTGGACAACGACGGGCGTTTGGTAGAAATCGTTCGTTGACCCGCTTTCGAGCGGGAGAACCACAAAAGGAGGTTTAGACGGTGAAGACCATATCAATTATCAACCTAAAAGGCGGCGTTGCAAAGACGCTGACCGCTGACAGCATGGCCCACGTCCTCGCAACGTTCCACAACAAGCGTGTTTTGCTTGTGGACAACGACAAGCAGGGCAACACGTCAAAGGCATTCGGGGTTCATTCCTACGATGACAAGAGCATTTCGGACGTGCTGACTGCCCGGCGGCTGGACCCGCGGGAGGTCATCAAGAAGACCCGGTTCCAGAATATCGACGTAATGCCCGCAAATATGACCTTGATTCGGGCGAACATGGAAGTCCTGATGGACAGCACCCGCCCCCAACAAACGCGCCTGCGGTCCGCCCTGAACGCGATTGCGGAAGAAAACTTTTATGATTTCTGCATCATCGACAACGCCCCGGACATCAACATTTCGACGATAAACGCCCTTGTCGCGTCCGATGACGTGATTATTCCAATAAAGATTGACAAGTACGCCTTTGACGGGCTGGAAGAACTGAAAGAACAAATCGAGGACACACGGGACGACCTGAACCCGCGCTTGCGCCTTGCCGGGTGCTTGATTACCTGCTTTATCCGCGCCGACGCAGAGAAGCAGGGCGAAGCGTGGTTGCGGTCCCGCCCGGAATACCCCGTCTTTGACACCCGCATTCGATATTCGGATAAAGTCACCGAAAGCACCTTTTCGGAAATCCCTATCGTGGAGTACAGCCGACGGAGCGGAACCGCAATGGACTATATCGCATTCGTTCAGGAATACTTGCGGAGGGGTAAACAATGACGGAGAAAACGGCGGTCCCGGAATACTGCCGGGACGGAAAGAAAATCCGCGCGTATCAATGCGGGATTTGTGACCGACTGGACGTTGACGACGTTTCCGACAAGCGGTTCTGCCGCGCCGGGTATTGGCCCGGTTGCGGCGACCCTGACGGTTGCCGGGAAGCATTCAAACCGATAACAGGCCGCGGGCGCATCGGCGTTCACCGCTAAAATGTCCGATTCGGACGGAAAGGGGCTATCTATGGGAAGATTTAATTTGAACCAGATTTTGAGTGACACGTCAAAGGCGGCGGCGGGCGGCGGGAGTGCAAAGCCCCGCCCCTCTGAAAGCCGCTATGAGAAATTGAGCGTCTTTGACCTTGTACCGTCGGAGGACAATTTCTATTCCATGCGGGAAATCGGGGAACTGAAAGCGGCAATCGAAATCGCCGGGAAAGTTCTTCAAAACCTTGTCGTCGTTCCGCTGGGCGACGGCAAGTACAAGGTCATTGCCGGGCATCGCCGCCGCCTTGCTTCTATCGAACTTGTGAACGGCGGGAAGCCGGAATATGAATTCGTTCCCTGCGTCATCGAACCGACAGAGGAAGCGGCGGACGAACAGGAAATACGCGACGGGCTGGACCTGATCGTTACAAACTCGCAGAGAGAAAAGACCGCATGGGACAAAATCGAAGAGGTCCGCTATCTGCGGGAGGTTTTGGAGAAAGCGAAGACAAAGCCCCGGTTCGTCGAACTGTTGCGCCGCATCGTCGAAAAGACGTTTGAAGACGGAGAGTTACAGACGGACGGGACCCGCGATTTTATCGCAAAGGTGCTTCATACCAGTACAACGCAGATCGGACGATATGACACCATCATTCGCCATTTGTCCCCGGAATTCACGGAGGAACTGAAAGCGGACCACATCAACCTTTCGACCGCATACGAATTGGCGGGCCTGCCTGCGGAGAACCAGAACGCCGCCTTTAAGGAATATCACCTGACCGGGGCAATTTCCATCAAGGCCGCGCGGGAATGGAAACGTCCTGCCCCGCCTGCACCGCCCGCAGAGGACACCGCCACACCTACGCAGGCAGAACGACCGCAGAAAGAGCGGGAACCCGTAGTCGAGCGGGACAAAGTGCCGGACACGCAGACCACGCCGCCGTATAGCGCCGCTGTGGAGCGGGACACCGCAGACGGGACGCAGGACACGAAGCCGACCGAAAGCACCCAGCAGAGCGCACCACGCCGCCCGCAGGCTACCAGAAGTAGCGAATGCGGGATTTGCCCGTATTGCGGGGCGAAGTTTGACGCGGCAAAAGTTATCGAATACAGCATTCGCGGCGCGGCGGAGGGAAAGCCGCACACCTGCCAACATTGCGGACAGCGGGTGAAAATCTTTTGTTCGGTTTCTTATTTCTGTTCCCCGGCGGAAGAGTGAGGGGCGCAGATGGACGAATACAAGACCGATTATCTGGAAGCCGCGGCGGAGGAAGCAGAGCGTTTCCGTGAAGCCGCGATGATACTTGCGGAGCGGGCGGGCATATCAGCAGAAGAAGCCATATACCGCATTCAAGAAGCGTTGCAGGTCATACGGGACGAAATCACGTCCATTGCGGACACACTGACAAACGCAGTTGAAAAATTCATCACGCAAGTTGAAGAAGCCGTAGCGCAGGCAGAGCCGAAGCACCGCCGAAGAAAACGGCAGAGAGAGCGGGCCGCGCTGATTGAACGGCGGTACATGGTCCAAATCAGACATTACGAGCGGGCGCACCCTTTCCGCAGGGTATATAAGCCGCCTTGATAGAGCAGGAACAGGAGGAAACGGAGCAATGAAGCAAGAAAGAGTTATTGCTATTCTGGATTTTTACCGGGATATAGATAAAACAGTCACCATGAACGAGCGGGTTATTCGGAACCTTGAAGATCAATACTATTCCACGTTGGGCGCGGTGAATTCCGACGGTATGCCACACGGGAAAGGCGGGGTTTCAAACCCTGTCGAACGCGTCGTGCTGAATATCCCGCAGTCCGTTTCCGACACTATCGCAAATATGCGCCGGGAAAACGAAAGGCTGACCGCGATAAAGGGCGAAATTCTTTCGGAGTTGAACGCCCTGAACTACCGCGAAAAAGCGGTGATTTACGGCTTTTACATAGACGGGCTTCAATGGGAACGTCTTTCGCAACGCGTAAATTACAGCCCGCGGCAATGCCGGAATATCCGAAACATTGCGTTGGATAGATTGGCAAAGCGCTTTGAGCAGAACAAGCGGATTTCCCGCTACGTTTTCCCGGAAAAATAAGATTGCCACCTATTGCCCGTTTTTCCTGCTATAATTGGCATTGTGAAAAGTGAACACAACGATACGGGCGGCGCATTCCTCCACGCCGCCGGAAGCCTGAAAACGGACCATGTTTTGAACATGGCCCGTTTTTTACGCACTTCCGCGGCAACGCCCGGAACGAAAAATGAAAAACAAACGAAAGGGGGCGCGGCGGACGCATGGCGAGAGAGCGAAACCCGGAACGTGACAAAGCCCGGCGGATATGGCTTGATTCCGGCGGCACGCTGACGGCCCGACAGGTTGCGGAGCAAGTCGGCGTAAAGCCTGAACAGGTCCGCAAATGGAAAAGCCTTGATAGCTGGGCGGCGGAACTTGAAGCGCAGAAACCACCGCGGAAGCGCGGCGGACAACCCGGCAATAAGAACGCCGCAGGTGCAGGCGCTCCACACGGGAACCGAAACGCGGAAACCCACGGCGCATATTCAACGGTTCGCCTTGCGGACCTCCCGGACGAACAGCGCGAATACATCGAAAGTATCACGCTTGACACGGGAACGAATATGCTTTCTGAATTGCAACTTCTGATTGCAAAGGAAGCCGACCTGCAAAGCAAGATTGCAAAGATAGAGAACGGCGACCCGGACGCGCTGTATATTGACCGCGTTGTTGAAATGCGTGCGCCAAAGAGTACGGAGCGTTTGGAGCAACAGCAAGAGAAACTGGAAACCCTGCGCCGTAAGCGTGATGACCTGACGTGGGAGATTGACAGCGGCCCGGATGGTAAGCCGCCGTCAAAGGCAAAGCAAAAGCAACTGGACGCATTACAACGCGAAATAGCCGCGCTGGAAGATACCACGGCAGACCGTCAAATGGAGTTGGAGAAATCCAGTTACAAAGTCAATATGCAAACAGTCATCAAGGCAAGCGCGTTTGATCGCGCTATGAAACTGGAAGCCGAACTGAACAAGATACACGGGCGCATCATCAAGTTACTTGATTCTATCAAGGGTTATGAGATGGAAAGCCGCCGCCTGCGCCTTGAAGAGCGCAAATATAATCTTGCGAAGCAAAAACTATCAGGAGCGTTCGACGTTGACCCTGAAACGGGCGAAATCATCGACGAAGTGGACGACCCGTGCGGCGACCCGGAAATTTGAAATAGGTTCTTTCGGCGGAGCCTACGGCCTGCGGGTCCGCGACGCCCGGCGTTTTTTTAGCCACGAATTTTTTTTGAACGCTTCCGGGCCGTGCCGATTTTTTCAGTATGGGGGTGTTTTTTTCGTAAAATAAGGGCTTGGGAGGGGTGAAAAACCGTGAAACTTTACGACGTGCGGGCGATTGCCCGGTTTCTGGACGTGTCAGAACGGCGTGTCCGGCAGTTGCGCGACGAAAAAGTGATAGCGGAGGTTCGCCCCGGCCTGTATGACCTGATCGACACGAACCACCGCTATATTAACTACCTCCGAAAGCGAAACCCGGAGGGCGACGAAACCATAGATTACAACACGGAGCGGGCGAAGCTGGTTCGGGCGAAGCGCAAAAACGAAGAGTACGAATTGCAGTTGAAAGAAAATCAGCTTCACGCGGCGGAGGACATCGAAGCCGTTATGACTGATATGCTGGTAAACTTCAAATCCCGGCTTATGGCGATTCCCTCGAAGCTGGCCCCGGTCCTTTGTAAAAAGACGGACAAGGCGGAAATTTTCGCCCTGCTGAAAGACCACATCGACGAAGCGTTGATGGAACTTTCGGACTTCAAAGCAACATTCGGGGAAAGGGTGAAAGAAGATGAAAAAAGCGACGGTTGACCTGTTCACCCGCATTTTCTCCGTTCTGGCCCCACCCCCCAACATGACAGTTTCGCAATGGGCGGACAAATACCGCCGCTTGTCCTCCGAATCATCGGCAGAGCCGGGGCGATGGCGAACGTCAAAGGCCCCGTATCAACGCGAAATCATGGACGCAGTATGCGACATGAGGGTTCAGAAAGTCGTTATCATGTCCGCGGCGCAGATCGGTAAAACGGACGCGCTTATATTAAATCCTATCGGCTACTATATGCACTACGACCCGTCACCGATTATGGTTATGCAACCAACTATTCAGATGGCGGAAACATTCAGCAAAGACCGTCTTTCACCTATGTTGCGCGATACCCCGGTTCTGCGCGACAAGGTGAACGACAAAAGCCGGAACAGCGGCAACACCATTTTGCAAAAAATCTTTCCGGGCGGTCATGTAACGATGGTAGGCGCAAATTCGCCGTCGTCCCTTGCGTCCCGCCCTATCCGCATTCTGCTTGCGGACGAAATCGACCGATACCCGGCGACAGCAGGCAACGAGGGCGACCCTCTGTTACTTGCCGGAAAGCGTCTTGCGACGTTTTGGAATAAAAAAGAAGTCTGCGTTTCGACCCCTACCAACAAGGAAACGTCCCGCATCGCTGTTGAATTTGAACACAGCACGCAAGAAGAATGGAACGTACCTTGTCCGGCCTGCGGAGCATTCACGCCCCTACTGTGGGCGAACATCGTATTTGACCGGGACAAGCTGGACGAAATCGGCTGTACCTGCCCGGCCTGCGGCGTGGTTTCCAGCGAAACGGAGTGGAAAGAACAGTACATCAACGGAAAATTCGTTGCGGCCCACCCGGAACGAAAGGTCCGGGGCTTCCACCTAAACGCCCTTGCTTCCCTGTTCGTGGATTGGCGGGAAATCGTTGAAAAATTCCTGACTGCGAACGAAGAGAAGAAAAAAGGCAACATCGAACTTCTGAAAGTCTGGACAAATACCGAAATGGGCGAAACGTGGGAAGAGGACGGCGAACAGATCGAAACGGACGACCTCTACAAGCGCCGCGAAAAGTATAATTGCGAAGTGCCGGAAGAAGTTCTTGTACTGACGGCGGGCGTTGACGTTCAGGACGACCGCTTTGAAGCGGAAGTCGTCGGCTGGGGCGTGGACAAGGAAAGTTGGGGCATCAAATATCAAGTCATTTACGGAGATTTGAAGCTAAAGCCCGTATGGGACGAACTGGACCGCTTTCTTTCACAGACGTTCACGACGGCAGACGGAAGACACCTGAAAATCATTTGCGCCTGCGTCGATTCCGGCGGACACTTCACGACGCAGGTTTACCGCTTCTGCAAGGAGCGGACAGCCCGCCGCGTGTTTGCAATCAAGGGCAAGGGCGGCGCGGAAGTCCCGTACTTCAACCGACCATCCACGGCAAACAACATCAAAACCCCGCTTTTCACCGTGGGTGTTGATACAGGCAAGGCGCTTTTATATCAGCGTTTGGCGGTGCAGGAAGAGGGGCCGAATTACTGCCACTTCCCACGGGAGAAAGACCGGGGGTATACGCAGGAATACTTCAAGGGCCTAACCGCCGAAAAAATGGTTATCAGCTACAAACGGGGCAAAGCACAATACGTCTGGACCCTGAAAGACGGCGGCTACAAGCGAAACGAGCCGTTGGACATTCGGAACTATGCGACCGTCGCGCTGGAAATCGCAAACCCGATTTTGAAGCCGCCGGAGCATGACACCACCGCACCCGCCCCGCGGCGGCGCGGCAGGCGTTCACGGACGAACGGAGGAATTCTATAAATGGCTACATCACAGAAAGCGCGGCTTGAAATCGCGCGAAAACACCTTGAAGCGTGGCTTGCCGCCGAATTGGAGGTAACAACGCATCAAAGCTATACCATCGGTTCGCGGAGCCTGACGAAAGCCGACCTTTCCGAAATCGGCGAACGCATCAAGTATTGGACGAATGAGGTTTCCCGGCTGGAAAACATCGAAGCCCGCGGCGGAAGAAACCGCGTGTTCCGGGTAGTGCCGCGGGACCTGTGAGAAAGGACGGTGAAGCGGTTTGAACGCATTAGACCGGGTGATTGCCGCCGTGTCCCCGCAAACGGCGGTAAAACGCGCCGCCGCCCGCCGGAAGCTGGATATTCTGGATAGCGGGTATGGAAACTACGGCGCATCACACACGAAGAAATCGCTTGCGGGCTGGCTGTATGGCGGCGGGTCCGCAAAGGAAGATATTCAGGACAATTTATCGACCCTGCGGCAACGTTGCCGCGACCTCTACATGGGCGTTCCGTTGGCGACGGGTGCGCTGAAAACCTGCCGAACAAACGTCATCGGGTCCGGCCTGCGGCTGAAAAGTCAAATCGACTATGAAGCGTTGGGAATGGACGAAGAAGCCGCCCGCGACCTTGAACGCAAAATCGAGCGGGAATTTTCACTGTGGGCCGATTCGACCGCCTGCGACCTTGAACGGCTTGACAACTTCTACGAACTGCAACAACTCGCGTTTCTGAACTGGCTTATGAGCGGTGACGTTATCGCAACATTGCCCGTGACAAAGCGGGCAAATATGCCTTACGACCTGCGAATTTGTCTGATCGAAGCGGATAGGTTGAGCAATCCGAACGGGATTGTTGACCCGCATATCATCGGCGGCGTTGAAACCAACGACGCGGGCGAAGTCGTGGCCTACCATATCAGCAAGCACCACCCTCTTTCGTATGACATGGCGGAAACCGGGTGGACGCGCGTTGAAGCGTGGGGCGCAAAGACCGGGCGGCGAAATGTGCTTCACATTATGAACCGAGAGCGCATCGGACAGCGCCGCGGCGTGCCGTTTCTTGCCCCGGTTATTGAAGCGCTGAAACAGCTTGGGCGATATACAGACGCGGAACTTGTCGCCGCCGTGGTTTCTGGTATGTTCACGGTGTTTATCGAAAAAGAATCCGCGTCCAGCGACGGCGGGTTCGGTGAAATCATTCCAGAGGACGCACAAGTAGACGCAGGCGACGACAGCACGATTGAACTTGCCCCCGGCGCAATCGTGGATTTGAACGAGGGCGAAAAAGCACACGACATGAACCCCGGCAGACCGAACACGGCTTTTGACGGGTTCGTTGTGGCTATCTGCCGTCAGATCGGCGCGGCCCTTGAAATCCCCTATGAACTGTTGGTAAAGAACTTCAACGCGTCTTACAGTGCGTCCCGCGGGGCGCTTCTGGAAGCATGGAAAATGTTCCGTATGTATCGGACGTGGCTTGCAAATGATTTTTGCCAACCAGTCTATGAAGAATGGTTCGCCGAAGCCGTGGCAAAGGGCCGCATTCCCGCGCCCGGCTTTTTCTCTGACCCGCTGATACGCAAGGCGTACACGGGCGCAGAGTGGAACGGCCCGGCGCAGGGCCTTTTGAACCCGGTACAGGAAGTCACCGCGGCGGAAAAGCGCGTGCAGAATGGTTTCTCCACCCGCGACCGCGAAGCTATGGAAATGAACGGTTCAGACTTCTACCGAAACGCCGCGCAGTTGAAGCGCGAAGAAAAAATGTTAAGGGAGGTAAAAGAAAATGGAGAAAACGGCAACGCCGCAGGCAAAACCGAAGAATAAACACTTTTGGAACTTCCAGCCCGCAAGCGGGGACAATCCCCCGGAACTCATTCTTTACGGCGACATTGCTTCCGAAACATGGTGGGGCGATGAAGTGACCCCGCGGCAGTTCACGGAGGAACTGGACGCGCTGGGCGCTGTGCCTGAAATCGTGGTACGCATCAACAGCGGCGGCGGCGACGTGTTCGCCGCAAATGCCATTTACACCCGCCTGAAAGACAACGCGGCGAAAATCACCGTGAAAATTGACGGCTGGGCCGCGTCTGCGGCGACGATTATTGCAATGGCGGGCGACAGCATCGAAATTCCCGGAAACGGCGTTTTCATGGTGCATGACCCGGCGTTGGGGCTGTTGGGCTACTTCAACGAAGTGGAACTTGCGAAGATGACCGACGAATTAAAGGTCATCAAGCAATCTATCGTGAACGCCTATACCCTGAAAACGGGAAAGGACGCGGCGGACGTTGCCGCAATCATGGCGGCTGAAACGTGGTACGACGGAAAACAGGCCGTTGACGCGGGTTTCTGCGACAAACTCATGTTTGAGGACGCGGAAACGACCGTGGAAAATGCGGCGAAAGTCGTTGTGAACAGCGTTTCCCTCGACCTGACGCGCTTTCCGAATATGCCTGTATCGTTGTTAAACCGCATGACGGCCCGCACGCCCGGCGGTTTTTCAAATAAAACCAACCATAAAAATACCGAAAAGGAGCGAAACACAATGGACGGAATCGAAAAAATCACTACGGTTGACGGCCTGAAAGCGGCTTTTCCCGACCTGACGCGTCAGATCGAGGACGCGGCGACAACCGCGGAGCGCAAGCGCATTCAGGACATTGAAGACGTGGCGCTTGCGGGCTATGAGAGCATCGTAAACGACGCGAAGTTCAACAACCCCATTGCGGCGGGCGACGTGGCAAAAGCTATCGTTGCCGCGCAGAAGAAGCAGGGCGGAACTTACATCAAGAACCGCGACGACGACGCGCAGAAGAGCGGTGCGGGCGACGTTGGAGCGGGCGCACATGAGGGCGCAGGCGATGACGGCGGCGACAATGACGTTGACAAGGCCATTGACAAGCTGTTCCCCGCGACGAAGTAAAGGAGGAAACACCATGTACGAAATCCAGAAAGACCAGAGCGTACCCGTGAAGTTTTTCGCCGGAGAATACCCCGTCGTTACGGCGGTCAAGGCTGTTGCCACCGGAAAGAGCGTCAAGCAGTACGAACCCGTCAAGCTGACGGACAACGGCATTGAACCCGTTGTAAAAGTCGCCGCAAGCGAAGCCGTGAGCGGCACAAGCACCCCGGCGAAGTCCGAGTATGAGAACACCACGGCGGGCATTTACGGCATCACCGCGACCGCCGCACAAGCCGCGGAAGAAGTCGTCGTCTACCTGACGGGCGAATTTTTCGCGGACGCTATCACCTTGCCGGAGGGCGTGACCGCCGATACGCTGGCAAAGGCGTTCCGCAATATCGGAATCTTTTTGAAGTAAAGGAGCGAAGAGAAAATGGCTATCGAAACAACTATTTACACCCCGCGCACGCTGGGTAAGCTGATTACTAGAATGCCCCCCGTGCATACTTTTTTCCGCGATACCCTGTTCAAGAACCGCCGCACTTTCCCCACGAAGAGCGTTGACGTTGACTTCAAGAAAGGAAGCCGCGCCCTCGCACCGTTCGTTCACCCGAAAGTCGGTGGCAAGGTGGTTCCGAACAGCGGCTATCAGACGAAGACTTACACCCCCGTTCTGCTGGCCCCTGACAAAATCACCACCGTTGACGACCTGCTGAACCGTTCTGCGGGTGAAAACCCGTACAGCGGCAGGACCCCCGCGGAGCGTGCCGTTGAGAAGCTGGCGGACGACCTGCGTGAACTGAACGAAATGATCGTGCGCCGCGAAGAGTGGATGGCGGCTACCGCCATTTTCACCGGGCAGATTCCCATTATCGGCGAGGGCCTGAACGAAGTCATCGACTTTGACTTCACCAACAAGGAAACCATCGTCAGCGCCGAAAAGAAGTGGAACGCCGATACTTCCGACCCGCTGGGCGATTTGGAGCGCTGGCGTGAAGCCGTCCAGAAAGAGGGATTTGTGAACTGCAATATCTGCATCATGGCAAAGGACGTTGCGAACGCCTTTGTAAACAATGCAAAGGTCAAGTCCGTTTTGGACGTTCGCGCCTATGATTTGGCAGTTATCAAGCCCCGCGAACTGCCGAACGGCCTTACCTACATCGGCACTATTCACAAGCTGGGCCTTGACCTCTACCAGTACAACGAGTGGTATCTGGACAACTGGACCAACCCCAACGCCCCGGCACAGAAGCCGCTTGTTCCCGACGGCACGCTTGCCCTGCTGTCTACCGAAGCGGAGTATTCTATCTACTACGGCGCAATCACCATGATTCCCGAAGAGGGCAAGACGTTTGTTACCGTGGAGGGCGACCGCGTGCCGCAGACGTGGGTTGAGCGCCGCCCGGACCGCCGCTTCCTGCAAGTCAACAGTAAGCCGCTGACCGTTCCCCATGAGGTCAATAGCTGGTACGTTGCAAAGGTCCTGTAATGAACTTCAAAGCGCAGGTTGAACGGGACCTTACAGCGGTATTCCATAACGCCCGCGAACACGCCGACGTTATGGAATTCTGGATTGACGGGGTGCGCTACAAAGGCCCCGTCATCATTGATGACGGCGGCGCACAGGACAGGAAAAAGCCGTCTACGGACCATGTAGACGGCTTGGTTCTTGTTGACCTTGTTGTATATGTCCCGCTATCCCTGTTGAAGACCATTCCACAAAAGGGCCTGAATATGGAAATCGGCGACCACATTTACCAAATCACAAAGGTTCACCCGGAAGCTGGGGAAATCGTTCTTTATTTGGAGATGCTGACCGAATGATTACTATTACAGCCGAACAGATCGAGCGGGTCAACCTGATTTTATCGGGTGTTCCCGGTGGCATAGAAAAGGCGCTGTCAAGCACTATCCGCCGGGCGAACAATACCGTTCGTTCTGAAACCCTAAAGGGCATCACGACCGTTTATGCAATCACGCGGCAGAACGTCCGGGCGGAAACGACAATCAAGGTCCGCACACAGTCCAGCGACGGCGGAATTGTTGGAACTGTCCTGTTTGCGGGCCACAAGATACCGCTATACCGCTTCAACGTATCGCCGACAATTCCTATCCAACGGGCTACCGTGTCGGCGGCGGTGCTTGCCGGAAACGGGCGCACGCCGTTTCAAGACGCGTTCATTGCACGAATGCAAAGCGGACATACAGGTATGTTCGAGCGCGACGGTTCAAAGCGCCTGCCTATCAGCGAGTTCATGGGACCGTCTACGGCACAGATGGCGGGAAACAGTATCGTTCTTGCCGACGTGGAGGAAAAGGCACAAGAGGTCATCAACAAGCGCGTTGAACACGAAATCACCCGCATTCTGAACGGGTACGGAGGTTGAACGCATGACACCTTTACAACTGCTTGACGCGCTGGAAGCGTTTGTGAAGCAAGAAACAAAAGACATTCTTTTACCCGTCCGGGTGGACCGCAAGAGTGGAGAGAACAAGGAACGCGCGGCGGAGGTCTACAAAATGCGCCTGCCGAACAAAACCGCGCAAACGGAGCGGGTCCCCTACCTGCTGTTGCAGTACATCAAAAGCACCGACACGCAGGAACAGGGACAGGACCCGGAAAGCGAATGCACCGTGCGTATCGTCGCCGCCACCTATTCGGAGGACGAAAGCGAGGGCGCAATGTGCGTCTTGAACCTGCTGACGCGAATTCGTGTCGCCCTGCTGAAAGATGGCGTTGTCGGCGGGCAGTTCGTCTTGAAATCTCCACTTGAAATGATTGTGTACCCGGACAGCACAGCCCCTTACTATTTGGGCGAAATGATGACGAAATGGACCATGCCGATTATCGAAAGTGAGGTTCAACAGATATGGCAGTAGAATTCAAGTCCAGCATGAGCAAAAACGAACTGCTGGAAATTGCCGCGGAACACGGCATCGAAGCCGACGACAGCATGAAGAAAAACGACATTCTAAAACTGCTGGAACAGGCACGCGCCGCAGAGGACGCACAGGAGCCGCAGGACGGCGCAGAAACGCCCCCGGAGGGTAACGACCCGGCGGAGGGCGACGAAGCGACACAGGAGCCGCAGGACGGCGCAGAAACGCCCCCGGAGGGTAACGACCCGGCGGAGGGCGACGAAGCGACACAGGAGCCGCAGGACGGCGAGGAAAGCACTACCGGGGACAGCGACACAGAGCCGCCCGCAGAGGACGCGCAGGAAGCCGCCCCGGAGGGCTACGGCCTGTTCGTGTATGCCGGTCCCTCCCTCCCACACGGACGCTTGAAAGAACACGCCGTATTCAACGGTACGTTCGAGGACGTGAAAGCCTACCTTGCGGACGTGCTGGAAGACTACCCGCAGGCGGAACGTCTGATCGTTCCCGTGGAGCGGCTTTCCGCGTTTGCCGCAAAGGTCAAGACCCCCGGCAATATCGCGCACAAGTATTACAACGACATTGTTTCGACAATGCGAGGAAACAAGGAGGTATAAACGATGGCAAACTATTTTCACGGCGTTTCGACGCGTCAGAACGACACGTCGATTTCTACCCCTGTAACCGCCGATTCTGGTATTGCGTTCGTCGTCGGCGCGGCCCCCGGTCATACCGTGGGCGGCGCACCGAACGACCCTATCATGTGTCAGTCATACGCGGAAGCCGTCGCCGCTTTGGGGTATAGCGACGATTGGGAGAAGTACCCCATTTGCGAAGCTATCTATTCGCAGTTCAAGCTGTACGGCGTGGCCCCTGTGGTGTTCGTGAACGTGCTTGACCCTGCGAAGCACAAGAAGAGCGTCGCAGAACAGAACTACCCCGTCGCAGACGGAAAAGTTCTGCTTCCCCTCGAAGCCCTGAAAAACACGGTCAAGGTGACAAGCTACACCGCCGGGACCGACTATGAACTTTTCTATGAGGGCGAAAACCTGATTCTTGAAGTTCTGGACGGCGGCAGTATTCCCGCTGAAACGGGAGAACTGACAATCACGTTCGACGCGGTGGACCCCTCCAAAATCAACGAAAACGACATTATCGGCGGTTTCGATACCAGCACGAAGAAGTATTCCGGTCTTGAACTGATCGACAAGGTTTTTCCGAAATACGGCATCGTCCCCGACCTTATCGTTGCCCCCGGCTGGTCCGACAAGTCCAATGTCGCGGCGGTTATGACCGCAAAGGCGGATGCAATCAACACCGTGTTCACGGGTGCAAAAGCCCTGATCGACGCGGACACCAACACCGTTCGCCACTACGCGGACGTTCCCGCATGGAAGAAAGCACAGAACATGAACAGCAAGGCGGAAATTCTCTGCTGGCCTATGTTCGGGCTGGGCGACCGTGCGTTTCATGCGTCCGTCCACGCCGCGGGCCTGATGGGAAAGACCGATTCGGACAACGGCGGTTGCCCGGCGGAAAGCCCGTCGAACAAGTCCTTGCAGATCGACCGCGCTATGCTTGCGGACGGAACGACTGTGCTTCTCGATCTCGCGCAGGCAAACTACCTGAACAGTAACGGCATCGTTACGGCGCTGAACTTCATTGGAAGCTATGTGCTGTGGGGCGACGAAACCGCCTGTTTCCCCGCCGATACGGACGTGAAGAACTACTTCATTTCCGTTTCCCGTATGTTCGGTTGGGTTGCCCGTTCTGTCATTCTTACTTATTGGAGCAAGATCGACAAGAAAATGACGCGCCGCCTTATCGACAGCATCGTTGATTCCGTAAACATTTGGCTGAACGGCCTTGTTTCGGAAGAAAAGCTGTTGGGCGCACGCGTGGAGTTTCTGGACGAAGAGAACAGCACGACCGCGCTTATGGCGGGCAAGGCTGTTTTCCATATCTACATGACCCCCGCAAGCCCCATGAGGGAATGCGAATTCGTCCTTGAATACGACGCGGACTATGTGACTGCGGCGCTGTCGGCGTAAGGAGGTAAAGAACAATGAAAATTGAAAACGGCGTAACCAACTTTGCCGTATATGAGGACGCGACCGAATATTACGGCATGGCAGAAGTCACACTTCCTGAAATCACGCAGATTTCGGAAGAGGTCAAGGGTGCGGGCATCGCAGGCGCGTTCGACGGAACGTTTGTCGGACACCTTGAAGCTATGTCCCTGACCCTGAATTTCCGTTCCGTCACTACGGACGCTATCAAACTGGCAGAGCCGCGCAAGCACCAGCTTGATTTGCGCGCGGCCCAGCAGTCTTGGGACAACAGCACGGGCCGCTATGTTCAGCAGGCCGTGAAACACGTCCTTGTCGTAAATCCCAAAAAGTTTGCACCCGGCAAGCTGGCCCCGGCATCTTCCGCGGAAGCGTCCGGCGAATATCCCGTGACCTACTACGCAACGTACATCGACGGTAAAAAGGTTCTGGAAATCGACATTCTGAACTTTATCTACTACGTCAACGGCGTTGATTACCTCGAAGACGTGCGAAAGGCACTTGGCAAGTAAAACCCGGCGGGGCTTCCCGCTGGGTTTTATTATGCCCTTTCCTGTATCTGAAAATATGAATTTCTAAATCGGAGGAATTGACAATGAGTGAGAACATCAAGAATGCCGCCGCAGAGAGCGCACAGAACGCCGCAGGCGCGGCGGAAGCTGTCACCCATGATATGACCGCGGAAGCCGTAAACGAACCCGTACAGGCTGACGCAGGCGTTTATACGCACACGTTCAAGAAGCCTTTCGAGTACGCAGGCGAAACCTATACGACCCTGACGTTCGATTTCGAGAAAATGACGGGCCGCGACATGGTTTCTATCGAAACCGAAATGCAGATGAACAATGAATACTGCCTTGCGCCGGAAGTGTCCCGGAGTTTTCAGGCGAAAATGGCGGCAAAGGCCGCGGGCATTGGTAGCGACGTTCTCGACGCTATGCCTATCAAGGACTTTAACCGCATCACCAACGCGGCAAGAAGTTTTTTAATCGACACGGGCTATTAAAAAGCCCGGCGAAGTGGTGGCGGCGGGAGTGCTTCAAGCTGGCGCAGGCAACGTATACGCCCGTCCCGTTCTGGCTTGATATGAACATGACGGAAATTACGGCGTGGATTGAGGACATAAACGCCGCCGCGAAACAGAAATAGACGAAAAGGGGTGGTGAATTTGGCTGGACGAAAAGAATACGAACTGCTTTTCAAACTGCAAGCGGCTTTGGGCGGCAACTTCAACACGGTTTTTCAAAGCGCGTTGAACACCACAAAGCAGATGCAGAACAGCCTAACGAAGCTAAATTCCATCACAGGGAAAATCGACGCTTACAAAAAGCAGGAAGCCGCCCTTGAATCGAACCGTCAAAAGCTGGAACGCCTGACCGCAGAGCATGACAAACTCCAACGGGAAATGAGCGAAACCGCCGCCCCGTCGGAAGAACTGCGGCAGAAGATGGCGAAGAATGAAAAGCAGATCGCCGCGACAACTGCGAAAATCGAAGCGCAGGAACAGCGGTTGCAGACGCTTGGTTCTGAACTGTCCGACGCAGGCGTGAACACGGCGAATTTGAGCGCGGAGAATGAACGGCTTGCAAAGACCTATGACAAGGTAAAGAAAAGTCAAGAGGAATTGGCAAAGGTAAGCGCCGCCCTTGAACAGAACAACGCGGCAATCTCCCAAACGAAGACCCAACTTGCGGGAACGCTTGGAACCCTTGCCGCACTGGGCGGCGCTATCTATGCCGGACCCGTGAAAAAGGCTGCTGAATTTGAAGCCCAAATGTCAACCGTCAAGGCCATTTCCAACGCATCGGCGGGCGACATGAAGCGGCTTTCAGAGGAAGCGAAGCACATGGGCGCGACAACGCAGTTCACCGCAGTTGAAGCCGGAAAAGCCCTTGAATATATGGCTATGGCAGGCTGGAAGACCGACCAAATGTTGGGCGGCTTGCCCGGCATTATGAACCTTGCCGCCGCGTCCGGCGAAGACTTGGGGCAGGTTTCCGACATTGTAACGGACGCACTGACAGCGTTCAATATGACGGCAGACCAGTCCGGGCGCTTTGCGGACGTACTCGCGCAGGCATCTTCCAACGCGAACACCAATGTTTCCATGATGGGTTCGACGTTCCAGAAAGTAGCGCCCGTGGCGGGCGCGTTGGGCTACTCTGTGGAAGATATGTCACTTGGAATCGGCTTGATGGCGAATGCGTCCATCAAGGCAGAAGTCGCAGGCACAAGCCTAAAGACGGCCCTTGCTAACATGGCAAAGCCAACAAAGCAAATGCAAGCCTACATGGACAAGTACGGAATCAGCCTGACGAATGCGGACGGAAGCATGAAGACGTTCCGCGAGGTCATCGACAATCTGCGGTCCAGTTTGGGCGGGCTTTCCGAATCCGAACAGGTGGCGGCGGCTACCGCCATTTTCGGCAAAGAGTCTTTCGCAGGTATGCTTGCTATCGTAAACGCAAGTGACGCTGATTTCAAGAAACTGTCCGATTCGGTCAACAACGCCGCAGGCGCGGCGGAGCGCATGGCACAAATCAAGCTGGACAATTTCGAGGGTAAAGTTACCCTGCTGAAATCCGCATTCGAGGGCCTGCAAATCGCGCTGGGCGACGCGCTGTTACCGACATTCACGCAGGGAGCAGAGAAAGCCGCCGAACTGATTTCCAAACTGACGGAATTTATCAACGCAAACCCGGAACTTGTGCGGACCATCGTAAAGGTGACGGCGGGGCTGTTGGCATTCAAGGCCGCGGCCCTGACTGCAAAGTTGGGCTTTCTTGAACTAAAAGGCGGCGTGCTGACCATTCAAAAGGTCATGGCGCTTTTCAAGGGAAAGACAGCACTTGCGGGCGTGGAAGCCGTCGGGTTCGCAGGAAAGGTCAAGGGCGTTGCAAAGAGCGTGACCGGGTATTTCGGCGGCATTGGGTCCGCGGCGGGCGGTGTAGGCCGCGCGTTCGGGCAAATGTTCAGCGGAACAAAAATCGGCGGCGCGTTCTCCAAAATCGGCGGCGCGGCGGGCGGCGTATTCTCGAAGCTGTTTTCGGGAATGGGCGGCGTTGCGACGCGGGCATTCACAGGCGTTGCCGGGACAATCACCAACATATTAGGCAAGGCCGGGACCGCTGTTGCGGCGGGTCCGCTGGGTAAAATCGGTTCCGTTATCGGAAAGGGTTTCGGGAAAATAGGAACCCTGATTGCCCCGCTTCAAAAGCTGGGCGGCGCTATCTTGGGGCCGTTCAGCGGCATTCTTGGCAAGGTGCTTCCCGTGGTGGGCGTTATTTCGCTGATCGTTGCCGCGGTCCAAATCCTACGGGACAATCTGGACAAGGTGCGCGAAGTCGTAGGCCGGGTGTTCGGTGACGCTGGACTTGTCATTTTCGACAAGGTGGTTGCGGCAATAACAAACATCGGCGATACGATACGCAACGTCTTCACGGACGGCAATTTGGGCGGCGCACGGCAATTCCTTATAAACCTGTTCGGAGAGGAAGCAACGGGCGTTATCGATGGGGCCATTACGATTTTACAAACCGTCTGGAATATTCTTTCCGGGTTCATCGAGTTTGTGAACACCTATGTTCGCCCGATTGTGGAGCAAATCTTTTCTTTCATCGTCGGGACCGTGCTTCCGCAGATCGCGCAGGCGTTCGCAGAGTGGGCACCGACTATCGCTTCTATCCTGCAAGGACTTGCGGAAGTGGTTTCCACCATTGCAACGGCAATCATGGCAGTTATTCAATTCCTTATGCCGACGATACAAAGCATCATCGGCGTTGCACTTGAAACCATCAAGGGCGTTGTATCTGGTGCGCTGACCGCGATAAAGGGCCTTGTAGACGTTTTCGCAGGCATCTTCACGGGAGATTGGACCCGTGTTTGGGAGGGCGTGAAAAGCATATTCAGCGGCGTTTGGAATTCTCTAAAGAGCATTGCAAGCGGCGTACTGAACGGCATTATCAGCCTTGTAAACGGCGTGATTTCCGGCTTGAACAAGCTGAAAATCCCTGATTGGGTCCCCGGCATCGGCGGAAAGGGCATCAACATTCCGTTGATACCGCGGTTTGCAACAGGTACAGACAGCACGCCGGACACGTTCATAGCTGGTGAGCAGGGCGCGGAACTTATCACCAACGCAAAGAACCGAAGCGTATTCACCGCGGCGCAGACGGGAAGCATCTTCCGCAATCTTGCGGACACGGTAAACGCTATTCGCACCGCAGGGGCCGCGCCGTATCAACTGGCCTATGCGGGAGCGCCCAGCGTTGCCGCACCGACCCTGAACGCAGGCGGCGGAAGAACGTCCGTCGTCATTCACAGCGCACCCGTGTTCCACGTCGGCAACGACGCGCAGGCACAGGACATTGAAGAAATGCTACGCCGCCACGATGAAGAGTTGTTGGACGAAATCGACGAGCGGGAGCGGCAAAGACAGGACGACGAAAGGCGGCGGAACTATGACTAAATACACCACAATAGCCGGGGATATGTGGGACGGCATCGCCTATAAGACATTGGGCGACGAAGCCTACACAGACCGGCTTATGAAGTTGAACCCGCAGTACCGCCGCACTTTCATTTTTCCCGCCGGAATCACACTGACAGTTCCAGAGCCGGAAACGCGGGTTTCCTCTGACCTGCCGCCGTGGAAGCGAGGGACTGCCGAATGAATGCACGAAGAACCGCTGTCCGCCTGACCTTTGCGGGGGTGGACATTTCGACCGACATAAACAAGCATCTTCTTTCGCTGACCTACACGGACAACGAAGAGGATAAAACGGACGACCTGCAACTATCGCTTGATGACCGCGAGGGCGTGTGGCTGGGAAACTGGCTGAACACACCCGGCGCGTCAAAGGGCGTGGAAATCTCCGCCGTCATCGTTCAAAAGAATTGGGAATCCAACGGGAAAGACCGTGTGCTTGACTGTGGCGTTTTTGAAATCGACACCGTGGACGGGAGCGGCCCGCCCCCAAAAGCGACCATCAAGGCCGGGTCCATTCCCTACAAGTCCACCGTGCGGACGCAGAAGAAAACGAAAGCATGGGAGAACTACACGCTTTCCAGCATCGCAAAGGAAATTGCGAGCAAAAACGGGCTTACCTGTATGTTTGAATCCGCGTTCGACCCTCTGTATACCCGGAAAGAGCAGATACAGGAATCGGACATCACCTTTCTTCAACGGCTTTGCAAGGCCGCGGGAATCAGCCTGAAAGTTACCGCAAAAATCATCGTTCTTTTCGACGCGGCGGCTTATGAGCAGAAAGACGCGGTGCGCGTCATCAAGCGCGGGACGGCGGACGTTAGTTCGTGGTCCTTTTCAACCAGCTTGCACGACGCGTCATATAGCAAGTGCCACGTTTCCTATACCGACCCAACGACGGGAAAGACCATCGAATACACCTACACCCCGCGAAATGCGGATAAGGACGGTCAAGTTCTGGAAGTGAACGAAAAAGTTTCCAACAGAGAGGAAGCCCGGCAACTGGCAATGAAGCGCCTGCGGCAGAAGAACAAGGGCGAATTCAAGGCATCGTTCAAGCTGACCGGGGACGTGCGGCTTGTGGCGGGAATCACGGTTCAGGTATCGGGCTACGGTGCGTTCGACGGGAAATACATCATCGAAACGGCGACGCATTCCGTGTCAAAGAGCGGCTACAAAACAGATTTGACGCTACGCCGGGTATTGGAGGGGTATTGATGGCTGATCTATCAGTTTTGAAAAATATCGTGAGGACGGGCCGGGTTTCGTCGGTCAACGCCGGGACGCGTACCGCCCGCGTCACGTTCGAGGACAAGGGGCAATCGCCGCTTGTATCGGGAGAACTAAAGGTCATCAAGAACCCGCCGTTCATTCCGGCAAAGGGAGCGGCACAGAGGACGGAGAGTGAAAGCGGCGGAAGCGGTGAAGCCGCATTTGCCGACCATTCGCACGCCGTCAAAATAGCCCCGTGGTTGCCGTCGCCGGGCGACTATGTTTTATGCCTGTATATACCGACGGACGACGGCGACGGGTTCGTGATTGGAGGGATATAAACAATGGCGCTTATCGGGAATTGGGGTGACTTCACATTCTACGTTTCCGCGGACCAAATCAAGACGTTTGACAGTCTGAAATGGGACAGCGCGGCAAAGTATTCCACCCACGACCGACACTTACGGGAACCACTGTTAGAGTACACCGGGACGGACGTTGAAACGATAACGTTCACCATGTTCTTTTCCGTGTTCTTGGGGGTAAACCCTATCAAAGAAATTGCAAGCCTGCTTCAAGCTATGCGGCGGGGCGAAGTGAACCGACTTGTCATCGGGCCGAAAGCCTACGGCACGAACAAATGGGTCATTACGAAGCTGTCAAATTCCTTGAAGCGGTTCGACCGATGGGGCAACCTGCTTGTCGCGTCGGTGAATGTTACGATGCAGTCTTACGCAGTCAGATAAGGAGGGCGGAAAATGGCATATATTGTGAAAGCCTTTACGCCCGGCAAACTCAACCTTGCGCCGGAAACACTGGAAGAGGAAGTTTTGCAGAACGTCGCTATCATCGTGTCAACGCCGAAATTCTCTGTCCCACTCGATAGGGGGCTTGGGTTGGCGCAACGGTTCATCGACAAGCCGATACAGGTTGCACAATCTATCTTGATTTCGGAGGTTCTGGACGCGGTAGAAGAGTATGAACCGCGGGCAGAGGTAACAAACGTCACGTTTGAAGCGGGCGAAACGCCGGGCCTGCTGGTCCCCGTATTGGAGGTGAATATCGTTGACAACGAAGAGTAGAACATACCCCGACATTTCCTACGTCGAAACCGACACGGAAACAATCGTGAATGCGCTGATACAGGGGTACGAAAAAATCGCCGGGCGCACGCTGTACCCGGCGGACCCGGCGCGGCTGTTCATTCTGTGGGTTGCCGATATTATCGTTCAAGAGCGGGTGAACATTGACTTTTCCGCGAAACAGAATATCCCGCGGTATGCAGAGGGCGAATATCTTGATTCCCTCGCAGAACTGTTCAAGGGCGCGGAGCGGTTGGAGCCTGAAAAGGCCCGAACGACCCTGCAATATACGCTTTCTATCCCGCTGGAAGTGGCAACGACCATTCCGGCAGGCACGCGGGCCACGCCTGACGGTGAAATCGTGTTCGCTACGCTGGAGGACCTGACAATTCCTGCGGGACAGCGGACCGGGAGCGTGGAAGCGGAGTGCCAAATAGAGGGCGAAAACGGAAACGGATTTGTCCCCGGACAAATCAACCAGCCGATAGACGTTTTCCCCTACTACGAAAGCGTCGAGAACATCACGGAGAGCGCAGGCGGCGCAGACAGGGAAAGCGACGCGGCGTTCTATGAGCGTATGCGGGAGAGCGTAGAAACCTATTCCACGGCGGGACCGCTGGGCGGGTATGAGTATTTCGCAAAATCCGCGTCGGCGCTGATCGCAGACGTGAAAGCAACGTCCCCGAAGCCGGGAGAAGTAGACGTGCGCGTTCTGCTGACAGGCGGCGAACTGCCGGGGGAAGAAATCTTGAAAGAGGTTTTGGACATTCTGAACGCCGACACGGTGCGCCCGCTGACGGACCATGTGACCGTCGCCGCGCCGCAGGCCGTCCCGTACAACATCGACGTGACCTACTACACGCAGGAGGGTAGCGCATTGAGCGCCGACACCATCGCGGCGGACGTTGCCGCGGCGGTGAAGTCTTTCCAGAAGTGGCAGGCCGAAAAGATGGGCCGGGACGTGAACCCCTCCCAGCTTATCGCCCTGTTGATGCAAACGGGCGTGAAGCGTGTTGAAGTCCGTTCCCCTGTCTTTACGACTGTGGCAGACAACGCCGTTGCACAAATCGGCACGGTTTCCGTCGTGAACGGAGGTGCGGAACGTGAATAACGAAGACTTCTATTCGGCAGACTTCACGAATTCGCTTCCGCCTGCGCTGAAAAACGACCCCGACATGATGGCGCTTGCACAGACCATTTCGACACAGTTGCAGACGACCGCGGCGGAAATCCGAAAGAACATCATTTACGCCCGTATCGACGAACTGGACGAAGCGACGTTGGACGTGCTGGCTTACGACCTGCACGTTGACTGGTACGACTATTCCTATCCTATCGAGGTAAAGCGCCGGACCATTCGGGACAGCATACAGGTCCACCGCAGATTGGGAACGAAGTATGCTGTTGAAAAGGCGTTGGGGGCTGTGTACCCCGGAACGAAAGTGGAAGAGTGGTTCGAGTACGGCGGCGACCCGTATAAATTCCGCGTCGTCATCGGCGCAACGGAAGCGGGCATCACCGCAGACCGTCAAGCGGCGGTCCTCGACCGTGTGCGTTTTTATAAAAACCTGCGGTCACACCTTGAAGCAATCAGTTACCAAATCGAAAAGCGAACAGCGGTCAAGGTTGCCGCCGTCCACGCTATCGGGCAACGCGTCGAAGTCTACCCATACTTGGCGCGAAATATGGAATCGCACGGCGGGTTCTACTGCGGCGGCTATACGCAGTACGGGCGGAAACTTGCAGTATTCCCAAATAAATAACGAACGGAGGGTGAAGAAATGGAAGATAAAACGTATGGAACCCTTGTGACCGACTGCGGAATACAACTGATTGCGGCGGCGGTCATGGAGGGAAAGAAAATCAATATTACGGACCTTGCTGTGGGTGACGGCGGCGGAAGCTACTACAAGCCGAATTCTACCATGACCGCATTAAAGGGCGAAAAGTGGCGCGGAAAAGTAAACCGCGTAGAGATCAACGAGAAATCCCCAAACATGATTGACGTAGTAGCGGTGATTCCGTCCGATGTTGGCGGGTGGACAATCCGCGAAATGGGCGTTCTGGACGAAACAGAAACCCTTATCGCGGTTTGCAATACCCCTGACACGGAAAAAGTCATCATTTCCAGCGGAGCGGCGGGCGAAATCGAATTGACGATGCACATTGAGATTTCCAACGCGGACGCTATCTCTTTTATCATCGACCCGAACGTAGTAACGGCAACGAAAAAAGACATTGCAGACCACGACGCATCGAAGACGGCGCACGCCGCAGAGTTTGAGAAAAAAGCAGACGTTACCGACCTAAACGCACACGCAAATAATACGGATATTCATGTAAACCCGTCTACGATGGGAAATTACGACACGGCAATTTCGGGGCTGATCGAACACAAGGAAGATACGAAAATTCATGTGACGGCGGAAGAAAAAGCATCGTGGACGGAGGGTGCAGAGCAGGCGGCGGCGGACGCGAACAGAGTAACCGAAGCGCTTAACGCCATTGCAGGAATTGAAAGCCGCGTTTCTCGCGTGGAAGACGGCCTGTTCAACAACATCACCGGGAACCCGTTTCTTGCGTCCTTTGATTCCCTCGACGGCATCACGCTTGTTAAGGGTATCTGGAACGAAGAAAGAAAGCGCATCGAATGTTGACGGAATATGCCTGCCCGCGGCGGGAACTGTCCTGCATCGTCGGAAACCTGTTCGTCGAACTGGAACCACCCTGCGACCATTGCGCCGCCGGGGACAGCCTGACGATATGCGGAACGACATACGCCGGGACACGGGCAACGCTGACCGTCACCGAATACGGATTTACCTTTGACGGACCGCCGGAGGAAGTCGAACAAATCCGGGAAAGGCGGTGTCTAAAATAGACCAGCGACAAACCGAACAAAAGCCCGCACAAGAATTTGCAATCATCACGAAAGCGAAAGATTTAGTCAAGCACACGTTTATGATGACAAGCGAACGGAGATTTCCGAAGAAGTACCGATTCACCATCGTAAACCGCTTGCACGATTTGACGCTTGACATTTTCCAGCACATACAGGAAGCGAACGAACTTGACCTTACAGACCCGCAGGAATACCGCGAACGGCGCTACGAACAGAAAAAGGCGCTGACAGAGTGCAAGACGGTTCTTTTCCTGATCGAACTTTCCTTTGAAAAGGAACTTATCTCTTCCGAACAATGCGCGGAATGGACCCGGCACGTTATGAACGTGAAGAACATGACGGCAAAGTGGAGGAAGCAGGATAGAGAGCGGTTCGCCGCACTACAACAGAATAGAGGAATCACGCCGCGGCGGTAACGCCCGGCGTTTTTCTTGGGGTGCGGCTTGTAGCGTCCAACTCTTACAACGTCCGCAACGTCAATTCCTCTGGCGCGATGAACTGGAACAACGCTTACAACGGCAACAACGGCGTTCGCCCGCTTTGGTGGAAACCGCGATTGAGTAGGCCGAAAGGCTGAAAACAGAGGACCACTATCAAAGGAAGCCGCATCCCTCCGCCGCGGTGACAGCGCGACGGTAAATACAAGATTGGTGAAGCAAGGTCCACGGAAACCAGCTTCCGCCCGCCGCGGACGCGCGGCGCGGTCCGATGATGACGCGTTGCGTGCGGCGGGAGCCGCAGACGCGCAAGGCCGATTCTATACACGGCAAGGAGTTTTTTATATGCAAGGCGCAGAATTCGAGCAGGTATATGATTTCGGGAACCTATACGCGGGGTTCCTGAAAGCACGCAGGGGCAAGCGACACAAACCCAGCGTTGCAAAATTTGAAGCAAATCTTCTTGAAGCCCTATGCCTGCTTTCGGAAATGCTGAAAACCAAAACATACCGACCGTCAGATTATTTCGTTTTCAAGGTCTATGAGCCGAAAGAACGAATCGTTATGACGAACGCATTCAAAGACAAGGTGGTTCAGCATTCCCTATGCGACAACATACTTGAACCCGCGTTTTCAAAAGCCTTTATCCGGGACAACTACGCATCGCAGAGCGGGCGCGGAACACATGACGGGTTATACCGCCTTGAAGAATTCATGCGGTCCTACTACTTCACACGCAAGGCGAACGCCGAGCGGGAGCGGCGGGCCGCGGGATTGCCGCCGCCCGGCCCGGAGGAAGTGCGGCACTATTCGGACGGCTGGGTTTTGAAATGCGACATATCGAAGTATTTCTATTCAATCCAGCATGAACCATTAAAGCAGATGACGCGGAAGTACATCAAAGACCCGGATATTCTGTGGTTGGTTGACCTTATCGTTGACAGCACGGAAAATCCGGGAATTCCTATCGGCAACCAGACTTCACAATGGTTCGCCGTCATGTATCTTTCGGGCATGGACCATTTCATAAAAGAAAAGCTGGGTATTCGCTATTATGGGCGGTACATGGACGATTTCTACTTGATACATGAGGACAAGGCATATTTGCAATACTGCCGGGGCGAAATCGAACAATACGTTGCCCGGCTGGGCCTGCGGATGAACAAGAAAACAAATATTTTTCCGTTGCGGAACGGTATTGATTTCTTGGGCTTCCACACCTACTTGACCGAATCGGGCAAAATCATTCGCAAAGTCCGGCGGTCAAGCAAATGTAACGCACAACGCAAATTGAAGAAACAGCGCGGTCTACTGGACCGGGAGAAAATCAGCCTTTCAGACATTGAACAGTCATACGGAAGTTGGCGGAGCCACGCCGTAAAGGGAAACTGCTATCACCTGATACAGAAAACCGACAGTCTGTTTCAAAATCTATTCAAGGAGAGTGAAAAACAATGGCCCAAAGTTTGAATGCGCTTGCCGTCGGTGCGCTTGTCAAAGATACAGGCACGCTTTACAACGGTAAGCCGATCATTTGGAAAATCGCCGACAAGGGACACACGGGCTACCCGTCCGGCGCTGTGACCCTGATTACGGAGCGCATTATTTCGCTGAAATGCTTTGACGCTATCGAATCCGGCAACAGTGACGGCAACCGCCGCAGTTACGGCAATAACCGTTGGACCCTTTCTAACGTGCGGCAATGGCTGAACAGTCAGGCCGCCGCCGGGAAGTGGTACAGCGCCCAGCATGGCGCAGACGCGGCCCCGACGAATGCGAACGTATGGAGCAACTATAACGAATACGACGCGGAAGCAGGCTTCCTTGCGGGCTTCTCCGCGAACTTTGTTGCGGCCCTGCTTTCGACGACCCACACCGTCGGCAAGGCGACCGTAGACGGCGGCGGTACGGAGAGTTACACCGACAAAATTTTCCTTGCGACCTGTACGGAAGTCGGCTTGTCCGGCGACGTGACCGCAGGAAGCAAGCTGGCCTTGTTCAGCAACGACAGTTCCCGTCTTGCCTACCCCACGGCGGAAGCCGTGAGCAAGAGCGAGTACACGAACAGCAGTTTGAACGCAAGTTCGCCGTGGTGGTGGTGGCTTGCCGACGCTTACGCGTCCTACTCTTACAGCGTCCGCTACGTCAATTCCTCTGGCGCGATGTACTGGATCAGCGCTTGCTACGGCATCCTCGGCGTTCGCCCGCTTTGTAATTTGTCCTCTGGAATCTTGGTATCTGATAGCCCGGATTCCGACGGAGCATACACGATCATTTGGAACCGCGCCCCCTCGAAGCCCTCTTCCATCACGGTTCCGTCCAGCGTTCGCGGCGGCGAAAGCCTGTCTATCAGTTGGGGGGCTTCCACGGACGAAGACGGCAATCTTTCCGGTTATATCCTCGAACGGCAGGTCAACGGCGGCGCATGGGCGCAGGTATACAAGGGCATCAACCGCAGTTACACCGACGCAATCACGTTTGGCTGGACCTCTATTGCGTACCGCGTCAAGGCGTATGACAGCGCGGGCGCGGAATCGGCGTATCAGACCAGCGCGACGCGGACGGTGGTAAATAACCATGCGCCCGTTATCAGCGGCACAGATTCCAACTTGGGAACAAAGACCGCCGCGTTCGCGCAGAGTTACAGCGTAACGGACGAAGACAGCGGGCAGACCTTGACCGTGACGGAGTACATCGACGGCACGCAGAAGCGTTCCTACACCGCGACAAGCGGACAGACCTATTCGTTCAACATCACCGCCGCGGAGTGGGTGAAGCTGTTGAACGGGTCCCACACGCTGAAAATCGTTGCGGCGGACAACTACGGCGGAAGCGCGACCCGGACGTATACGTTCACGAAGAATGAAACGGAAATCGAACTTACGCTTGCTACCCCGCTTACTGCCGATGATATGGTGACAAAGGGTATCATGTCTGTCGTGCGTCAAATTCCAGCAGGTGCAAAATTCACCGTGGAAGTCTGCAACAACGGCAACGACGCTTCCCCGACATGGGAGGACGTGACGCAGAACGTCGTAAGCGGAAGTAAGTTCTTCCTTTCCAACACAACCAAAACGGCGAGCGCTTGGGGCTACAATTTCCGCATCAAGGTAAAGCGCGGAACGGCAACGGGCGATTGCTTCATTACGTCTGCGGGAGGTAACTTTGAATGAGCATTCAGCACAGAGAAGACAGCATTCGTGATATGAAGTTGGAGCGGCTGGGCGTGACACCGCCGCAGGACTGGAACGACGTTGAACAGGTCCGCACGGCGAAGAAAGCCGAAATCGGCCTTGCGTGTTCCGCGGCTATCTATGCCGGAATCGACGTGGGCGGCGCACATTACAGCCTGACCGAACACGACCAAACCGAACTTATGGCGCAGTTCCAGACGGTCAAGGAGGGTGCGGAGGAAGTGCCGTACCACGCCGACGGTGAACTTTGCCGTATGTATACCGCGGAGGAATTCACCGCGCTTACACAGGCCGCGACCGCTCACGTCTTCTATCACCGCACTTACTGCAACCACCTGAACGCGTGGATTAAACGGGCCGGGCTTGATGAAATCCCGGCTATCGTGTACGGCGCGGACCTGCCCGCCGACCTTGCGGCAAGCATGGCGGCGCTAATCGAGAAAGCAGGTGGCGACGCGTGAAACGTATCTTGATGATTTGGGCCGCGCTGGGTGCGGCTTACGTCGTCTTTGAAACGCTTTTCCGCGGGTACTCCCACCCGTCTATGTTCGTTGTAGGCGGGCTGTGTGGGGTTCTGGTTGGTGCTATCAATCAGGCCCCGCGCTTTTATCGCGCCCCGGTCATCGTGCAATCGGTCATCGGGGCCGTTATCGTGCTTGCGGTAGAGTTTATTTCCGGGTGTGTCCTGAACCTGTGGTTAGGGCTGGGCGTTTGGGATTACAGCAATCAGCCGGGAAACGTGCTGGGCCAAATCTGCCCGGCGTTCGGCCTACTGTGGTTCTTCATTATGCCGCTTGCTATTTGGGCGGAGGACACAACGCGTTATTTGATTTGGGCGTATGACTGCGCGGTTTATCACTCGCAGGAAGCGCCGCCCACAATCGCCCCGTATTCGCTGAAAAGCGTTTACGGGGACTTCATTTGCGGGAGGTAACAGAATGACAATCAGAGAGATAGCAAGCGGCGGAGGAATTGCCTTTGTGGTTCTGACGCTGGTTCAAATCGCCCCCGTGAAGTTGAACCCGTGGACGTGGCTTGCGCGTGCCATTGGGCGGGCAATCAACGGCGACGTTCTGCGGAAGCTGGACGAAACCCGTAAAATCCTTGACGACCATATCAAAACGGACGACGCGCGGAACGCTGATTTTCACCGTTCAAAAATCCTGCGATTCAACAACGAACTGTTGCGGGACATTCCGCACACGCAGGAAGACTTCATCGAGATTTTGCACGAAATCGACCTTTACGAAAAATACTGCGACACACACCCGGAATATGAAAACAACCGCGCCACACACGCGGTTGCAAACATCAAGCGGGTGTATGACGAACGGTTGGTAAAGCACGATTTTCTATGAGAAAGGTGGCGCGGCATGATTTATCTTTTCAGCGTTGCCGCCGGGTTGGTTGGCGGGTTCGCCGCCGTCCTGCTGTTGAGCGGACGACGGCCCCGCCGACGAAGAGAGGGCAAGCAGAACCGCCGGAAGACAGAGTGTTCAAAGCTGGTTCTTTGGGCGGTCCTCTGTACCTATTTCGCCGGGTTCGGCGTGGGCGTGTGGGCCGTCGTCCTCGACGCTTCACAGCTTGGCGTTTTCCTTGCCTACGTTGGAACACCAACGGCAACGGTCATCGGCTTTTATTCGTGGAAAGCAAAGGCGGAAAACGTTGTGAAAATCAAAAAGGCGAACCCGGAGGAAACGGAGGGAATGCCCGTTGACCTGAACAACGTTCAGCCGTAACGGAGGAATACACATGACACAGGAACAAAAGAAATTCATCGAGCGGGTGGGCGCACTTGCCGCGGCGGATATGCAGAAAAGCGGGGTCCTCGCGTCCCTGACGATAGCACAAGCAATCCTTGAAAGCGGCTGGGGCAAATCCGGCTTGACGGTCAAGGGAAACGCCATGTTCGGCATCAAGGCCGGGACAAGCTGGACCGGGGCCGTTTACAGCGGCAAAACGCAAGAGTGCTACGACGGCGTGACCTTTACGACCGTGACGGGCCTTTTCCGAGCCTATGGAAGTTGGGCGGAAAGCGTCGCCGATCATTCCGACTTGCTTTCGTGCAATGCCCGCTATAAAGCGGTCATCGGGGAGCGGGACTATAAAGCCGCGTGCCGGGCAATCGCCGCGGCGGGCTATGCGACCGACCCGAAATATGCGGACAAACTGGTTCAAATCATCGAAACATACGCCCTGACCGCCTACGACGGCGCAGGAAGCGCCGCAAAGCCCGGCGGTTCAAATACCACGGCGGGGACCACAAGCCCCGCAGACGCGAAAGGAGCAGGCAAAATGAAAGCGTCTGAATTTATCAACAAATTGCAAAACATTGTGGACAACTATAAAACGCTGTACGTCATGGGCTGTTTCGGTGCGCCCCTGACAGGCGCGAACGTGTCCCGCTATTGCACAAATCACAGGTACAACAAGCAGGCCGCGCGAACGGCGATGATTCGGGCGGCGGCGGATAAGAACCCGCCCGTCTACGGGTTCGACTGCGTATGCCTTATCAAAGGCGTTCTTTGGGGTTGGAGCGGAAACGCCGCGAAGCCATACGGCGGCGCGGCCTATGCTTCCAACGGCATTCCCGATCTTGGGGCCGACACCATGATTACGAAGTGTTCCGGCGTGTCCGCTGATTTCAGCGGCATTGTTCCGGGTGAAGCTGTCTGGTTGCCCGGTCATATCGGCGTATACATCGGCGGCGGAAAGGTCATCGAATGTTCGCCCGCTTTCAAGAACTGCGTGCAGGTGACGGCGTGCCTGAACATTGGCGCTATTTCCGGCATGAACGGGCGCAAGTGGACGAAGCACGGGAAGTTGCCGTATATCACCTACGACACCGCAGGCGGCGCACAGGACGGCGCAGGAAGCACGACAAAGCCCAGCGGCACAACCACCCCGGCGACGCTTGCGTTCGCTGTGGGCGACGTGCTGCGCTTTACGGGCAACACCCATTACACCAACGCGGCGGCGGCAAGCGGCGCGGCCTGCAAGCCGGGAACGGCAAAGGTAACGGCACTTGCAAAGGGCGCAAAGCACCCCTACCACCTTATCAAACAGCCCGGCGGCGGTTCTACCGTTTACGGCTGGGTCAATGCGGCGGACGTGCAGGCCGTCGGGAGCGGTACGACCGCGCCGAAAATGCGCGTCGGTGCAAAGGTGAAGTATTCCGGCCCGCTGTACCGCGACAGCAACGGCGGCGGACAGGGTAAGACCGTGAACGGAACGTACACGGTGAAGTATTACTATCCGGGCCGCAAGTGCGGCGTACACATCGACGGTTTGGGCTGGGTCCCTGAATCCGGCTGTACCGTCATTGGCTGACAGATAGAAAGGAGAAACGGAAATGAACGTTCTTACATTCCTTGCGAAGAATTGGGACAGCGTGCTTGTCGTCGTCGCTTTCCTCGCGGTGGTTGTCGTGCTTATCAAGCGCGGCGAAACAAAGATTTTGAAGCAAATCCTTTTCAACCTTGTAACGCAGGCCGAAAAGCAGTTCGGAAGCGGTACGGGTTCCCTGAAATATGCCGCCGTCGCGGACTGGATTTATCAGCGAATCCCGGCGGTGCTGAAACTGCTTTTCACGTCCAGCGATATTGAAAAAATGATCGAAGCCGCTTTGGAGGAAGCGAAGAAAGCATGGGGCGCGAATGAGAATTTGAAAGGCTACATCGACACCCCATCCGTGGAAAGTCTGCTTGTCGGCATCGAAGAACAGGCCGTCCAGACCGAACCCGCAGAAAACTAAACACGTCCGATTCGGACAAAAAACGAAAGCCCGTCGGGGGTCATTCCCCGGCGGGCTTTTTTGTTTTACAGTTTACCGGATAAGGAGGACAGAAACCTATAAAGGTCAATCTTTCTGTCAATCCACACGGCTTCACCTGTTTCTTTCAGATAAACCGAATAAATCTCGTTTGGATGTTCATAAATCGCTGATATTTTGTTTTTCACTTGTCGAGGGATTATAATAGGCGTTTCTTGAAGAGCCTTGCGGCGGATTCTGTTCACGTTTATTCCTCCTTATTCTGAAATTGCCTTGAAGAAAACTTTATTCCCGCGGCGGTATACCTTGCCGGGGGTAACATAGTCAATGAAGATAGGCTTTCCTGTGCGTTCGTCGTGTTCGGGCTTGATTTCGTGGCGGTAGAAATGATATTTCCAACAGTTTTCACCGCAGGACTTGTCACCCGCTTTGAGTTCCTGCCACATGAGGTATAAATCAGAAACGGAAAGAACCTCGACTTCCTCCAAATCGTCGTCCCCGACCTGATACGGGCAGACGGTGAAGTATTTATCCGTCGCAACCGTCTTCACAACGAAGCGCCCGTTTTCGCGGGTGTGAAGTTTGATCGTGTGTTCCATACTCACTTGTCCTTTCTCTGCCTAAAGTGGATTATAGCAGAAACAATGATTTTTACAACAGCAACGGCAATCAAAAAAATTCCGATTTTCAAAAGCATGATTGACAGTTCAGAAGAAAAAGTGTATTCTATGGGTGGGCGGTGAACCCGCCCATAGAATACGGGGTTTCGGCTTACGTCAGCTTATCAATTATCAGTAACGCAAGCCCTACCAGAAAGTCCACGATTGCGGTTATCACGATGGTCCGAACATCGACCCGCGATTTCGTGGGCTTTTTCTTTTTCTTCTTCACCTTGTCACCCCCTTTCTTTATGCTACTTATTATATACTAACGTTAGTATAAAGTCAATAGGGAAAATGCGAAAAAGTAGAAAAATTTTGCGCCGTTGCGGTAGATACAGCGGCGCGAAAAGGGAGCGGCGGAAACCGCCGCCCCGGTAAAGCGTCAGGCGACGAACACACCCAACGGAGAACCACCGGGAGAGCGCCACCCGCGGCGGTGAATGTCGGACAGGCGGACACGTTCAGGAGCCTTTGCGCCGTCATACAGGACCATAGCGAAAACGCCGCCGTGAAAGAAACGGGTATCAGGCAGGCTAACAAAGCCGATGACGGTTCCGCCCTGCGGAGGATAGCAAGCGCCGCAGACACGTTCGACGCGCTGGCCCACCATAACAACAACGGTGTTCACGTCGGCGGGCTGGGCGATTTCAACGCCGCAGGACGTTTCGGCGGCGGTTTCCTCGACGCTGGGTTCCTCTTCCGGCTGAACCTCGTTTTCAGCACGGAAGACCGGGGCCATAGAATAACGTTCGGGAATGATATATTCGCCGTGTTCATCGAAGAACAGCTTTGCGCGGCGGGTCTTGCCGTTACGCTCGAACGTCACCGTCTTTTCGGTGCGCTTGATAATCTTGATGGTGAAAATGCAATCGTGATTGCAGGCGCTACGGTCAAAATATTCCTTGCCGATCTCGAACTTTTTCATATTGATTACCCCCATATATAAAACCAGAAGTTGAAGTGTCATTGTATGCCGTGTCGGTTCCCTTTTCGTGTCAGCCCGTAAGGTTGGCTGTTGTCGAACTCTACGCCCCGACAACCGGGCGGCTTTGGTTTCCCTTTCTGATTATGATTATATACTAACGTTAGTATAAATACAAGTTGGAATGATGCACAAATATACTAACGATAGATTGTACGTTTTTATACTTGCGTTAGTATAAACAGCGTGATAAAATGGACAAGTAAAGGAGTGGTGACAATGGCAAGCAAATATGGAAACCCACGCGGGAAAGCCGCGACAGACGCGAAGCGGAAATACAACAGCAAAAACTATGACAGGATTTACCCGTATGTAAAGAAAGGTAAGAAGTCCGTATATCAGAGAGCGGCAAAGGCAAGCGGGTTTGATAGCATAAACGATATGATCGAATCGCTGATGGACGAACGGGCGGCGGCGGTGTTGGGACTGTCGCCGGAGCAGTTCGCGGCAGAGGTTCAGGCCGCGGCAGACGCGGAACAGGAAAAGGCATAAAGAAAGCGGCGGGCGTTGCGCCCGTCGCTTTTGCTTTCCTGCCGTTCAGAACTGTTCGTATGTATAGCCGCCGTTTTCGTCCAGCGTGATAGCGCCGTAATCTTCAAGAATAGAACCGTCGGTATCTTGCTTCCCGTATGTACCGACATAGTACATAGAACCGGGGAAACAAATACCCGTGCCGTCATCACAAAGAATTGCAACCCAGTTGTAGCCGCTGTCCTTGACGACGGTTTCAACGAATTCTTTGTAGTTTTCTTCCGTAATGGCTTGAAGCTGTGCTTTCGTAATGCGGATATAGGCGTATTCACCGATTATATCGCCGGAACCCGTTTTCACGTCCTTTACGGTCAAGTCATAGTCCATCAAGACGTTGTGCTTGCGATATTCAGGGTACAGCATATCACGCCCGGAATAGACGGTTTCAACCGCACCGTCAGAAAGTGTAACGTCGAGGGACGAACCGCCGTAATAGACGGTATACGCGCCATTGCTTTCGGAAATGCTTGTAATCTTCCCGTCAAGGCCGCAGGAAGTCAGAACGATAAAAACTTCATCAGCCTGTTCGGGAGTGATTTTCATATCTGCCCGAATGCTGTTCATGGCATCGGGGTAAAAATCATACTGCGCCGTCAGTTCCTCCGATTTGGGCGTGTCCAGATCGACAAGAGCGCCGCCGCAGGCGGAGAGGGACGCGGCAAGCACCGCCGCAAGGACAAGAGATAGAACCTTTTTCATGTGGAATCCTCCGTTCTGCCGCCCAGCGTCCGGGCGGCTTGCGTTATTTTCAAAGGCCGGGACCATTGCTTTTTCTGGATTCTGACCTTTAACACAATTATCAACGCTTATTGTGTTAAAGTCAAGAAAAATGCAGACCTTTAACACAAAAGGAGGAATCGGCGGTTGAAGATATACGACTATAAGGGACGAAAGAACCTTTGCGGAAATCGCGTCAAAGAAGCACGCGCCCGGCTGAATATCACGCAAACAGACCTTGCGGCGCGTCTACAAGTTGCAGGAATTACAATGGAGCGGGACAGCGTAAGCAGAATTGAAATCGGGACCCGCTTTGTGACCGATTATGAACTTGCGGTGCTTGCGAAGATACTTGGCGTATCAATGGAATGGCTGACAGAAAATGAGCAATAGTTTTTATACTTGCGTTAGTATAAAAATATTGTTATAATCTTTTTGCGGCGACCCGCTGAAAAGAGGAACAAAACCCGCCCGGCTTGATAGCTTGGGCGGGTTTCGCATTTTGGGAGGTTATAGCATGGGGCATTGTTTCAGTCATTTACAGCTTACAGATCGACGGAAAATCGAATACGGTTTGAACCGCGGCGATACGCCGAAGCAGATTGCGGCGGAACTTCATGTTCATGTCAGCACGATTTATCGAGAAATCAAACGCGCCCGTTGGGAGCATCTGGACGGCGATACATGGATTATGGAAGACCGCTATAATCCGGACGGAGCAGAAAAAAGATACCGTGAAAATCTCGCGGCGAAAGGTGCGCCGTTGAAAATCGGAAACGACCATGAACTTGCTGACTATTTGGAACGAAAGGTCATCGAAGAAGACCGTTCGCCTGCCGCGGCCCTTGCTGACATAACGATAGAGGGCCGGACATTCAAAACATCTATTTGTGTCAGCACTTTTTACGGTTACATTGAAAAGGGTGTGTTTCTGAACCTGACGAATAAAGACTTACCAGAAAAGCCGAAGCGGAAGCGTCCATATCACAAAGTTAAAACGACGAAACGCGCACCGCGCGGAGAGAGCATAGAAAAACGCCCGGAAGTGATTAACCAGAGAATCACTTTCGGGCATTGGGAAATGGATACTGTATATTCCGGCAAGGACGGCTCGTGCGCCCTGTTGGTGCTGACGGAACGCCTATCACGAAAAGAAATTATAGAGAAAATGCGCGACAGAACCGCAATCAGCACCGTTCGCGCCTTGAACCGTATTGAACGGAGGTTCGGGGCGCTGTTTCCGCGCGTGTTCCAGACAATCACCGTAGACAACGGCGGGGAGTTCTCCGACGTGAAGAGCCTTGAACGGTCTATCCTACGGAAAGGCAGACGAACCAAAATGTATTATTGCCACCCGTACACAAGTTGCGAACGCGGGTCAAATGAGTGTGCAAACAAAATGATTCGGCGGAAGTTCCCGAAAGGGACTGATTTCAATAAGGTCAGTCGAGCGGAAGTAAAGAAAGCCGAAGAATGGATGAACAACTATCCGCGTGAAATATTGGGCTGGAAAACTGCTGAAATCGTGTTCGCGGAATGCCTTGAAGAATTGGCGCGGGAAGCCTAATTATATTTTTTTATATTTTTTTCGCATTTACTATTGACATTTTCGGGAAATACGGGCAAAGTCCGCATTCCTTTCCCTCATTTTCCGCATTGCCGCACTT
>ERZ840096.275-NODE-275-length-83444-cov-18.254326_pt1 | contig 83444 bp, 102 predicted proteins | sample MGYA00519878_ERZ840096 | MGnify/ENA primary metagenome ERZ840096 (study PRJEB31850, sample SAMEA3708865) | human gut metagenome | biome: human gut; feature: human-associated habitat; material: faeces | place: China | collected 2014 ...
GGTCCCGGGGCAGACGGATGGCGCGGTTATTGCCGTTTTTAAATATCGAAACTGTACGCATGGATGTTCCTCCGGCTGATCATGCATGATGTGTCAGTGCATATGTGCAGTATATGCCTGCCGGACTGGTTTGTATAGGTGTCACATATGCAGATGACTGGCATATGCGTATGTCTGCCCTATGCAGATGCGCGGCATATGGATATGCTGTGCATATCCTGTTTTCTCATTTCTCCACCGCAGATCCGAAAAATACCAGAGTCGGATATTTGCCGGTGAACCTCTCAAGAGAGCAGTTTTGATAACGCCAAGAATGGACTTTTCGGATGGTTTTAGTGCAGGTTTACAGTCAGCTATGAGCGAAGAGCCTCCATTTGCTGCCAACTGAATCAGCTTAAACTTCTCTCACGCTAGTCCCCCCCGTATTCACATTTGACAGCTATTGAGAGTGGGTATAGTCTGCTTATTCACATGGCTGACACCATGTCCATAGGCCACCTATGGGAATCAAACAGTCGTAAAAAAGAACAAGCTGTAAAACAGTGTAAATGAGACACCTTCCCAATCGGGCAAAGTGATCTTGTCTAGTGGCCTGACAATATCCAAAAGCCCAACTTTGGAGAACGTGCTTATGAACACGAAGTCGTCAAGCCTGCAAGAGTTTACCCTGATAATCTTAGGTAAAGATCGCCATCAGATTCGCCAGAAGGTCTTTGATAGTAAAGACTTCATCCTGCCTAGTACTCGGGTTGGCACTGATAACCATGAACCCGAAACTCGTAAAGAGAAGATGGGCGCTTGGACTACTACCCCGCTAAGTGAGCGGCACATCGCAATCTTAGGCCTTATGCATCGGAAAAATCCTTTCCATCATCTCGCAAAGGCAATTGATACCTCCCGGCTCACCTTTTCGATTCCCAATCAAGGCATCAAGATCAAGGTAAAAGACCTTCGCGAGGCCGCTCTGAAGGTTGCGCCAGAGGGGACAAAGATTAATGTGGCTTTCGAAACCTACACCAAAGAACAGTACGGCCATTCCTATTCGGATCTAATCAGCGATGCCCGGAACAAGGTTATAGCCCGATTCAAGGCCGCATTTGCGGAGAATCTTGATCACGACACAATGAACGACGAGTACCGCACGGATGAGAAAATTTTCTTCCACAAACCAGTGTGGACATCCAACGATTCCATCAAGGAATACAAGTCGCTCGCAAAACAAGGTCATGTTTACTCCCAGTATCTGGCCGGTGTGTTCCTTGCCTCAAATGCCGGTGGCTATAAGGTTGAGTGTGTTGAGTACCTGCTAATGGCGTACGAAAACAAGCAACCCGAAGCCATGCGCGTGCTAGCTGAATTCCTGCATTTCAAAAAAGACTACTATGGTGCGGCGCAGTGTGCGCTTCTGTCTATTGACGGCGGCGATGACTACTCGAAAACAATCTTTCGTGAAGTGCTGGGTAATGCCTCCGATTTGATTATACAGATGAGTCATGGTGTAGCACCGCTCAGCTATGGGATTATGGAGACCCTTCGTGCAAACGGATTCGACTCGATTCTGAAGGAGCATTTCAGTGAGTTCAATCCTGATCCACAGCCCGTAATGCATATTCCTGGCTTCAATCAAGGGGGGCGGTCATGAGTAGCGTAAACATATGTTCTGATGAAGCACAGGAGTTCAAGTGCTTAAGTTGTGGTTGCACTACATCCGAGGCTGATTTCGAATCTGTTGATGATGAGTTGAATCAGCAAAATCCGCGCTGTCCTGACTGTCAGAGCTGGTACCGAATCTCCCGCGCAACCTGCGACTGTGGCCAACCGGCCACCCATGAGGTTGAGTTAGGTTTTGTTTGCGACGACTGCTATGAGCACTATGTCAGCGGTTACATACGAGACTAATGCTTAGGATGTGGGGGCGTGCTTGATTGTTCGTACGCTCCCACATACCAGTTCTACTTTGAGCATTCGACTTTATAGATAAGCGGTCACTGTCCGCTTTGGCATTGAGCAGACTTTGAGCTAACCGCGATTTAGCCTAATTAAATATCACCGGATGCTTCATCAGCCTTTTCCCGGAAAATTCAGTCGTAGCTCGTGAGTTCTGAAGTCATATCTGTAGCCTCCGTCACGAACTTTATAGCGGTTTCACTTCACCCAGTCTTCCAGCATCAGGCCCGGCACCCGTTCAAATTCCCGCGTGTTATTTGTCACTAGGATGGCGCCGGCGGCGATAGCGTGCCCGGCAATGGCCGTGTCATTCGGACCAATAGGCATCCCGGCCAGCCGCAACGCCACTTTTATGTCCGTCGTGGCGTCCACTGCGGCGCGGTCCCAAGGCAGGACAGCATCGAGGCGGGCGCAGAAAGCGTCAACCAGCGCAATGTGGCGCGGTGAGGCCTTCGGTCCGGTGGCCCCGAAACGCAGCTCCGCGTAGGTAATGGCGGAGATCACGATACGCTGATTGCGCAGTACCGCCTGCTCCAGGCGCTTAATGACCGCTTCCGGCTGCTCGCGCATGATGAACGAGCAGATGTTGGTATCGAGCATGTAAGTTTTGTTCACAGATTAAATCGTCCTTCATCGCTGACAACGTCCTCGCGATCCGCCATAAAGTCCGCGTCGGCCTTTTCGAGCTGCGCGAACGAGCCCCAGGTCGGCCGGACGGGGCGCAGGATGATGCTGTCCCCTTCTCGGACGATCTCCAGCTCACTGACGCCCTCAAAATCCAGGTCGCGGGGCAGACGGATGGCGCGGTTATTGCCGTTTTTAAAAATTGAAACTGTGCGCATGGGTTTTCCTCATATGCCGGGTATGCCAGGGAGTATTCCCGCATAGGTGAAGTATATGCCTTTAGAATGAATTTGTATAGGTGGTGCATATGCAGATTCCTGGCATATGGATATACTTAACATATCCTTTCTTCTCTTTTTTCAGCAAAGCATGAGCAATCCAGTGATGAGAATAATGCCTGAATTGCAATAAACGTAATTTATTAATGTTAAAAATGAAATAGCGCCTGAAAACTCAACAATCAATACCTATTGTTGCGTAATTCGCATTAAAGTTATAACCCCTCTCCATGAGATGCGAAAAAGGCAAAGTCGGAGCTATTTTGCACAGATTCATTAAGAAAGGACGGAAGCAGTGAACTCTTTTTTAGCGAAGAGGCAGTTGCACTGAGAAGGGGTCCTTGAAGCACTATCACATTCAGACTGTTGAATAACTCACAAGCCTGAGTATCGTTCTCTGGCCTGACTTTGCTGAGCAGTTGACCTATTTTTTATAATGTTGCAAAGTATAGGCTATTATCGGTTCAGATTACTATCTACTACAGGATCATAAATGGCTATTAAATTAAGGAATTTACGATCTGCAGCTAGTCGTTACGGAAGATTTTTTGTTGCTAAATCACTTAATGAAGCTGTAGCCAAAAATCAGCAAACTGCTTTTTTATGCCATAGCCATCAAGACCATGAATTAGCTAAAGGCCTCCAAGTTTTATTGAAAGAGAACGGATGGGATTTATACATTGATTGGGAAGATCGTGAGATGCCGAATACTCCCAACAAAGAAACAGCAAACATAATCAAGACTAAAATAAAGACCACTGATTGGTTCTTGTTTCTAGCAACAAATAACTCAACTCAATCACGTTGGTGCCCCTGGGAAATTGGTTTTGCAGATTCAGTCAAAGGTTACGACAAGATATTAATCATTCCGACAGAAAATGACTCGGGAAATTGGCATGGCAACGAATATCTTCAGTTATATAAAAGGATGGATGAAGGAATTAACAATCAAACGGGTAAGTCTGGGTATGCGGTGTTTGACACAGGAATGAATTCCGGCACTTGGGTAGAAAATCTTTAAAGGAAAATAACATGGCTAAGATTCCAGTTTTTTACAGCTTTCATTTTGATAATGATGTAATGAGAGTTCAACAAATACGTAACATCGGTAGTATTGACGGTAATCCTCCAACTTCGCCAAATGAGTGGGAAAAACTCAAGCGTACTGGTAAAAAAGCGGTTGAGGACTGGATAGATGAAAATATGAAATACAAACGATGTATTATTGTTTTGATCGGTAGCGAAACTGCTTCAAGACCATGGGTTGAACATGAGATTATTAAGGCATGGAATGACGGAAAAGCTTTGTTAGGAATTCACATTCATAACCTAAAATGCCCTAGAAATGGAATTAGTAGGAAAGGGAAGAATCCATTTGATCTGATTAAATTTACTGATGGGAGGGCAATGTCAAGTGTTGTACCTTGTTACGACCCGAGCTCTGTCAATACTTACCAAGACATAGCAAGTAATATTTCAAGCTGGATTGATCACGCCATTCGACACAAGGCAAATTGAGAAGCGTGTGACTATAGATACGAGTTCTCGGCTCAAAATGAGCCGAGAAGCTAACGCAGACTTGATTGAAACCATAGCAACGTTTGCCGGTCGTTAAAGACACGCCCCTAGACGTGCTAGCTGGCAGAGCTCGGCAATTACAGGTAATTAAGGTATTACACATGGCAAACACACGGCGTCTGTCCGGAGTCAGAGTTCATCTGTCCGGATCTAACAAAGAACTGCGAACAGACATAGCTGATTTTGTGCAGAAAATTGCAGCGAAAGTCTTCAGTGAAGGGGGGGCAATTGTTCATGGAAGCCATCCTTCGTTCATTGAACCACTGCGTAAAGCTGCTAAAGATTTCATCCAGGCCGGAGGGAGCAAGGGAGCGCTTACACTAGTGCGGGCGAAGAGCTACTCAACTGATGAGTACACTGCTGAAATTGAAGAGCAGAGAGCATTCGCTTCTGTAGAAATTGTACCTGCAGATAACAGCGATGGCCAAGCTGCAGACGGCTTGACCCCAATGCGTGATTGGATGGCTGATCGTTCGGATGTAGTCATATGCGTTGGTGGTGCTTGGTGGGACATTAATAAAGTAAAAGCAGGCGTCCCCAATGAGCTGGATGTAATGCTTGATCTTGGAAAGCCAGGATTTGTTGTTGCGGGGTTTGGCGGAGCTATCGCAGGCTATCTCGAAGAAGACCCTTCATTGCTATCTCGTTTGCGAAACGGGCTCTCTCACGAAACGAATGCGATCATAGCCAACAGTGTATCAGTTGATCAGGTTGTGAGGCTTATTGTTGACCAGCTAAAGAACCTACCACTTACTCGGCGTACTTTCTCGAGCGGTCGCAATTTTCGTATTTTAGCGCTCGACGGAGGGGGGCTCAGAGGTACCTTCACTGCTGCAGTTTTGGCAAAGTGGGACGATATGTTGAAGGCCGGTGGTGGAAGTGATCTAATTTCTCATTTCGATTTGGTAGCCGGCACATCCACAGGTGCTATTTTGGCGATTGGACTGGCAATGGGCTTACATCCACGTGAAATCCTTGAGTTTTACGAGAAAAATGGCCCGCAGATTTTTCCGAAGGATCGGAAACTTCGGCACTGGCTCAAATCCAAGCATGACTCAGCAACTCTTCGTGGACTATTGGCCGAGGTGTACGGGAACAAAACGCTGGCTGCTGATTCCCGCTGCCGCCTGGTGATTCCGACTGTGAGGGCCAAGGAAGGTCAAGCTGAAGCGATTGTCACTCCGCATAGCCCCGATCGGACTGCATACCGAAATATTTCAGCGGTTGAAGCCGCCCTGGCTTCCTCCGCTGCACCGACCTATTTTGATGAAGTTACTTTCGATGGGCCTGTTGCGTTGGAGACATTCCTCGATGGTGGAGTATGGGCAAATAACCCCATACTCCCTGCACTCGCGGAAGCGGTTCGATACCTGAATATCCCCCTGGAAAGGATTGATGTGCTTAGCATCGGCACACTCAGTAGCGAAAGCGATTTCACTGACCAACTCGGAAAGGGCAAAGCCGGTTGGGCACCTCACAGTGTAGATCTCTTTTTTGCCGCCCAGGAGCATGGTGCTCTGGTACTCGCTCAAAGTTTCTTGGGCCCAACACGTCACATGCGAGTTAACCAACAGACCAGGGATGAAATTAAGATGGATGACACCGAAGCTATTCAAGACATGGCACGACGCGGTAATGAGGCTGGCAAAGAACACTTTACCGAGGTCCGCTCCCGATTCTTTGACGGTCAACACGTTGAGGCATGGGAGCGGTTTTAATGAAGCGCGGTTGCCCTGACTATACCCCTTCAGACATCCGTTTGGCACGTAGGTATTGGCTGTGATGAATTAATGTTTATCGATCTAACCGCTTCTGTGTTGTGATGATTTAGTTGGTTTCTGCGAGGTATAGATGTCATTCATATATAGTTTAGCTGTTTTGGGCTTACCTACCGCCACTCAACTATCCGAGCTTGAAAACGCTGTCGCCGATGCTGTATCCATGTTTGGATTGAGAGTGGGCCAGGAGATTGGCTGGGAAATTAGCCCTGATACTTTCATCCCTAATCAACAACGATCCTCTGCTGTTGTATTTTTCGGCGGGTTAGGTGCTGATCATCCCAGCTTACCTAGTTTGCTGCGTAGCGGTGTGCCTGTTGTCCCCGTCGTGTCTGACTTATGTGGAGTTGCGACCGAAGTCCCGGAAATCCTACGTCCATTCAATTGTTTGTCCTACGCCAATGGTGGGGCGAAAAGGGTCGCCACCGCGCTTTTGGAGTGCGCAGGCCTGCTTCCGAAGCAACGCAGGGTCTTTGTCAGTTATCGGCGAGACGAGGCTCGTCAGGCGGCACTGCAGATGTTCGATGCTCTTTCTGCTAGGCATTTTGACGTTTTCCTGGATACACACAGCATTGCGCCGGCAGAAGATTTTCAGACCATGTTATGGCATCGACTTTGTGACTCTGACGTGTTATTGATGCTCGACACACCTGACTACTTCAACAGTCGATGGACTGCAGCGGAGTTCGGAAGGGCCTTAGCCAAGGGTATCAGTGTTCTTCGAGTAGGGTGGCCCGGAACCCTACGCTCGGCGCGCTTAGCGACTGCAAGCATTTCTGAACTTGATGCGAGCGAGTTAGATGTCGTATCGGGACGTATTAGTGACCATGCGATTGAGCGGATCTGTCTTCAGCTTGAAGAAGTCCGCAGCAAGAGTCATGCGGTGCGAACCATTAATCTGATGAGTAATCTTCGGATAGGCATTGAGACTATCGGTGGAGAAGTGATAGGTATGGGCACCGGCCGAGGGATTCGGGTGTGCCTGCCCGATGACCGCATGGTTGTGATTTATCCAACGGTAGGCGTGCCGACCTCCACGACTATGCACGAAGCATCAATGAACTCTCCTGACGAATCCGTAGCCATACTCTATGATCATGTAGGCCTGCATCCTCAGTGGCTGAGTCACTTGGATTGGTTAGGTCAATACATCCAGACTACGCGGTGGGTTAAGGCTTGCGAGGCGAGTTGGCAATTTGCAGATTGGAGGGTATAACAATGGGGGCGATTTTCCTCTCAGCAAGTATCCCCGTGATCGGACGAGGGCAATACTACGAGACCACTGACCCATTTCTTATCCAGTGCGCTGTTCGCGAACTGACCATTGCGACTGTTCGCAGGCACAAAATTGTATGGGGCGGTCATCCTGCCATTACCCCTATGATTTGGAGCATCTGTGAAGATCTTGGGGTTGACTACACAAACTCTGTCATCCTGTATCAAAGCCGCTTCTTCGATGGCCGTTATCCGGAAGAGAACCAACGGTTTGATAACGTGGTTTATACAGACCCCGTACCCGGCGACATTCAAGGTAGCTTGCACCTGATGCGCGAACAGATGCTCTCAAGGAAAGATCTGATTGGTGCAGTTTTCATTGGCGGAATGGATGGTGTTGAGGTCGAATACAACATTTTTAGGCGGTTCAATCCTGAGGCATTCGTCCTTCCAGTTGCCGCACCAGGCGGTGCAGCGCTTAATCTCGCACGAGATTACGGCTATTTCAGTGGAAGAGAGCTTGATGATATAGATTTCGCCACACTCTTTAGTCGATATTTAGCTGCTCAATAGTTGTCTTGTTTGAGCCTGTATTTTTTGTGATCCACGGGAGGGTCATTTTGAGTTTCTTACCATCAACCAGAAGTAAGTGCGCTATGACCCGGCAGGTGCTACCAGTAACGATGGATACATCCGGGTTGCAAAGCATCTTCTATGTGTGCCTGAAGAATCAATTCGTATCCATAAATCAAACTCATAGCGAAGTAAAATCACCAAATACTGGCTTCATGCTGTTGTCCTGTGGATGAATGGATTCAAAATTTAGACGAGAAAAAAATGGCTATAATTCGTAAATCTGAGATACTTCGTCGTTACAACTCCGCACAAACAATATTATTAGAGGAGGCCAGTGAACGGCGCTGGGCATCAAATAACCTGCAAAAGGCATTTGAATCATTCTCTTTTTCTGAGCATTACGACATTTTTCTTTCTCATGCTTATTCAGATTCGCGAATAGTTATGCAAATTAGAAACATGTTAATCGAAAAAGGTTATTCCGTATATGTTGACTGGATTGAGGATGAGCATTTAGACAGAGGAAAGGTAAGCGAACATACTGCAACTGTACTACGAAATAGAATGAATAATTGCTCATCTTTAATCTATTTAACTTCAGACTCAGCAGAAAAATCGGTTTGGATGCCATGGGAGTTAGGGTATATGGACGCGCGAACTGGAAGGGTTTCAGTTGCGCCTATTATCGAAAGTGATGATGAAGAGTTTGATGGAAGAGAATATCTGGGCCTGTATCCTTATTTAGATCTAACTCTGGATAGTTTTTTTATACATAGAGGGGCCGGGTCTTGGGTTACGTTTGGAGATTGGATGCAAGGGAAAAAACCTAAGTAAAAGAGGATATACTTAACTGTATTAACTCAGATTTGACCTGACACAGCTATGGTGCAGAGCTGGACCCAATCTGACAGTCCAGTGCCAATAGCAGAAAGACAGGAAAAAATGGCACCCTAAGCACGGGTGCCTGTGAAGGTTATTTAATCAGATAGGTCAGAGCTGTCTGTACCGCACCGGATATCATAGGCATGGCACCTGCGATAGTGACAACACTGGCAGTGTCTGTCAGCAAAGTAGAAATCTTCTCTCCGAACTGACTCCCTGTGCCTTTGCTAATCTCATTACGATATTCGGGATGCAGAACTGCTAGACCAAGTGCGGACTGAACAGCGTCCATTACCGGCTCTACACCGGAAATACTGTATGACTCCAGCGCTTCCTGAATCTGCGCTATCTGTTTTAGCAGCAGGGTTTTCATCGTGGCGGAAAGATCGCTCTCCCGGATCTCGCTACGCAGTTGCTTTATCCGCTCCAGTAAGGAATCAATCCCATCTGCCGCTATAACAGCATGTGCTCCACGAGTTTCAAACAGATCGGACAGCATGCCAAGTTCTGTTAATGTACGATCGTCGATGCTATTCCAGAATGTATTCCAGTCGCTATTTAAGATTTGTGATACAAAGGCTGTATCGATGCGGCTTTTCCAGTGATTTGATTTGCCACGAAGGGTGGAGAAATTGTCTTCCCTGACTTGGATGATCCGTCCGGGCAGTGCCATCGCATACGCCAGTCGGGTGAGGAGGTGATGTTCTTCCATACCCTCAACCTGCAATATTTGTTGCCAGACTTTGCGACAATTATCAGCCTTCTGATATTGTTTTCCTTGCTCGAGCAAATCAAGCAGCCTCTGAGCCGGATTATCAATTTTCATTTCGCTCATTCTTTAATATTCCGTAATTAATTCCCGATATTATTTAACCCAGTCTTCCAGCATAAGACCCAGCACCCGCGCAAACCGATCCTCAGGTACATCTTCTACAGCAGCATCAAGCCCGTTCGGGTTCCACAACTGTCTCAGTATTCTCATATTACGTATCCCCGTACAGACTGCGCAGCCCGGTCAGGGCTTCTGCCAGCATGCCTTCATCACAATGCGTAGTAAGTTCCCGGACCAGCGTCTCAAAAGCTTCCGCAGGCAAAAAAATCCGCAGGCCGTCAATCCCGAAAAATCCCTCCGGCATCACACTGCCCGGCGGAGAGAACATCACCCGCCCCCCCTGATGACCGTGCTGGAGGGCTTCAGGGCGCCGGGCGTACAGGGTGAGCAGGCCCAGTAACTCGGAGAACGGCGCCCAGCCACAGGGGTAAACAAACTCCTTCCCGGTCAGGATCATATGCAGTTTCGGTGTCCTGTACAGCGCGCCCGGACGCTGCCCTGCCGGGAGCCCGTCGATCTGAATATCGAGGCGCAGCGTATCCGCTTCAATAGTCTGCGTCACGGCCGGGATGAGCGGGCGCATCTCCTGCACAAAGGCTTCGACCTGGCTCTCGGTCCGCTCCAGCCCGTACAGAACCAGCGGAAAAATTTCCCTCAGTCTGGCCTGCGTGAAACTCCCTGTCAGCACGGAATTCGGAAAATCAGCCAGTTCCAGACAGCCACTTTCCAGCGGGCGTAGCAGTTGTTCGGCGGTGGCATGGTCGATGACCGGACACAATCCGGCCAGAAACTGGTCATATCCTGCCAGCAGATCCCCGTCGCTCAGCCGGTAGGTTCCTCGCAAATAATGTTCGTCCCGCACCCTGTCCTGTTCCACCTGCCAGGTAAGAAGCTCCCGAACGATTTGCAGCAGAGTGCTGAGTGTCGGCCGGGTAACCAGGCGGTGACGTCCGCGCAGGTAACCCTGCCGGGCGCTAACCAGCATAAACCTCAGTTCGTCCCGGGAGACGGGTTCCCAGGACACGCCTGCGACTATCTTGCGGTACAACTGCCGGACCGTGGCATCCGGATCGGCGACCAGCTGAAAATAACCGTCACCGGCAGCAGTCGTTTTCAGACCGTCATCAAGAAAACGTTCGGCCAGCGCATTGACCGAGGTATTTTCGCGACCGGCACGCACTTTCAGCGCGTCGATCAGTTTTTTGTGAAAACGCAGGTTCAGCTGGCTCAGCATCATTGTTCTTTTATTTTTGCTATGAGATAAATGCTATCATAGCATTTATCTCATAGGTATTTATGATTGGTATTGTTATTAATTATATGCAGTGAATTACAAAGCCCAGTACATAATGTCAGTAATGCTATATCTGTATCTTATCTCACTCATTTCAGCATAGATCCGAAAAAAGTAAGTTCCGGATCTGCTTTCCGGCCTCCGGCGCGCAGCGGCCCGGCAACACAAGATGTAGCGGTGTTCCCAGCTGACAGTGACGCTATATGTTGTGTCCCTCCCCTGCCCCGTGACGAGCCGCTCCCCCCCCATTAAAGGGCGCTTTGCTTATTCCCTGACCGTGGTACACTTCCGGAAACGGTGAGATAGCGGAAAAGTCGGATCTACCGGAACCGGCCATCTGGTAATTTAGCCGCGTGACTGTTTCATGCCTTATCACGTGCTGATTTCTTCCTTTGTGTACAAAATGAATCATAACGTATACATTTATTGTTATAGCGGTAAATCAGGTTTCATGTTTACTTCAAAGACCATTTACCAGTCCTGAATACGTTTTGCATAAGGAAGGAGTCATGGCGAAGATCCAGGCCAGAAATGTTGACGATGCGCTGTTTGCACGCATTGAGCAGTCAGCGATGAAAAATGAACGTTCACTTGAAGGAGAGATCCGCCTGGCGCTGGCCAGACAGTATCCTGCCGGGACCACCTCACCGGAAATTCTCTCCAGCCGGCAACAGTGGCAGAAGGAATGTGGCGGGCGTCTGCGCGCCCTGTTTGACCGTCTGTCCGCTGACGGCTTTTTCCCGGGGGCCGGGCAACCCGGGCCGACGCGGATCGCCGACCAGGTACGGATAGCTCACCGGTTACATGTTTCCCCGGGACTGCTCCTGGACTGTATCGATGGCGCCGGTGAGTTAACCCGTGAGCTGGCTGAACAGATTGAAAGCCGGTTCGGCGCCAGTGCAGACTGGCTGACCACCGGTGACGGGAAGATGTTCCCGCTGGTGATCCTGGGGACGTATTTTGGTGTCAGCTGGGAGGAGTTTTTCTTCCCGGATGATGATGAAAGGTATGTCTTTGAGTTCATCCGCATCGCCGGTGGGCGCCATGATGGCACCCTGATGATCCTGCGCCAGCATGAGCAGAACGGCCGTATCACTGCCGGCGTGGTAACAGAGGCGTTTTTCCTTGGTGCCGGTATGGGGCCGGGGGGGTATGTAAACCTGAAAGAATTTTTGTTGTTCCTCAGACAACACGGCGGGAATCTGGTCATGAATGCGTATGTGTTCTCCCCCCCGGAGCCGGATTTTGATTTCTGGTCAGTCATGGGTCAGCACCATCCGGTCTGGTTCCGTGACGCCAGACGTCGCTCCCCTTCCCGCTGGCTGCAGCAGGTACTCAGTGGTGAAGATCCGGGCGAATGGTTTGCCGGGGGATGGTCATCAATACTGAAAGAAGTGGCCGAAGCTACCCCTCCGGATAACGCTACTGAACATACTGAAAAAAATGATGAATGATTCGGTGCATCACGGCAACGTATAACAGGAAACCAGATGAACAGAACATATGACGAACCAGAGACCGAAACGGACGTGATGGCAGCCGCCTTCCGCACCATGCGCAGGTACGGCATGACTATCATCACCGCCACGCAGCATTTGGATGATAATGGTTACGTGAAATCTGACCCGCGGATGCCCAGAACGCGGCTGCGCCGCTACCTGGGGCAGTATGGCCTGCGCGGTGAGGCGCTGAACAGGGAGGTCAGACGTATCGTTGCGGGGCCTGAGCGACGCGACAGTAAGCTGAAGGACGGGATTTACTATACCTGGCCTTATTGCTGGGAGCCCTGTGATTTTACGCCGATGATGCGCCGTATTTTTCGCGGGAAGCGGACCCGCCATGTGATGATGTCAGATGAAATGCCTCAGCTGTTTGGCAAGAATGACTATTGAACCGGATACTATTTTTGAGGCGAGGTATGGGTACACCAACATTTAGCTCATTTAACGATGTGGTCCGGGAGCTTGAGGATGTATATGGCCACCAGGAGCTGTGGCTTTATTCTGGCCTTAATGAGGACAGCCCCATCGAGACAGCCCGCCGGCGTCAGAAATGGCGATCTCCAAAAATTCTCAAACGAAACGGCAGAATGGTGGCAGAACAATCAGGCCAGCCTGATTTCTGGGTGCTCACGGGTGACTACCATCTGCCGCAGTCTGAACACAGCGCTCCGCCGTGGAAAGCCTGCCTCATCGATAAGGTCTTTAAAGTGTATTGTTCACTGTTAGGGAAAAAAACATGACCGACTGTGTTACCCGGACTGGTGACGACAAAACAATGTGGCTCGTGACATTGCCGGAGATCATTACAAATAACAGTACCCGCCAGGAGGAAAATCTGGTCGTTATTCTGAGCAGGGAGGAATCGTGGGGGCCAACTTCTGACCATTTTCCCGACGGATTGTACCGGGTCTCCTGCATAATGACACTGTACCTGGCCGATACCGAACAGACGAAGACTCAGACTTTCACTGCAATCTACTGGCCTCAACAGAAGGCCCTGCATCTGTTTACAGATGAGTTCAGACTGGAACGCCGCCTGCAGGGACTCGGCCTGGGTAGCTGGATCACGCAGCAGTTTGTTCTCTGGGCCAGAGGCCTCCCGCCAGCCACCCTGGTTTTGCCGATTGAAATTTCCCGGGTTGATGAAGAAAACGAAGAAAACAAGATCCGGAGGGACAGGCTGTGGCACGCAATGGGTTTCCGGTTCCCGGCGGGGGAAACCAGCTCAATGCCGCTGCGGGCAGACGAACTGCAGTTGCCACGGGGCAGGTGTTCAACGCTCCGGGTGGAGCCCCTGGTATCCGCGGTACGCCGGCTGGAAGACTGTTATCGCGGGCTGCAGGAAAAAATCGTGCAGCTCGAAGGCAAAAAACGGTCGCATAATAAGTTAATTACTTCACTTAGGAATCATCCATTTTATCATCTGTGGCACAGGAAAGGGGGCCAGCTCCCGGACGAGAAATGTGATGCCCTGCCACTATGGGCAGAAAAACTGTCTCTGCCGCAGAGCGGGGATTCTGACCTGGAGGTGGCGCAACGGGCAACCGGTGTCATCCGGCTGGCTACCCTGTGTGCTCAGTCGCAGAAAAGAATCCTGGAGCTGGAAAGGGATCTTGCCTCGCAAAGTGAGGAGCTCGTTGACCTGCAGACAAATCTCCTTTCTATCCTGAGGGAGAAATTATCCAACCAGGACTTATTCTGGGTGGGCTTGGTGACTTTTCTGGGCTTTATCTACTGGATGTTGGTGTCATGAATGTTCCCGTTCCATAGCAACCCACTGAAGAGGAGTGAAACCTGTGTCCGTAAATATCGTGTCTGTAATCACTGACGGGGTAGTTTTGTTTGTGACTTCGTCTGTTTTCTGGCTGGCCGTCGCTGGCTGGTTAGTCATCCTGACTCCGGTAATATTACGAAGAAAATTCTCGGCAAAGAAAAAAGTTAACAGAAATTATGAATAACCTGGCTCCAGTTGGATCTCCGCCATCTCCCGGAACATTGCTCCCGGTGGCCATCGATTACCCTGCCGCCCTCGCCCTGCGCCAGATGGCGCTCGTGCAGGATGAACTGCCGAAATACCTGCTGGCGCCGGAAGTCAGCGCCCTGCTCCATTACGTGCCGGACCTTCATCGCAAGATGCTGCTGGCGACGCTGTGGAACACCGGCGCGCGCATTAATGAGGCGCTCGCCCTGACCCGGGGAGATTTTTCGCTGGCGCCGCCATATCCGTTCGTGCAGCTGGCCACGCTCAAGCAGCGCACCGAGAAAGCGGCCAGGACGGCAGGTCGTGCCCCCGCGGGTAGTCAGACCCATCGTCTGGTTCCCCTTTCCGATCACCACTATGTCAGCCAGCTGCAGATGATGGTGGCCACTCTGAAAATTCCGCTGGAAAGACGAAACAAGCGCACCGGCAGAATGGAGAAGGCGCGTATCTGGGAGATCACAGACCGTACCGTGCGCACCTGGCTTAGCGAAGCGGTGGAGGCCGCAGCGGCCGACGGGGTGACGTTCTCAGTACCGGTTACCCCCCATACGTTCCGTCACTCCTACGCGATGCATATGCTGTATGCCGGCATACCACTGAAGGTTTTGCAGAGCCTGATGGGCCACAAATCGATTAGCTCGACGGAAGTCTATACGAAGGTGTTCGCACTTGATGTTGCTGCGCGGCATCGAGTTCAGTTTCAGATGCCCGAAGCGGATGCGGTAGCCATGCTGAAAGGGAATATTTAAGTACTTAGGAGAATGATGCTGGCGAACGTCCTGCTCGCCGGTGAGGTCTGTCAGACGTTATCTGGACCAGCTGACGGGAATATCTGCTCTGTATTCCTCATACTGCTCATAGATCGCATGCTGAAGCATCGTAATACGTTCTGACAACCTGTTGGCGTCCGACATATGCCGCCATTCCCCCTCAATAGTGGTTTTCTGTCCATCAGGGAGATTGAGTGTGATCAACACCTTTGTATCACGAATAATCACCCCGTCAGTGAAAGAATTAAGACCACTCCTTACGGTATTATCTATCTGTATAGTTTCAAGTTTCATCTTGTTACCTCCTGTTGACCGGATCCCAAGCATAGATATCTGAATTCAAATTGCCTAGTGAAATGTCTGGATATGCCGCATTTTTCCCCTTATACAGCGAAGCTGGCCAAAGGCCAGCCCGCATGGATTTATCGCTTTTGCCAGTAGATCAGCATGGCAAGGAACAGGATTGTTGCCCCCTGAGAAGCGGGAGAAGCGGTCAGGAAAGTTTCCAGCAATGACATTATCGTAAAACTCCGCATTATTAATTTCAGGTGTGTGATTCAGGGGCCTTAGTCCCCCTTTTACAGGACGTTGTGTTCTGTCACGACGGGAGCCAGGGTTAATAAAAACGATTCGAATATGTCTGCAGGGACGATAGAAATCTTCGTGCGGGTTGTCTCGCTGTAGCGGGCTCTGGAGAGCGACTCGGGGGAGGAGTAGTATCTTCCGGCCACGGATATGATCGAGCCAGCAGTGCTCGCCGCAGTCGAGCGACAGGGCGAAGCCCCGAGTGAGCGAGGAAGCACCAGGGAACAGAACTTATAAATTCTGCTTACGCTAAATGCCTGAAAAATCACCTCCCCCTCGGGGTTATCCACTTATCCACGGGCATATTTTTATAAAGTACTTTTTTATTCTTTTTCTTTATTTTACATCTTTTAGGGAGCCTGAAAGCCGCGTACAGTGCGGCCTGAGAGGGGGCCTGTATGGGCAACTGGTAAACATAATATGGGAAATTAATCACGTATCAGTGGGTTTTGTGTCAACAAGCTATGGGATACGCATCAACAAGCTATGGGAAAGAGGTCAAGTTCAGTTCTCAATTATCCACTTGTGGATAAAGTGCAGATTTTTCCGGTGGATAAGTATCGCGATAGCTTGCAATTTCTGTTTTCACTGTCATTATGGGTTGATAAAAATCTACCCATAGGCATTGAAATGGATACTCAAGCACTCTTGCCAGCTACTAAAACGTTTAAAAAACGCGCCAGTATAAAGCAATCTAACGAATTGACTGAAGCTGCATATTACCTGCCTCTTCAGGCAAAACGTGTGCTGTGGTTATGCCTCATGCAGGCCTATTTTAACGACAGCCAGGAAGATGACTCTGACGTATTGCCGCTCTTCAAAATCAGCGTTTCCGATTACGTCAAATATTTCAATGTCGCTACGTCTGTCGCCAGTCGTGATGTGAAGGCTGGGGTAAATGCTCTGGGCGAATCAACGGTTACCTTTTATCCAAAAGAAGGTGAGTTTGAAGAAGTTAAGCGTCCGTGGCTGGCTGAAGCAGGAATGAAGCGAGGCCGGGGTTCCTGGCAGATTGAATTTAACTACAAGGTCATGCCATTCCTTGTCGGCTTAACCTCCCAGTTCACTACCTATTCTCTCTATGACTGTGGCCAGCTTAATAGTGTTCGTGTCATCCGGCTTTATGAAAGCCTGTGTCAGTTCCGGAGCACTGGTGTCTGGATCACCACACATGACTGGTTATGTGAAAGGTTTATGCTCCCTGCCTCGCAGAAAAACAATATTGCTGAAATGAAGCGTACCTTCCTGGAACCTGCTCTGAAGAAAATTAATGAGAAGACGCCATTAAAGGTAACATATACCACTGAAGAAGATGGTCGCTTGCTGTTTAATTTTCTTGATAAAAAACAATAGTCTGTAATTTATTTTCCCTCCCTCCTTAGTTTGTTGCTGACATATGGGGGGAACTAAACTTGCTGTATTTCCCATAGTGCTTGCCTAACTTGACCTGTTTCCCACAATCCCGGCTGTCTGCGTAGTTGACCTGTTTCCCACAGTCCGGGCCGTCTGCAAAGTTGACCTGTTCCCCATAGTCCGGGCCGTCCGCGGAGTTGACCTGTTTCCCACAGTCCGGGCCGTCTGCAAAGTTGACCTGTTTCCCATAGTCCGGGCCGTCTGCAAAGTTGACCTGTTTCCCATAGTCCGGGCCGTCTGCAAAGTTGACCTGTTCCCCATAGTCCGGGCCGTTTGCAAAGTTGACCCGTTTCCCATAGTCCGGGCCGTCTGCAAAGTTGACCTGTTCCCCATAGTCCGGGCCGTCCGCGGAGTTGACCTGTTTCCCATAGTCCGGGCCGTCTGCAAAGTTGACCCGTTTCCCATAGTCCGGGCCGTCTGCAAAGTTGACCTGTTCCCCATAGTCCGGGCCGTCCGCGGAGTTGACCTGTTTCCCACAGTCCGCGCCGTCCGCGGAGTTGACCTGTTTTCCACAGTCCGGGCCGTCCGTAAAGTTGACCTGTTTCCCACAGTCCGGGCAGTCCGTAAAGTGGACCTGTTTCCCACAGTCCGGGCAGTCCGTAAAGTGGACCTGTTCCCCATAGTCCGGGCCGTCCGCGAAGTTGACCTGTTCCCCACACTCCCGGCCGCACGTGAAGTTGACCTGTTCCCCACACTCCCGGCCGCCCGTGAAGTTGACCTGTTTCCCATAGTCCGGGCCGTCCGCGAAGTTGACCTGTTTCCCATAGTCCGGAGCGTCCATAAAGTTGACCTGTTTCCCACAGAGGATGGAAAACTCTTCTTGTGCTGAGCGTAAGAGCTATCTGCCGGAACGGTTCCTCTTCGCTTCCTCGCCAGTTCGCTCGCTACGCTCGGTTACATGGCTGCGGCGAGCGCTGATACATAAGGCTCAGCATTGCACTGGCCGTAACTAAAATCAGAATCCTTCTGAATGACCCTCCTGTCTTGCAAGTTGGATACCTTTCTCAAAGCCCTTTTGTATGAGTTGCTGTTGATGGTCAAAAGTGCGTCTGCGTGTTGCTGCAGTGTGATTTAGTAGCACGCCCGTCGAGCTTCATCCCCCTTCTGTTGAGAGCGAAATCAAAACAATATGATTTTTTGCTTGCAACATGACTCTTTTTGTTCAAAATGACAAAAAACGTCATGAGGTGATAAATGGACAATATTGAGCAGTTACGGAAAGTCGCTACACGTGCAGGTAAGCTTCTGACATCTTTGAGCGAAAGTATCCGACAGCAAAAAGAGGAATTGAAGCTTACCGAGTTCTATCAGGAATACAGCAAAGCCGCTCTGTATAAGCTGCCTAAGCTCAGTAAAGGCAGTGTTGAGTATGCTGTGTCCGAAATGGAAGCCGGTGGCTACATTTTTAAAAAGAAACCTTCTGGTAATACGATGAAATACGCGATGACGATTCAGAATGTCATCGATCTGTATAACCATCGTAAAGTACCGAAGTACAGGGATCGCTTCGATAAAGCCTTTACGATTTTTGTATGTAATCTTAAAGGTGGTGGTTCCAAGACAGTTTCTACCGCTTCATTATCACATGCTTTTCGAGCTCATCCTCAGCTTCTGTTCGAAGACCTGCGTATTCTGGCCATCGATTTCGATCCGCAGGCATCTCTGACAATGTTTCTGAGCCATGAGAATTCAGTGGGCTTGGTTGAAAATACGGCTGCTCAGGCCATGCTCCAGAACGTGTCTCGTGAAGAATTACTTTCCGATTTTATAGTACCGTCTATTATCCCTGGTGTTGATGTAATCCCCGCTTCCATTGACGATGCATTCCTTGCTGAAGGCTGGAAGGGATTGTGTGAAGAACATCTGCCAGGGAAAAATATTCATGCGGTGCTTAAAGAGAACATTATCGACAAGCTCCAGCATGACTACGACTTTATTTTCCTTGATAGTGGTCCTCACCTTGATGCGTTCCTGAAAAACTGCATTGGGGCGGCAGACCTGATGTTGACCCCTCTTCCACCGGCGACGGTTGATTTTCATTCTTCCCTGAAGTTTGTGGCCAGCCTCCCTGCCCTCATAGATTCCATCGAAATGGATGGGCACACCTGCAATCTCATCGGTAATGTCGGCTTCATGTCCAAGATCCTGAACAAGTCTGATCACAAAATTTGCCATAGTCAGGCCAAAGAGGTTTTCGGTGCCGATATGCTAGACATGGTTCTGCCGAGACTGGATGGTTTCGAACGCTGTGGGGAGACTTTTGACACAGTTATTTCAGCAAATCCAGCAACCTATGATGGAAGTACTGAGGCACTAAAAAGCGCAAAATCAGCAGCGGAAGACTTTGCGAAGGCAGTCTTTGATCGCATCGAGTTCATTCGTACTAACGGAGGTATGTGATGTCGAATGAGAAAAGAAAAACCATCGGCAGACAGTTAAATACCCAGGCGTCAATGGCGGAAATGACGGACACCGGTAGAAGCCAGGTATTTACCTTAAAAACCGGCAGGAAGGTAACGTTCAGGTTTGTTCGGGTGCCTGCATCTGAAGTTGAAAGTAAGACCTTCGTAAACCAGGAAAACAACGGAAGAGATCAACTTGCACTGACCAGGGAGTCCCTGAAATCCATTATCCAGACGATTAAGTTTCAGCAGTTCTTTCCCTGTATTGGTATTAAGCAAAGTGAAAGGATTGAGATACTGGATGGTTCAAGACGGCGAGCCTCAGCAATTTTTGTCCGTACAGGCCTTGATGTAATGGTTACCGAAGAACATTTATCAGCTGATGAAGCTCGCCAACTGGCTAAAGATATCCAGACAGCTAAAGAACATAATCTTCGGGAGATTGGCCTGAGATTGATCGCTCTTAAAGAGTCCGGATTTAATCAAAAGGAAATTGCTGAACTGGAGGGGTTATCTCAGGCTAAAGTTACCAGGGCGCTGCAGGCGGCGGCCGTACCGCAAGACTTGATTTCTCTGTTCCCGGTTCAGTCGGAGCTATCGTTTAGTGACTATAAACTTCTTTTAGAAGTTAATGAAAAACTCAGTGAAAAGGGATTAACGCCTGAAGAACTCATTCAGTCTGTATCAGCTCAGCTCGATGCAATTTTGAGTGATGGCGAGCGACCAGAAGACGAACAGAAAGCCAGTATTCTGAAGCTGATTTCTCAGGCATCTCAGGCATTGATAGATCCATCTCCCAAGGAAAAGTCAGTGGTTTCCCCACTCTGGTCTTTTGAAGAAAAGGACAAGTTCGCGCGTAAGCGTGTGAAAGGGCGCACGCTGACTTATGAGTTTAGCCGTATGTCAAAAGAGATTCAGGATGAACTAGACAAGGCTATCAACGAGGTCCTTGACAGAAATTTGAGTCAATAATTTCGCCATGGCGATTTCACATCTAACTTATTGTAATTAGGCAGTTTAGGCTGAGAATTTCAAGGTGAAATCGCCATAGTTTCACGCCAGTTTCGCTGCAGGAATATCTGACCATCGTGTCGTATAAGCAGGAGAAAGCATCTCCCGTTTCATCTGCCATTCCGGGGCCATACCCCGCCCCGCAAACCATACTTTACCCAACCCTGAGTTGTTGATCCCGTCCAGAACCCTCATCAGCTCAGCACTGTGAGGGCGTGGCGGGCGTTCGTCGAACAGCTGCAGCTGCGAAACGCCGGAGCCGGTGAAGTCATTCAGCATAACTCCGGCTTTGGCATACCGGTGCCCATCCCTCCAGATACGCTCCAGAGCCGTTGTGGCGGCTGCAATGATGTCCCTGGTGTCCTGAGTGGGTGTAAGCAGTTTTTCCGTAGCCACGTTGCCGTAGTAAGGCTCTTTAATGGCGAACGGAGACGTTTTGATGAAAACGGAAATATGCCGGCAATACTGGTGCTCTTTACGCAGTTTTTCAGAGGCCCGCTCTGCGTGCTGACAGATAGCCTGACGGAGTGACTCGTACTCCGTGATCTTAACGCCAAAACTGCGGCTGCAGACAATTTGCTGTTTCGTCGGAGGGGTTTCCTCAAGCGAAAGGCAGCTTTCCCCGTTCAGTTCCCGTACCGTTCGCTCAAGGACGACAGAAAAATTTTTGCGGATGAAGGCCGGGTTCGTCAGAGCCAGATCGAGCGCGGTTTTTATGCCCAGCACATTTAGCTTGCGTGCAATACGGTTACCCACCCCCCAGATTTCTTCAACCGGCTGCAGTGAAAGCAGTTTCCGCGTCCTTTGCGGATTTCCCATGGTCAGAGCGAGTACGCCACGAAACTGTTTCCACTCTTTTGAGGCCCACTGGGCTGATTTTGCGAGGGTTTTCGTTGGTCCGGCGCCCACGCCAATGGTCAGGCGGGTACAGTCATACACGTGCTGACGCAGCTGCCGGCCGAAGTCCTCAAGCCCCATACAGTGCTCCACGCCGGTCAGGTCGAGGAACATCTCATCAATGGAATACTGTTCCACCCTGGGGGCCAGTTCCTCCAGGCAGTTCATCACGCGCGCCGACATCGAGGCGTAAAGTTCATAATTACTTGAAAACGCATATATTTTTTCCGGGTATCTTTCGTTTTTTATCTGAAACCACGGAGTTCCCATTTTGATCCAGGGCTTCGCCTCGGCACTGCGAGCGATTACGTTCCCGTCGTTGTTGCTCAGGACGACTATCGGCTTTCCTTTCAAATCCGGGCGGAAAACACGTTCACAGCTGGCATAGAAGCTGTTCACATCGGCCAGGGCAAACATCAGTACATCTCCCTCGGGCGGTGGATGATATGCGTGACGACGCCAAAGATATCCAGCTCGTCGGGATCAGGATAAATCGGCGACCAGGAGGCATTCATGGGCTGCAGCGTCAGTCGCGGCGTCAGCAGAAGCCGTTTCACCGTAAACTCCCCCTGTACGCTGGCGACAACGATATCGCCGTGCCGCGGCTTTTCAGCACTGTCCACAACCAGCAGATCGCCATTGTACAGACTGCCGTCGGCCATGCTGTCTCCGCTGGCACGCAGGTAGTACGTCGCGCTCGGATGCCGTATGCAGTAATCATGGAGATCCAGATCGGACTCGACATAGTCAGCAGCAGGGCTGGGAAAACCGCAGCTGGCCAGATCGGCAAACAATGGATGGGCCTGTGGCGGGAGTTCTTTCCCGGTGCTGAAAAGTTGTAGCTTCATCTTTCCTCCTGATACTCTAATTTTACTGGTTATACATACAGTATATTTAACAGCGTGACGATAATCCAGATCGCATGCCTTAAGAACATTTTGAGTAAATAAAGGTGTTCAAAATGCTTAAATTAATCATTTTGATATTTTTATATTGCTCATATTGAGAAATATTGCTTTGATTTTTTCATTTTGCTCGTATAATTGGTATCAAATTGAGTGTAATTAACGGAGCATATTGATGAATATTTACTGCGATGATGGTTCAACTAATGTTAAGCTGGCATGGTTTGAAGGCGATGAGCTTCAGACCCGAGTCTCTGCGAACTCCTTCAGGCATGGCTGGAAAGTGGCGGAATTCAGTGCGGCAACGTTCAATTATCAGGTGGGCACGCTGAAATACACCTGGGACAGCGTCAGCCGGGATGCCATCCCGACAACAAACGTGGATTATCAGTACGGTGATCTCAACCTGCTGGCTGTGCATCATGCGCTGCTGAACAGCGGACTGGAGCCGCAGCCGGTGAGTCTGACCGTGACGCTGCCCCTGAGTGAATATTACGACGGGGACTGCCAGCGGAACGAGGAGAACATACGACGCAAACGGGAAAATCTGATGCGTGAGCTGGTTCTGAATAAGGGCAGGGCGTTTACCGTAACGGACGTGAAGGTGATGCCGGAATCACTACCGGCGGCGTTCTCCCGTCTCGCTGAGCTGAAACCTGGCCCCGCGGAGACCACCCTGATTATCGATCTCGGTGGCACCACGCTCGATGCCGGTGTGATTGTCGGCCAGTTTGATGATATCAGTGCGGTGCACGGTAATCCGTCTGTCGGCGTGTCACAGGTCACCCGCGCAGCTGCAGGCGCGCTGCGGGCGGCAGACAGCGAAACCAGCGCCCTCATCGCTGACACTATCATCCGCAACCGCAATGATCGTCAGTATCTGCAGCGTGTGATCAACGATGCCGGTAAAATTGACGAGGTTCGGAACAAAATAACAGAGGCAATCACTTCCCTGGGGGCGCGTGTCACCAGTGAGCTGACGGCCTTCAGGAACGTTAACCGGGTATTCCTGGTCGGGGGAGGGGCTTCCCTCATAGAAGAAGCTATCCGTCAGGCCTGGCCTCTGGCTCCTGACCGTATCGAGGTTATCGGCGATCCGCAGATGGCGCTGGCCAGGGAGATTGCCCTTTACAATAAAGAGGACTAAACGTGCCGGACGGCCAGTATTCTTTCTATCTGCACAGCGACGATCGCACCGACATCGCGGCGATGGCAACTATCAGCACCATCTCACAGCCCCTGCGCGGTGAGTTCATCCGTACCGCCGCCACCGCCGGGGCGGTGGTATTCCAGGTGGATGCCCGTTTACCGGCGCTGATCCCGGTGTTCTTTGCCGGGCAACTGAGCGCTGTCCGCCTTTGCGCCGTGATGGCCCTGGTCTCCGGAACCTGGTCCTCACTCACCGGCCTTCCGGATGAGCCCGAAAATGGTGAGGCTGCTCTGCCCGTGTCACCGGAGACAGAATACCAGCGCCGGCGTTACACCCTGACACTTCAGAATGGCCGGAGTGGGGAACGGGTGGAAAGTGTGCTGACGGAAGCGTCATCCCGTCTGCGTGGCGATCTGCTGAGAAACCTGATTATCACCGGTCTTGCCCTCCACACGACGGCACCGGAGCTGCCGCGTCTGCTGGCCAGTATGCCGGTACCGCCCACCTCGGTCAGTGAGCTGCAGGCACTGGTTCAGCAGATGGCCGGCACCGCTGGCGTGAGCAGGGCTGCAGCTGCAGTACCGGATACGCCGGCAACATCTGCCGTGCCGGTGTCCGGGTCGGATACCCGGGAAATAAAGAAAAATATGCGGCGTGCATTCGGTGACTAACAGTACGAATCACATCCATCACTATACCGATTTCAAATGACTGGCATCCCCAGGGAGGTTCTCATGTCACCAGGATTCAGAAATGTTCTCCGTCTCGCCCGCATTCCCGTCGACAGCAGTGAACCGGTGCGCAGAAAATTTGGCAGCCGGCTGATTGGCATTGTGACGGTATGTCTGCTTCCGCTTCTGGTTTTCGACGTTCCGCAGTGGGTTTTCATTTTGTCGCAGGTCATCTGGGGGGCGGGTGTCTATGTTGGCCTGTCCGTGGCCGGGGATAAATCCCTGAACCGCTGATACAGATTTCCTGGCTGTTCAAAAAAGGAACAGGCGTAGTGGCGTCTGTTCTCCCGTGCTTCTCCGTCGTTTGCCTTCAGGTTATCCACAATCTTAAGCCCCGGATTTGTGGACAGGTAGCCGACAATTCCCCATTCACCTGGCGTTAACGCAAGCCTGCCGCCCGCTGCCAGTGTCTCGCGTCCGGTCTGGTACGGGACGGGCGGTTTATCTGCTCCGGCCCGGCGTCGTTGAGAGTGTACGCCAGTCCCTCGCCCTTTTAAGGAACGCCCTTCAAGCCACTTTCGCGGCATAGCCTCGCCGTCGAAACGACTGACGGCTGCGGTATTCCACGGTCGGCCTGACCCGTGACCGGCCGCGGCGTACAGGCAGCGTGCGGCAGGGAAGGGTATCGCGGTGATATCTCCTGCACACACTGACCACAGAGGAGTCGGCGGATACCGCCCGAAAAGAGAATGGAAAAACGTATGACCGTAAAAGCTTTCAGCGCCCGTCTGGCGCAGTACCCGGAAGACGAACTGTGCTGCGGCACGTTCTGGCTGGCTGATGATTTTCTCTCACTCGACGACTCGCTCACGGAGGGTGACATCGAGGCGGCGATGGAGCGTGCGCAGGACAGCCATGATGCGAATGACGGCTTCAACTGGTGCCACCTGCAGGCGGCAATCGACGAGGTGAAACGAGCATGAACAACTGGCTGATCGGTATGAGTGTCGATGTCGATGACGTCGAAATTATGGTCAACTTTATTGTCTGTGCGCCCGACCTGGAACATGCCGAAGCGGGTATTCAGGCAATGGGTCGTACCTGGTGGCCAGCATTAAGCCGGGAGGACGACGGACACCGCTGGCAGTACCTGCAGGGTGTCGTCTGGTTCAACAGCATCGTCCTGCTCGATGACGTGGAAAACAGCATCCTGCGTGGCCTCAGATTTCTTGATGCGTGGGTGATTTCCGGCACACCCGATGCACCGGTCAGCATGGATGAGTACGGAAATGACTGGCGGGATATCACACGCTGACCTTCAACCGACAGGGCGCAATGCCCTGTTTTTTTGCCCTTCTGATGCCGTCGCCTTTTCCGGCTCCGCTTTTATCCGCGACCGCCAGGCGGCGCGGGGGGATGAACCTGCCACCCGCTGCCAGTGTCTCGCGTCCGGTCTGGTACGGGACGGGCGGTTTTTCCGCTCCGGCCCGGCGTCGTTGAGAGTGTACGCCAGTCCCTCGCCCTTTTAAGGAACGCCCTTCAAGCCGCTTTCGCGGCATATCCTTGCCGTCGAAAAGACGGACGGCTGCGGTATTCCACGGTCGGCCTGACCCGTGACCGGACGCGATGAACAGGCAGCGTGCGGCAGGGAACGGTATCGCGGTGATGCCTCCTGCCCCCTCTGACTACAGGAGTGCTGCCATGTCCAGATTCATTCTCGGGAACTGTATTGATGTGATGCGCGGATTCCCCGACCGTGCCGTGGACCTTATTGTGACCGATCCGCCTTACCTCGTCGGTTTTAAGGACCGCCAGGGCAGACAGATTGCCGGGGATGTGACGGACGAATGGCTGCAACCGGCCACGCTGGAGATGTATCGCGTCCTTAAAAAAGACGCGCTTATGGTGAGCTTCTACGGCTGGAACCGTGTGGACCGCTTTATGGCCGCGTGGAAGGCGGCAGGATTCTATGCCGTGGGCCAGCTTGTGTTCACCAAAAACTATGCCTCCAACCGTCGTAACGCCAGGGCCCGACGCGGATTTGTGGACTACTGCCATGAAGGGGCTTATGTCCTTGCCAAAGGCCGCCCCGTGCCGCCCCTTAAACCGCTGCCGGATGTGCTGCCCTTCCCGTATACCGGTAATACCCTGCATCCGACGCAGAAACCGGTGGAGGCGCTACAGCCGCTGATTGAGTCATTCAGCGCCCCGGGCGCGATTGTTCTCGACCCGTTTGCCGGAAGCGGTTCGACCTGCGTCGCTGCATACCGTGCCGGACGCCGCTATATCGGCATCGAAATGCTGGCGCAGTACCACCGGGCCGGAACCGAACGACTGGCCGCCATGCACCGGGCCGTCAATACCCCGGCGGCGAACGATGAATGGCTCCCGGAGGCCGCGTAATGAATTACGACGGACACGAAGCCCTGCGCCGCGATATGGCCGGGCTGGCGAACAATCTTTGCGACCTGAAAACCACCCTGAAAGTGCTGGAAGACACGTACCACTACCGGTACGACGGACTGGCGGAACGGCTTGCCGGTATCAGTCTGCGACGTCTCAGCGTCCTGATGGATGAGGCGTTCAATATTGCACTGATGCTCGATGAAAGCTTTCAGGACTGAGGAGAGAACATGTACGGAACCCGTGAAGACCTTTGCAGGATGCTGAGTGAGCAATATCCCGCAGAAACCCCGCTGAACCTGATTATCTGGACCCCGGCGGATATTGAAGCGCTGGCTGACGGGATGGAATATTCCTTTTCAGAACAGGACGTAAGGGCCGTGCTGGAACGCATGGACGCTATACCGGAAGAACAACGGCTTGAGTCGGGCGTGTCAGCCGGCCTGGTGATGGCACTGATAGACCAGGTGAAAGAGAGCGGGCAGAGGGTGACTGTGCCAGTTGACCTGCTTGAAACCCTGCTGATTACCGCCGAACAGGCATTGTGGGACAGGGAATGGACCGCACGGGATCGCAATCAACCGGTGCCGGAAAGCGTCATGCGCCGCCTGGCAGATACAGCGAAAGTGCGGGCATTACTGAAAAGCTGACAGCAGATCGCCCCGCCACGCTGCGGGGCGATATACCCCGGACAGAGACGATAATGATGAAAAATGAAACCCTTAACACGCTTATTCTGCGTCACGGCGACCGGATGCTGCGCCAGGCTGGCTGGCCCGACGCTGTTGATATGGCGCCCGTCGCACCCGAAACCGTACCCGGCTGGCTCGCCGCCTGCGGCTCTCTCAGCGGCGTGGAAATCCTCACGCTTACGGAACAGCTTTGTCAGCCGCTGACGTATGGCCGGGCAGCGTTGTTGCTCGCCAGCGCCCGGAGGCTGGCGGGAACCCCGGCTCGTCTGCATCTCTTTCCGGTGCAGGCATATCCGCATCCGGAGCGGCTGGCTGACTGTCAGGTTATCCGCCTGCCTTACGCTCAGGAGTGGCTGACGGCGGCGGAATGTGACGATCTGCTGGCCTTCCTGAAAGCCTCCCTCACGCAGATATCGGAAATCGTCCACCGGGATACGAAGTGCATCGCCGCCGCGCTGAAGCCGTCCGTCAATCCCCGTCTGATGGACAGGCGGATCTGTGACTGGCGCTTGCTGGCCGTGGAGTATGATCATGATAACTGCCTGGACGAAGACGAAACCGACAGGCTGGATCAGGTCCTCGATGCCATTCTGATTCGCGATGCGCGATTCTGCCCGGTTCTGCTCACCCTGGTTAACGAGCGGGAGGAAACTATCAGGAGCGCAGGGGTTATCGCTGATCAGCTGCGTTTTACGGACACTCCGGTCCGGCGCTGGTTTGATCGCCGGGTTTTAAGGGAAATGGTGAGAGAGGCCCGCGCCAGCAGAACTCAGGAGTGACAGCCCGGCGCATCAGGGGAGGGGGGACCCTCCCTTGTCAGCCTGCCGGCACAGGAGGAGTGGTGCGATAAGGATGTCGCCGTGCCGGCTCCGCGTCCACCCGGCCCGGTTTCCGGGCCTTTTGGGTGAACACAACCCTCTGTTATCGCCGTGCCGTGTGCTGTCTGTGCCGTGCCTTCACTGTAGCCCGGCAGCCGCAGAGGCTGGAGTTCGCTGGCGCACCCATCTCCGGATAAGGAAGTCGCCGGCTTGCCGTTGCCGCCGGCTCCGCTTCACCCGGCCCCATCCCTCCGGTCTGTGGCCTTATTCCTGCGTCTGTCGCGTCGCGACATCTGCTTCCGCTTTTCTCCCTGTGGTCGAAAAACGGGGGGAGAAACCCTGTATTCAACCTCCTGCATCGCGACGGGTAGTGCCGTGCCTTCACTTTAGCCCGGCTGCTGCAGATGCAAGGGTTCGCTGACGCCGCCATCCTCGCCCGGTCGCAGTTTTTTTTTGATGCTCGCCGTTCTTCCCGTCGTTTTCTCGCTCAGGTTTCGCTCGAAAACCGTCCAGACCCGCTTCGCGCTTTATCTGCGCTGCGGCCTCCGGTGTCGCCCCTGCATCTTCCGCTTTCCGCCGGGCTGACGTGTCGGCACGGCACAACCCGGTGCCGCAGTCCATGTGATTACGGAGGTTTTACCATGCAGTATGTGACAACACGCCCCGTCCTGAATGTTGAAGAGTGTGACCGCCTGTCTTTTATGCCCTACCTGTTCGGCACGGATTTCATGCTCGCAGAATTGCAGGTGTATGCGCTGGCGAAACAATGGATGCCTGAATACAGCAGTGAGTTCTGGCATTTCATCCGGCTGCCAGAGGGCGGCGGTTACATGATGCCGGATTGTGGCCGGGTTCATCTGGTCAACAGTGAAAACTGGTTTGATCGCCCGGTCAGCGCCGACGCGGCGGGCATTATTCTGACCAGCCTGGCGATCAATCGCCGTCTGGCGGCCCATCATGACAGCAGTAACCCGGCACTGACCCGCCTTTATATGCTGCGTGATGCCCAGCTCTGGAATCACATTACCCTTCACCCGGAATGCAACGCCATTTACGCCGCGCTGGACTGATTAACGACCGGGGCGGCCATGCCGCCCCGCAGGGAGACGAAAAAATGAATTCATCCATCACCACTCCGGCCATCTACGTGGGCACGTATCACCAGTACAACAGCGGCAGTATTTTTGGCAAATGGTTTGATTTAACCGATTTCGACGACGAAGACGAATTTTATGACGCCTGCCGGGCGTTGCATGCCGCCGAGGATGACCCCGAGTTTATGTTTCAGGACTGGGAAGGGATCCCGTCTCAGTTTGCCTCTGAATCCTCTGTTAAGTGGGCGTTTATCGAGGCATTCCGGCAGGCGCAGGACGAAGGACGCGCCGCCGCGTTTGTGGCCTGGGCGGAATATACCGGCGAGTGCGACTATGACGCCTTTGATGATGCGTATTGTGGCGAGGCTGAAAGCGAGGAGGATTTTGCTTATGGCTTTGTGGAGGATCACGGCCTGTTAAACGAGGTGCCTGAATCCCTGCGCGTCTATTTCGATTATGAGGCTTACGCGCGGGATCTGTTCAGCAGCGGCTATGTCTTCCATGAAGGCTATGTATTCAGCAACTGATTACTATCCGGCGGGGAAGCCCGCCGGTTAAGGAGAAAGCACATGAAACTTGCACCACAAAGCGGCGATATCCTGCGACAGTACAAAGCCCTGATTAATGCCCGCCGCCGCGATGCCGGGCAGGGGGGAACCTCTGCCGCTTCCGGCCGCGCGAAAACCCTGGCAGGCTGCGCCTGCCGGAGAGAGACGTCGCCGCGCCTCCGGCGCCACGCACTCTCCTCTTCGTTGTCAGTCGCTGTTGCCCGGGAATACGCGTATTATCAGGGATATCTTCCTGTAAAGCAGACCGGTGATGCATATGTCAAAGTGGAATATCGCAGCTTTTCCAAAAGAGAAGCAGGACAAAGTAGCCGTCGATAAGGTGGCCGCTGCCGTTGCCTGGCAGGAAAGGATGAACAAGCCTGTTGTGCCTGAGCTTGTTGAACGGGAACAGCCTGAACACCTGCGCGAATATTTCCATGAACGGCTCCGCGTACATCGACTGAACAGTCAGCAGCTGCCGCGCGCAAATGCGCCCGAATATAATAAACCCGGAGATGAGCAGCAGAAGTGATTCTTATCGTCAGTGTGTCCAGGGAGGAAATTTTATGCGTATGTCTCTGATGTTTGCAGCTGTGACGCTTTTAACCGGTATTAACCTGTTTTTTATTCCGTTTCAGCCGGTACCGGCTCTGTGGGGGGCTATCCTGGCCGTTGCCTTTATCCTGATTAATGTCGCGGCGGATAAGCTGCGCCTCTGGAGTGGCATGGCGTGGATTTTCGTTGCCGGCATCATCATAACGCTGATGCTGCAGGGGAAAGAGCCGGGTGACGAATTTCGTGTCCTGATCACCGTTTTCGCTTTCCTGGCTTCTGCCTGGTACTGCGTTGTTCAGTACAGAAAAGAGAAGGGCGAATCTCAGTCCTGACCTGACCAGACCAGACCTGCCCGCTACTCTCCATCTTGCTGCAGCTCTACCTCTGTTTAACTTTCTTTTCACACAACCTGCCCCGGGGCCACCTTCGGCTCCTGACCCGCTGGCGCGGTTCAGTCGTCGAGCCACACTCCGCTAACCGCGAAAAGACGCGGTAAGCTCCGCCGAACCCGCTACGCGGTTTCGGGCCTGACGGCTAGTGTCTGATGTCTGAGTTCAACAGCAGCGCTTGCTGCGACCGTTCCGGTCGCGCCGCTTTCACCGTGCCGGCGAAGGACTGCCGGCACTCTGCAGGGCAACGCCGTTTCGCGCCCGCGCGTTCCGTCGTTGCGGCGGGTGCCTGCTCCTTTCCCCTGGTACCCGAATCACCCGTTTGAGTCCATTCGCCCGGGCTGACATAGCCACAACCTGTCGCATTGGCTGTCCAGGGTGTAATGAACAGTCCACAAAACTTTTTGCATGGAACCGCAAAAACTTTTGTGTCCTGCCCCGGACAGATGCGTCAGGCCGTGGCGTCTTTGCCCTTGCGGCGAACGGCTCTCAAACGGGTGAAGGTTATATCCAGGGGCAGGTTCAGCAGGTCCCCGCAAAACGTCAAAACCGCGGCCCCGGCAACTCAACGGGTGATGGTTTTAAAAGGCAAAACAACGGATTAAGGAGATTCATCATGGCAGCACGTGGCGTTAACAAAGTCATTCTGGTCGGACATCTGGGACAGGACCCGGACGTGCGTTACATGCCCAACGGGGGCGCAGTGGCAAACCTGACGCTGGCCACGTCTGAAACATGGCGTGACAAGCAGACGGGAGAGATGCGCGAAAACACCGAGTGGCACCGTGTTGTCATGTTCGGCAAGCTCGCGGAAGTGGCGGGCGAATACCTGCGTAAAGGCGCGCAGGTTTACATCGAGGGCCAGCTGCGCACCCGCAACTGGCAGGATGATGCCGGAACCACACACTATGTCACCGAGGTGCTGGTCGGCCAGAACGGCACCCTGCAGATGCTCGGCGGCCGCCGTGGATCCGGTGTGCCTGAGAGCGCCGCGCAGCCGCAGAGTCCTGCCGCCCCGGCACAACCTGCTCAGGCCCCGGCTAAATCCCCGAAAGCGAAGGGCGGTAAGAAAGGCCGTCAGGATGCGGATCCGTCTCAGCAACCGCCTCAGCCACTCCCGGATGATTTCCCACCAATGGATGATGACGCGCCCTTTTAAACCACGATGAAGACGCCCCGTTCAGGCGGGGCAGAAAAGGAGAAACACATGGACCATAACGTTTTGTCCCCGCTTGAATCCCTGCCGGATGGCACGTTTACCCGCGAGCAGGCTCAGGTTGTCGCAGCGCAGTATCAGAATGTGGCGATTGAAGATGACCAGGGGACCCATTTTCGCCTTGTCGTCCGTCATCAGGATGACGGCAGCATGATCTGGCGCGTCTGGAATTTTGAACCGGGCGGCGAGGACATGATGAACCGTTACATCCGGGACTACGGACTACGCAAAACGCAATAAGCCGTAATAGGTGCCGGGCAGATGGGTCTGCCCGGCAGACATTAACCAATATCGGAGAGAAATCAATTATGTCAGTGACCGAGTCTAAAGCAAAAGCGCCGGTTAAAACCAGCAAAAAATCGGTGAACCCTGCCGAATCCGCCGCCCTGAAAGCCGCGCTTGAGGCTGCTCAGGTTGAGATGGTGCCGCTGTCGGCGCTGGTCAAATCCCCGCTGAACGTTCGCACGATCCCCTATCCGGCTGACAGTGTCCGGGAGATGGCTGACTCCATCATGGCGATCGGCCTGATCCAGAATCTGGTGGTTCACTCGCTGCCGGACGGTATGTCAGGGGTGGCTGCAGGTGGCCGCCGTCTTGCCGCCCTGCAACAGTTGCTCAGCGAGCAGCGCATCGATGCCGGGTATCTCGTTGTCGCCAAGCGTGTCAGTGACGACCTGGCGATGGTTGCCTCGATGGTCGAGAACAACCAGCGGGTGGCCATGCATCCGGCAGAGCAAATCAGCGGGTTCCGCACCCTGTCAGAAGAGGGGAAAACCCCGGCTCAAATCGGGGACCTGCTGGGCTACAGTGCCCGTCACGTTCAGCGGATGCTGAAGCTGGCAAACCTCGCCCCGGAACTGATCACCCTGCTGGCAGAGGACAAACTCGACGTGGAGCAGTGTCAGGCCCTGAGTCTGGAGAGCGACCCGGCACGTCAGGTGCAGGTGTATGACCAGGTGAAAACCTCATACGGCAGCACACCCGCTCACCTGCTGAAGCGGGCCATCACGGATACGGAAATCGCCGTAACCCACTCCCGCTTCGTGTTTATCGGTCGTGAAGCGTATGAGGCCGCCGGGGGCGTGGTGCGTGAGGATCTGTTCAGCGCCCAGGAGGGAGACGGAACGGCTGACGGGGTACTGGTTGAGCGTCTGGTTCAGGAGAAGCTGGCGGCGGCTGCGCTGGCCATCGAACAACAGGAAGGCTGGTCATGGTCACTGGCTCGTGAGGGATCCGTCAGAAACTACGGCGATGACCGCGAGCATTATCTGGTGCTGCCGGCGCCGGAGGGGGAATTCAGCGCTGAGGAGCTGCAGCGTCTTGATGAACTGTACGCCACGCTGGAGGCAACAGAAACTTTTGAGGATGAAGCCGCGATTCAGGTGCTGATTGATGAGATTGAAAATGCGGCGTCAGTTCGGGCGTGGACACCGGAGCAGAAAGCGGCCTGTGGCGTGGTGGTCAGTCTGTATGACGGTGAGCTTTGCGTCCAGCGTGGTGTCCAGAAGAAGATCCAGACGGCGGTCTCTGACGTCGGGGAACACGGTGGCGATCAGGCTGCCGTACATGTGGTCACCCGCAGTATCCCGGATGCGGCAGAGGGCATCAGCGTACCGTTGCTGAAAAAAATGTCTTCAGAAAGGACACTGGCGGTTCAGGCCGAACTGGTTAAGCAGCCACAGAAAGCCGTGGCCCTGATGGTCTGGCGGCTGTGCAGTTGCGTGTTTGACTACTGCACCACCACCCGGCATCCGTTCGTCCTGCGCCTTGAGGTGCATCACAGCGGCCTGACCAGTGAAGCCCCGACCGGAGAGGAAGGTCAGGCATGGCGGTATCTGATGCAGGAGAAAGCCCGTCTGGAAGCCCTGCTGCCGGAGGGGTGGCAGAAAGATTTCACCACCTTCTTTACCCTCGACGGACAGACCCTGATGTCGCTGATGGCCTTCTGTACTGCCTGTTCCGTAGACGGTGTCCAGACCCGTGAATGTGGACATACCCGCCGCAGTGACCTCGATGGCGTGGAGGCGGCGCTGGGATTTCATCTGCGCGACTGGTGGCAGCCGACAGCGGATAACTTCCTCGGGCTGCTCAGCAAGGCCCAGATTGTGGCGGCGCTGAAGGAGGCCGGGCTGACCGGAGCCGCCTCGGATGCCGAAAAAATGAAAAAGGGTGATGCTGCCAGCCATGCTGAACAGTGGCTCTCCGGCTCCCGCTGGGTACCGGGGTGGATGCAGTCCCCGGATGCCGCAAAGCCGGACGATGCACATGTTGCCCCGGACACTGACGAACCGACTTCCCACGCTGCCTGATAACGGAGACGCCGCCCTGCGGGGCGGCGATAAGGAGACTTAAAATGAAAACGTTACTGACTCTGGATGTTCTCAAAACCATGTCCGCTGACGAGCTGGAAGACTACCGTGCAGCCGGTGAAGATTTTCGCCGGGAGCTGAGCCACGCTGTCATGCGCGATCTGACCTCACCGTCCGGCTGGTCCGTGAATGCCGAGTACCGGTGCGAATTTGGGGGCTTTTTCCCGGTGCAGGTCCGCTTTTCTCCGGCCCATTGCCATTTTGATGTCGCTGTCTGCAGCCCCGGAGAGTTGAGTGACCGCTGGATGATCGTCTTTGTGACACGTGGTGGCCAGCCGTTCTCTGTTGTTCGCAGCATGGAAGAATTTAACCCGGCGTTGATCTCCCACACGCTGGCATTGATAGCGTGTCTCGATACTGACGGATATTCCTGCGCCAGTATCATCAGCACGCTGGAACAGGAGGGCGCACAATGATCCCTTCGTCCCGTTCCCTTGTCACCCTGCAGCCTGCCAGGCAGGCTGCGCTGCAGGCCATCATGACCGTGGAGAATGCCCGCCAGCGCGGTGCTCGTCTGTCTGCAGCGCCACACGTGCGTACCTTTCTGCGCCTGCTGACCGGGAACAGCCGCATGAACACGACCGTGGCGCAGCGCATTCCCGGCCTGAACTGGGACCCGAAGCATCGTCTGAGCAGTCTTAAGCAGGTGGAAGAGGCGCTCGATGCACTGATTGCCAGTCACGGAGAGTGCTGTCCGCTGCCGCTGCCGGTTGATGTTCAGGCCGAACTGTTCCCGGAGGTGCAGCACAGCCGGACTGAGCGCCGGAAACAGCGCAGCAGCCTCGCCTTTACCCGTAAGATGCGTCGGGAAGAACGCGCATTGGCGCATCACTGGCGGTTACGGCAGAACCTGCTGGGACAGGCTGTCACGGAGCTGAATTTTCAGTCGCCGGAGACGGTCAGCAGCTGGTACCGCCGGTGGGCCGACGAGTTTGACGCGCGTGAGCTTGCACCTGCCTTCTGGCACTGGCGATCGCGATATGCTTCGCTGGCCTCTCTGGACTGGCTGCGGGATGCCGGGGAGCCGCTGTGTGGTGTCATCCATGAAATCAGCTTCATTGTGAGAGAGACGCCGGAGTCTGTGCGTCAGGCAGAACGCTGGCAGGTCCCGAACAAGCTGACACACCGGAGCCACGGATGAAGTGGCGCTATTCCCTGCGCTGGAAACTGCCGCACAGGCCCTGCCCGGGTCCACTGGAGCTGGTTTCCGTTGTCGTGGAGGCAGGGCAGGCGACACCTGAAGAAGTGATGTCTTGCTGGGTGGCGGGCGCTGGATATGCGGTATGCGTGGATTTTCTCGACGAGAGGCAGATTAAGCGATGGAGCGACGAGCGGAAAGCCGCCGCCCGCCACCGGAATCTGGTGCGCCGCATCAACAGGATTGCGCCCTTGTTTGCCGACGAGCTGATCGAGCGGGAGCTTGAGAGCAGACCCGGATATTTTCGCGGCAAATCAGAACGATGATGGCGCGATACCTGGTCAGTCTGGCAGCGGGTAAGGTATACTGGCAGTGGCGCTTGAGGCTTTTTGCCTCATGACGTAAAGGTGGTTTGTTACCGTGTTGTGCGGCAGAAAGCAGAAAGCCCCGAGTAATTTTTTCAAATTAACCCGAGGCCCACTGAATGTCTAGTCAACACCAGTATGGCCTCTTACCGTGCAATTTGCAAGGAGGAGTACACCATGAAACTACCGCGAAACACCCTGGTCTGGTGCGTATTAATCGTGTGTTTAACGCTCTTGATATTCACATGCCTGACCCGGAACCGCTTATGCGAAGTCCGGCTGAAGGACGGGAACAGGGAGGTCGCGGCAAGCCTGGCTTACGAATCCAACGGTAAGTAGCAACCTGGAGGCGGGGGAAACCCCGCCTTTTCAGGGCTGCGTTGGTCTGACATGCCTGAAGCGCCTTTATGAAGGGGTTACCGTTCGCCGGTAGCCCCTTTTTCCTCTATCTATTCATGTTAAGGCTAATGTACGCATCCATTAGCCATTACCGGGAAGGTTATTTTTCCCTGTTCCGTGCTGCACGGATGCCTGTCTGATAGTGCTTTTTCACACTTGCAATATCACTCAGGGTGGAGGCCTGACAGGAGTATGCGGCAAGACGGTAGCGGGAAGCTATTTCATCCAGGATGGCAGGCGTATTATCGCGGCTGCGGTGCTGGCGACCCTTCTGCCCAAAAGTGGCAACAATTATGTCCTGGCTACCCGAGCGGCCGAAAAGGCGCATACAAAGGCGCTTTACAATAAGCGGGGTTAAGTCCAGATCGATGCTGTCAGCTATCTCAAAAATAAAACTCAGCATCCGGTACGTTTTATAGCGCTTAACTGCTGCGCTGAGGCGTGCGGCTCGCTGAGGCAGTTCCCACGAATCATCAGAATAACGCTGCAGTTCAGCCTGATAATCCCGGGTCAGATGTTCGATTGTGTACGTAAAGTTGCGGTAAAAGTAAGCGCGAGACTGTTCAGTCTGTGATTCCTGAGCCATTTTATGCACCAGTTGTTAATGCTAATGGATGCGTACATTAGCATTAATATTTACTGCGCTTAAATTTTGTTCTTCCTGCTTGATTGTGTATGACTTCTGTCATACAGTTGTCTGTGTAATGAACAGCAATTGTTCCACTTAACTCAGTGAGGCGAAGCGCAGTCGCGGGTGAGCCAAAGGAGAGCCAGCATGAACTTCACGATAAAATCCCGTAAAACCGGCGAAATTTTCAGTTTTTACGCACCCGACAGTGGTGGCTATATTCACCTGGAGTCCCCGGGACGCCCAGGTAGCACAGGTGCTCAGATTTGCCGTGGGGGAGGGTTTATGGGGAGTACGCTTTACTGTGACGCTTCTGAGGACGATCTTGCCAGTGTTGCCCGTAAATGGTACCGACAGTTCGTGAGGGAGCGGCGCAAATTCTTAATGATGTCGGGCCAGTATTCTGAGGTTAACCAGTGAAAAAAGAGATCTCCCGCAACCCCTCTTTCACGCCTTCGCCTAAGCTGCGAGCACATCTGAACTCCCACAGGGAAGGGGTGACTGAACGGCTGAATAATATCTTTGATCGCTATGCGCATCTGGTTCGCGCCTGTGCCCTTCCTCTCGATGACGACGAAACACAGGTTCTGCTTAATGTTCTGAATGGCTCCGTTGTGGAACCCGCCTTTATTGAATATCTGGCTCAGGAAATTCGGGACTCGGATGATTATCTGGAAGGGATACCCGCAGCTAAATCACTGTATGAAAAGTGTCAGTCAGCGACCTATCCGCAATTGCTGGCCACCGTCGAACGCCTGGAACGATAAGAAAGGCATAACAACACTGGACCCCTTCGGCTCCTGGCCAGCTGCGCTGTCCAGTCGTCGAGCCACACTCCGCCATGGCAGCTGCTGCGCACCTGCCGGGCTCCGCCGAACCCGCAAAGCGGTTTCGGGCCTGACGGCTAGTGTCTGATGTCTGAAGTCAAGGTCAACGGCAGCGCTTGCTGCGACCGGAACGGTCGCGCCGCTTTCACCGTGCCGGCGATAAAGCTACCGGCACTCTGATGGCGCCACGCCGTTCCGTCGTGTCGGGTGTGTTCATTCTCATCCCTTCCCCTGGTGAGTCATCTCTCGTCCGTTCCCCGGCGAAGGGCTGGTCGTAGCACCGCCGTGTCGTCACCCAAGGGGTAAATAAACTCCGCCAAAAACTTTTTGCCAGGGACCGCAAAAACTTTTTGTCTCCGCCCCTTGTTCTCCTCCTTACGACGTTGCTCCTTTGCCCTTTGCCGCCAGGGAACTCACCGAGAGATGGATTAACCACCAGACCAGAGGAAAAGCAGAATGAACACACAGAACGTCAACGTCAAAACCGCCACCAAAGAATCTACCGAAAGATGGGTTGAAAACCTTCTGGCCAACGCGATTAGCGAGCAAAAGAGCCTCCTTATGTATCTGGCGGAGCTTAAAAACAAGCGCCTGAGAGAAAGCGAAAGAAGTGAACTGGTATGGGGCACGTTGATGCGTATGGCTGATAACGTCCTGGGGGCGGGAGTGGTTGACTGGCACGCTGACGTTCTGCAGGTGCATTTCGGCGTTGCACAACCGTGGCTTCAGTCCCGGAAACTCGTTGAGCTTCTTTATGGTGATATCGGTGAGGAAGCGTGGAATGACGCACGCAAATACATTGCTGACTCAATGCGCGCTGAACGCCATATGCCATGAATCTGCTTTTTTACCCAACATCTGGCGGTCCGGGGGCCGCCGGTCATCCACATAAGGAGAGATGTATGAACTTACACCTGATCGAATCCTCTGCAGTCCTGGGAATGCAGACCACCGCAGAGGCAGAACGTGCGTACTGGTTGAGTCGCCGTAACGATGCGGTGAAAGCACCGGAAGAAATCGACGTTCATGCCTTTCACGAGGCGCTGGGCCTGATGTATCCGCTCAACTGGTCAACAAGTGAGAACGGCGAGTGGGAAACGTTCATGCTGCAGGAGATGGTCTGCTGTGACGTGACAGAGATATACGCCCGCTACGGAGCCAGATATTTCCGGCTGCGGGATGTGTGCAACCTGAGCCATGCGCAGATTACAACGCGCATTAAGGAGGAATTTAACCTGTTCCGGAAATGAAAAAAGCAGGGAAAACCCTGCTTTATCCACGCCGTAAAAGTCGCGGTAACGATTTTTTCGGCTGTTCAAATTAACTTAGAGGTACATATGAACCTATCCATTCTTTCACCTTCCACTGAGGCTGTAAAGCCCCGTCGTCATCCACGTATCCAGCGAGACGATATTGCGGCCCAGGAGATTGATCCGGCGCTGAAAGCCTTCGGGCGGCATATTGCCCGCAGTATTCGTAAGGGGCGCGGCGTTCATATCCCCGCGATGAACAACACCGCCTTCGGGCAGGTACTCCGCACGCTTGAACTTAAACGCGCATGTAACTGATAAGGTGAGCCGCTCCTTCGGGAGCGGCAACAGCGGAGATAATGTTATGTCACAGCTGAGTTTTGCCGATGTGTTCAATCTGGCCAGAGAAACTGCGGATAACAGCCCTGTCATTCAGGCAGGGCAGCAGATCGCGGAAACGGTGCCCACGGTTCATCGTATGATGAGCGAGCAGTACAGCCGGGGCCGTTTTATCCGCGTATTTAAGGATACGGGCCGCCATCTGGGGCGCTGGGAAGTGTTCAGTGATTTTCTGTCGCTTGCCGCCAGCGAGCTGGATATGGCCCGGATACGAACGCCGGAGAGCATGGAGCACTGCCGGAAAATCTGCGCCCGGTACGAGGCCACCGACATCGCGAACATGCAGGAAATGTTCTGCCTGATGGTGTGTGCGCTGGAGGCGAAATTTCATGATTTCCTCGGCGCGATTTTTATGGAGCTTGAGCTGGGTGATAACTTTCGCGGGCAGTATTTTACCCCGTATTCCGTGCAGTGTCTGATGGCGCGAATGCTGATGCCAGGCGTCAGAGACACTATCCGCCGGGAAGGGATTGCCACCGTCAGCGATCCGGCGTGTGGGGCCGCAGGGATGCTGATCGCCTATGCAGAGTGCCTGCTTGAAGCGGATATTAACCCCTCAATGCACATGTTCGGCAGCTGCATTGACATCGATCCGGTGGCGGCAGATATGGCATTCATCCAGCTGTCACTGCTGGGGATAGCAGCGGAAGTGGTGACGGGCAACACGCTCACGATGCAGATCCGGCGGGTCAGGTATACCCCGGTTTTCTACCTCAATGACTTTGAAAAACGACTGGCAGATCTGCGCCGGTTCAGGGCTATGCGGGACTTTATGCGCGGAATACAGGAGGCCGCGTAAATAACCGGAAGGGCAGGGGATAACCTGCCCGACTGCGCTGAAAGGCCGCAGCGCCTGTGGCGCTGAATAATACCGGCTGCGCTACGCGCCGCCCGTATTACTCCGGCGCGGTATTATCTCATCAATATTCTTTATTCATCTCTGTTACATCGCTTCCGATATTCTGCTGTGTATCTCTTCCGCTATTTATCTCTGATGAAAGATTAAATAAATACTGACCCGGGCGTCGTCCCTGTCGGGACACGGCTGTCGTGAACAGAGCCAGCAAGCTGTCTCTGCCCTGTCGGGCTTCCATCCTGACGCAAATTCAAAATCTCGCTTGCTGCATCCTTATCAGGATGCGCCGCTCTCACCGTGGCGATAAATACCCGCCACTCCAGGGCCTGAACGTGAATCCGATAAACACCGGATTGACGTTCAGGGTTGTGCGCATTCTCACTCCAGCTCGATATCGCCCGACTTCATCTTTCGCGGAGGGCTGCTTTTAGCATCAGCCGTGGAGGAAATAAAGGGGTATATAAACGCCGCGCGCCCCTTTATTTCCTCCCCGTCGGCTGCAAATTGCCCTTCGCCGCTCAGTGATGAAGTCGAACGATTTAATAAACCGCGAAGGAGAAAATCAGTATGCGCACAATGAAAGTCAACACCGCCACTCGTGAATCAGACGAACAGTTTAAAACAGATAAATATCTGCGCAGTGCCGTAACCAATGGTAAAGCTCGCCTGGATTTTATCCCGGAGCTCTTTTTTACGCCGTTAGCCGATACTATGGCCGCGAACTGGTTACGCCAGCATTCTGAATACGACGGCGGTTCCTGGTCTTACTGGGTTATTCCACAGGGTGTCGGCGGGAATATTGCACCCAACAGCATCCAGTTCATTACCACGCAGACCGGATATATCGCACCTGAAGGTGAGCAGCGTTACAGGATGTGCATCCCGGGAAATTATTTTGAAGGTGAGGTTAGCGCTGATGCAGCAGGCATTATTGCCACGCTGATGATTATGAACAGGTTGTCCTGGCACGTGGCTGAAATGGGGCCGCAATATGACCAGATCTGCAGGCGTCTGGTTTCACGGCAGGATGCACTGAAGGATTATATCAGCATTATTCATCATCCCGAACGGCATTTAATATGGCGGGCAATTGATTAATCACTTCCCTGTTCTGAAGACCTCATGAATGAGGTCTTCATTTTGTTGTTAAAGATGACTGGCCGGCATTTTTATTTTTCTTGATAGCCAGGTAGATGGCCTCAATCTTCCTGGCGTACTCCAGTCGTCGCATGGCCTGCCTGTCCGTTCTCCGGAACCCGGCGTTGTAGGCGCCGACTGCCTCCCAGCTGACTCCCCATTTTTTAAAAGCCAGTGCCAGATAATAAGCACCGGTGTAAATATTCAGACAGGCATCAGTCAGAAGGTGTCCCGGTTTAATACCGTACTGCGACAGTTCACCCTGGTGTTGCGAGTCGATCTGCATCAGTCCGGCACCGTAGCCAGCTCCCGGGTTTTTCCCGATGGCATTCACCTTCCATTTAGACTCCTGCCATGAAATAGCCCGCAGCAGATCGGGATCTATTCGATAGTCCCGTCCTGCCATATCAAAACAATCCGCAGACCAGGCAGGCATGGAAATTAAAAGCAGGGTGGCTAATACCAGTTGTTTTCTCAAAAGACTCCCTCCGGGTCGATTCCTGCAAATACGTTAACCCAGACCAGAACCAGACTCAACAGATATGCACTCCTCACCACAAAATCACCACACCCCACGCAAAATTAAAATTTTGCAGATTTATTATTTAAACCATAGAGTTATGGTGACTTAAATTACACTATCTTTCATTATGTAATATAAATATGAATCGCAGATGAATCGCTAACGATTCACTTATAAATCGTGTGTGAATCAGTAACGAATCAACCCTTATGAAATCTAGTTTTATTGGCGAATTGACTCTAGATTCAATTCGTGGTGTGATTCGCCATATGAATCGAGTTTAAAGGCGGTGAATCTAGATTCGAATCGCGAATTGAATCGTTGGTGAATCGTCTAACTTGGTTGGCTGTAAATAGTATCGAGATTTCTTTTTATATTAAGGGATGGATATGGCAAAGATACAGGCATATGTTAGCGATGAAGTTGCTGAAAAAATTAATGCCATTGTGGAAAAACGGAAAACTGAGGGTGCCAGGGAGAAAGATGTTAGTTTTTCCAGTGTGTCTACGATGCTTGTCGAGTTAGGCTTGAGGGTTTATGAAGCGCAAATGGAAAGGAAAGAAAGCGGCTTTAATCAGATGGCTTTCAATAAGCTTTTGCTTGAAACAGTTTTGAAGACGCAATTTGCAACCAACAAAATTTTGGGAATTTCTTGTTTGAGTCCACATATCTCTGGTAACCAAAAATTTGAGTGGCGATTTATGATTGATAACATTCTGGAAGACACTAAAGAAGTGGTCGATACATTCTTTCCAGAATCAGAAGATGGTGACGAAGAGTAAACTACACAGCATTCAGTTATATAGATTATTAAACTAAAATATAAAAAATAAAAGCGGAATGATCTGCGTATTTTTAGTGACAGGGAAGTGGGTTACATTTATCATAGTTTGAGAGGCTCAGGTCTCACAAAATTTGAGAATCGCTGATGTGAAGGGTTGGCCCCCTTCACATCAGCTGCCCATAGAATCCTGTTGAGGAGGCTCCTATGTGTTCGATGGATCGTATTGAAAACACCAACTGTAGTCAATTGGATTTCTTTCGTGAAATGCAATTAACTGTCAACCTTTCTAGCCATCCTGCTTGTATAAGGCTCCGTGATGGATCCTTTTCCCATTTCAATCATTCTTTCGCTACAACTTTTCTGCACAATATTAACGTTAACATATGGTTTAACCGTCTGGAAATCTCCTCTTCTTTACGTCTGTCAGCTCTTGACGCCGAAGTTTACTCAGGCGATCGAAAAATGCTTGTTGAGGAAAATTTGCCCATTAATGGGAACCGATGGGATTTTATAATAGAACGGATGTCATTTGATGGAACGGAGTTCACTCTGTGGAAGTTCTGTCATCTTCAACGAGGCGGTTTTTTACTGTCTCCTGTTCGTTCTGGTTTTATAAAAAAACTCAACGAATTTAAAAATGCACTCGGTTTTTTAACTGATGTTCAGATTGAGACTCTGGCTCTATATTCTTTTGGTGCCTCCCACAATCAGATTTCAGAGGTTTTAAATATAGCGATTGGAACATCTAAGAACAGAGTTAATCGTATTCTTGCAGCTTTACCAATCCGCACGAGAGAAGAGGTTTTTTATTTTTTATTCGCCAGTGGAATGGCCTTTTCATTCTGTAAGGTTGTTACAGAATTAATTGGAAGTCGCGTTAATAAATTGTTAAATAAATAGTGACCTTTTGTCTATTGTGTTAAGGGGTTTTATTTGTGAGACTACTCCTATTGAAAAGTAGAGTGGAGGTGCAAGTGAGGCGAATGACTACTCGTCCGGCATTAGGTCCATGCGTAAGTTTTAAACTTGATGAAGATACGCATCTGAAATTGGTAAACGCCAAAGAGAGAAGCGGACGTAGTAAGGCTGGGGAGGTTGTGCTTAGGGTTAAGGATCACCTTTTACGCTATCCAGATTTTTATCCAACTGTAACCTATAAGAGTGTGAGTTTTGGTCCTGTTGTTATGGCCCGCTTTGATGAGGATACAAACAAAAAACTGATTGCAGCTAAAAATAAAAGTAACAGAAGCAAGTCGCATGAAGTTTATCTTCGTCTCAAAGCGCATCTGTTCGAATTTCCTGATTTTTATAGCTCTGAAGTCGAAGTGATAAGGAGGTCTGAATCTGAAACATAAGTAGTCCCGAAGGTATCACCATTTAAACATTATCTATTTAAAAGGAAATAAATATGAATGCTGTATTAAGCGTTCAGGGCTCAGCTGTCCCTGAAGAAGCCAAACCGTCTTTTCTGTCCCGCGTTTTCAATAAAAAGAAAGTCCTGAAAGTCGCTAAAGTTGCGCTGCCGGTTGCTGCTGTGGCGGCGTTCTTCCCGGATGCTGCGATGGCCACCACCACGGCAACCGACCTGATGAAGTCCGGGGATGCGACCGTTAAAGGCACGTTTGGTAAGTCTTCCAGCGTCGTCAAATGGGTGGTTCTGGCAGAAGTCGTCGCCGGCGGCATCATGTACATGATGACCAAAAACGTGAAGTTCCTGTTCGGCTTCGCGATTATTTCCACCTTTATCACTATCGGTATGTCGGTCGCCGGTTACTGACAGGAAGCACGTGATGACGGGAGACGAATTAAAGCGATACCGTTTCCCGGAAACACTGACTAACCAGTCCCGCTGGTTTGGCTTATATCTCGATGAACTTATCCCGGCCGTGATTTGTCTCGGCTGGGGTTTCTGGACCAGCAAGTTCATTTTTGGTATGGCTGCAGCGGCACTGGTTTTCTGGGGTATCAAAAAACTGAAAAAAGGGCGGGGCAGTTCCTGGCTACGCGACCTGATTTACTGGTATCTGCCAACCTCCCTTCTTAAAGGTTTCTTTCATGATGTTCCGGACTCCTGTTTCCGGCAGTGGATTAAATGAATCAACGGGGAAATAACATATGGAACATGGTGCCAGACAAAATACCACCCGCGTTATCGCTGTGGGATTTATCAGTCTGGGGACACTCCTGACCCTCAGTCTTGCGACCAATATTATCCAGGGCATAAATAATTACCGTCTTCAGACAGAACAGAAAGTCGCTGTGACACCGATGTTATTCAGTGCTCCCTTTGCGGTGTCTCAGAACCAGGCTGACGCCTCTTATATTGAGCAGCTGGGCCTGTCCTTTGTTGCCCTGCGTCTGAATGTCACGCCGGAAACTGTTGATGCCCAGCATCAGCAGCTACTCCGGTATGTATTACCCGCCTCGCAGAACAGCCTCAAGGTCCAGCTGGCTGAAGATGCGAAACGCATTAAAGACAATAACGTTAATGCCACCTTTTATATGACGTCGATCCGTGCCTGGCCGGCAGAGAACCGCGTGGATATCCGGGGTGAGCTGAAAACGTGGATTGGGGATTCCAAACCCTACAGTGAAATTAAAAGCTATGTCATTCAGTTCAGTCGTGTCGATGGTGTCAGCTGGCTGGCGCGTTTTGGAGAAATAAATAATGAAAAAAATTAACCCGTTATTTATTTCATGCTGTCTGCTGTTGGTCGCCCCCGCGATGTCAGCGACCCTCAGCGGTACGCTGGCACCGACAGTGGTCCCCCTGACTAATGGCGGTCAGGCAAATATTGCCGTGAGTAACACCGACCCGAATCTGTTCACAGTACCAGGCGATCGCATCACGGCGATAAACAGCCTGGACGGTGGCCTGACAAACCAGGAGCAAACCGACAGCGGCGGTGCCATTCTGGCGACCGTCAGTAAAAAACCGTTCACCTTCATTGTGGAAACCGAACGCGGGCTGAACTTCTCCATTCGTGCCGTGCCCCGTGCGGGCTCAGGCCGGACAATTCAGCTGGTCAGCGAGCTGGCGGGGACACCCGGCCCGGCAAAAGCCTGGGAAGAGTCGAACCCCTATGAATCTTTACTGGTTTCGCTGAATCGCGCCGTGCGCCAGGGCAGCGTACCCGATGAGTATCAGTCTGTCCCCGTCACCTCTGAAGTGCTGCAAGTACCAGCTGGTCTGCGCGCCACTGCCGACCGGGTCTGGGTCGGTCACCACCTGAAAGTCGTCCGTTTCAGTCTGGATAACGTCTCCCAGTCGCCCCGTATGGTGCGTGAAAGCGATTTCTGGCAGCCCGGAACACGTGCCGTCATGTTCAGTACCCCGGCGGGCTTGCTGACCGCCGGTGGTCGCATGCAGATCTGGGTCACGACGTCAGATGAAGGAGTGAAGCGCTGATGGCCAACTTCAACACGCTGATCAAACGTAAGCAATATATCTGGCTGGGACTCATTCTGGCGGGCGGCGCAGCAGCAGTCGGAGGCGGGCTGTATCTGTCAGATCTGAACATGAGCTCTGATGAGGAAGCCCCGGCTCAGGGCGAACCCGCGCCGGATATGACCGGGGTGGTCGACAGCAGCTTCAACAGTAAGGTGGAGCAGCACGCGACCACCGAAATGCAGGCGACTGCCGCAGATCTCAACAAGCGTTTTGAGTCCCTGCAGGGGGAAGTGGATCTACTGAGTAAGGCGCGAACCGCTGACCAGATACGCATCGACAAACTCAGCAGTGATAATGAAGCCATGCAGAATCAGCTGAAGGCGCTGGGCGTGAAACCGGCTGTCTCTGGTGGCGAGCCTGCGCCGACTCCTCCGTCACCGCCACCCGGTCCGGAAGGTGAGCCGCAACCAGCCAGTTATCCGCCGCAGACCGGCGCCGCGGTACCGCCTCCGACGGCATTCTATCCGGGGAATGGTATGACACCGCCGCCGCAGGTCAGCTACCAGTCTGTGCCGGTACCAAACCAGATACAGCGTAAAACGTTCAGTTACGACAAAGGAAAGAACGCGAAGTCATTGCCGTACATTCCGTCGGGGAGCTTTGCAAAAAGCATGCTTATCGAGGGGGCAGATGCCAACGCGTCTGTTACCGGGAATGAATCCACTGTACCGATGCAGCTGCGTATCACCGGTCGCGTGGAAATGCCAAACAGCAAAACCTACGACCTGACAGGGTGTTTTGTGGGGCTTGAAGCCTGGGGCGACGTATCGAGTGAGCGCGCCATTGTCCGGACCCGCAATATCAGCTGTATCAAAGGTGATAAAACCATCGATCAGCCTATTAACGGCCACGTGTCATTTATGGGGAAAAACGGGGTTAAGGGAGAGGTGGTGATGCGTAACGGAAAAATCCTCGGCTGGGCATGGGGGGCCGGTTTTGTTGACGGGATTGGTCAGGGCATGGAACGGGCTTCACAGCCGGCAGTTGGCCTGGGGGCAACCGCATCTGTTGGCGCCGGTGATGTTCTGAAAATGGGCGTCGGCGGTGGTGCATCTAAAGCTGCGCAGACGCTGAGCGAGTACTACATCAAAAGGGCCGAGCAGTATCACCCGGTCATTCCGATTGGTGCCGGCAACGAAGTTACCGTCGTGTTCCAGGATGGATTCCAGCTGAAAACGATTGAAGAGCTGGAAGCGGAAAAGAACGGGCAACAGCAGGCTCAGAATCAGGAGGCGGAGCCGGCACCGCAGGCTGATGCACATCATCAGTCAGGCGGCGGTATGAACGGATTCAATACTGACGAGATGCTGAAGAAGCTGGGCAAACTTGATCCGCGGGAGTTCTCTCCGGGCGCAGCGCCGCAGGGGGAAAATAATGGCTAAGTCTCTCATTACTGCTGTTCTGTCTGCACTGCGCTGGGCTCACTGGCTGGTTAAGTGTGCGGTGGTGTATCCGCTGGCCATGATGATGTTACTGGTTGTTCTGGTGTTCCGGACGGGACCGTACACGTTCGGCCAGACGCTGGTGAAAACCGTAGAGTCTGTGCAGCAGGAGGGATATGTCATTCAGGACTGCACGTGGCCGAAAGAACTCAATGGTGATGCGGTGAACGCACCACTGCCTCCGGTTTTACAGGAAGACTGCACCACCGTCAGTACGGATGCGACAGGGTATGCAGCATATATCGACCAGAGCTATACGCATAATATTCTCTGGCTCTGGCTGCTTATGTCTGTGGTGTTTACCGGGATGGCTGTGGTTTTCCGTCGGACTCCTGTCCGCAGGGGGAGAATACGGAAAAACGGTGTTGTCGTCGGAGAGTCTGGTTCGGGTTCTTCAAGGCTGATTCTAGCCCGATCTGATGTCAGCCAGATTAAGCGTGAACAGGGGGGAACTGCGGAATGAACAGTAAACAGGAGAAAAAGGAGCCTAAGCCTGTACCTCAATCTGCAAATTATTTAGACCCCAAACTTTATGAGGAGCTTGTAAGGGCTGCTAATAATCTTGCAGAAGCAGTATTCAGGAAGACTGACTGGAAATCGATTTTTAAAAAATAAACAGATTACGGGTGAATATATGAAGGAATTAATGCTGTTAATTCCTCTGGGCAGCGCTTTGCTCTTAACCGGGTGTGCGGGCACAGAGACCGAATTTCAATGTAATGCCACGACGTCGGATACCTGTATGACGATGGAACAGGCAAATGAAAAAGCTAAGCTGAAAGAGGAACGCAGTGACGCAAAGCCGGCTGCGGCCGGATTGCCACGACTGGCTGACGGAAATTTCAGAACGACGTCGCCAAACTCATATCCGCTGCCGCCACAGCCAGTAATTAATCCAGGGCGTAATACAGCGCCATCTGTGACGGTGAGTAATAAACCCGGGTTCCTGAATACGGCACCGGTCAATCATGATGACGTCCTGAGAACACGGACTGCTCCGGTATATATCAGGCCAGTTAGTCTTAGTACTTATACTTCTCCGGCGACAATTCCGGGTAATTATCCCCGACCATTAAGAAACGGGGAGGAGACAACGTCATTGTGGATAGCGCCGTATGTGGATGCAGATGATGTATATCACCAGCCGGCAACGGTTCTTTTTGTCGTAAAACCATCGGCGTGGGGACAACCTCGCCTTAATTGATTCACAGCGCCATTACTGGCGCTGCAGTAAGTTTTCATTTTTGAATTATAACGAGTGCCCTCTGCGTTGAAAGGGATGGGCGGTAGCGTGTGAAATGAACCTCGATAACGAATAATGAAAGGATTTGAAAAATGACTGACTCAATGAAATATCTATGGCTGCTTTTGCGCGAAGATTCGTCATATATTTTTATGTTGATGTTGATTGTTGGCACTGCCGTAGTTATGTCTTTCTTTTTACAGAGGTTGTTTGTGTCATGGTGGGGTAAGACAATCATTCTGATAATGTGTATTGTCGTCGCGATAACAGAAGTGTTTGCCTTTCTTCAGCCTGAGTCAACATACAAACAGATTCAAAACAGAAAACAGGATGTCATCTATACGCTGAAAAACTGCAGAATCTCCGCATTTGAAGCGCAGCAGGCAGGGTTTCTGGCTAAAGCAAAAGATGGCTGGTCTTGTCCGGATGGCGTAACACGGTATATGGATGTGAGATACAGGGATAAGGCAGAGGTTAATAAACTTAGCACGGAGGGTAAGTAACGTGATGGATGAATTATTCAAATGGCTGCTTGCTTCTGTATTTGCAGTATATCTCTTGCTGTTTGCATTCAGTAATGACCCTGTACCAGAAGCGCTCGCACACCACTGGACTCATGACTGCCGCTTGCTGGAGAAGAATATTGATAAAGGTTTATTGTCTCCCACGCAAAACCGGCTTCAGTGTGGTGATGTCATTGAAAATGTCAGTGCAGATGAGTATGAACAGGCGATAAGCGGGAATAAGCCGGTTACCTTACAGGAGTTAATCGAAGGGATATTCAGTCGTTAATATATAAACAGGGGCAATAAAGTATGCATGCCTTTATTTTTCTGGTGCTGATGACGCCGAGTAGTGGCGGTGGGATTTGGAATGTTTCTCCCATGCCTAATACAGATGTTTGCATAAAAATGCTACGGGTACTCGAAGCACGTGGAGGAAGAGGTTACGGAAGTAATACAGGAGAGTGCATGGAAATTAAAACCCGCGAGCCTTTGAACAGCGTGATGGAAACATTGAGTGAGGGTGTAAATGGCTGAATACCAGTTAAGTTTTGATGGTTTTGTACGACTTTTTTTTGCAATGGCAATCATTATCTGTGGTTACGGCTATGTAATTATTGGTGTTTTTATAAGAGATACGCTTGCCTGTATTTTAATGTTGTTTGGGCTTACAGGTCTCAGTGCTTTATTTTCTTTCATGGTATTCATGGATAAAAACATGTGGGCCGGTTCTCCTGATTTGACGCTGTCAGTAATAACGGGATTTTTTACAGCCACAGTCATCTTTTATATGTTTTATGTCTTGATTTATTCCTTTGAACGGATGGGGGCAGGTGAATAGTAAGACCGATGGTCAGTATTAACAATCTCACGTTATTTGAAAGTATGCAGCATAAGGAATAAGAAAGTGAAAGCGTACTATATACTCGGACATAACGTTGCATGGCTTAACGGTATATGCCTGATTCTTTTTGTTATTGGTGTGGTCGGTGCGCTGGCAATGGTTGCCATCCCTGAAAAATTCAATCTTCGAGTTAACAGAGGCGATACATTCATATACTGTGCGCTTATAGCGGTGGTTGGGTTTTGCGGGATGTTCGTTATCTCCATTCACTCATTTTCGATGGATGAACTTGAAGCAGGTAGACACTGGAAAGACGACTGCAAGACACTTGAGGTAAACATGCCGACAGGCGCTTTTACCAGCCCTGTTAATAAACTGGACTGTGATGGCATCATCATTAATGTGCCTCAGGGACAGTATGATGTATATATCCATCAGTGGGAGTTATATAAAGCTAAAACAAAATGAAATGCTGATTAACAAACTGGATTGACCAGTAGGGATGGAACAATGGAAAGACAACAAGAAATTGACCAGCAATATGGTTTTTTGGTGGTTCTTCTTTTAATTGTGTTAACTGGATATCTTTTTGTGCAGCATGACAATTTTCTTGATAGGCAGCCCGCTACTCCTGAACAACTGCAAAGTATTATTCATGACACACCTTGTGCTGCTGAGGCTTTTCGGATGGCTCTTCAAACTAATACTGTCACTTCGTCAGCGACATTAACTTTTGGTGACGCAAAAAAGATGGCATCAGAATGCAAGGATAAAGAAGAGGTTAAAGCAGTACGTGAAAAACAACTTAACGCAGTGAACGATATGAGCAAATAATCAGGGGGTGGATATGATGCTGTTTTTTAGAAAGTATGGATTTTTGTTTATCCCTCCAGTCTACTGGCTCATCTATCTGGGAGTCAGGCTGACGTACAATGGACTGGTCGGAGAGTTTTCTCCTGATTTCTTTCAGAGTATTCGACATGATGGTGTCTTTATCATCTGTAGTTTGTGCGTTTTTTATTTTTTCTGCTTAGAGGTGGGGGGTAGTGATGTGGAGTTCTCAGCGAACATTCTGTTCCTGATTGTTTTCTTTCATGTGGTTTTATTATTTATCACTCTGCTTATTTGTTTGTGGAAAGGGGCGGTGTTGTTGGATGTGATCTTTATGGGTCAGATTATTGCCTCCATGTGTTTATTGTTTTTCATTCCTGTGTTTTCCATTATAAGAAGGGGTTTCTAGTGCCGCTGTGAATATTCTTCTTGCCATTTATTACCCTTGTTGTTTTGAAATGCTCTTAAAGGAACGCCCGAATGAGTAATAACATCATCGATGCCGTCACCCAGGCTGTGAATTCACTGGTATCAGCACTGAAGCTGCCCGACGAATCCGCGAAAGCCAATGACACACTGGGCAGCATGAATTTCCCACAGTTCAGCCGTATTCTGCCCTATAAGGATTATGATTCCGCGACCGGTCTGTTTATTAATAACAAAACCGTCGGTTTTATGTTTGAGGCGCGTCCTTTACCCGGTGCGGATAAAAGTATCGTCGCCACACTGGAGCATTTACTGCGCAGCAAACTGCCCCGGGGCGTCCCGGTCAGTTTTCATCTGGTCTCCAGCAAGCTGGTCGGCAATGACATCGACTACGGTCTGCGTGAATTCCGCTGGAGCGGTAAACAGGCTACAAAGTTTAACGCCATCACCCGCGCCTACTATCTCCGGGCGGCGGAAACACAATTTCCCCTGCCGGACAATCTGGATTTGCCCCTGACGCTGCGAAACTACCGCGTGTACATCTCCTGCTGCGTGCCCCGGAAGAAGAACTCCACCACGCAAATCGTGGAGCTGGAGAATCAGATTAAAGTGTTACGGGCATCGCTCGGCGGGGCTTACATCCCGACGCGTATCCTCGATGCGGCCGGGATGGTCGAACTGATGCGGGAGCTGATTAACCCGGATCCGCATGAGATGTACCGGGTGCCGTACAAGCTGGACCCGTATCAGGACCTGAACTATCAGTGCGTGGATGACAGCTTTGACATGCAGGTCACTGCCGGTCATCTGAAAATTGGCCGCCTGGGGCGGGACGGGAAAGAGTGCGTGACCCGGGTGACGAACTATCACCTGGAGTGTGACCCGGAAATCGCCTTTCTCTGGACCGCTGCGGACAACTACGCCAACCTGCTGAACCCGGAGCTCTCCATCTCCTGCCCCTTTGTCATCACACTGACGCTGATGGTGGAGGACCAGGTGAAGACCCAGAACGAAGCCAACCTGAAATTCATGGACGTGGAGAAGAAAAGCAAAACCTCCTACGCGAAGTACTTTCCGAACGTGATAAAGGAAATGCAGGAGTGGGGCGATATCCGCCAGAGACTGGCGACCAACCAGACCTCTCTGGTGTCCTACTTCTTTAACATCACCACGTATACCGCCGATAACGCAGAGGCCTCTCTCGCTACCGAGCAGCAGGTGCTCAACAGTTACCGTAAGGGTGGCTTCCAGCTTATCCCGGCCCGCTATCATCACCTGCGTAATTTTCTGGCCATGATGCCGTTCAAATGCGGCGAAGGCCTGTTCAAAGAGCTGCAGGCGGCAGGTGTGGTGAAGCGGGCGGAGACGTTCCAGGTGGCCAACCTTCTGCCGATTGTCGCTGACAGTCCGCTGGCGCCGGCAGGACTCCTGGCGCCCACCTACCGTAACCAGCTGGCGTTCATCGACCTGTTCTACGAGGGAATGAACAATACCAATTTCAACATGGCGGTCTGCGGCACCTCCGGGGCGGGCAAAACCGGTCTGATTCAGCCCCTCATTCGCAGCGTGCTCGACTCCGGCGGGTTTGCCTGGGTGTTCGACATGGGCGACGGCTACAAGTCCCTGTGTGAAAACATGGGCGGCGTGTATCTCGACGGCGACTCGCTGAAGTTTAATCCGTTCGCCAATATTCTCGACGACGCTAACTTTGACCTGTCCGCCGAGCGTATCCGCGACCAGATGTCGGTGATGGCCAGTCCCAACGGCAACCTGGATGAAGTGCACGAAGGTCTTCTCCTGCAGGCGGTCCGGGCGGCCTGGCTGAGTAAGCGCAACAAGGCGCGTATCGATGATGTGGTGGCCTTTCTCCGGAGCGAGAAAGACAGTGAGGAATACGCCGACTCACCGGGGGTGCGCAGCCGTCTTGATGACATGATTATCCTGCTCGACCAGTACACGGTGAACGGGCTGTACGGGGAGTACTTCAACTCTGATGAGCCGTCCCTGCACGACGATGCCCGGATGGTGGTCCTTGAGCTGGGCGGGCTGGAGTCGCGCCAGTCCCTGCTGGTCGCGGTGATGTTCTCGCTCATCATCTATATCGAAAACCGGATGTACCAGTCCCCGCGCAGCCTGAAAAAACTTAACGTTATCGATGAAGGCTGGCGACTGCTGGACTTCAAAAACGAGAAGGTCGGGACCTTTATCGAGAAGGGCTACCGGACGGCGCGCCGGCATACCGGGGCCTATATCACCATCACCCAGAATATCGTGGATTTCGACTCCCCGACCGCATCGAGCGCCGCACGTGCAGCGTGGGGGAACTCATCGTACAAGGCCATTCTGAAGCAGTCAGCGAAGGAATTTGCCAAGTATAACCAGCTGTACCCGGATCAGTTCAGCAAGCTGGAGAAAGACATGATTAACGGCTTCGGTTCTGCCAAAGAGCAGTGGTTCTCCTCTTTTATGCTGCAGGTGGAAGCGAACTGCTCCTGGCACCGCCTGTTCGTCGACCCGCTCAGCCGGGCGATGTACTCCTCCAAAGGCCCGGATTTTGAGTACATGAAAGCGCGCCGGCAGGAGGGGGTTGATATCCACGATGCGGTGTACGGCCTCGCGTGTCGCAACTTTAAAGAAGAAATGGCTGAGCTTGAATCCCGAATACCGGTGAATGACATGGAGGATAAACAGTGATGCAAAACCACAGCGAACAACCGGTCAGTACGACCTCTCATACCTTTCGCCGGATACCTGTCATCGTTGCTCTCGTGCTTTTCGCCCTGGCAACCAGCGCGTTTCTTTCGCGCGTGGTTCTGGAGTACTCCACGCCGCGGGTGGTGGCTTTTGATATGAAGAAAACGCTCGACAGTTTTATGGACAGTGTCAGCCAGAAGCAGCTGACAGAGGCACAGTCAAAAGCGCTCTCTGATCGGTTTAACGACGCGCTGGAGAAGAGTCTGGCGGAGTATCAGCAGCAGCATCATGTGGTCATTCTGGTTTCACCTGCCGTGGTTCAGGGCGCACCCGATGTGACCCGCAACATCCAGCACGACATTGCCCGCCGGATGAAAGGAGAACAGTAATGATACGACTGAAAGGCTGTCTGCTCGCCGCCTGTCTGTTATCGCCGCTGACTCAGGCGGCTGATCTCGGTACCTGGGGGGATTTATGGCCCGTCCGGGAGCAGGACATGCTGCAGCTCATCACGCAGCGTCTGCAGTCGCTGCAATCCTCTGGCCAGTGGGACCAGACGATGGACGCGTTTAAGCAGCGGGTTATCGAGAACAGTCAGCGTCCGGCGCCGGTGGAAGGCATTAAGCGTGCGGAGAAATACGAGCAGCGCTGGTTTGATCCCAGCATCCGCCTGACCGAAGACCTGAAGGACAATGAGGGGCGGGTGTTTGCCCGCAAGGGCGATGTGGTGAACCCGCTTAAAACCGTACCGTTTGTCCAGACCCTGTACTTCATCAATGGTGACGATGCCGACCAGCTGGCCTGGATGAAGCGTCAGGTGCCGGAAACCCTGATGAGCAAAATTATCCTGGTGCGCGGCAGTATCCCTGACACCTCCGCAGCGCTGGACAGCCGGATCTATTTCGACCAGAACGGCGTACTGAGCAAGCGATTTGGCCTGACGGCGGTCCCGGCGCGGATCACACCGGCGCCCTCCGGTGAACGGCTGAATATTGAGACCTTCCCTGTAAAATAAGGATGTTTCTGTGAAAACCCTGACGCTTTTCCTGAGTGCCCTGATGTTGTGGGGGTACAGCCTCAGTGCGGCTGCTGACCCCTCCTGTGAGGGCCGGTTTGTTAACCCGATCACCGATGTGTGCTGGCGCTGCATCTTCCCTCTGTCGCTCGGCAGCGTGCAGGTTGGTAAAGGCGACCTGCCTGATACCAGCAATCCCGGCAGTCCCCTGCAGCTGTGTCCGGCTCCGCCACCGCTTTTTGTTCGTCCCGGCCTGGCCATCGGGTACTGGGAGCCGATGGCCATGACGGACGTTAGCCGTTCGCCAGGCTGTATGGTCAATCTGGGGGGCTTCAGTATCAATCTCGGCAAGACCGGCATGGGGACCGCAAGAAAGGACGACAAGCAGGTGAACGGCGCCTTCTATCACGTTCACTGGTACAAGTACCCGCTGACGTACTGGCTGAACATCATCACGTCGGCAGGCTGTCTGGAAGGCGGAGACATGGATATTGCCTATCTGTCCGAGATTGACCCGACCTGGGTGGACAGCAGCCTCACCACCATCCTGAATCCGGAAGCGATCCTGTTTGCCAACCCCATCGCGCAGGGCGCCTGCGCAGCGGATGCGCTGGCCAGCGCATTCCATATGCCACTGGATGTGCTCTTCTGGTGTGGTGGAAGCCACGGCTCACTTTACCCGTTTAACGGCCAGGTCAGTAATGAATCCAGCCCGCTGCAGTCGTCGGTACTGGTCAGTGAGCGTATGGCCTTCAAGCTTCACCGGCAGGGTCAAATTATGGAGAGCATCGGGAAGGACAAGGCGGTCTGCTATGAGTATCCGTCCCCGATCATCCCCAAAGAACGCTGGCGCTATCAGATGGTGAACATGTACCCGGACAGCGGCCAGTGCCATCCGCTTGGACGCAGCGTGATGCGCTGGGAGGCCGGCAAAAATCCACCCAACACCCGCAAGAACTACGGCTATCTGATGTGGCGTAAACGCAATTGTGTCTTTCTCTGACAGGAGTCTCTCATGAAATTAATGAATCTGTTTATGGTCATGCTTTTGCTGACCGGACGAGCAGTGTTGGCTGAAACTTCCTCTGTTACAGACAGGGAATGGCTGAAGCAGCAGGAGAACCTCAGCGAACAACTGCGCCAGCATCCGGATAAACAGCTGCAGCAGGAGCTTGAGGCGCAAATCAGCCGCAATCCTCTGCCCAAATCTGACCGCCAGTTTATCGATAATCTGGTCAGTCAGCAGAAAGCGGCGAATCAGGAAAAGCCGGCAGAAGGAGCGCTGTACTTTGTCTCCTTCTCGATACCTGAAGAGGGGCTGAAGCGGATGCTGCACGAAACCCGGCAGTACGGCATTCCGGCGACACTGCGTGGGCTCATCAATAACGACATGAGGACCACCACTGACGCGGTGCTGCAGCTGGTGAAAGACGGCGTCACCGACGGGGTGCAGATCGACCCGACACTGTACACGCAGTACGGCATCCGGAGTGTGCCGTCTCTGGTGGTACGGTGTCAGGCCGGATATGACGTGGTACGCGGTAACATTCACGTCAAACAGGCGCTGGAGAAAGTGGCACAAACCGGTGACTGCGCACAGGTGGCCCGGCAGATGCTTGATGCGCCCTCGAATGCCGCCGGGAGCCAGCCATGAAAGAGAAATCGTACCATTATATCGACAACGATATCCGGTACCTGGTGGCTTGTATGAATGCATACGCGTACAGGACGTATGCATCCTGTCATGGGCACGGCTACCCCGTCGATATTGTTATGCCCTATGTCGCGTTCACCTCGTCTGTTACCCAGGCTTCACGGCTTTGCCGGCGTCTGCGTGCAGATGCCGAATCAGGAGAGCCTGAGCTGAACTGGGGATGGGAAATCACCGGCAGTTTTGATTCAGTGTATTCCCTCTGCTTTCGGCTAAACCCGACGAAGCCACATAACAACATGAGCCGCTGGCGCCGGAACACTCTCCGGCAGGACATGATGGCGTTACCGGGAATGGTGAAGGATGCGGGAGGGTTGAAATGAAGACGGTTATTTCCGTGCTGACCGCGCATTTTTTTGTCCTGGGTACCTTCATCTGGCTGGCATCCCCCGCCTGCGCTGACAGTGGAGGCGACTATAAAGCCGGCTCGGATTTTGCGAAACAGGTGCAGGGCAATGGTCTGAACTCACTGAAAAATTTCAGTGGTGAGCAAAACCTGCCGGGGTATACCGCCAACCCGGATCAGACAAAATACTACGGCGGCGTCACTGCCAGCGGAGACAGCTCCCTGAAAAGCGATTCAGCCCTGGAGTTCAGCCAGGGGGATACCGGCAAAACGATTACGGAGTCGTTCACGAACCGGCCACCGGATCAGATATCTCAGGATGCGCCGTTTATTCAGGCCGCAAAGGATACCGAATCCCGTGCCGACAGCATTGTCGGTGATACCGGACAGTCCTGTACCGCCCAGGTTGTGAACCGCAGCGAGTTCACAAACCATACCTGCGAACGTGATCTGCAGGTGGAAAATTTTTGCACACGGGAAGCGACCCTGAAGGATAACGCCACCACGCAGAAAGTTAACCGAACCTATCAGCAGGTGGTGACGCTGAATTATGCCCGGAGTACCCGGCAATGGAGTGGCAACCTGACGATCCCGACCAGTGGTCGTCTTCTGAATGCCTCGGTGGATGGTGAGCCTCTGGTGATCCCCTGGATTGAAGAATGCGATTCCGAAGGGAAGGTGCGGGATAGCTGCAAGAGTGCAGTGAGTGAAAGCCTGACCCTCTTTGAACGAACGTTCCCCATTGATGTGATCAGCTGGCCACGTTCAGAATCGATATGTTCAGGCGGCCAGAACACGCATTGTACGAAATATACCTATGACGGGAAGGCGAAGATTCATCAGTCGTTTGGTGTGGACAAAGTGGTCACTGCAGGGCAGAACTTTGCTGTAAGCAAAATATCACGAACCGTATCATCGGCCAGCCAGAAACCCGTACAGGTCACGGTCACCCTGGTGATGGAGGAAACCGAAACCGTCTACGCACCTGAAGTCGTCTGGGTGGAAAGCTGTCCGTTCAGTAAGGATGAAGGGACAAAAACGGGCGAGGAATGTATCAGCCCGGGAGGAACGCGAACCATCACCCTCGGAGGCAGGGATTACTCGTTCACGGAAGCCTGCTGGAAATATAAGGATACCTGGCTCACGCAGCCGGCGGACAACGGCTCCTGTGAAAGCCTGATGAAAAATACGGCTTGTACCCTGTCATCCCGCCAGTGCGCCTTCTCCAGCGAGGAAGGCACGTGCCTGCATGAGTATGCAACGTATTCCTGCGAAACCAGGACGAGCGGGAAACAGATGGTTTGTGGCGGGGATGTGTTCTGCCTCGATGGGGAGTGTGACAAAGCCACGTCCGGGAAGAGCAACGACTTTGGCCAGGCCGTGTCTGAGCTGGCAGCGCTGGCGGCTGCAGGGAAGGATGTCGCGGCACTGAACGGGGTGGATGTCAGGGCCTTCACCGGAAAAGCGAAATACTGCAAAAAATTCGCGGCTGGCTTCAGTAACTGCTGCAAAGACGGCGGCTGGGGCCAGGATGTGGGGCTGGCACGCTGCAGCAGCGAGGAAAAGGCGCTGGCCAAAGCGAAAAAAGACAAGCTGACGGTCAGTATCGGGGAGTTCTGCTCTAAAAAGGTTCTGGGTATTTGCCTGGAGAAAAAAAGGAGCTATTGCCAGTTCGACTCAAAACTGGCGCAGATCGTTCAGCAGCAGGGCAGAAACGGCCAGCTTCATATCGGTTTTGGCGGCGCCAGCAGTCCTGACTGTCGGGGCATTACCGTCGCGGAACTCCAGGGGATTGATTTTAACGAGCTGGATTTCACAAACTTCATGGAGGATTTAATCAATAACCAGAAAATCCCGGATAACAGCGAACTGACCGAAAAAACAAAAGCGCGTATTAAAGAACTTCTCACGCAGTCTTCAGCAAAGTAACTCTCCATTAATAACATATCAAAGGTGACTAAATGGCTGCGTCCTTGATGGTCGTTGTTTTGCTTGTGCTCTTTCTTTTCATTCCGGCCTGTATCGCCCTGTTCATGTCAGGCCGCAGTCTGCTCCTGATATTCCTGGGTGCCGTGGTGTGCCAGGCGGCTGTTGCCGTTGCGTTTGCAGGACTGTCTGCCCGGGGCTGGTCTGAGTCGATGGGGATGGGGGCGGCATCACTCATTTTCTACGTTATCGGGCTGCACAAGGCTGACGGTGTAAAACAGAATACTCATAACGGGAGAGAAAAGAATGAAAGTTAATTTTCACAAGCATCCTGCCGTCGATTTTTCTCTGAGACTGACGCTGACGGTAATTATCATATCTCCGGTGATTTATTTCTCCTGGGATGCCGTCAAAGGGACATCGGGGCGTGATTATGTTGAGAGTGTGGTCTTTATTCTCTGCATGGGCGGTGTCGGGCTTATGAATTATCTGTTTTTTTCGGCGCTGACCAGACTTTTACAGAAGGGAAAATAAAGGAGCAGGGATGGAAGAGAGAAAATCGTATGGAATGGTGGTGCTGTTTGTCAGCGTGTTTGTTGTTTTTCTGGTGAGCATTATGTCGTACAGCCTGTGGCGGGACAGACAGGTTAACGCATTTATGACCACCAACCGGGCCTGGGGGATCCAGTGCGACACTGTTTCTCAGGCCGCGTGGGTGATCAGGGACGGGGAGCGGGTGGACCTTCAGATAAATCATCTGCCTCTGTACTGCAGCGGTTACCGCTTTGAAGCCCGTGATGATGCAGGAAAGATACAGCGCCAGCTCGATAAATACAGTGTCTATCAGCATCTGTCACGCCAGTCGCAATAATTCATAAAAGGGTATTAGCCATGCGAACAATACATGCCGCCATGCTGGCGGGGTGCCTTTGCTGCGCCCTGATGCCGGCTTTCGCCAAAGACGCGGGCTGGCAGTGGTACAACGAGAAACTGAAGCCCCGTGATGAGGAAAGGCCAGCCGTACCAGCGGCACCACCGCCGCAAATGGATATTCTGGAGAAACTCGCCACACTCCAGGCGGCCACCAAACGGTCGTTGTACGAAGCCATTCTGTATCCATCGTCTGAAAACTTCGTGAAGTATTTCCGGCTGCAGAACTACTGGACGCAGCAGGCAGGTTTGTTCTCGATGAGTGCGAAGAAAGCGATGCTGGAAAACCCCGAACTCGATTACAACCTGCAGTACAGCCACTACAACGGCACGGTAAAAAACCAGCTCGCTGCCGACTATGCCGAACAGCGACAGGCTATCTCCACCCTCGCACAGCACTACGGCGTGATGTTCTTCTACCGGGGCCGGGAAGCGATCGATGGCCAGCTGGTCCAGGTGATTAAAAATTTTCGCGAAACCTATGGCCTGAGCGTGATACCGGTGTCGGTTGACGGAGTGATTAACCCCATGCTGCCCGACAGCCGGACGGACCAGGGCCAGGCAGAGCAGCTTGGCGTGAAGTTCTTCCCCGCGATGATGCTGGTTAACCCGAAAAGTGGCCAGGTGAAGCCTCTCAGTTACGGCTTTATCAGTCAGGACGACCTGGCGAAACAGTTCCTCTATGTCTCCAGTGACTTTAAACCGAATTTCTAAGGAGTGTGTCATGCGAAATATTCGTTTTCCGGATTTAGATATCACCGGGATGTGGGTGCTGGCCGTGGGCGTGTTTTTCCACCTGATAGCCCGGCTTGTCAGAAAACAGCCTGAAATGGCCGTGCAGGCCGCTGAAATTCTGGGATTAGGAATGGTGGTGTTCGGGGGATACCGCATTCTTAACGCCCTCATTGCTGAAGCCGAAAAAGAGGAGAAAGCCTGTGAAAAGCAGCCTGAAGAACATCGCTAAGACGCCGCTGGCGGCACTGGCTCTTTCCCTTGCTCTGGCCGGGATGGCACAGGCGGGAACGCTCGATGAGGTGAAGTCGCTCTGGGATCCGCGGGGAATCTCCGGTAGTGAAACGGCTTCCCCGCAGAGCGACACTCCCCAGGCGGTGAGCGGGGCATCTCAGCCACGCTGGTTACGGCTCAGCAACGGAAAGCAGGTGGATCTGCGCGACTGGAAAGTGGTGCTGTTCATGCAGGGACACTGTCCCTACTGTCATAAATTTGACCCGGTGCTGAAGCAGCTGGCCGGACAGTATGGCTTCTCCGTGTTCTCTTACACCATTGACGGACAGGGTGATGACGCGTTTCCTGAAGCGCTGCCGGCACCTCCTGACGTGATGCAGACCTTTTTCCCCAATATCCCGGTGGCCACCCCGACCACGTTTCTGGTCAACGTGAACACGCTGGCAGCGTACCCGATCCTGCAGGGCGCCACGGATGCACAGGGCTTTATGGCCAGAGTGGATACGGTATTTCAGATGATGCACTGAGTCTCTGTTATATCCGGTCTTAGCAAGTGATTAAGGAAAATAGCCATGAACAAATATATACGTTCGACGGGACTGTATGCGTTTTTATTTCCAGCCAGTTTAAAAGCACCCGGGCAGACAGCAGCAGAAAAAATAGAACAACTGAAGCCGGAATTTGTCCACCGGGAAAGGCGTCTGGAAATCTATCTGGAATTATTCATTGTGTTTCTGACTGCAGGTGCCCTGCTGTTATGGATAATGAGATTTTTATTTAATCTCTGCGTGGCTGACTGGATAGCCAGCGGTGACCTGCGAGTAAAAGACCTGTGGAATATTATGATGTACGCCATCCCTTATGCGCTGATGGCTGTCGGGATGGGGTTCTTTGTTGCCGGAGTGACATTAGCAATCCTCAATTTTTTCAGTCATCACCTGAAAATCCTTTTTATTCTGAGAAATAACAGAGTTAAAAATAATGCTGTGCGTAATGGAGGACAGGATGCGAATTAAACTTCTGTCACTCTTCTGCGGTGCCGCGCTTGGCCTGTCATTTAGTGCCGCCGCCGACGTGAATGGCGACATGAACCAATTCTTCAATAAGCTTGGCTTTGCGTCCAATACCAGCCAGCCGCAGGTCTGGCAGGGACAGGCGGCGGGTTACGCCTCCGGCGGTTCGCTGTATGCCAGAACGCAGGTGAAAACGATCCAGCTGGTCAGCATGACCCTGCCGGATATTAACGCCGGCTGCGGCGGCATCGATGCGTACCTGGGGTCGTTCTCATTTATCAACAGCGAGCAGCTGCAGCGCTTCGGCAAACAAATTATGTCCAACGCCGCGGGCTACTTCTTTGACCTTGCCCTGCAGACCACGGTTCCGGAGATCAAAACTGCCAAAGACTTCCTGCAGAAGATGGCCAGCGACATCAACAGCATGAACCTCAGCTCCTGCCAGGCCGCTCAGGGCATTGTGGGCGGTCTGTTCCCCCGCAACCAGGTGGCGCAGCAAAAGGTCTGCCAGGACATCGCCGGTGAGAGCAACATTTTTGCGGACTGGGCGGCTTCCCGTCAGGGCTGTTCGGTGGGGGGGCAGATGGACAAAGTGCAGGATAAAGCCAGCGATAAGGACAAGGAGCGTGTAATGAAGAATATCAACATTATGTGGGATGCCCTGTCCAAAAACCGGCTCTTTGACGGCAATAAGGAGCTGAAAGAGTTTGTGATGACCCTGACCGGGACGCTGATTTTTGGTGAGAACAGTGAGATCACCCCGCTGCCGGCACGCACCACTGACCAGGATCTGATTAAAGCCATGATGGAGGGCGGCACGGCTAAAATCTATCACTGCAATGATTCGGATAAGTGTCTTAAGGTCGTTGCTGATGCCACCGTGACCATCACCTCCAGTAAGGCGCTGAAAAGCCAGATTTCCGCTTTGTTAAGCAGTATCCAGAATAAAGCGGTGGCTGATGAAAAGCTGACGGATCAGGAAAAAGGGTTTATCTCCAGCACCACCATTCCGGTATTCAAATACCTGGTCGATCCGCAGATGCTCGGGGTATCTAACTCACTTATTTACCAGCTGACGGACTATATCGGCTACGACATCCTGCTGCAGTACATTCAGGAACTTATCCAGCAGGCCCGGGCGATGATCTCAACCGGTAATTATCCCCAGTCGACAATGGATATGATCATGGAAAACCTCAACCAGGCGAGTGTGCAGATTGCCGCTTTCCAGTCCCGCGTTCAGGTTCAGCAGGACGCCTTGCTCGTGGTGGACAGACAAATGAGTTACATGCGCCAGCAGGTCTCTGCCCGCATGATGACCCGCTACCAGAATAACTATCATTTTGGGGGGAATCAGTAATGCTTGAGGTATATGCCATTGCAGGCGGTGACTGGTTACGGGGCAACCTGAACGCGATTGCGGCGTTTATGGGGACCGGCACATGGTCGACCATAGAAAAGATGTGTATCGCCATCTCGATACTCATTGTGGCGGGGAACTGGGTAAAAAAACACAACGTGATGGACCTTTTGGGCTGGGTCTTTTCCCTCACCCTGGTCTCTATGCTGGTTGTCATTCGCACCCCTGTGCAGATCATCGATTACAGTAACGTTGCGCAGGTCTATGAAGTCGATAATGTACCTATTGGTCTGGCCATTCCGGCGTCGCTGACAACACGGGTAGGCAACGCGCTTATCCAGAGTTATGAGATGGTTTTCGCGCTGCCGGACAGCGTCACGTACAGTAAAACGGGGATGTTATTTGGCAGTAATCTGGTCGTGAAAAGTACGGATTTTTTGTCACAAAATCCTCAGATTACGACGCTGTTTTCCGATTACGTACAAAACTGTGTGATGGGCGATATTTTTCTCAATCATAAGTACACTTTTGAGGAATTACTGAATTCACCTGATCCGTATACCCTGATTTTTGCAAACCCGAGTCCACTGCGTGGCGTGTTTGATAAAAACAACCAGTTCCAGACATGCGAGGAGGCCTCACGGGATCTGAAATCGGCTCTCGCGCTGGATACCCAGACAGGCGGTAAAACCTGGAACTACTATGTTCGTCAGCTGTTTGGCGGCAAACCTAATCCCGATCTGCTGTTCAGCCAGATGATTGGCGACAGCTACAGTTACTTCTACAGCTCGGGACAGAGCGCCGGGCAGATTATCCGCCAGAACGTCACGATGAACGCCCTGCGCAGCGGGATCCAGAGTTATGCGGCCCGCAGCGGCGATACCGCCAGTCTGGTCAATATCGCTAACACATCATCCCTTGAAAAGCAGCGGCTGGCACAGGCCACAATGGGGCACCAGGCGCTTCGCACACTTCCGCTGATGCAGACCGTTATCATGGGGATAATGATTGGGATGTTCCCGATCATGGTGATGGCCGCCATGTTTAATATGATGACGCTGCAGGTGCTTAAGGGGTATGTGTTTGCGCTTATCTGGCTGCAGACGTGGCCATTGCTGTTCGCCATCCTGAACAGCGCAATGGCCTACTATGCGAAGCAAAATGGCGTACCGGTCGTTCTCTCTGAGTTGTCGCAGGTTCAGCTCAAAAACTCGGATATTGCAACCACCGCGGGTTATATTGCCGTGATGATACCGCCTTTGTCGTGGGGGATCGTGAAGAGCATGGGAGCCGCCTTCTCCAGTGCCTACAGCCATTTTTCTTCTTCCGGGCTTGGTGCAACATCGCAGGCGGCATCCGGCGTGGTGGACGGGAATTACTCGTTTGCCAACATGCAGATGGAGAACGTCAGCGGCTACAGCTGGGGTACCAACAGCACAACGAGTTTCGGACAGATGTCGCGGCAGCTGGCGAATGGAGGCACGGAGACGAAGACCGGGGACGGGACGACTATCTGGGATGCGCGCAGTTCTAAGCTACCGGTTGATATCAATGTCAGCCGGCAACTGGCCAGTGCCAACCAGCAGATGGCCCGTGAGGCTGATGTCCAGGCCGAAAGCGCGCTGCATGGCTATAACAGCAGCGTGACAAGTGCCTGGAATAGTCTGCAGCAATTTGGCACCAATAAAGGGAACAGCACATCAACAACGACCGGGGCCGATACTACCGAGTCTTCGCAGGATTCGATGGCCAGAAGCAAGATGTGGAATGCGGTTGTTGCTAATGCGAAAGCCAACAACATCAGTAATGAGGAGTCTTTCCAGCAGTTGATGGATGATTCATCGAAAAGAACTCAATCATTTGATGCACATGTATCTGGTAAATGGAGTTCAGGGGATCAACTGTTTGGCAAGTTAGGAAAGTGGGGCAGTGGTTTTTCTGCTGAAGTTGGTGGTAAAGGAAGTGCAGGCTGGGGGCACAGCTCAGGTAATACAGATAACGTTGGCACTTCCGGTCGGGAATCGAATGACAGCCGGCATGATACCAGCAGTCAGGCGGCGAAAGACTTTAAAGAAGCTTCGGATTACTTTACCAGCCGCAAAACCACCACTTCGGGCAATATTACCGATAATAATGCCAGTTCGCGTATCGACCAGTTTGCTGCATCACTTTCCAGTGCCAAAAACAGCTATGACCAGTACACGAACAGCCGGACCCGCAGCCATGAGTACAGTGAGATGGCCTCCCGGACAGAGAGCATGAGCGGCCAGATGAACGAAAACCTGACTCAGCAGTTTGCTCACTTTGTCCAGCAACGTTCTCCGCAGAATGCAGAAGCCATTCTGACCAATACCAGTTCTCCTGAAATTGCCGCGCAGCGTGAAGCCCTGGCGCGTGAATTCGTCAAAGAGCAAGTAGAGCCCAGGGTTGATGCTGCGTATCAACAGGGGCGCGAAAGCATCGGACAGAATATGGCTGGGGTGTCAGGCGGTGGTGACAATGGTTCGGTAATGGCCGACTACGGACATAATGCCGGTCGTATCGATGCTATGACACAAGATGCGGGTATTAAGGATAATGTGGGTCAGAAAGTGGATGGGATGATTACAGAAAATAAACAACAGCATCAGGAAACCCGCGAAAACATACAACGGCAAGGCGTAGATGTGAAAAATGAGAATGCTGAAATGGAAAAGAGCCATAAAACAAAAGCAAATGAGTTTAAAGGTGATTATAATGAAAGAAAGAGTAAGGTAAATTCTTTACCAGGGGCTGACTCTCCGGCTGAGTTAGAGGAAAAAGCAGCGAAAACGCAAAAGGATTTTCTTGATGGGAAAAGATGAAAATGATGATGACAAATAAAATCCTCATTGAAGAAGTAGAACAGTTGAAAAATATGCTTTCACGAGGTGAAATGGAGATACCATCTTTTTGGTCATGTCTATGGCCAGGGGTAATTCTTGCTGCCTGGAATATGGTTTGCGCCATAATTAGTGTGGGGGGCGGGTATTTGTCTGTTAAATTCATATTTTGGGTGTTGGTGTTCCCCGGCGTTATAAGCCTTATGATTCTGCTTGGAGTGGCAAGTGCGCGTTCACTTTTTTTATCTGTTCCCAGATTTTATAGAATGCGCTCGCAGGTATATCGGTTTATATCTAGAAAAGTAATGGTCTATGCACTTGTGTATATGGCTTTAATTCTAGCGCTTGCGCTATTTAATAGGGTGTATTATGCCTCTCCATTTCCTTTTGCGTTCATGGTTCTTATTACGACGATTTTTGTGTGGTTTGTTATGAATATTGATTTTGGCCGATATCAACTTTCGGTACTCTCATCTGCGATAAACTCTTTCCGCGCAGAAAAGTTGGGGGGATAATCAACCGGAGGCAACCTATCAATTATGGTGGTTTGTTAACAGACTAAAAGTTTCTTTTGGTTATTATTGGCTGTCTAGGTTGTAATTGTTTTTTTACATCTCGCTTAAAATTCGTATATAGTGAATGCGCATTCCGAAATCATAAGAGAATGTGTATTCACTCGTATTGATTATGTCACAAGGATTCAGGATGAAGCTTAATAAAGTCATGGCTGTGATGGTCGTCAGCTCTGCGCTGGTGTTATCTGGATGTAGTGCAATGGGAACCGCTATTAAAAAGAGAAATCTGGAAGTAAAAACCCAGATGAGCGAAACAATCTGGCTGGAACCTTCAAATAACAAGACGGTTTATCTGCAAATCAAAAATACCTCTGATAAGGATATGAGTGGCCTGCAGGCAAAAATTGCCAGCGCCGTCACTTCAAAGGGATATCAGGTCGTCAGTAACCCGGATACGGCGGGCTACTGGATCCAGGCAAACGTGCTCAAGGCCGATAAAATGGACCTTCGTGAGTCTCAGGGCTGGTTAAGCCGGGGTTATGAGGGGGCCGTGACTGGCGCCGCTCTTGGGGCGGGGATTACCGCTTACAACTCCAGTTCTGCGGGAGCAACCCTGGGGGTAGGGCTTGCGGCTGGTCTGGTCGGGATGGCTGCTGACGCGATGGTGGAAGATGTGAACTACACCATGATCACCGATGTTCAGATCGCAGAAAGAACCAAAACTCAGGTTCAGACTGATAACGTGGCCGTATTGCGTCAGGGAACATCCGGTGCAAAAGTGCAGACAAGTACGGAAACAGGTAATCAGCACAAATACCAGACTCGCGTCGTCTCGAACGCTAATAAAGTTAACCTCAAGTTCCCTGAAGCCCAGCCTGTTCTTGAAGACCAGCTGGCAAAATCGATCGCAAATATTCTGTAGGTTTTCTACTCCTCGGCCCGGGCACTCCGGGCCAGACAGGCATCACCTTTCTGGCGTGTCAAAATTCATTCGTCAAAGAATCAGTTAATTCCACATCTAAACGGTGAACAGTTGCGCAATTTATTTGTGCATCTGTGAGGCGTTGCCGCCTTCGGCGGAGTCTTTTTGACTTTATTTTATCAGAGGTTATTTATGACAATATCTGAACCTGTCAGGTCTGTTGATACACATGAACTGGTGCCTGGCGATATTTATCCGCATCCTGCTGTGGGGGAGACTTATTCCCTGTCACACCGCGAGGTCTGTTCTCTCTTCAGTGACCACATCATGTATTTTTGCAGCGCGTTGGTTATTCTCGTCCTTGTTTTCATCGCAGGTGTCTTTTTTCGAAAATTAATGACGTCTTCCGCGGGACGTAAGCAAGGCACGGTGTCAGTTATTCCCGATGCAAAGCCAGAAGCGCAGAGCAAACCGGAATATTTCCATCTTTCCATATGTGTGGAAGGCCCGGCCAGCACGGATGATTCTGTCCTGTCCTCTCTCGCCTCCCGTGTTGTGCGCGAAGCTGAAGATTTGTATATCCCCGGCGTCAATCGCCGCGACAGCACTGACGACGTGTTTGCCTGGTCCGTGCAGACTCAGTTTCCTTCTGACAGGCTCTTCGTCACGCGGATATTCCCGTCGACCGGCTGGTTTGAACGTCCGGATATAATTAAATCTCCGGTGAAATGCTTCTGCGTCTGCCTGCAGTACACGGCTGAAACATCGCCATCCACACTGCATGCCCTGGTCGATGAGGCCGGACGGCAGGTGGCGAAGTCGTACATTAAAGGCGGGCATTGCCCTGGCTCAGAGGGCTATACCTTCTGTATAACCTCTTAATAGCAGCCAGTATCCGGCCTGGCCATCAATGGCTCCGGGCATGACTGTAATCCTGTTTTCTGTGCCGGTGTATTTCCGCTGATTAATTTGTCCTTCCGCCCCTAATACTTTACTGACGGATTAGAGCCATGAGTTTCAATGCCAAAGATATGACGCAGGGCGGTCAGATCGCCAATATGCGCTTTCGCATGTTTGGTCAGATTGCCAATATTATTTTTTATGTGCTGTTTATTTTATTCTGGGTGCTGTGCGGACTGATGCTGATGTACCGGCTCAGCTGGCAGACCTTTGTGAACGGCTGCGTATACTGGTGGTGTACGACGCTGGGTCCGATGCGCGATATTATTCGCTCCCAGCCGGTATACACCATTCAGTATTACGGCCAGTCGCTGGAATATACCTCAGAACAAATACTGGCCGATAAATATACTATCTGGTGCGGAGAGCAGCTGTGGACTGGTTTCGCCTTTGCTGCCGTGGTTTCTCTTGTTATCTGTATCGTGACGTTCTTCATCGCCAGCTGGGTGCTGGGCCGCCAGGGGAAACAGCAGAGTGAGGACGAGAACACCGGCGGGCGCCAGCTTTCCGATAAGCCCAAAGAAGTGGCCCGCCAGATGAAGCGTGATGGAGTGGCCTCCGATATTAAGATTGGCGACCTGCCTATTCTTAAAAACTCCGAAATTCAGAACTTCTGCCTCCACGGTACCGTGGGTTCCGGTAAATCCGAAGTTATACGCCGGCTACTGAACTACGTGCGTGCCCGGGGCGATATGGCCATCATTTACGATCGCTCCTGTGAGTTCGTCAAAAGCTATTACGACCCGTCACTGGATAAAATCCTCAACCCGCTGGACTCGCGCTGTGCAGCCTGGGATTTGTGGAAAGAGTGCCTGACGCTGCCGGACTTCGACAACATCTCCAACACCCTTATCCCGATGGGTACCAAAGAAGATCCGTTCTGGCAGGGCTCCGGTCGCACTATCTTTGCCGAAGGCGCGTATCTGATGCGCGAAGACGACGATCGGAGCTACGAGAAGCTGGTCGATACCATGCTGTCCATTAAGATCGACAAGCTGCGCGCCTATCTGCAGAACACGCCGGCAGCGAACCTGGTTGAAGAGAAAATTGAGAAAACCGCCATCTCCATTCGAGCTGTGCTGACCAACTACGTCAAGGCTATTCGCTACCTGCAGGGCATTGAGAAGAACGGCGAGCCGTTCACTATCCGGGACTGGATGCGCGGCGTCCGTGAGGACCGACCCAATGGCTGGCTGTTTATCTCCTCCAATGCTGACACCCATGCCTCCCTGAAGCCGGTTATCTCGATGTGGCTGTCGATTGCCATCCGCGGCCTCCTGGCGATGGGCGAGAACCGTAACCGGCGTGTGTGGATCTTCGCTGACGAACTTCCCACGCTGCACAAGCTGCCGGACCTGGTCGAAATCCTCCCGGAGGCGCGTAAATTTGGTGGTTGTTATGTGTTCGGTATTCAGTCTTATGCCCAGCTGGAAGACATCTATGGCGTTAAGCCTGCCGCCACGCTCTTTGACGTGATGAACACCCGGGCCTTCTTCCGCTCCCCGAGTAAAGAGATTGCGGAGTTTGCTGCCGGTGAAATTGGTGAGAAGGAAATCCTCAAAGCCAGCGAGCAGTACTCTTACGGTGCTGACCCGGTGCGTGATGGGGTATCGACCGGGAAAGAAAAAGAGCGGGAAACGCTGGTCAGTTACTCCGATATTCAGACGCTGCCGGACCTGTCCTGCTATGTCACGCTGCCCGGGCCGTATCCGGCCGTGAAGCTGGCCCTCAAATACAAGCCGCGTCCGAAAATTGCCGAGGGATTTATTCCGCGCACTCTCGATGCGCGGGTGGATGCACGGCTCAGTGCGTTGCTTGAAGCGCGGGAAGCTGAAGGCAGTCTTGCCAGGGCGCTTTTCACGCCGGATGCCCCGGCATCCGGGCCAGATGATGCCGGCAGTCACGCCGGTGAGCGACCAGAGCTGGCCAGTCAGCCAGCGCCAGCAGAAGTGACAGTATCTCCGGCACCAGTAAAAGCGCCGGCGACAACGACGATGCCGGCAGCGGAACCCTCCGCCAGGACAGCTGAGCCTCCTGTACTGCGGGTCACGGCCGTACCGTTGATCAAACCAAAAGCAGCCGCAGCGGCCTCAACAGCATCCTCTGCCGGTAACCCTGCTGCAGCTGCAGGCGGGACAGAACAGGAACTGGCGCAGCAGTCCGCAGAACAGGGGCAGGACATGCTGCCGGCCGGTATGAACGAGGACGGTGTGATTGAATATATGCAGGCGTATGACGCCTGGGCTGATGAGCAAACGCAGCGGGATATGCAGCGGCGTGAAGAGGTCAATATCAACCACAGCCACCGCCACGATGAGCAGGATGATGTCGAGATTGGGGGGAACTTCTGATGATGTCTATTGGCTCCGTTAAATCGGCCGACAAAGCCGCGGATTACTATACGAACAAAGATAATTACTACGTCATCGGGAGCATGGACGAACGCTGGCAGGGTAAGGGGGCTGAGGCGCTGGGGATCGACGGGAAAGCCGTGGATAAGGCGCTGTTTACGGAATTGCTGAAAGGGAAGCTGCCGGATGGCAGCGACCTGACCCGAATACAGGACGGCGCCAACAAGCACCGACCCGGTTATGACCTGACCTTCTCGGCCCCCAAAAGCGTGTCGGTCATGGCGATGCTGGGCGGTGATAAACGCCTTATCGATGCCCACAACCAGGCAGTAACCGAAGCGGTGCGGCAACTGGAGACGCTGGCCGCGACCCGGGTCATGACGGACGGTAAAAGCGAAACGGTGCTGACCGGAAATCTGATTGTGGCGAAATTCAACCACGACACGAACCGTAACCAGGAACCTCAGATACACACCCATGCCGTCGTCATTAACGCCACGCAGAACGGGGATAAATGGCAGTCTCTCGGCACAGATAAGATTGGAAAAACAGGCTTTATCGAGAACGTGTACGCGAACCAGATAGCGTTCGGGAAGCTTTACCGGGAGGCGTTCAAACCCCTGGTAGAGAAGCTTGGCTATGAGACGGAAGTCGTGGGCAAACACGGGATGTGGGAGATGAAAGGGGTCCCTGTGGAACCCTTCTCCACCCGGACTCAGGAGGTCAGGGAGGCCGCCGGACCCGATGCCTCCCTGAAGTCACGGGATGTGGCCGCGCTCGATACCCGCAAGTCGAAAGAAGCCATCGATCCGGCAGAGAAGATGGTGGAGTGGATGAACACGCTGAAGGAGACCGGGTTTGACATCCGGGGGTACCGTGAGGCCGCCGATGCGCGAGCCGCAGAGCTGGCCCGTGCACCTGCCGCGCCGGTGAACACTGACGGTCCGGATATCACGGATGTGGTGACGAAAGCGATTGCCGGTCTCAGCGACCGCAAGGTGCAGTTCACGTATGCCGACCTGCTGGCACGCACGGTCGGCCAGCTGGAGGCGAAGGACGGTGTGTTTGAGCTGGCGAGAAAGGGCATCGATGCCGCCATTGAAAGGGAGCAGCTTATCCCTCTCGATCGCGAGAAAGGCCTGTTCACCTCAAACATCCACGTTCTCGATGAACTCGCCGTCAAAGCCCTGAGTCAGGAGGTGCAGCGCCAGAATCATGTCTCAGTCACGCCCGATGCGTCTGTGGTGCGCCAGGTCCCTTTCAGCGATGCCGTCAGCGTGCTGGCGCAGGATCGCCCGGTCATGGGTATCGTTTCCGGTCAGGGCGGTGCAGCCGGCCAGCGGGAGCGGGTGGCCGAGTTAACCCTGATGGCCCGGGAGCAGGGGCGTGACGTCCATATCCTGGCGGCCGATAACCGCTCACGTGATTTTCTCGCCGGGGATGTGCGTCTGGCCGGGGAAACGGTGACCGGTAAATCCGCCCTGCAGGACGGGACGGCGTTTATTCCGGGCGGAACACTCATCGTGGATCAGGCGGAGAAGCTGAGCCTGAAGGAAACGATTTCCCTGCTCGATGGCGCGATGCGCCATAACGTGCAGGTCCTGCTCTCCGACAGCGGAAAGCGCAGCGGGACCGGCAGCGCGCTGACCGTGCTGAAGGACAGCGGCGTGAATACGTATCGCTGGCAGGGTGGCCATCAGACCACTGCCGACATCATCAGTGAACCGGATAAAGGCGCACGCTACAGCCGGCTGGCACAGGAGTTTGCCGTCAGCGTGCGTGAAGGGCAGGAAAGCGTGGCCCAAATCAGCGGGACGCGTGAACAGAGCGTACTCGACGGCCTTATCCGTGACTCCCTCAGACAGGAGGGAGTGCTGGGTGAGAAAGACACGACCATTACAGCCCTGACGCCGGTATGGCTGGACAGCAAAAGCCGGGGCGTGCGGGATTATTACCGGGAGGGGATGGTGATGGAACGCTGGGATCCGGAGACCCGGACGCACGATCGCTTTGTCATTGACCGGGTGACCGCGAGCAGCAATATGCTGACCCTGAAAGACCGGGAAGGTGGCCGTCTGGATCTGAAGGTTTCCGCGGTCGACAGCCAGTGGACGCTGTTCCGGGCAGATACACTGCCGGTGGCCGAGGGGGAACGTCTGGCGGTGCTCGGGAAGATACCGGACACACGCCTGAAGGGCGGGGAAAGCATCACGGTGATGAAAGTGGAGGACGGGCAACTGACGGTACAGCGTCCGGGGCAGAAAACCACGCAGACCCTGGCCGTGGGCGCGGGCGTGTTTGACGGTATTAAAATCGGCCACGGCTGGGTGGAAAGTCCCGGCAGGTCGGTTAGCGAGACGGCAACGGTCTTTGCGTCGGTGACGCAGCGTGAGCTGGATAACGCCACCCTCAACCAGCTGGCGCAGAGCGGAAGTCATCTCCGTCTGTACTCAGCGCAGGATGCGGCTCGCACGACGGAGAAGCTGTCGCGGCATACCGCCTTCAGCGTGGTCTCAGAGCAGCTGAAGACCCGATCCGGCGAGACGGACCTGGATGCGGCCATTGCGCAGCAGAAGGCCGGACTGCGTACCCCGGCAGAACAGGCCATTCACCTGGCCATCCCGCTGCTTGAAAGTGAGAAACTGACCTTCTCCCGGCCCCAGCTGCTGGCGACGGCGCTGGAAACCGGGGGCGGGAAGGTTCCGATGGCGGACATCGACACGACCATTCAGGCACAAATCAGGTCGGGGCAGTTGCTGAATGTACCGGTGGCGCACGGCTACGGCAATGACCTGCTGATTTCCCGTCAGACCTGGGACGCCGAAAAAAGCATCCTGACCCGGGTGCTGGAAGGTAAAGACGCGGTGGCCCCCCTGATGGACCGCGTGCCGGCCAGTCTGATGACGGACCTGACCGCCGGACAGCGGGCGGCGACCCGGATGATTCTGGAAAGCACGGATCGGTTCACGGTGGTTCAGGGGTATGCCGGGGTGGGGAAAACCACCCAGTTCCGGGCAGTCATGAGTGCCATCAGTCTGCTGCCGGAAGAGACCCGTCCGCGCGTCATCGGTCTGGCGCCGACGCATCGCGCGGTCGGGGAAATGCAGAGTGCCGGCGTGGATGCGCGCACGACGGCGTCGTTCCTCCACGACACGCAGTTGCTGCAGCGCAATGGCCAGACACCCGATTTCAGCAACACCCTGTTCCTGCTCGACGAGAGCTCAATGGTGGGGCTGGCCGATATGGCAAAAGCCCACTCCCTCATCGTCGCCGGCGGTGGACGGGCGGTGTCCAGTGGGGATAACGACCAGCTGCAGCCCATCGCGCCGGGCCAGCCGTTCAGGCTGATGCAGCAGCGCAGCGCCGCCGACATTGCCATCATGAAAGAGATTGTGCGCCAGGTGCCTGAGCTGCGACCGGCGGTCTACAGCCTGATTGAACGGGATGTGCACCGCGCCCTGACCACCATTGAGCAGGTCACGCCGGAGCAGGTGCCGAGAAAAGAAGGCGTCTGGGCGCCGGGCAGTTCTGTGGTGGAATTCACGCCGAAGCAGGAAAAGGCGATACAAAAGGCTCTGAGCGAGGGGAAAACCCTGCCGGCAGGTCAGCCCGCGACGCTCTACGAGGCGCTGGTGAAGGACTATACCGGACGGACCCCTGAGGCACAGTCGCAGACGCTGGTGATCACCCATCTGAATAAGGACCGCCGGGCGCTGAACAGTCTGATCCATGACGCACGGCGGGAGAACGGGGAAACCGGCAAAGAGGAAATCACCCTGCCGGTGCTGGTCACGAGTAACATCCGTGACGGTGAACTGCGCAAACTGTCGACCTGGACGGCTCACAAGGAGGCGGTGGCGCTGGTTGATAACGTATACCACCGTATCAGCAAAGTGGATAAGGATAATCAGCTGATCACCCTGACAGACAGTGACGGAAAGGAGCGATATATCTCTCCCCGTGAAGCCTCTGCTGAAGGTGTGACGCTTTATCGCCAGGAAAAGATCACCGTGTCTCAGGGGGACCGAATGCGCTTCAGCAAAAGTGACCTGGAGCGCGGCTATGTGGCCAACAGTATCTGGGAGGTGCAGTCTGTTGCGGGTGACAGTGTCACGCTGTCTGATGGCAAAACCACCCGCACGCTGACCCCGAAGGCGGATCAGGCGCAGCAGCATATCGACCTCGCCTACGCCATCACGGCTCACGGCGCCCAGGGGGCCAGCGAACCGTATGCCATCGCGCTGGAAGGGGTGGCCGGTGGTCGGGAACAGATGGCCAGCTTTGAGTCTGCCTATGTGGCTTTATCCCGCATGAAACAGCATGTGCAGGTTTACACCGACAGCCGTGAGGGCTGGATAAAGGCCATCAAGCATTCACCTGAGAAAGCGACGGCGCACGATATTCTTGAACCCCGTAACGACCGGGCGGTGAAAAGCGCAGGTCTGCTGTTCGGGCGGGCAAGGCCACTGGATGAAACCGCCGCTGGCCGGGCAGCCCTGCAGCAGTCCGGTCTGGCACAGGGAAATTCACCGGGAAAATTCATTTCTCCGGGGAAAAAGTACCCTCAGCCGCATGTGGCGCTGCCGGCATTTGATAAAAACGGGAAAGCCGCCGGTATCTGGCTCAGCCCGCTGACCGACAGGGACGGACGGCTGGAGGCCATCGGCGGAGAGGGGCGGATTATGGGCAATGACGCCGCCCGGTTTGTGGCGCTGCAGAACAGCCGCAACGGTGAAAGCCTGCTGGCCGGGAATATGGGGGAGGGGGTCAGAATGGCCCGCGACAATCCCGATACCGGGGTGGTGGTGCGGCTGGCCGGTGATGACCGCCCCTGGAACCCCGGGGCCATAACCGGCGGGCGGGTATGGGCTGAACAGGAGCCGGTGGCTCCGGTACCGCAGGCCGGGGCTGACATTATCCTCCCGCCGGAGGTACTGGCGCAGCGGGCGGCAGAAGAACAGCAGCGCCGCGAAATGGAAAAACAGGCGGAACAGACTGCCCGGGAAGTGGCCGGGGAGGCGCGTAAAGCCGGCGAGCCGGTGGACCGGGTGAAAGAGGTTATCGGGGACGTCATCCGCGGGCTGGAGCGTGACCGGCCGGGCCCGGAGAAAACGACGCTACCGGATGATCCTCAGTTCCGGCGCCAGGAGGCGGCGATTCAGCAGGTGGCCTCAGAAAGTCTGCAGCGTGAGCGTCTGCAGGCTGTGGAGCGGGACATGGTTCGTGACCTGAACCGCGAGAAAACCCTCGGGGGCGACTGACGCGCCTGCGGCTTGTCTGCCCCGGCAGGGCCTCCGGTTAACACCGGACCCCCTGCCGGGGCGCGGTAAAAAGAGAGAAGGATACAGAGATGACAGCACACACAATCGGTTTCAGAGCCGCTGACCGCTGGCTGCAGGCATTACTGACCTGGACACCGGGTCAGACGGATATGATTAAAACGGTGGCCCTGGTCCTGATGGTCACCGACCATGCCGGGTTACTGCTGGCACACAATAACGAGATAATGCGGCTTCTGGGGCGGGGCTGTTTTCCGCTGTTCGGTCTGGCATGGGGAATGAATCTGGCCCGGCACGCGGAAATACGCCAGTCGCAGCTGAACAGTCTGTGGGGCTGGGCGCTGGTTGCCCAGGTGTCGTTTATGCTCATCGGGTACCCGTGGTATACCGGGAATATTCTGTTTGCCTTTGCCGTCACGGGCCAGGTCCTGCGGTGGGTCAGCCAGCCGTCCTGGTATTACACCCTCCCGGCGGTCGGACTGCTGGTCGCCTGGATACCCCTGTCAACCGGCAGCTACGGCATGGCCGGAGTGGGCATGCTCACCGCCAGCTGGCTGCTTTGCCGCGCACAGCATGCACCGGAACGGCTGGGATACGGGGTGCTGTGGGCCCTCATGGTGTTGCTGATGAATATGCATAACGTGAGTGAATCGGCGGCCGGGCTGGCGATTGCGCTGCTGACGCTGATCGTGTGTTCATCTGCCGGAGAACGTGTGAAACGCTTCTGGCCGCGGCATTTCTTTGTGATGTTCTATGCAGTGCACCTCGTGGTACTGGGTATTGTCATCTCTATGTAAAAAAAAACCGGACACAGGTCCGGGGGAGGGCACATTGCCCGTAAACGTGACAAGGGGATATCATCGTTGTGTCCACTGCATTGTGAGGTGAAACGATGATACCGTTAGCGTATCGTATACCTCAGACCTGTAGCTTTTATTGATATGGCCCCTTATGAGTGAAGAAAAACGCCCTGTACTGAGCCTGAAACGAAAACCGGCGGAGAACAGTACGGCACCCGCGGAGGCGACACCTGTCCCTGGTGTGGTGCGCCGTAAGAAGGTCGTGGTGGTTTCGTCCCCGCCGGCCTGGAAGGCAAAGAAAGAGAAACTTGAGAAGGTTAAACAAGCGGCCGAAGCCGCCGCGCGTAACGCGGCGCCGGCGCCGGTTAAAGCAGTAAAGACGCTACCTCCGGTGCGTTATCTTCGCCTGCTGCCGCCGGAACAGGCCATTATGACCCTGAAGGCGTTCTGGCCACAGCTGTTCGACGGAAACGCGCCACGTCTGCTGGCGACGGGCATGCGCGAACAGCTGTTTGCGGATATCTTGAACCGTGACCTGCCGCTGTCGCATAAACAGGTGATTAAGTGCCTGAAGAGTCTGACCCGGTCTGCGGGCTATCTGTCCCGGATGAAGGTGGGGGCCTCCCGCTATGATCTGCAGGGGAATGCCGTCGCGACCGTCACTGCAGAGGAAGCGCAGTACGCCAGCGAGCGCATGATGAAAGAGCTCCTGCGAACTGAGCGTATGCGGAGCCAGTCAGTTGGCTGAATACAATCGAGGAGAGGAAATGGATTTTGAAGCGCGGAAACAAAAGGCGCTGGCGATAATGGCCAGCCGTAAGATGTGGAAAAGCAATTATGCACCGCTTCTGATACGACTGTTGTGGCGGCTGGGGATAAACATTCCCCCGCTGCCGTTTGCTCCGTTCTGGCAGGTTTTTGTCGTAATGACAGGCTATTTCTCCCTTGGATATGGGCTGTGGATGTACTGGACGGTGTGGCGGGCCCAGGGGATGCCTCTCCTGTTCGCCTGCGAAATCAGTCTTATCGCGGGCGTGTTATTTGGCCTGACGATGGCACTTTTTCATCTGTGGCGGCGAAAGGTGAATAAATTACCTGACTGGAAAGATCTGTAATGAAATAAATATATGCTGTCAGGTTGTGAATATTCCTGGCCTGACAGCCCCTCGTTTTCTTAAAACATTTACCCTGTATGGTGTGGTTATTATACGTGACTACGTCCGTTCTGGTATTACTCCAGTCCGGAAGGGGCTGTTGTGTTTCTTATTGTCGTATATAGCCAGAACAAATATATTCAAACGAAAGAGAGGTAAAGGGGGAAAGGCATTGTGGCTGAGGCATGTGTGTTGCCCGGGTATGGGCAGACGCGAAGAATGACAAGCCATTCGGTGCCGTGAATGGCTGCTTCGGGACTGCCCATACCCGGGGCGATGTGACGCTTATAAGTGCTCAATTTTCAATTTAAGTCATCCACTGTCAGTATTTAACTGATTTCAATATTTTTATTACATCACGACGTGCGATTTATGAAATGCACAGGCTTTCATTTCGTGCGTAAATCATCAAATAAAAAGGAATAATACTATGTTTAAATATTTTATTCTGCGCAAACAGCAGCAGCTGTTCTGTTATTTCTGCGGTATCGTGCTAGCGATGGTTCTTATGCTCCTGTTCCCTTCCGTTTTTCGGGGGAGTGGGTTTTATCTGCTTTTATCGTCTGTTGCGCTGTTCTGGGCAGGCCTTGCCCTATATACCCGTCACATCGACCGGATGAGAAAGCCAGAGGTCTCACCGCTGGTCAGTATTCGCGACGGTAATCAGGTGGTGGCCGAGGTGCCGCGCCATGAAAAGGCCCGGCTGGAATGGGAAATCTTCCGGGACGATGAGGTGTTTCGCCAGCAAAGGTGGGAGCTTACAGGTCTGACCGGACGGGTTATCAGCCGGGGGCTGTTGTATACGCCGGTGGTGATGCTGGTTGGTATCGGTATTCTCGCCTGGGGTTCCCCACAGGATGCCATCCAGCTGATTAATGCTCTTCGTAATATGCCTGCTGCGGAACTGGTGCATCAGATTGGTTTTGTCCTGTGCCTCGTCCTGCAGATTAGCGTCATATCAGTTCTGATCGCTGATGTTGTAGCCGGGAGAGGATTGCCGAATGTATTTCGCCGCGCGTTGCTCGACAGGCTGCCGGCAGAGTTCTGCCTTATCAGAAGAGGGACAGAAAGATGAGGACGACGACAGGAAAACGCATCGGGAAAGAAAGGAACATCAGGGAATAAAATACATGGCAAAGATATTAATGATGGCGGGCAGTACCGTTGTTGTGCTGAGTTTGCTGGGGTTTGTGGTGCTGCTTCTGAAAGGACGCGCAGTAACGAAGACTTCCCCGGTTCTGATGTCACTCAAAGCCCTGGGTATTCGCCCCTCAGAGGCTGAGCAACGGTTGTGTCGCCAGCGGGTCTGGGTGGGTAATGACACACTGATGACGCCACGGGAACAACATTTTTTCCGGGAATTACTGAGGCATACCAGCCGAAATCGCTGGCTGTTGTGTCCTCAGGTCCGGGTGGCAGATATTGCCACACTCTCTTCCCATATCCGGCCACGATCCCGGACCTGGTGGCAACTCTTCCGGATGGCATCACAGTGGCACTGCGATGTGGTCATCGTTGACATCCATACCTTCGCTATCATCGGCGCAGTTGAACTGGATGATGCCTCACACCTGAAAAAACACCGTATCCGGCGCGATATTCTGCTGGAAGAGGTTCTGAGGCAGGCCGGTATTCCACTACTACGCGATCGGGATTCAGAGAGGCTGGTAAGAAGGGTCGGAGAGTTTCTGAAAAACCGCGGAGCCGATGCTGCCGAAAAATCCATAACCGGTATGAATTCAACGACAGAGCATACTGAACGCAAGGAGAAAGAAAAATGATTATCGCCGCCGAAGTGAAACGTGATGAACAGGGGTACTGGACACATCCAGCGCTGGCACGCAGTGGTTGTGAAACTTCCGCAGAATTAAGCTACTGGCTCAGAACTCATAAACTTCAGTGCTTTGTGATGACAATGCGCGATGAAGCGCCTGAAGCCTTTGCTGCCGGATTTACGGATGAAGCCCCGGATGCCCTTGGCTGGATACCGGAGCCGCCGGATGATGATGGCTGGTTCCTGGGCTCTGTCCACGATACCGGCGACGGACCCGTCTGCTACTGGTTTCGGCATACCACAAAATCCTGACGCCTCCGCATGGCGTCGTTGTCCAACCCCGGGAACGGGGAAAAGCCAGTTTCCCCCGCTCCCGGCGTTTCTTAAAACACCAGTTAAGGAAATACTGTGAAAAAAATTAACCGTACACTCCGCAAATGTTGTCTGTCGGGGTTGATCAGCCTGACTTTGTGTGCACCTGTTCCGGCCGTGTATGCCGCCAGCATCGAGGCGGGTTTTTCTCCAGAAGGTTCGGCGCTGCAGCTGGTACTGAATACGATCGTGACTGCGCAGCAAAGTATTCGCTTGATGGGCTACAGCTTCACTTCACCGGAAGTAACGCGAGCACTGATCCAGGCGAAACAGCGGGGTATCGATGTCAGAGTGTTACTTGACTGGAAAGCCAACAGCGCGAAAGGGAGTGCAGGTGTGGCGGCAATGAATCTGCTGGCCAATGCCGGTATTCCTGTACGAACCGTCAGCCAGTTTAAAATCATGCACGACAAGGTGATTATCACCGACGGCCGAAACGTGGAAACGGGGTCGTTCAACTATTCCCGCGCTGCGGCGAACAGCAACTCCGAAAATGCCCTGGTCATCCGGGATTACCCTGCGCTGGCTGATACCTATCTGAAGCACTGGCAGTCCCGGTGGGAGATGGGGAGGGACTGGTCGGTCTCCTATTAAGTTTTTCTTCTAAATCAACATTTCAATCTCCTGAAAGATACCGCTGCGCCAACAACGATATCTTTCATTTTGTAATTTAGTCTTCGCCGACCTACGGTTCCTGTAGTATCTTTGTTCAAGTATTCAGTCAGATGCTTGAGGAGGCAGAGATGTCACAGGTCGTAAACGTAATTACTTCCTCACAAAAACCTAAACGTCCATATCGGAAAGGAAACCCGGTATCAGCGAACGAACGCCAGAAGGCTTCTCTGGCGAGGCGTAGTAATACCCATAAATCCATACATGCGCTCATTCAGATTCCGTTAAAAGAGAAACTGGCTCAGTTTGCTGAGGAGGAAGGAATTACGCAGGCTCAAATGATTGAAAAACTGATTAAACTTGAAGCAGAGCGCCGTGGAAATGATGTGTAAAAATTCACATTCTTGATCCGGTTGGCTATGAGTGCTAGATTACTGATCGTTTAGACATTGCTGGTTGGCCACGCCTTAAAGTGGCAGGGAACTGGTTCTGCTGAGGTATAACCCCGGAATCAGAAAGCAAAAACCCCGATAATCCTCACTAAGTTTGGCGACTGGAGAAGATTACCGGGGCTCACTTAAAACTGCATAGAGATTGTTGCTCTATGCAGGGAGTATAGATTTATGCTCAGAAAAGTTCAAGACCTTCTGTGCTCACTCCTTCCGCGCAACATAAGCGCAGGAAGCGGTGACTGATCATAACCAACAAAGCTCACGCAAGTATGTTCAGGTAAACAATCCTGAACCTGTTTTCACGGTTCCCCAGGACTACACTCCTTGGCCTTTCTCGCTGAAACTTATGGTAAAAGCCAATGGTTTCACTGAAAGCTTCAGTTTCGATATCGCATCAGCGATGTCGCGTAGGGACGGAATACGAAAACGTAAACCCCCATTTTTGCGCCGCAGAGCGATGAATGCGTTGCTCATGGCAATGTGTTTTTATTACGATCCCCTGTCAAATAAAGTTCTGCGCTCACTCAGAGAGATTGCCCTGGAGTGCGGACTTGCAACTAAATCTCTTTCTGGCGAAGTGTCCATTACACGAGCAATCAGGGCACTGGAATCGCTGGAGAAAGATTTTGAATTTGTTGCCTGCTCATCGGATCGCTATTTAACTGCTGAGATTTTTTTCACCCCTAAGCTGTTCGAATTTCTTGGCGTATTTCCACTCTCTCTGAGCGAAGCCAGACTGAAGTGTCTGGCCGCCAAAAACAGCTGCAGGGAGAGTGCAGATGAGTAATGCGCACAATCCGCAACACTGGAGTCAGCTGGATACGGAAGAACAGATCCGTTTCTGGCAGGGGGTAGAGGACGGCCATGTGGCATCTTTTCTGGTTTCCCCGGAGAAGAAATCTACCCGTCGCCGGCGCGGCGAGCACTCCACAAAACCCAAATGTGAAAACCCGACCTGGTTTCGACCGGAGCATTACAAAAAACTGGGTGGCCAGCTGGGACACGCCTATAACCGTCTTGTTCAAAAAGATCGCACCACTGGTGAGGTGCGACTGCGTATGCACGTATCGCTTCATCCGCTGTACGTCAGGGAACGCCGTCGCGCTGGCCGCCGGTATGGCTTCCGGCCGGAAAAGCAACGTCTGCTGGATGCTATCTGGCCAGTGCTGATCAGCTTCTGTGATGCCGGCAAGCTGACGGTCGGTATGTGTATTTCTCGTCTGGCAAAAGAACTCAGCCAGAAAGACAGTCATGGAAAAGTTATTCCGGAAACAGAGGTAACAGTATCACGTCTGTCCCGGTTGATTGACGAACAGGTTCGTTTTGGTGTCCTGGCTGTATCTGAAGAAAATAGCTGGGACAGGGAATCCCGTACCTGGCTGCCTAAATACGTCTATATCACCGCGTTAGGGTTTCAGATGCTGGGAGTGGATCTGGAAAAACTTGATGCGGAACAACAAAAAAAGCTCCGGCAAAGCGAAGAGCGTCGTCGTCTTATCCAGGAGGGGATTCTGCGTGAAGATGAGGAGATCTCCCCGCGTGCAGCACGTGAGCGCTGGTACCGTCAAAAAACTCTCGATGCACTGAGGTTCCGTCGGCAGCGTGGAGCCGAACGTAAACGAGCTAACCGCCTGGCCAGATATTCTCGTGAGCGCCAGATCCACGAAATGTCGCTTCATATCCTGAAGACAATGCCGGCAGACGAGGCTTACTGGTGTACAACGGAGCGGCTGCAGCAGCTGGCCATTCAGAACCTGTATCAGCTGGAGCTGGCCCTGCCTACGCCGTCCTGACGGATATCATTTAGCTATTTTTTCTATGCCCCTGCCCGGGGCTTTTGGCGTTTGTCCGGATTCATGAAATTGCCTGGTTTTTATCCATCTGACGTTCCGGCCGTCTGACCATCGCTGGTTTGAGCACGTATACCCTGTGACGTTCGCACCAGGTTTTTACTTATCCACAAAAACCCGCAAATGAATAAACAGGGAATTTAGCAAAAGGGTAACAGCA
>ERZ840096.286-NODE-286-length-81093-cov-9.152262_pt1 | contig 81093 bp, 66 predicted proteins | sample MGYA00519878_ERZ840096 | MGnify/ENA primary metagenome ERZ840096 (study PRJEB31850, sample SAMEA3708865) | human gut metagenome | biome: human gut; feature: human-associated habitat; material: faeces | place: China | collected 2014 ...
CGGCGCGGTGCTGACGATTCTTGCGGCGCAGCTTGTGATCCCGGCGCTGCCGTATTTTCTGAGCTTCGCGGCGGGTGCCATGCTCTATGTGGTGGTGGAGGAGCTTATCCCAGAGATGTCACAGGGAAAGCACTCCAACATCGGCACGGTTTTCTTTGCCGTCGGTTTCAGCGTGATGATGACGCTGGATGTGGCGTTGGGATAGCAGGACTATCCCACGTGATGCTGCAGCTATGCGGTACTATGAAGGATCGTCGATGTTTATAAGGAGCGATCGATTTACGTTATCAACCTCGCCATTGTAGAAATCGCAGATGGGTGGTAGTGGGATGTGTACAGAATATGCGGCTTCATTTCCAGCATTTTTTGCAATATTTTCAGCATCATCGGCGGTTTACTGTGCAAAAAATTCCTTTATAATAGTCCCATAAAAACCAAGAAGGTGCTGTGCTTTGCGAACTCTTATTTACGGCGGACATCTCATAGACCCGGCAAACAGGGTCGATGCCCATCTCAATATACTGATAGAAAACGGGCGTGTGGCATCTGTTACGGAGGATATGCCTAATGCGGACGAGCGCATTGACGCAACCGGCAAGGTCGTTTGTCCCGGTTTTATCGACATACATATGCATGAAGACCCCATTGAGAACGGTCGAACCTACGCAGATACAGACCGCTCGATCTTTCACTGCATGCTGCGCATGGGCGTGACCACGGCCCTCGGCGGAAACTGCGGCGACAACTGCTGCGATCCGGCAGATTATCTGGATATCGTTGATCAAAACGGAGCTGCTGTAAATGTAGGTATGCTCGCAGGACACACCTATTTTCGCCGGCGTGCCGGTGTAATGGATCGCTATTCTCCGGCGACAGCTGCTCAGCGCGAATTGATAAACACAGGGATAGATCGTGCGCTTATGCGCGGCTGTCTTGGCGTGTCGTATGGGATGCGATATTCTCCCGGCACGAACCGCGAGGAAATCATCGCCGCTGCGCGCCCGTGCTGCGGCAGCGGTAAAATGATTGCCGCACATATTCGTTCTGACGCACAGGAGGTCTTTGCCGCCGGGAGAGAAATTCTTGACGTGGGCGTAGAGCTCGGCATCCCCGTACAGCTCTCACATATAGGAAGCATGGCAGGGTTCGGTCAGATGGAGAGCTTCCTGCGCATGATCGACCGCTACCGTATGAATGGGCTTGACGTGAGCTGCGACTGCTATCCATACGATGCATTTTCAACCTCAATAGGCTCCGCCACCTATGACGACGGCTGGATGGAGCGTTATGGCTGTTCCTACGATGCTGTGGAGCTGTGTGAGGGAAAATATAAGGGGCAGCGCTGCACCGAAGCCATTTTCAACGAGGTGCGAAGTGCACATCCGGAATGTCTAACTGTGTGTTATGTCATGAGAGAGGATGATGTGGACCGTGCCTTTGCCCATCCAAATGTCATGCTGGCGAGCGACGGGATACTGTCACACGGTCAGGGACATCCGCGTGCCGCCGGGGCGTTTCCTCGGTTCCTTTCGCAGTTTGCTCGTCGCGGAAAGCTCAGCCTATATGACGCGATAAGCCGAATGACCGCCATGCCGGCCGCTCGTCTCGGGCTTACATCCAAGGGATGCCTACGCGTCGGCGCCGATGCCGACGCGGTGATATTCGACCCAGACAGCATCATGGACTGTGCGGATTTTCAGCATCCCGTCTGTGCGCCGACAGGAATAGACAGGGTTCTTATTGGCGGAGTTACCGCTGTAGAAAAAGGCTGTATCGTTCAAAACGATCTCGGCAGAAGTATAAGAAAATAAAGGAGGAGTACTTTTCATGCAGTACGGTTTCTGGTCAGTTGTTCCACCCATTCTCACGATTGTGTTGGCGCTGGTGACGAAAAATGTCTTTTTCTCGCTGCTCATCGGTATTTTCACGAGTTCCATGGTACTGTGCGGGGGATCTCCTCTAACAGGCCTCAATGACGCCTTCTACAGCTTCATTCACACCTTTGAGAGCAGCGGGAATACAATCACGCTCATTTCCTTCCTGCTCATCGGCGCACTCATATACCTTATAGAGAAATCCGGCGGCGTAGAGGGGTTTACAGAGGTCATGCTGAAGAAGCGTGCGCTTATCAAGACAAAGCGCGGCGCGAGTATTTTTACCTGGCTTCTTGGCATAATCATCTTTACTTCGGGGTCTCTCAGCTGTATGGTTACGGGATCCGTCTCCCGCCCGTTCAATGACGCGCTCAAGGTTCCCCATGAAAAATCGGCATTCATCGTCCACGCAACCTCAACGCCGTGGTGCGTCCTCTTTCCGCTCAGCGGCTGGCTTGCCGCCCTAGCGGGTTACCTCACCTCCGGCGGCGTTCCGGAAAACGAAGCTATCTCGGTTCTGCTCCGGTCGATCCCGCTTAATTTCTATTGTATCCTTGCCGTGTTTGGCACGCTCGCTGTCTCTTTATTCGGAATAAACATAGGACCGATGCGAAAAGCCGAAGAACGCGCAGAGAAAACGGGTGCGCTTGATAATCCCGGCCGCGGCGGCACACTCACCGAGGAGACAACGTCTCCCAGCAAGGCAAAGCCCCGCGTTCTGAATATGCTGCTGCCAATGGGGGTGCTTATTGCCACGATTCTTGCCGTACTCACCATCACCGGCAAGGGAAACCCCACGCAGGGCGCCGGTATGCAAAGCCTCCTCTGGGGCTGTATTCTCGCTGTTGTGACGATAAGTATTCTGTGTGTAGCCCAAAAGCTGTTTTCTGTGGATGAAGTGATAAATGAGATGTTCAAAGGAATGGGCACCATGCTCCCGGTGGCGGGGATCTTGCTTTTCGGTTTTACAATGGGAAATCTCGTGAAGGACCTCGATACCGGAAACTACCTCACTTCCGTCTTTATGGGCGTTCTCAGCCCGGCACTCCTTCCCGCACTCAGCTTTCTTCTTTGTATGCTTCTCTCCTTTGCAACAGGAACCTCCATGGGGACTATGGCCATCATGTCGGTCATCTGCCTGCCCATGGCCATCAGCATGGGAATAAGTATCCCGCTTGTTGCCGGAGCGGTGTTTGGAGGAGCAATCTTTGGAGATCACGCCTCGCCGATATCCGATACGACGATCATGTCATGCGCCACCACTGGCTGCGATATTATTGATCATGTCAAGACGCAGATGCCTTATGTGCTTATATTTGCCGCAATTTCCCTTGTGCTGTATGTGGTGCTTGGCTTTGTGATGTGACAATAACCAGAATCTTTTAAATTGGTGCCGGGCGGAGATCCAGTTTCTTCGCCCGGTGCTTTTTGCATTGACTGAGAGATTATGAGGAAACAATAAAAAATCGTTGCGGCTCGATGGCCACAATCTGTTTGTAATATTTTAGCGAGCGTCTCCGCCGGGAATCCACAGCACGATAATATCTGCCCCAACATTTGCAAAAACGCAGATGGGGTGCAGAATCGTTTCAGGACTCCAGTTGCGCTTGTATCCTACACGGGCGTTTTACACTACCCTGCGGTTGATAAGGGCGGTTGTATTGATTGGTAGCGCCATTGCGAAACCTCCTTTGATGCTCCTTATCTTACTCACAAACTTACTCATTATTACAAGTGAGTATCAACGCAAATGCAAGCGCTTTCATTGATTTCGTGAAATAGTTCCGCCATGCAATAATTAGTAAGTATGGTTAACATTAATTCGCCTGCTTGGAGCGGGAGTCAACGGCCACATACAAGAGATGTAGACCACAAAGATAGCTCCATGATTTTAAAGCTTTCAACTGCTACGTTTCCCTAAGCTAACGTCAATTGACGATGATGCAGGGATATTCTATAAAAGCGCAGAACTTTAAAGCACACTCCATCCAATTTAGCATACCGTGAGGAGAAAGGAGATAATCCTAAAGCGTTGTCCTCTGTTGTGAACAAAGCATTTGCGCCCAAAAAAGTCTCCACCGGATAAGCCGTGAAATGGGTGAACTGATCGGTTAACTGAGGCTCGAAATCTTAAAACTCCCAGTAAAATCAATAGTTTTCGACCGTAAGGCAGAAAGCAATACGGCCTCAAAGCCGCCCGCCGCGCTCCGCAGTTCAGCAAGCGCAGATTCCCCAGTCTATTGTATGCTCAAAAGGCACCGTTCTTGCGAACGGTGCCTTTTTGCGGCTTTGACAAAGGATGTGTCTTTCCGTCATCCCCGGAGGATATGGATGGCGAAGCCGCCGTATTCCCCGGCGAGATAGATGTTTTTGAGCTTCCCGGCCTCGTCGTACGCCGCGGTCTCCTCGCGGAAGGAAAAGCCCTTTTCCCTGAGCTCCGCAACGGCGCTCTCCAGATCCGGCGTCTGCATGGCGATATGGCCGTTTTTGCCGTGGAACGGTGCTTTCATGCACTCAAAATACGGCCCGGCGAACTCGGACTTCTGCCCGTGGCGCGGCGCGAGATTGAACATGCCGGACAAAAGCTCCGCGAGCGCGAGCGCTTCTTCGGCGTTTTCGGTGTTGACGCCGACATGCGCGAGAGTGAACGTGTTTTTCATAGCCTTTCCTTAGCTCATTTTTGCCGCCGTCGGGTTATAAAGCCCGATCACTTCGCGCTTTGCCCCGGCAACGTCCTCTTCGGTGAAGCTCATCCACTTGACGCTACGGCGCGTGCTGTAGGCAAAGGCAAGATACAGCCGTCCGTCTCGCCCCTGCATCAGGTACGGATACTCATACGTGCGGTTGTTCGTAGAGTTTTCTGCGCCGACGAACCCCTCGCCCAGCTCCATATGCCGGATGAGTGGAAACGTCTTTCCTCCGTCCTCGGACAGCGCCACCGCCACCGGGCAGCGAAGCCCCGGCCATGCCGCTTTGCCCGGCTCCGGACAGGGCGTACATGTGGGGTTATACGCAATGGCTACTCTTCCGCTGCGCAGTTTTACGGCGCTGATGCTGGAGTTATTATTCGGCAGCGGCGTCGGCTTCGGGACGCTCCACGTCTCACCAAAGTCCAGCGACTCGCTGCGGTAAATGCGGTCGGCATCGCGGCTGCGCATGAATGCCGCTAGATGGCCTTCTTCGAGCTCGACCACATTCGCATGGACGCGCCCCTGGCTTCCCGGCATCTCCACCGTGCGCCAGGTTTTCCCTTCGTCGTCGGAGATCTGGAACACCGTGGGGTCACCCGCAAGACCATTTTCGCTGTCGGTACAGATCCAGTTGCCGAAGATCCACCGCCCGTTGGAGAGGATCTGAATTGGCTGGCGGCAGAACGTTCCCTCCCGCGGGAACACAACGTCGTAATCGCTCCACGTTTTTCCGCCGTCTGTGCTCTTCTGGCGGCGCACGACGGAGGTATACTGCATGTTGTCCTTACCCTCCGTGCGGGCGAGCTGTGCAGTGTACATCGCCCATACCTCGCCGTTCGGAGCGAGAAAGAGTGAGGGGTTCTGCTCACTCCGCTCGGGATCGTGCGAGATAGGCTGTGGCTCCGTCCATTTCTCGCCCCCGAACGGAAGCCGGGAGCAGACAATGCCCACATCCGTATTCCCCTCATATGTTCCGGCGAACCACGCGCAAAGCTGGTCGCCGTCCGGCAGCTCCAACAGCGCAGGGGAGTGGTGTGACGTATATGCTCCCGGCGGCAGCACCGCTTCGAGCGTGTTCATGTGCCCGTTCCGATAGATCGTACCGTCAAACGGCAGCTCCTGCAACACCGGGTAGTTCATCGGCTTTCCTCCATTTATTCTGTATACTTTCCTCCGCTGCAGTTAAGACTGCATCCGGTGATCCACGACGCCTCATCCGAGGCAAGGAACACAACACCTGCCGCCACGTCCTCAGGGGTTCCCAATCTGCCGAGCGGTATCTTTTTCATCACGGCGGCACGGTATTCGTCCGTCCACTGGTCGGTCATATCCGAGCGGATGGGGCCACACTGCACGGCATTGACCCGGATGCCCAACGGCCCGAGCTCCATGGCGAGGTGCTTTGTAAGATAGGTGACCGCCGCCTTTGACGCTCCATAGCAGATGGCCGCGTTGGGGTGCGGTGTTTTGCTTGCAGTAGAGGTAATATTGATAATGCTGCCTTGCATCGCTTTCGTCATAAACGGAAGCACGGCTTTGCACATGTAGAAAACACCGCTCTCGTTCACTGCAATCATCCGGTCCCATTCCTCAAGCGAGAGCTCGGCAACTTTTTTTCGATTCTGGATCCCGGCGTTGTTCACCAGAATGTCGATCCGGCCATGCTTCTCCATGGCAAGCGCGGCAAGGCGTCGCGCCGTTTCCGGGTCGGCCATATCGCCGGCAACGCAGTCGAAGGACACGCCCAGCGCCTCGACCTCCATGCGCACCTCTTCCAGCGAAGCGGGCTTCGTCGCGTTCAGCACGAGATTCACACCCTCCGACGCAAGAGCGAGAGCGATCCCCCGACCAATCCCCCGGCTGGCGCCGGTGACAATGGCGGTTTTTCCTTTCAATGAAGTATACATTCTTTGTTCTCCTTACAGTTTATCCCACAAGGTTTGCAGCACAGCCCGTCCCTGCTGCATGCTTTTGCCGTCCGGGAACCGGCACTCAAAGCTCACGCTTCCGTCGTATTTGGCGGTCTTAAGCGCACGAAGGAACGCTGTCAGAGCAGGGGAGGCGTTTGTTTCTGGCGCTTTGCGCCCGGGTTCAGACAGGTGGACATGGGTAATCTGCCCGCGGTACCTCAGGATCTCTCCGGCTATGTTTTCCTGATGCATCAGATGCAGTGAATCGGCCAGAAGCGCAAGTTGGCCGTCGCACCGGCGGCAGAGCTCCGCACCTTCTCCAAGCGTCAAGATAAAGTTGCAGATCAACGGATTCAGCGGCTCCAGAATGATTCGAATCCCATATTCGGACGCAGTGGGAAGCACTTTCCGATTCAAAAGCTCCGCCAGGCGCGTATATCCTTCTTCTGCGTCCTGTTCGGGACGAAGGCTACGAGCCTTTCCGCTGCCGAGCACGAGCTCGGAACAGCCAAGTGCCCGGCATCGCGGAAGCAATACGTCCAGATACGCTTTCAGCGCTTCGGCATCCAGCGACGGTGAAAGCAGCGGGATGTCCGCCGGAAACAGGTTCGTCATAACCGGACAGCGTAGGCCCACCTTTTCGAGCTCTGCTCTCAGCGCGTCAAATTCCGGATCGCTGAGCGCTGTGACCGTCATGGCGGGAAGCTCGACATAGTCGAAAACCCGGGATATTTCGGGATACCGTTCTGTTTGAAGAGAGTAGCGATCCTCTCCGAGGAAGTTTGTGCAGATACCTATTGACAACGCCATAGCTCAGTCCTCGTCGATATCCTGTGCAACCGTCTCCAGAACCTCTCCGGCTTCCACGTATACGACGTCTTTCTTCTGTTTCTTCTCGGCGCGCTTGCTCCAGATGAGCATGGCCAGCGCCAGGCAAAGCCCCGCAACCGTCGTAATGATCTCCGGCGTTACGACCAGCGCACCGGAGACCGCTGTGACTGCCAGCCGGAGCTCGGACGCCTTATCCTTCTTTCCCTCTTTTCGTTGGGCAAGAAGGTTCACGGCAACAACGATGCCGATGCCAAGCGCATATCCCGCCAACGTCGTAATGACCTCTGGAATAATGATAAGTGCGCCCGCCGCAACCAGCAGAATGCGCAAAGCAATGTTTTTCACCGGTTTTCCGACAAAGCCTTCCACGCCCGCGGCAAGGAAGAACGTTCCAAGGAACACCTGCGCCGCGGCCTGAATGATATCCGGTACAGAGCCGATCAAGAGAATCGCGGTATTATACACGAAGGCATACGGTGCAAGGAACGCCACAATCGAGTACCGGAAGCCTGTCCAGCCCGTTTTCCACGAATCGCCGCCAGCGATACCGGCCGCGGTGAACGACGCAAGGCACACCGGCGGGGTGATCTGCGCGAAAATGCCAAAGTAAAACACGAACATATTTGCCGCCAGCCGGTCGACGCCGAGCTTCGTGAGCGTGGGGACAAAGAGGATGTTGGCGATCATGTACGCAGCAACCGTCGGCAGCGCCATACCGAGCAGCATGCATCCGATCATGGAGAGCACCAGCGCAAGGAACATACCGCTGCTGCCGAGCTTCATCATGAGAGAGGAGAGCTTCGTGGCAAGGCCGGAGTTTACGACAACGCCGATAATGATACCGACCGCTGCCGTGGGGATAGCAATGCTAGCTGCCTGCTTACAGCCAACGAGCATGGCGTTCCATACGTCCTTCCACGCCGCGCGCTTGGGGTTGATGATGTTCAGCACGAGAATAACCGCGATGGCATATGCCGCCGAGCGCATCAGCGACATACCGGTAATGATGAAATACACCAGAACGATCGCCGGAAGCAGGAGATATATGCGCGGGAGGATTGGCTGAACGTTAAAGCCCTTCGATTCAATATTATTGGTATTTTTCCGGGCGATAAAGTCAACAACAAGGAAAATAGCAAGGTAATATGCCAGCGCCGGAACAATGGCAGACTTGGCGATTTCCATATAGTGCACGCCGAGCATCTCTGCCATAATGAATGCACCAATACCCATGATGGGCGGCATGATCTGTCCGCCGGTAGATGCCACTGCCTCGATAGCGCCCGCCTGTTCCGGCGTATAGCCAACCTTTTTCATCATCGGGATGGTCATGACGCCGGTCGTGGACACGTTGCCGACGGCCGAGCCGCTCACCATGCCGAGGAGGCCGGAGGAAATGACAGCAGCCTTCGCCGGGCCGCCATGGCCTTTGCCGAATTTGAGGCCGATCTCAATAAGGAGCTGACCGCCCCCGCAGGTGGAAAACAGCGCGCCGAAGATCATGAAGTAGAAAAGGTAGGTCGCCGACGTCGTCAGCGGCGTGCCAAGAATACCGCCGGAGCTCATGGAGATCAGTTCAACGAACTCCAGAGGCCGAATGCTCGTGGAACGTAGCCCGGACGATCGCGGCAGATACTGCCCAAAAAGGGCATATAGCACAAAAATTGCAATAAAGATGATCAGGTTCCAGCCAAGCGTGCGGCGGACTGCCTCCAGCAGGACAATACACAGTACAAAAAAGGCTACTATGTCAATCGTCTCCAACGCGGAAAAGTACGGCACACGCGATTGCAGACGAACGGTTTCGCAAATGTAATAGTATGCAAGGAACAAAATCCCGGCATAGAAAATATAATCTAGGAACTTCAGTTTACGAAGCTTTTCATTTTTCTTGTCAATGGGGTTATAAAGATAGATGATCGCCAGAGCGAAAACCAGATGAACAGGCACCTGAAGCATGGGGTTCATCGGTTTGCCAAGGATGATATAGGTCTGAAACGCCATCCACACGATGGAGATGATCACCGTTATGCCTCTGTGGAGATCGATCTGCTTGTCTTTCATATGGTCTCTCCTTTCTAACTCGGGAGATATACGGGTGCTCCGTATATCTCCCGAATACAAGCTGCTGTAAGGAAGCGGCCGACCCCCGTCAGGGCATGTAGCCCATTTCCTTATAGTAACGAATCGCGCCGGGGTGCATGTACTTTTCCATGGTAACCCAGCCGATGCTCGGGTCAAACTCTGCCAGAGCGCTTGACGCTGCAGCGAGCTCATCGCCGCTCTCGCAGATCGCCTTCGTGATCAGGTAGACGACTTCCTCGTCCAGATCGCGGCGGCAGACAACAACGTTGCTGGAGGAAACCGTCTGAATATCTTCGTCATGACCCGTGAAGCCGGAGGTACCAGCCTTCCAGGTCGTTTTGGTCCAGCCCTTGGACTCCATGTAATCACGGACGCTTTCGGGGACATCCCAAAGCGTGCAGGGGGTATTCAGCGTCAGCTCAACGGTGTTCGCCTGATTGTTGGGCGGATGGTCGACCGTGATATCGCCCGTGCCATCCTGCATAGCGGTCTTGATATTGCCGGACGCAGTACGAGTGATCGTGCAGCCCCAACCGGTCAGCTCTTCCTCCGTCACGCCGAGTCCTTCGAGCAGTTGAACAAACGCCAGCTCGCCCATCGTTCCCGCCTGCTTGATGACGAAGTTTGTCGGAATCTTCTTTTCAATGACTTCCTCAATGGAATTCACGCCGTTCTTTTCAGCATAATCATTACGGACGAGAATGTCCACATGCGGCCAGTCCATGCTCCCGACAATGCCGGCAACCAGATTGGAGTCGATCGATGCCTCGCCTAGAACGCCGCCCTCAATCGAGGAGATAAAGCCGACATCGTTGACAATAATCAGGTCGCTCTTTCCCTGCGCCAGCAAATATGCCGCGCCGAGACCGCCCGGAGAAGTGGTGGGAACGTCAATGGTGGAGCCCTCGGGCAGGTACTCCAGAAGGATATTGGCGATTGCGGAAGAGTAGGTATAGATCGAAGTGCCTACGTCCATCGTCGCAAATATCAGGTCCTGCGCTTCCAGCGCGGATTCTTCTTCCGGAGTTTCCGTTCCCATCGTTTCCGCCGTTGCTTCCGCAGTCGGTGCGGCAGGCGTCTCTGCGGTAGTACCGCAGGCAGACAAAACAGAAACCAGCATCAGAACTGCCAGAAGAAGTGCCAGTGTCTTTTTCATTGGGTGCCTCCTTTTTTTATTTTTCTTAAAACCGGTTTCTGCCGGTATATAAGACAGTTTCAATGGTTTTTGGCATTCGCCATGCGGATGGCGTAGTCCATCGCGTTCACGAGACTGAGGGCGTTGGCATGGCCGCTTCCGGCGTGGCCGAAGCCCGTGCCATGGTCTACGCTCGCGCGGATGATCGGCAGACCGAGCGTTACGTTCACGCCCGCCACCGCGTCCCAGTGGCCCGCCTCGCGGTTATACACAAAGCCCTTGACCTTCAGGGGGATGTGGCCCTGGTCGTGGTACATGCACACCACAATGTCGTACCAGCCGCCGATGGCCTTGGAGAACACCGTGTCCGGCGGCGTGGGCTTTTTGTCCGGGATGCAGATGCCCTCCGCCATGGCCTCGTCGATGGCGGGCTGGATCTCCTCGATCTCCTCGGTGCCGAAGAGTCCGTTCTCACCGCAGTGCGGATTGAGTCCCGCCACGGCGACGCGCGGCTTTTCGATGCCAAGTGCGCGGCATCCGGCGTCCGCGATGCGGATCACTTCGAGCACGCGCGGCTTCTTCACCCGGTCGCACGCTTCGCGCAGCGATACGTGCGTAGATACGTGGACGACACGGAGATCCTCGTGCGCGAGCATCATGGTGTATTTATCGGTGTTCGTGTAGTGCGCGTAAATTTCGGTGTGGCCCGAGAAGTGGTGGCCCGCCATGTTGATGGCTTCCTTGCTCAAAGCGTTCGTGACGGTCGCATCCACCTCGCCGGCGAGCGCCAGCTCAATGACGCGCTTCACATACTGGAACGCCGCTTCGCCGCCGAGTGCCGTTGCGCCGAGACCGAAGGGCTTCGGCTCCCCCGCCGTGCAGGGGATGTCCTCCGCCTTTACGACGCCGAGAGTCAGCACATCGATCGTGCCGGGGACAAACTGCGCTTCCTGCACGCTCTGCACCGAATGGACGCGGATCGCAGCGCCGGTCAATTTATTGTACACTGCCGCGGCGTACTCCATCGAGGCGGCGTCGCCGACGACGAGGGGGCGGCAGCGGTCATAGACCGTTTCGTCCGCGAGCGCCCGGACCGTGATCTCCGGGCCGTTGCCGAAGGGGTCGCCCATCGTGATGCCTAGGATCGGCTTTTTGACTGTGCTCATGGCATTTCCTCCTCAGCAGAGACCGAGCTCTTCGTTTTCCTTCAGCACCGCTTTCAGCTCGGCGACGCCCTCGTCACACAGGTAGTTGAACGGGCGGCGGCACTCGCCGACCGGGTAACCGAGCAGGTTGACGGCCTTTTTGATGATCGTGTTGGGGTTGCCGAATTTGAACACGCGCTGGAGCGTCGAGATACGCTGCTGGCATTCCTCGGCGCGCGCGATGTCTCCGGCGACAAAGCTGTCGTAGATCGCGGCGACAGTCTTGGGATAGAGATTGGCTCTTCCGGCAATGCCGCCCGCGCCGCCCTCGCGCAGACCGGTGAGGATCGCGCCGTCGTTTCCGGCGAACACCGAGAACGGCCGGCCGAGCTCTTGTCCCATGCGGATGAACGCCTTGAGATTTTCGATATCGCCGCTGGAATCCTTCGCGCCGCAGATCACGTCCACGTCCTTGGCGAGACGCGCAACGGTCTCGGACAGGAGCTTGTTGCCGGTGCGCGGCGGGATGTTATAGAGAACAATGGGGATATTCACGTGCTTTGCCACCTCGACATAGTGGCGGTAGAGCTCCTCCTGGCTCGCAAGAGCGAAGCTCGGCGTGATGATGGAGAGGACGTCCGCGCCCATTTCCTCGGCGCGGCGGCTCATATATACCGTGTCCGCCGTGGAGATGCAGCCCGTACCGGCATACACCGGGACGCGCCCGGCGACCTGGTCGATCGTCGCTTCGAGGATCTCTTCCTTTTCCTTCATGGAGAGGATGTAGCCCTCGCCGTTCGTGCCAAAGCAGAAAATGCCGTGAACACCGCCCGCGATCTGCCGCTCGATCTGGTTTCTGAGCTCGGGGATGTTGATGCTCTCGTCCGCGTTCATCGGGGTGATGATGGGCGGAACGATGCCGTGAAGAGTGGGATGGGCCATCTTTTTTTCTCCTTTCCGTTTTTAAAGGATCTGGAGGTAAATGTTTCTCGCGTCCTCCGGCGTTACGGTGCGCATGTTGTTCACCAGCAGACGCTGCACGCTCATGCCCGCCTCAACAAGCGGCTCAAGATCGTCGCGCGAAACGTTCCACTGGGAGAGGTTTGTCGGGATGTCGAGATGCTTTACGATCTCGCCCATGCGCTCGATGATCCAGGCGCTCTTTTCCTCGTCGGTGATGCATGTCTTTTCGCCATGCACCGCGCGGTCGTAGGCAAGCGCCAGCTTGTGGCGGATGGCGGGCTCGTTGAAGCGCATGACCGGCATGAGCAGAATGGCGTTCGATACGCCGTGGGCGATGTGGTATTTGCCGCCGAGCGGGTAACTCAGCGCATGCACTGCCGTCGTGCCGGAGCAGGTAATGGCGATGCCGCCGTAGAACGCGGCGATCTGCATCTCACGCTTGGCGTCGAGCGCTTCGGGATCGTCGCAGGCGCGCTCGATGTTGTTGAGGATGCGGTCAAAGGCGTCGAGCGCGAACGTGTCGCTGAACGGGTTGGCCTTGTTGCTCGTGAAGCACTCGATAGCGTGCGCCATGGCGTCCACGCCGCTCGCCGCGGCGATCTTGCGCGGCAGGTTCTTGATCATGCGCGCATCGAGAATGACATAGTCGGGGACCATCGCCGGGTTCACGATGCCGATCTTCAGCTCCTTTTCCGGCACAGCGACGATGGCGTTCGGCGTCGCTTCGGAGCCCGTCCCGGCGGTCGTCGGGATGAAGCAGGTCGTCACGGTCTTTTTGCCGCGGAGAGGATCGTCCAGAAGATCCTTCACCGTATATTCGTCGGTTACGAGGATGCTCGCGAGCTTCGCGGTGTCCATCGCGCTGCCGCCGCCGACGGCGATGATGATATCCGCGCCCAGCGTGCGGAACTCGTCAACCAGTGTCTGCACCGCGCCGTAGCTCGGCTCGGCGGGTATGTCGGAGAGGATCACGGTCTCCACACCGGCGGACCGGACGATCTCCTGCGGCAGATCCACAAGACCCGCGCCGAGAATTCCCTTGTCGGTGAAGATCGCGGCCTTTTTACAGCCGGCGACGACCTGGCGGAGATTTTCCAGCGCATCCACGCCGCTGTAGGTGATGCGCGGCAGAACCATATTGTACTTATCCATTTTTCATCCGTTCCTTTCGTTTATTATGCATGGACCGGCGCTTCGCTTTCGAGTCGGAGAAGAAGATCCGTCTGCCCGAAACCGCCGGACTTGGAAAGCACCGAGTGCCGGACGCCGCGGTAGATATATTCCGATTCAACTACGCCCTGCAGGATTTCCCGCTGGGGGGAGAGCTCGCGGCAGCCGATGGCGTCCATAAAACCAAGCAGCGTGTCGCCGCCGATGATCATGAGCCGCGAGACGGCGCCCCGGTCAAGGAGGTCCTTGAGTATCGCACCGAGGAGCGATGCAACGCTCTTTCCGATCTCCTCGGGCAGCTCGCCGCGCGCGGCGTTGGCAGCGCCCGTATCGATGAGGAGATGCTCATTTTTGCTGTATTCCGCCCAGAGCGCATCGAGAAATGCCTTGCCCTCGGCGCTTTCGAGCCCGGTCTCCAGCAGCCGCTCCACCGGCACGCTGACGGCAGCATAGCCCGTCTTTTCCGCGTAAGCCACCTGTTCGAGCGAGATCGGGTTCATGCTTCCGCATACAACGGTGAGCCGCTCGGTCTCCGGCTCCGCTTCGGTCTCGCCGACACTGCCGCAGAGAGCCGCGGCCAGTGCTTCCGCCAGCCCGCTGCACCCGGCCACGGCGTGAAGCCGACCGGACTCGTACAGCGTCCGGGTCAGCTTCTCCATGCCGGATTGCGTCTCGCAGTCGAGCACCGCGATCCTTTTGCCCGAGTTCACCGGCGCGGGAGGAGTCGCGCCGGTGATGACCTCGACAGGCTCGTTCATCTGCTTTTCCAGCAGCGCAGGGATGTAGCTTTCCGTGACCGGCTCAAAGGGATCGTCGCCGAACACACTTTCATGTACCGGGACACCGTTGATATAATGGATGCCGTTTATCGTGACGCGGTTCATCGCCGGCAGCGCCGGGATGAAGAAGAGCTCATGCTCACCGCTGCCGTCGAGCACCGCGGCGAGCTCTGCGCCGACGTTGCCGCGCAGCGCGGAGTCGGTCTTTTTGAAGATGCAGCCGATGCGCTTTTCCGCGGCACGCGCCGAAAGAGCGCGGACCTGCCGGTATGCCGTCTCCGGCGTTTCGTGTCTCGTCGGGACACACAGCACGAGCACACTCGCGCCGGTATCCGTTTCTTCGATCTTCGGGAGGAGGGACACCTTCGTTTTCAGACCTGCGTCCGAAAATTTCACACCGGCGTCCAGCGCGCCGGTCACGTCATCGGCAAGAACCAGGACTTTTATCATCGTTTGCGGTGCGCTTCCTTTCTCTTTTTTTGGGGTATACTGTCCCCGGCTGGCTTTTATGCCCAAATTATATAGGAACACCCCGTCCGCTTGAAAGCCGCAGAGCGCCCTTTTGTATTTCATTTTTGAACAATATTTTTCTCTGTCGTTTCATTCTGCCGCCAGCCGCTAAATTCAGCCCATTTCTTTTGGCGTTTATGCACAAAAACCCTTAGCCTCGTCTGCCGTTTTTGGCGGTGTTAAGAAGTTGTTTAAAAATAAATCACTTGCGTTATTATCCATTTTGTTTTATTTTAAAATCACGACAGACATACGGAGGGCCCGGAAATGAAAAAGCTGCGCTTTCTCTGCATCGCCCCCTACGAAGGGATGTACCATCTTATGACGAACATCGCCGCGCAGCGCGGCGACGTCGAGCTCGTCATCCAATCCGGCAATCTGGACGACGGACTGAAAACGGCGCTCGACAACCGCCGCGGCATCGACGCGGTGATCTCCCGCGGCGGCACGGCCGACGCGCTCCGCGGGCACATGGACATCCCCATCTGCGATATCGTCCCCTCCGCCTACGATATCCTGCGCACGATCCGTCTCGCGCAGGGCATGGGCGATGATTTTGCGATCGTCGGCTACCCGAGCATCACGCACCCGGCGGAAAAGCTCTGTGAGATCATGCAGTTTTCCATCCCTACGGTCACGATCCGCAGCCCGCAGGAGTGCCGCGAAAAGCTCGCGGCGCTGCGCGATAAGGGAACGCGCATCATCGTCGGCGATATGATCTCCGCGACGTGCGCGCAGGAATACGGTATGCACGGGCTGCTGATCGTCTCCGGCATGGAAAGCATTGAGTCGGCGATCAACACCGCGAAGGATATCTGTCTCCGGTATCAGACGCTCGACCGCCGCGCCTCTCTGCTGCGCGATCTGCTCGTTTCGGACGAGAGGGACTGCGCCGTCTATTCGCCCGACGGCAGGGAAGTCTTTGCAACGCTCGATCCCGTGCCGCCGGAGCTTGCCGACGCGATGCGCCAGCATGTTTCGCACGTTCTCGCGCGCAGCAGTGTAAAGCTCAGCCGCCGCTTAGGAAACGAGATGTCCACCGTCCGCGGGCGGCTTCTCGCCTCCGGCGGGGAGGAATTCGCCGTTTTCACGATCTCCCGCGCGGCCTCGCTCCTCGGCGGACGGCAGGCGATCCGCTACTGCGAACTCTCCTCCGGTACGGACGGCGCGCTCAACAGCAATCCGCTCGAATACTATCTCGGCAGCAACGCCGCCGCGGAGCGGCTGCGCGCCGTATGCGAGCAGTATGCCGCGCTCGACGCACCCGTCCTCATCGAGGGCGACTACGGCACCGGCAAGGACCGCTTTGCGCAGTACATCCACAGCCGCAGCCGTCTGCGCCACAGCCCGCTCGTCCTCGTGGATATCGGGCGCCTTACGGAAAAGGACTGGACGCTTCTGCTCGAGGACGACCGCTCGCCGCTTGCCGATACCGGCTCGACGATCTATCTCCGTCACCTTGACGCCGTGAACCGCGATTTTGCACCGCGGCTGCTCGACTATCTCGAAGGCTCGCATACACTGGGAGCCAACCGGTTTCTCATCTCCTACGCCGGTGACGCGGGGCAGTATTCCCGTGACCCGATCTACGCCTATCTCTCAGAGACGGTCCACGCGCTCCGACTCCGGCTTCCGCCGCTCTCGCGCCGCCGCGACGATATCCCGACGCTCGTCACGCTCTACATAAACGCCACGAACGTCCGCTTCGGCACGCGTGTCATCGGACTCACGCGCGAGGCCATGCTCCTTTTGCAGAATTTCCCGTGGCCGCACAACATTGACCAACTCGTCAAATGCGTGCAGGATCTTGTAGTAAACGCTGACAGCTCGTATATTTCCGAAGCGCAGGTCCGTGCGGTGCTCGACCGCGAGATGACGCCCCCCTCCGCCGCGGCGGAGGGCATTGACCTCAACCGCCCGCTCGTCGAGATCACGCGGGATATCGTGCTGCGCGTCTACGAGCTGGAAGGGCAGAACCAGACGAAGACCGCCCAGCATCTCGACATCAGCCGCAGCACGCTCTGGCGGATGCTCAAATAATCTTTCGCATGACAAAAGCCCCGCCGGTCAGGAGGATTCCTGCCCGGCGGGGCTTTTTGCTTTGCGCCTTATTTCTCTTTTTTCTTAAAGATGAAGAACTTGCTCAGAATGTAGTTCAAAATAACGACGATGACGTTCGACGCGAGCTTCATCACCATGTCGTTCCAGCCGAGAAGATCAACGCACAGGTACATGATGAGCATATCCAGAAGCCCCGTGCCGAGGCGCGCGCCGAGAAATGCGGCGAATTCTTTTCCGATCGCCTTTGCGCCCTTCGCCTCGCTGTGGAACACCCAGCGGCGATTCGTCACATACGCGAACAGCACGCTCAAAACCCACGCGACGGCGGTGCTGAATACCGTACCGCAGCCGAGAGGGTGCGCAAACAGCCAGTAGGAGACATAGTTTACGATCGTCGTCAGCACGCCGAAGATCACGTAGGGGATAAGGTCCTTGTATTTTTCATAGAGAGCCTTCAGCTTTTCGTTCACTTTCTCACCTCAAAATTCGATCGTGCGCGGGACTTTCTGCGGGCCGTGCCGAAGAGCACGGCGGCACAGAGCGCGGATGCGAACGCCATTTCTCATTGCGTTCTGCCGCTGGATTTTTACGTTTTACTTCTTTTCGAGGTGATCCTTGCCGCCCATGTACGGACGAAGGGCCTCGGGGATATCGACGCTGCCGTCGGCGTGCAGGTGGTTCTCGAGGAACGCGATGAGCATACGCGGGGGAGCGACGACGGTGTTGTTGAGCGTGTGGGCGAGATAGAGCTTGCCGTCCTCGCCGCGGACGCGGATCTTCAGTCGGCGCGCCTGCGCGTCGCCGAGATTCGAGCAGGAGCATACCTCAAAGTACTTCTGCTGGCGCGGGCTCCACGCTTCGATATCGCAGCTCTTGACCTTGAGATCGGCAAGATCGCCCGAGCAGCACTCAAGCTGACGCACCGGGATCTCCAGCGAGCGAAACAGCTCCACGCTGTAGCGCCACATCTTTTCGTACCAGTCCATGCTCTCCTCGGGCTTGCAGACAACGATCATTTCCTGCTTTTCAAACTGATGGATGCGGTAGACGCCGCGCTCCTCGATGCCGTGCGCGCCCTTCTCCTTGCGGAAGCAGGGGGAATAGCTCGTGTAGGTGATAGGGAGCTCCTTCTCAGGGACGATGCGGTCGATAAACGAGCCGATCATGGAGTGCTCGCTCGTGCCGATGAGATAGAGATCCTCGCCCTCGATCTTGTACATCATGGCGTCCATGTCGGTCTGGGACATGACGCCCTGCACCACGTCGCCGTGGATCATGTAGGGGGGAATGTAGTACACGAAGCCCTTGTCGATCATAAAGTCGCGCGCATACGCGAGCACCGCGGAGTGCAGGCGAGCGATATCGCCGCGCAGATAGTAGAAGCCGTTACCGGAGACGCGGCGCGCCGCGTCCAGATCGACGCCGTTGAAGCTCTCCATGATCTCCGTGTGGTAGGGGATCTCGAAATCGGGCACAGTCGCCTCGCCGAAGCGCTGCACCTCGACATTGCAGCTGTCGTCCGGGCCGATGGGAACGCTCGGGTCGATCATCTGCGGGATGACCATCATGCGCTTGGTGAGTTCCGCCTCGTATTCCGGCTCGAGCTTTTCCAGCTCAGCCAGACGCGCGGCCTCACGCGCGACCTCGGCCTTGACGTCCTCGGCCTCCTCCAGCTTGGAGGGGTCCTTCTTCGCCTGTCCCATCAGCATGCCGATCTTCTTGGAAAGGGCGTTGCGGTTGGCGCGAAGCTCGTTCGCCTCGGTCTTCGCCGCGCGCAGCTTCTCATCGAGCTCCAGCACCTCGTCCACGAGGGGGAGCTTCTTGTCCTGGAACTTCTTGCGGATGTTCTCGCGCACGAGCTCCGGGTTCTCACGGATAAAACGAATGTCCAGCATGATATATTCTCCTCAATTTTATTTCTTTTTCCAGGGCTTGTCCATGTGCTTGAGCGCTTCCATCAGCGCCTCGCGGTCGTCCGCGGAATAAAACTCCAGCGCGATGCGGCCTTTTTTCTGCCCGCCCTGGAATTTGACGCCGCGGCCCAGCGCATCGCTGAGCGCCTTTTCCGCCTCACGGACGTAATCCACGACCGGTAGCTTCTTCTCTTCCTTTTCCGGCTGCTCCGCCTGGCGGAGCAGGGAAGCGACGAGCGTTTCCGTCTGCCGGACGCTCAGACCGCGGGATTCGACCTCTGCGGCGGCCTTTTCGCGCAGCGTTTCGGTTTTGAGCGGCAGAAGCGCCCGCGCGTGGCCGGCGGAGAGCTTTCCGGAAGATACTTTTTTCTGCAGCGTCTCGCCGAGAGAGAGAAGCCGCAGCGCGTTCGTCACCGCGGGGCGCGATTTCTGCACCCGCGAGGCGACCTGCTCCTGCGTGAGACCGTAATCGTCCATGAGCTTTTTATAGCCCGCGGCCTCTTCCATGGGGTTCAGGTCCTCGCGCTGAAGGTTTTCCACGAGCGCGAGCTCCATGGCGAGCTTATCGTCCGCCTCTAAAATACGCACCGGCACTTCCTTGAGTCCTGCGGCGCGCGACGCGCGCCAACGGCGCTCACCGGCGATGATCTGATAGTAACCCTTGTCGAGCGGGCGCACCGTGATGGGCTGGATCAGCCCGTATTCGCGGATGGACGCCGCCAGCTCCTCGATCGCCGCGGGATCGAACTCCCGGCGCGGCTGGTCCTTGCGCGGCTCGACCCGCGAGATCGGCAGAGTCTGCACCGTTTCGTTTTCGAGGACGTTTTCCTCCTCGCCGAACAGGGCGGAAAGCCCGGTTCCAAGCCGTGATGTCTTTTCTTTTGCCATCTTCATCCCTGCCTCTGCAAAAATTCTTCGGCGGCGGCGAGATACGCGCGCGCGCCCTTTGATCCGGCGTCGTATTCCGTGATCGGGCGGCCGTGGCTCGGCGCCTCGGCCAGACGGACGTTGCGCGGGATGACCGTGTCGTACACACGCGCGCCGAAATACCGGCGCAGCTCTTCCGCCACCTGCGTGGAGAAGTTCAGCCGGTTATCGTACATTGTGAGCAGCATGCCCTCAATGTAAAGATTCTTGTTCAGCCGCCGGTTGGCGATCTTCACCGACGTGGTGAGATCGGCCACGCCCTCCATCGCGTAATACTCACACTGCAGCGGCACGAGCAGGCTGTCCGCCGCGGTGAAAGCGTTGAGCGTCAGAATGCCCAGCGACGGCGGGCAGTCGATGAATATGTAGTCAAAATCGTCCCGGATCGTGTCGATCGCTTCGCGCAGGCGGTATTCGCGCCGCTCCACGTTGGCGAGCTCGACCTCCGCGCCCGAAAGATCGGTGTTCGACGGCAGCACCCAGCCGTACGGCAGACGGATGACGGCGTCCTCCGCGCTCGCGCTGCCCATCACGACGTCGTACGCCGTCGGATTGCTCCGCTTGGACACGCCCATGCCGGACGTGCTGTTGCCCTGCGGGTCGAAGTCCACAAGCAGCGTTTTCTTTCCGAGTCTTGCCAGCGCCGCTGTAAGATTCACGCTTGTTGTCGTTTTGCCGACGCCGCCCTTCTGGTTGGCGACGGCGATCACTTTGCCCATCTCTTTGCCCCCTTTGGGTCTCTCAAGGTCCGGTGCGGGCGGAGCAGCGCCCCGCCTCTGCGTGCGCGGCTGCTTCGCCGCCGAACTTTCGTTTCTGTTTTATAGCACCGTTTATTATAATGATGCGCTTTCCATTTTGCAACTGTTTCACGTGAAACATTTTCAGCGGCCGAACGCATCGGGAGATGTTTCACGTGAAACACTGGTTTTTCGTCAAAAAGGCGCGGCCTGATGTTTCACGTGAAACATCAGGCGAGGAACATGTCGACATCCTCGATGGTGAGCACGTCGTGCAGCGCGAGATCGATCGCGTAGCCGACAAGCCGGGCGCTGTCGCGCACGCGGGTGTCGATATCCCGCGGCGTGACGAAAAGCTCCGTATCGTCCGGAAGATCGATCTCCGCGCCGGAGAGATCGGCGCAGAGCGTGCGCGCATCCACGACCGTCGGCACCCCGACAGCGACGACCGGAACGCCGAGCGTCTCCTCCGTGAGAGCGCTGCGCGCGTTGCCGACGCCGGAGCCGGGGACGATGCCCGCATCCGTTACCTGCACCGCGCGGCAAAGCCGCGCTGCCTCGCGCGCCGAAAGCGCGTCTACAGCGATCACACGATCCGGCCGGACAAGCGATACAACGCCGCGGACGAGCGCCGCGCTTTCGATGCCGGTCGTGCCGAGAACGCCGGTACGGAAAACGCTCACAGGGCGAAACGCCGCGAACTCTTCCGGGAGCCGTGTTTTCAAATGGCGCGTGACGAGAACGCACTCGGCGGCGAGCGGCCCGACGGCGTCCGGCGTAATATCCGGATTCCCCAGACCGACAACAAGAACGCTCTCCTCCGGCTCCATGGCAAGCTGCGTGCGGATCTCGCGCGCGAGTACGCCGCAGGCGCGGCGGAAGGCGTCCTCCTCGCGCCGGACGAGCGCGTCGAGCGAGATCGTGACATAGCGCCCCATCGGTTTACATAACTCTTCGGCGGCGCCCTCGTCCAGTATCTCCACAGTCTCAACGCCGAGACCGTCGCGTGTCTCCTGCCGGGCCGAGACGCCCGCGAGAGCGGCGCCGTGCGTTCGGAGCCATACGTCGCGTGACTCACACGCGAGATCGGTTCGGAAAGAATTTTTCAAGAAATTTTCCTCCTGTGCCATATCTTGTGGTCAGTATTTGAAGGAGACACAAAAGTATGCAAAATTTTTCGGGAGAAAACGAAAAAAGTGCTTGCAAATTCAGGAATCCTCCTTTATAATATCAAAACGCGGGTTCGTCGATCCGCAGGAGTATTGAATGGAGGAGGTGGCTAAAGAATGGCCAACATCAAGTCTTCGGCCAAGAGGGTTCTCGTCTCCCGTGTTCGCGCCGAGCGCAACAAGGCGGACAAGTCTGAGCTCAAGACCACGATCAAAAAGTTTGACGCCGCTGCGACGGAAGGAAATAAGGAGAACGCCGAGGCTGCCTACAAAGCCGCTGTCAAGACGGTTGACCGCGCGGTATCCAAGGGTCTGCTCCACAAGAACAACGCAGCTCGCAAGAAGTCCAGCATGGCTTCCAAAATGAACGCGCTGAGCGAATAATCCTCAAAACCGGACAGTGCGGCAGAAATCTGCCGCACTGTTTTTTTATAGCGTCGATTAACAAGAGCACACACGCCGGACAGCCAGTCTTTTCGGTGCTTTTTGCCCTTTTGTCCTTGGCGGGCGACAGCCCGCCTGCGTCCAAAAGAACAAAAATCCCTCGAAAATCCAAGGCTGTCCGATGCGAAGCAGTTCTGCCGGAGCAGAAATGCTCGCAGACAAGGAAAAGCCCGCAGAGAATACTTTGTGTATTCTCAAGGGCTTTGACGCAGTATGAGAGCATTTCCGCCCGGCAGAACCGCGTGTGCCCTTGTCAATCGACGCTATAGTATAAAGATTTTGCAAATTTGCAAAAAAGACATAAATTTTAAGAGAAGATACATTATAATATCCATGCAGGCAGGGCAGCGCCCCTGCATAAACGAAACGACAACTTTTGCGAGGTATCTACTATGGCCAAGTCCCTAATGATGCTGGTGAACCCCGCCGCCGGGCGGTCAATGTCCGATCTCAATCTCGGCACAGCAGTCTCGACGTTCGCTCTGAACGGGTATTGCCCGACCGTCTTTTATACGACCGCGCCGGGCACGGCGTCGAAGATCGTTGAAGAGAACGCCGCGAACTACGAGCGGCTCGTCTGTCTCGGCGGCGACGGCACGCTCTCCGACACGATCGCAGGCCTGATGACGCTGCCGCAGGAGAAGCGCCCCAAGCTCGGTTACATCCCGATGGGCACGGCGAACGACGTGGCAAACACGCTCGGCCTGCCGATGCGCCAGCCGGGGCGCGCCGCGGAAATGATCCTCGCCGGAACGCCGCTGCACTACGACGTCGGCGAGATGGACGGCGTTGGCTTCTTTACCTATATCGCCGCATTCGGCGCGTTCACCGAGGTGAGCTACAAGACCGACCAGGAGCTCAAGCGAACGCTCGGCCATCTGGCGTATGTGCTCGGCGGGCTGAACGCCCTTTCCACCATCAAGAGCTACAAGGCCGTCATTGAGCACGAAAACGGCGTCGTCGAAGGCGAATTCATTTACGGCGCGATGTCAAACTCCCTGAGCGTTGCGGGCATGGTGCGTCTGAACGACGATCTCGTCGATCTCTCGGACGGCAAGTTTGAGATTTTGCTCGTCCGCCGCCCGAAGGACGTGATGGAGGTCAACAGCATCCTCACGGGCGTGCTGAACAAGACCTACGACAGTCCGTGCCTCACCGTAGCGCAGTCGAGCTTCGTAAAATTCACGTTTGAGGAGCCCGTGCCCTGGACGCGCGACGGCGAGGACGGCGGCGCGCACCGGACGCTTACTCTGCGCTCCCACCGCCACGCCGTGGATATCTACTGCTGAAAAACAAAATATAGTAGTTCGCCGCCGCTCTTCCGGCGGCGAACATCCATATATGCCCCCGCGCCGTATCCTTTCCGGAAACCGGCGCGGGGGCATTTCGCTGTTCTGCACAGTTTCCGGATTTACTCTGCTAAACTTTTTGCATAATAATTTCTTGTAAAATTCAAATTTGTTCTTGCAATCGCGGTTTTTAGCGTTTATAATGCATTCATACGAAAGATATTTCCTGCGGCTTGCAAATTTCGCGGTTTTGTGGGAAATGCATCCGTCAGAATGAAAAGGAGGAAATGAAAATGAAAAAAATTCTGGCTCTGGTTTTGGCTCTGTGCATGGTGTTCGCGCTGTGCGCCTGCGGCAGCAGCTCGGGTGATTCCGACACCCCGGCGGCAAGCACCGTTTCGCTGAACGTCGGCACCGGCGGTGAGAGCGGCACCTATTACGGCTACACCGGCATCCTCGGCACCGTGATCGGACAGAAGACCAATGTTAAGCTCACGGTCGTTGCGACCGGCGGCTCCAAGGATAACCTTGTGAGCATGCAGGACGGCATGTACGATCTTGCGACCGTCCAGTCCGACGTTATGACCTACGCCTACAACGGCACGAACTCCTTTGCCGACTCCGGCAAGATCGACGGCTTCCGCGTTCTGTGCGCTCTGTATCCCGAAACGGTGCAGATCGTCACGACCGATCCCACGCTCAAGACCGTGGAAGACCTGCGCGGCAAGCGCGTGTGCGTCGGCGACGTCGGCAGCGGCACGTACTTCAACGCCGTCGATGTGTTCGCCGCCTACGACATGACCATCGACGATGTTTCCCCCGTGTACCAGTCCTTCGGCGACAGCACCGAGAGCCTCAAGGACGGCAAGATCGACGCCGCGTTCCTCTGCGCCGGCGCTCCGACCCCGTCCGTTACCGAGCTCGCCGCCTCCAAGACCGTGTACATGATCGGCTTTGACGACGCGCACATGGAAAAGCTGCTCGCTTCCTGCCCGTGGTACGCCAAGCTCGTTCTGCCCGCCGGTACCTATACCGGGTTTGACGAGGACTGCGCCACCGTCACCGTGAAGGCTACGCTCGTCTGCCGCGCCGATCTTGACGACGACACCGCTTACACCATCGTCAAGAACATCATGGAGAGCAAGGACGACATCGCCGCCCTGCATGAGAAAGGCAACAGCATCGATCTGACCTTCGCCACCGAGGGCATCGCCGTTCCGTTCGCCGCGGGCGCCGCGAAGTACTTTGCCGAAAACGGCATCACCGTCGAGACCGCCGGCTGATCCTCCCGGCTGTCTCCTCTCACCGGGGGCGCAAGGCCCCCCGGGCGGAGCAGATCCCGCCCCTACAGGATAACCTGGATTTCCCGTAGGGGAGGGGCTCTGCTCCTCCCCTTTGCGTATGTAAAAGATTCTTTTTTTTCGGGAGGTAGCCCCATGTCTCACGACGCGACAAAAAATCTCAACGATGTCATGCGCAAGTATGACCGCGAATCGAATACCCGCGCCTGGGAGGGCAAGCCGAAGATCGCTGTGCAGGCGTATCTCGCGGCATTCGCCATTTTCGAGGTGTATGTCACGCTGTTTGGCACGATGCTCGACGAGGTGCGGCTCACATCGTTCGTCGGCGGGCTGCTGATCGCAGGCTTTCTCATTTTCCCCAGCCACAAGCACGAGTTCCGCGTGAACTATGTCCCCTGGTACGACTGGGTCATCATGGCGCTCGGCGCGGTATCGTTTTTCTATTTCTGCTTCAATGCCAACACCATCGTGCAGCAGCTCCCGGCGCTCAAGACGTACGAGGTCGTGCTCGGCGTGATCGGCATTCTCGCGCTCTTTGAGCTCTGCCGCCGGAGCACCGGCGTGCCCATCATGATCGTGGCGGGCGTCTTCATTGCGTACGCGCTCTACTATTACGGCGTCAAGCGCGGGCTCGGTGCAGGGGCGTTCAAATCGCTCGTCTGCTCGCTCTTCTATAAAAAGACGGGCATTCTCTCCACGCCGATCAACGTCTGCTCCAAGTACATCGCCGTATTCATCATCTTCGGCGCGTTTCTTGAGCGTACCGGCATTTCCGATTTCTTCATCCAGCTCGCAAACTCGCTGGCCGGCTCGTCCGCCGGCGGCCCGGCGAAGGTCGCCGTTATCTCGAGCGCGCTGTGCGGCATGGTGTCCGGTTCGTCCGTCGGAAACACCGTAACGACCGGCAGCGTCACGATCCCGATGATGAAAAAGACCGGGTATAGAGGCGAATTTGCCGGTGCGGTCGAAGCGGCGGCATCTACCGGCGGGCAGATCATGCCCCCGATCATGGGCGCGGCGGCGTTCCTGATGGTAGACTACGTAAGTCTCCCGTATTCAAACATCGTCGTCCGGGCGATCCTCCCGGCGGTGCTGTATTTTACCGGAATTTTCATCTGCGTGCATCTCGAGGCGAAGAAATCCGGGCTGCAGGGTGTGCCCCGCCGCGAGCTGCCCCCCGTGATGCCGCTTCTGAAAAAGACGTATCTGCTGCTGCCGCTCGTGATCCTTGTGTATCTCGTCTCGTCCGGCAGCCGGACAATGGCCTTTGCCGCCGCGGTAGCGACCGTCACCGCGATCGTCGTAAGCATGTTTTCCAAAGAAACACGCATGACTCCGAAGAAATTCTTTGAAGCTTTGGCCGGCGGTACGCAGGGGTGCATCTCGGTCGGCGTCGCCTGCTGCGTGGCGGGCATCGTCGCGGGCTGTCTCACGATGACCGGTCTCGCCAACCAGATCCTGCACGCCATCATCGGCGTTAGCGGCAACGCGAAGCTCCTCGCGCTCTTCCTCACAATGCTCTGCTGCATCGTGCTCGGCATGGGCGTTCCGACGACCGCCAACTACTGCATCATGGCCACGACCTGCGCGCCCATTCTCGTACAGATGGGCATCCCGACGGTCGCGGCGCACTTCTTTGTGTTCTACTTCGGCATCGTCGCCGACCTCACGCCGCCGGTCGCCCTCGCAGCCTACGCCGGCGCCGCCATTGCGGGCGCAAATCCGATGAAGACCGCCTTCAACGCAACAAAGCTCGCTATCGCAGCGTTCATCATCCCGTATATCCTCGCCTACAATCCCGCGATGGTGCTCGTCGATACGACCGTCGTGGAGGTCGTTATGATTGCTATCACGTCGCTCATCGGCATGTTCGGTCTCGGGATGGCGCTCGAGGGCTACTACCGTGGGAGCATCCCCTGGTATCTGAGGATCCTCTCCGCCGCCGGCGGACTGTGCCTTGTGGATCCCGGCACGGTGACGGACGTGATCGGCATCGTCGTTGTCGGCGCGATCGTCATCATGCAGATCCTCCGGGCGAAGAAGACGCTCAAAGCCGCATGAAACATCCGGGCAAAGCAGCGCAGCGCCCCTGCCTGCGATACCCCTTGAAAAACCCCGCAGAAGGGGGGCTCTGCCCCTCCCGCAAATAAAGGCCCTGTCAAGACGCAGCCAAGATCCGGCTGCGTCTTGTTTTTTCGTTAAAATTCAATGAAAATTCACGATTTTGCGGCGGCGCGGTGCTATCATGGAAAGAATGAATTCGATTCCCGAAAGGATCCTGCCCGATGACTTCCTTCAGCGTGAAAAAACCGTTTACCGTGTTCGTGGCGGTGGTAGCCATTTTGGTGTTCGGCGTGATGTCGTACGTCAAGATGACCCCCGACCTGATGCCGAACATGGACTACCCCTACGTCGTCGTGGTGACGACGTATCCGGGCGCCGCGCCGGAGGAGGTCGAAGCCGTCATCACCAAGCCGATGGAGCAGAGCATGGCAACGCTCAATGATATCAAGACCGTGACCTCCACCTCGGCGGAGAACTATTCGATGCTCGTGCTGGAGTTTGAGCAGAGCACGAATATGGACAGCGCCGTGGTGGACATTCTGCAGAAAACGCAGATGCTCACCGGCCGCTGGGACGATTCCATCGGCACGCCGAGCATCATCCGCATCAACCCGAACATGATCCCCGTGATGGTAGCCGCGGTCGATTCCTCCGAAATGGACCGCTATGAGCTCTCTCGCTTTGCCAAGGACACCGTCATCCCCGCGCTGGAAGGCACGACGGGCGTGGCGAGCATCACGACCGGCGGCATGATCGAGCGGACAATGACCATCGAGGTCAACGAAGCCAAGCTCGACAAAATGAACGCAAAGATCGCCGAAGCCATCGACAAGGCGATGGAAGACGCCAGAAAGCAGCTCGAGGACGCGCAGAAGGAGCTGGACGAGAACCGCGAGAAGGTCGAGGCCGGCACGAACCAGCTTCTCAGCGCATCGAGCGGCATCTCCGATTCCATCAAGCAGGGCGAGGACGATCTCGCCGACACGCTCACCGCCGCCGGAGAGACCGCGGCGAAGCTCGCCTCCGCGCGCGCCGCCATCGACGCGCTCAACGCCCAGCTCGAACAGGCGGAGGCCGCGCTCGCGGAGGCCGAGGCGCGTCTGGCCGAAACCGACGCGCGCATCGCCTCGCTGGAAGCGGACAGCGCGCTTTATGCCAAAGCGCTCGGCGAGCCCTACGACTCCATGGACGCCTCCACGACGCTGGAGGCCGCCGGACTGGACGCGGACACCGTTGCCGCGCTCAACGCCAAGGGCTGTACCGATCTCGGCAGCGTCCGCACGATGAACAACTTAAACGACGTGAATCTCTCCGCGCAGCGCACCGCGCGCGCAGCACAGGCCGTCGCGGTGGAGACCGCGCGCGTGCAGGCCGAGGAGCTGCGCACGCAGATCGCCGCGGCGGAGGAGCGCTGCGCCCAGCTCGAAGAGGAATCCAAAAAACAGATGGAATCGCTCGAAAACATGCAGAAGCAGCTCGAGGAGCTGCCGGGCGAGCTCATGGGCGGCGTAACGAAGATCTCCCTCGCGGGCGGCCAGCTCGCCGCGGCGCAGACCGCGCTCACCAGCGCGCAGACGCAGCTCGACGCGGCGGTGAAAACGCTTGAGGAGCAGCTCGCCTCCGCGCTCGACGCGGCCGACCTCCACGGCGTCATCACGCTGGAAACGCTGAGCAGCCTCATCGCCGCGCAGAATCTCGACATGCCCGCCGGGTATGTGTATGACGAGAACGGCAACGGCATCATCGTCACCGTCGGCGACGCCATCGCGGACGGCGAGGATCTCGAAAACCTTGTCCTGCTCGATCTCGGCATCGAGGGCCTTGACCCCATCCGCGTGTGCGATGTGGCGGACGTTGTCCGCGCCGACAACGCGGGGGAGATCTATGCCTCGCTCAACGGCAACAACGGTCTCATCCTCATGTTCTCCAAGCAGTCAAACTACGCGACGGCGAAGGTGTCTGACAACATCAACGCCGCGTTTGAAGAGCTGAGCGCGCAGTATCCGGGGCTGACGTTCACCGCGCTCATGGATCAGGGCGATTACATTTATCTCCTGCGCGACTCGATCCTCTCGAGCCTTCTCTGGGGCGCGCTCTTCTCGGTCGTCATTCTCTTCCTCTTCCTGCGCGACTGGCGGCCCACGGTCATCACGCTCTGCTCGATCCCGATCAGCCTGCTCTTCGCGCTCACGCTCATGTACTTCACCGGCGTTTCCATCAACATCATGTCGCTCTCCGGTCTTTCGATATCGGTCGGCATGCTGGTGGATAACTCCGTCGTTGTGATCGAAAACACCTACCGCCTGCGCGCGCTCGGCGAATCAACGGTCAAGTCCGCCGTGTCCGGCGCGCGGCAGGTCGGCGGCGCGATCGCGGCCTCCACGCTCACGACCATCTGCGTCTTTGTCCCGATCGCGTTCGTCGAGGGCCTTACGCGCGAGCTCTTCACCGATATGGTGCTCACGCTCAGCTACGCGCTCATCGCCAGTCTCATCGTAGCGCTCACGCTCGTCCCGGCGCTCGCGGGCAAGCTGCTCGCGCACGCCAGGCCCCAGAGCGAAACGGCGTTCACGCGCTTCATGCCGAAATACAAAAAGTCCGTCCTCTGGGCGGTGAACCACAAGGCCGTCACGCTCCTCACCGCGGTGGCGCTGCTCATCGCAAGCGGCGCGGCAGTGATCGCCAAGGGCTTCACGTTCCTCCCCGATATGGAGATGGAGCAGATGATGGTAACGCTCACGATGCCGGAGGGCAGCTCCTTTGCCGACACGACCGCCGCGGCGGACGAGGCGGCGGCGCGAATGCTCACCGTGCCGGGCGTGGAGACCGTCGGCGGCGCCATCGGCGACAGCGCCGGCTCCAGCCTTTCCATGATGACCACTGAGGGCGACGTTTCGTTCTATGTCCTGCTCGAGAGCGGATATAAGGCGAGCCGCGTGGCGAAAGAGATCAACGAAAAATGCGCCGATATGGAGGCCGCCGTGAACGCCGACGCAAACTCGCTCATGTCCTCCATGACGCAGATGCTCACGAGCAGCGGCATCACGGTGCGCGTATACTCCAACGATCTCGACGATCTGCGCGAGACCGCCGACGCCGTGGCCGATGTGCTGCGCGGCGTGGACGGCACGGAAAACGTCGCCGCCGGGGAAGAGGAGCCCACCGCCGAGCTGCACTTCACCGTGGACAAGAAAAAGGCAGCAAAGGAGCAGCTCACCGTGGCGCAGGTGTATATGCAGGTGGCAAAGGCGCTCACCGGCTCGGCCGATCTCATCGAGCTTTCGGACGGCGGCGACACCTATGCCGTCAGCGTACAGACCGCCGGGAAGGACAAGATCACGCCCGATTACGTCCGCTCTCTCACGTTTGACGTGACGGCGAAGGACGGCACGGTGCATTCCGTCGCGCTCAGGGACATTGCCTCGGTCGAGGAGACCGAGAGCCTTTCGAGCATCCGCCGTCTCAACCAGCGCCGGTACATCGACGTGACCGCCGACATCGCCGAGGGCTGCAACGTCACGCTCGTGACGAACGCCGCCGAGGAAGCGCTCGCTTCGTTCACCCCCTCGGACGGCACGACCATCGGCTTCACCGGCGAGCGCGAATCCATCGTCGAGGCGCTCAGACAGCTCGTTTTGATGCTCGCGGTCGGTATCCTGCTCGTATATCTCGTGATGGTCGCGCAGTTCCAGGATCTCAAATCGCCGTTCATCGTCATGTTCACGATTCCGCTCGCGTTCACCGGCGGCTTCCTCGCGCTGCTCATTGCGGGGCTGGAGATCAACCTGCTCTCGATGCTCGGCATGATCATGCTCGTCGGCATCATCGTGAATAACGGCATCGTGCTCGTGGACTACATCAACCAGCTGCGCATCGGCGGCATGGAGCGGCGCGAGGCGATCGCGGACGCCGCCGTCACCCGTCTGCGCCCGATCCTCATGACGAGCATCACGACGATTCTCGGTCTTATTGTCATGGCGCTCGGCCAGAGCGAGGCAACGTCGCTCATCCAGCCGCTCGCCGTAACGTGCATCGGCGGACTGCTGTATGCCACGCTCATGACGCTCTATGTTGTGCCCGTCATGTACGACGCGCTCTCCAAAAAGGAGCTCTACCACGTGGACGAGGCCGATCTTCAACTCAGCGAAAAATAAATCCCTGTCTTGGAACCTCCTGCTCTTGAAAGAGCAGGGGGTTTCGGTTACAATGAGATAATGTGATACTATAAGGAGGTCGTATTTATGAACGTTCTCGTTACCGGCGGCGCCGGATACATCGGCAGCCACGCCTGCGTGGAGCTTCTGAACGCCGGACATTCGGTCGTTGTGGTGGACAATCTCGTCAACGCCAACGCGGAGTGCCTGCGGCGCGTCGAGCGCATCACCGGAAAGACGCTCGAATACCACGAAATGGATCTTTTGAACCGCGCAGCTCTCAATGAGCTTTTCGATACGCACCGGTTTGACTGCGTGCTCCACTTTGCCGGTCTCAAGGCGGTAGGGGAGTCGGTTCAGCAGCCGCTGCGGTACTACAACAACAACCTCGGCACGACCATCCATCTCTGCCAGACGATGGCGGCGCACGGCGTGAAGAAGATCCTCTTCTCCTCGTCCGCGACGGTGTATTCGCCGGACAATACGATGCCCGTGGACGAGAGCGCCCGCACCGGCGGCTGCACGAATCCCTACGGCTGGACGAAGTACATGAGCGAGCAGATCCTCTCCGATACGGCAAAGGCCGACGGCGAATGGACCGTTATGCTGCTACGGTACTTCAACCCCGTCGGCGCGCATCCGAGCGGACTCATCGGCGAGGATCCGCGCGGCATCCCGAACAATCTGATGCCGTACATCGCCCAGACCGCCGCCGGACGGCGCGAGTATCTGAGCATATTCGGCAACGACTATCCCACGCCGGACGGCACGGGCGTGCGCGACTATCTGCACGTCGTCGATCTCGCGCGCGGCCATGTCGCGGCGATGGACTATATGGCGGAGCGGAAGGGTGTTTTCGTGTTCAATCTCGGCACCGGCCACGGCTACAGCGTGCTTGACATGGTGCATGCCTTTGAAAAGGCGACGGGGAAGAAGGTCCCCTACAAGATCGCCCCGCGCCGCGCCGGAGACGTCGCCGAGGTGTACTGCGACCCGGGCAAGGCCGAGCGGGAGCTTGGCTGGAAGGCGAAACACTCTCTCGAGGATATGTGCCGCGACAGCTGGAACTGGCAGAGCAAAAACCCGAACGGGTTCGCGGGATAAAGCTTCCCTCCCGGAGGGAGACGGTTGGTTTTGCGGCAAACGAACACCACGCCTGTAGGGGCGGGGCTCTGCTCCGCCCACGCAGCGTTCCGCACAAAACGTCTCTCCCTCCGTCTTTTGCTTTCGCCAAAATACACCTCCCTCAAAGAGGGAGGCATTTTTTAAATGAATAGATGAAAAGGAGACGACCCATGCCATCCAAAGTATTTGATTATATCGCCCGCGAGCAGGCGCGGCAGGACACTACCGTTGAGCTGATCGCGAGCGAAAATTTTGTGAGCGAGAATGTCCTTCGCGCCGTCGGCTCGTGTCTCACGAACAAGTACGCCGAGGGCTATCCCGCCGAGCGCGTTTCCGGAAACCGCGGCCGCTACTACGGCGGCTGCGAGATCGTGAACGAGCTTGAGGAATACTGCTGCGCCATGTGGAAAAAGGTGTTCCATACCGACTACCATGTGAACGTCCAGCCGCACAGCGGCGCGAACGCGAATCTCGCGGCGTATATGAGCGTATTGCAGCCGGGCGACACGGTCCTCGCCATGTCGCTCAATAACGGCGGCCACCTGACGCACGGCTCGTCCGTCAATTTCAGCGGCAAGCTCTTCGATATGAAATTCTACGACGTGGACGCGCAGGGCTTCATCGACTATGCGGACGTGGAGCAAAAGGCCGCCGAATATAAGCCGAAGCTCATTCTCGCGGGCGCTTCGGCGTACAGCCGCGTTATCGATTTCGCGCGCTTCGCGGACATCGCCAAAAGCGTGGGCGCATACTTTATGGTGGATATGGCGCACATCGCGGGTCTCGTCGCGGCAGGGGACCACCCGTCGCCGTTCGGACTCGCCGACATCATCACGACCACGACGCACAAAACGCTGCGCGGGCCGCGCGGCGGCATGATCTTCTGTAAGCCGGAGCTTGCGAAGAAGGTGGACAGCGCCGTGTTCCCCGGCACGCAGGGCGGGCCGCTCGAGCATGTGATCGCGGGCAAGGCCGTCGCCGCCGAGGAAGCCTGCACGGACGAATACCGCGAATACATCCACGCCGTTGTGCGAAACTGCCGCGCGATGTGCGAGGAGTTCCGGAAAATGGGCTACGACGTTGTGACCGGCGGCACGGACAACCACCTGTTCCTGCTCGATCTCACGAAAACGGGGCTCACCGGCAAGGCGGTGCAGGATGAGCTCGACCGCCACGGCATCACGCTCAACAAAAACTGCGTTCCCAACGAAACGAGAAGCCCCCAGCAGACCTCCGGCGTGCGCATCGGCACCGCCGCGATGACGACAAAGGGGTACACCGAGGCGGACTTCCTCGCCGCCGCGCATCGGATCGACGAGGTGCTGCGCGCGATGCAGGCAAAAACCATGTAAAGTTTTGGCGAAATGCCATAACAGGTCTTGCGTTGGAAACGGTTTTATGGTACGTTAAATACAATACCGAACGGCTTCCGCTCTCCACCTTACGAGCGGTACGCGGTTCGATGAAAGGAGTTTGTTTTCCCCGCAGGATCCGCGGTGCGGCAGTGTGGAGACCTGCCGTATAGCCTCCGTACATTTTTCGGCGGAGGTAAGGTCTGAGCAGCGGAGGCTCTCAGATCAGGATCGGTACACATGGCAGAAGTACGTCTGGTAGACATCAAGAAGATCTATCCGAATCAGGGCGGCACGAAGAAGAAAAAGGGCGACGTTCCCGAGAAGAAGCACAACCTGCAGATCACCGAAGAGGGTGTCGTTGCGGTGCAGCAGTTCTCGCTGGATATCGCCGACCGTGAATTTATCGTGCTCGTCGGCCCGTCCGGCTGCGGCAAGTCCACGACGCTGCGCATGATCGCCGGTCTCGAGGAGATCACCTCGGGCGATCTTTTCATTGACGGCAAGCGCATGAACGACGTCGCCCCCAAGGACCGCGACATCGCCATGGTATTCCAGAACTACGCTCTTTATCCCCACATGACCGTTTACGAGAACATGGCGTTCTCGCTCAAGCTCAAGAAGCTCCCGAAGGCCGAGATCGACAAGAAGGTCCGCGAGGCCGCGGAGATCCTGGACATCACCGCCCTGCTCGACCGTAAGCCGAAGGCACTCTCCGGCGGCCAGCGCCAGCGTGTCGCCATCGGCCGCGCCATCGTGCGCAGCCCCAAGGTGTTCCTCATGGACGAGCCGCTCTCCAACCTCGACGCCAAGCTCCGCAACCAGATGCGCGCCGAGATTATCAAGCTGCGCGACAAGATCGACACCACGTTCATCTACGTCACCCACGACCAGACCGAGGCCATGACGCTCGGCGACCGCATCGTCATCATGCGCGACGGCTTCATCCAGCAGATCGGCACGCCGCAGGAAGTGTTCGATAAGCCCGCCAACCTCTTCGTTGCCGGATTCATCGGAACGCCGCAGATGAACTTCTTCGACGCCGAGCTCAAGCGCGACGGCGACAAGTACACCGTCGAGGTCTGCGGCGAGCAGGTCAACCTCACCGAGGATAAGCAGGCCGCGCTCCTCCGCAACGACGTGAAGTCCGGCCCCGTGACGCTCGGCATCCGCCCGGAGCACATCGTGCTCGCAAAGACCGGCGGCATCCCCGCGCGCGTGGACGTGTCCGAAATGATGGGCTCGAGCGTGCATCTGCACCTCACCGCCGCCGGCCACGACGCCGTTGTCATCGTCCCGACACTGGAACTGGACGCCATCCCGTCCTACGGCCAGCAGGTCTCTCTTGAGCTGCACGAGGACAGCATCCACCTCTTCGACCGCGAGAGCGAGAAGTCCCTGCTTCTCTGATCGACCTCTTACAAAAACCCCGACCCGCCGGGACATCCCGGCGGGTCTTACAATGCGAAAATCTTTCGGAGGAATCCCCTATGGAAAACCCTGCGCTTATTATCATGGCCGCCGGTATGGGCAGCCGCTTCGGCGGGCTCAAGCAGATCACGCCCGTGGGCGACAACGGTGAGATCATCATGGACTTCTCGCTGTACGACGCTTACCAGGCGGGCTTCCGCAAGGTCGTGTTCGTCATTAAAAAGGAACGCGAGGCGGATTTCCGCGCCATCGTCGGCAGCCATGTGGAGAGCCGGATGGACGTGCAGTATGTGTTCCAGTCGCCGGACGATGTGCCGGAGTGGTTCACCGTTCCCGAAGGGCGCGAAAAGCCCTGGGGCACGGCGCACGCCGTGCGCGCCTGCCGCAACGTGATCGACGGCCCGTTCGCCGTCATCAACGCCGACGATTTTTACGGCGCGGGGGCATTCCGCGCGCTCTATGATTTTCTCGCCGAGCCGATGGCGGAGAGCGAGAACGCCATGGTCGGGTATCGCATGCGCAATACCGTTACCGAAAACGGGTATGTCGCGCGCGGCGTGTGCGAAACGGCAAACGGCTTTCTCACCTCGATCACCGAGCGGACGCACATTGAAAAGCGCGGCGACCACGCCGCCTACACGACCGATGGCGAGACATACATCGATCTTCCCGGCGATACGCTCGTATCCATGAACTTCTGGGGCTTCCGCAAGCGGATGATGCGCGCGTTCGACGAGCGGTTTGAGGATTTCGTGCGCGAGATCCTGCCGAAGAATCCGCTCAAGGCGGAGTACTTCCTGCCGTGGGTCGCGGATAAGGAGATGCACGCAGGGCTCGCACGCGTGCAGGTGCTGCCGTGCGAGGAGACCTGGTACGGCGTGACGTACCGCGAGGATCTCCCGCGCGTCCAGGCCGCCGTAGCGGACATGAAGGCGAAGGGCGTGTACCCGAAGAAGCTCTGGGAATAACGAGGAAAAAGAACCCCTCCCGGAATATGACAAAAGGAACCGCCGCAGAGGCCATCTGCGGCAGTTCCTTTTTTGCGCTGCCTTATTTACTTTTTCCCAAAAAGAGAGAATTTCTTCTTCTCATAAGGCTCCGAGCGGATCGCCGTGATCGTGTACCCGGTGCCATCAAGCACACGATGCAGCGCTTCTTCGCTCAGCGGCTCTTCGGAGAGGATCTCCGTTTCGCCTTTTGCATGAGACGAGGTAACTTTCTTCACGCGGAGGGCATTGCGGATGGCGTCATTCACATGACTTTCGCACATTCCGCAAGCCATTCCGTCGATCGTGAGTACGGTCTTAACCATGATGTTTTCCTCCTTCGTGGCAGGAGCCGCCCATCGGACAATGGCCGCAGTTTCCGCCGCAGGACGACTTACCCTGTTTCTTGTCCTTTACGAGCGAGCGTATGATTAATACGACAATTACCGCCAGAACGATCGTAATGAGGATCGTTCCGATATTTTCCATGATCCAGCCGAGCATGAAACCTTACCTCCTTTGAGGAATTTGTCTGTTGGTGTGGGAATGCTTACTTAACCGCCTTGTCGCTGAGGCGGGTGGCCTCGGTGTACTTCTTGAAGAAGAGCATGTAGATGATGAACGCGAGCACGAGCAGAGCGAAGATCAGGCCGATAACGTTGACGCTGCCGGTGAAGAGAGCGCCGAACTGGTTGATCATCAGCGCGACGGCGTAAGCGAACACGCACTGGTAACCGATGGCGAACCACGTCCACTTGGCGTTGTTCATCTCGCGCTTGATAGCGCCGATAGCCGCGAAGCACGGAGCGCACAGCAGGTTGAACACGAGGAACGAGTAGCCGGTGATCGGGGTGAACGCCGCGCCGATGTGCTGCCACACGGTGCCTTCGCCGGCGCCGTAGAGAATGCCGAGCGTGCCGACGATGTTCTCCTTGGCGACGAGGCCGGTGATGGAAGCGACCGTCGCCTGCCAGTTGCCCCAGCCGAGAGGCGCAAAGATCCAGCAGATCGCGCCGCCGATGGCCGCGAGGATGGAGTAGTCGATCTGGTCCTCAGACAGCATCTGGAACTGACCGTCGACCCAGCCGAAGTACGTGGTGAACCAGACAAAGATGGTGGAAAGAAGAATGATCGTGCCGGCCTTCTTGATGAAGCTCCAGCCGCGCTCCCACATGCTGCGGAGAACGTTGCCGAGCGTCGGCCAGTGGTAGGCGGGAAGCTCCATAACGAACGGAGCGGGGTCGCCGGCGAACATTTTGGTCTTTTTGAGCATGATGCCGGAAATGACGATGGCGGCCATGCCGATGAAGTAAGCGGAGGTGGAGACCCAGGGACTGCCGCCGAAGATCGCGCCGGCGATCATGGCGATGAACGGGACCTTCGCGCCGCAGGGGATGAACGTGGTGGTCATGATTGTCATACGGCGGTCGCGCTCATTTTCAATGGTACGCGATGCCATGACGCCCGGCACGCCGCAGCCGACGCCGATGAGCATCGGGATGAAGGACTTACCGGAAAGGCCGAACTTGCGGAACACACGGTCGAGAACGAACGCGATACGGGCCATGTAGCCGCAGGCTTCGAGGAACGCGAGGAGCAGGAAGAGGACGAGCATCTGCGGCACGAAGCCGAGCACCGCGCCGACACCGGCGACGATACCGTCAAGGATCAATCCGCTGAGCCATTCCGCCGCGCCGGCCGCCTCGAGAGCATTGCCGATCAGCACGGGGATGCCGGGGACCCAAACACCGTAGTCCGCCGGATCGGGCTCGTCGCCGATCTCGTCGAGCGTGGCGAGCGCCTTTTCGTAATCCTTGAGCGTCGCGGTCTCTTCGGTGATCTCGAGGGTCTCTTCGTCTTCAACTTCGTAAGTAAATTCGCCTTCGGGAGCGGCGCCGTTTTCTTCAACGTAAGCGTCGTAGCCGTCCACGATGGCGGAGGCGTCGCCGTACTGCTCTGCGACTTCGTTGTACGCCGCGGAGCCGATGCCGAACAGGTGCCAGCCGTCGCCGAACAGACCGTCGTTGGCCCAGTCGGTCGCGGGCGCGCCGACGGCGACCATGGCGATCCAGTAAACGAGGAACATGACGGCCGCGAAGATGGGCAGACCCAGCCAGCGGTTCGTGACGATCTTGTCGATCTTGTCGGAGGAGGTGAGAGCGCCGGCGTTTTTCTTCTTGTAGCAGGCCTTGATGACCTCGGCGATATAAACGTAGCGCTCGTTGGTGATGATGCTCTCGGCGTCGTCGTCGAGCTCCTTCTCGGCGGCCTCGATGTCCTGCTCGATGTGGGCCTTGACATCCGCCGGGATATTCAGGGACTCAAGCACCTTATCGTCGCGCTCGAACACCTTGACGGCGTACCAGCGCTGCTGCTCTTCGGGCAGGGTGTGCACGGCAGCCTCTTCGATGTGGGCAATGGCGTGCTCGACCGGGCCGGAGAACTTGTGCATCGGGATGGTCTTGCCGCTCTTCGCGGCTTTGATGGCGGTCTCGGCAGCTTCCTTGACGCCGTCGCCCTTCAGTGCGGAGACCTCCACGACCGGGCAGCCGAGCTGACGGGACAGCTCCGCAACGTCGATCTTGTCGCCGTTCTTGCGGACGACGTCCATCATGTTCACCGCCAGCACCACGGGGATGCCGAGCTCGGTGAGCTGCGTGGTGAGATAAAGGTTACGCTCAAGGTTCGTGCCGTCGATGATGTTCAAAATGGCATCGGGGCGCGTGCCGATGAGGTAATTTCTCGCTACGACTTCCTCCAGCGTGTAGGGGGACAGAGAGTAAATGCCCGGAAGGTCGGTGATGATGACACCGTCATGACCTTTGAGCTTGCCTTCCTTCTTCTCGACCGTGACGCCCGGCCAGTTGCCGACGAACTGGTTGGAGCCGGTCAGAGCGTTGAACAGGGTGGTTTTGCCGCTGTTCGGGTTGCCCGCAAGGGCGATGCGCAAATCCATTTTCACGCTTCCTTTCTGCTCTCAAAAGCTTTTCCGCGGTTTGCCTTCGCTAACCGCTGCTCGAAAAAATTAGGGGCTCTCCCCGAAAAGGTTTTATTCGATCTCGATCATCTCGGCGTCCGCCTTGCGGATCGAAAGCTCGTAGTTGCGGACGGTGACTTCGATGGGGTCGCCGAGGGGCGCTACCTTGCGGACGTAGACCTGGGTGCCTCTCGTGATGCCCATGTCCATGATGCGGCGCTTCACCGCGCCCTCGCCATGGAGCTTCACGACCTTGACCGTCGAGCCGACCGGCACTTCGCGCAGAGTTTTCATACCGTTGCCTCCTTATTTAAATTTTATATTTTCTTTTTCTTTCCTGAGCGTTGATTCGCAAGGGCGTGTGTCCTTGTCCATCGACGCATGATCAAACCATGATCTTGCGCGCCAGCTCATCGCTGACAGCGACGCGGGACTCCTTGACCTTCACGATCACGTTTCCGCCCAGCGTGGTCACGATGCAGACCTCGCCGCCGACGGTGAAGCCAAGATCCTCAAGATGACGCTTCGTCTCCGGGTTTCCGCCGATGCGCTTTACGATCTGCGGTTCGCCGACATTCGCCAGTACCAACGGCATCATGCCGCACCCTCCTTCCGGATGTTAGTCCAAGCTAACATATGCGCAAAAATAATCGGTTAGCTCTCACTAACCGCCTTATATAATAGTTACCCCGCGCTAACTTGTCAAGGGGGAACGCCGCTTTTTTTTATCTTTGTATAATCGGCACAAAAGGACAGGCTTCGACACGGCACGCCGTTGGAAATTCGCTTGTTTTTCGGAAATGAATATGATATGGTAATAGATAATCATCCAACGAAACGGAGTTTTTTTCTCATGATCATGCAGGAATCCGGGGAAATGTACCTCGAAACCATATATCGGCTGAGCCAGTCGCTGCCGGTCGTGCGTTCGATCGACGTGAGCGAATACATCGGCTACTCAAAGCCCTCGGTCAGCCGGGCGATCGGCATTTTGAAGAAGCAGGAATACATCACGGTGGACAAGTTCGGCGCGATCACGCTCACGGACAAGGGCCGCGAGCGCGCGCAGTACATCTTTGAGCGGCACATGTGTCTCACAAAGATATTCACCCTGCTCGGCGTGAACGCGGAGACCGCCGCCGAAGACGCCTGCCGCGTGGAGCACTACATCAGCGACGAGACGTTCCAGGCCCTCAAACGGCATCTCGCAGAGCACGAAAACTAAACGCCCTGACCGCAAAAACCCCTCCGTCAAAAGCAAGTCCTTTGACGGAGGGGTTTTGTATCAGTATGTCTCAACGATCCGCACGCGGTTTTCGCCGTCGGCGAGAATTTCGGTGCATGGACTTATTGGAAGAGGATCATTCGTCCTCTTCCTTTTTCGTTTCGCCTTCCGCTTCGGCGGGCGCTTCCGTCTCCGTCGCGGCCTTTTCCGGCTCCGTCTCCGGAGCGTCCTCCGTTTCGGTCTTTTCGACGGTTTCGGCCTTTTCGGTCTCGTCCGTCGTCACTTCCGCTGTCTCGGAAGTTTCCGTCTCTTCGGTCTCGGCGGGCTTCTTTCTGCCGAGCAGCACCGCCGCCAGCGCCACGATCACGACGAGCGCCGCGATGGCAACGTACATCCAGACGTTCGCCGACTTCGCCGCCGGTTCCTCGAACAGCTCGTTATAATCCATCGTGCCGAAATCGCCCTTCCACTCGACCTCCGCGTTGTTGATCCAGTCGATGAGCATGTTGTTGAAAAGCTCGTTGGCGGCGTCGGCGCGCAGCGTCATATAATCGCCCGTGCCGGAATCCTGCGAGAGGGTCTTGCCGTCGGGATCGAGCGGGAGACGGAGGATGATGTGGTAGCCGTGGCTCGACTCCACGATGTCGGAGATCTCATAGTCCGCGAGAGCGCGGGCGCCGTCCTCAAACTCCTGCACCATCTGATCGTCGGTGAAAATGTAGCCGTCCGGGAAGTTTGTCATGCCGGGGTCGTCGGCTTCCGCCATCAACTCGTCGAACCGCGCCATCATCGTCTCGCGGTCGGATTCGAGCGCGCGCAGCTCCTCGAGCGTCGTCTCGGCCTCCTTGTGGACTTCGGCTTTCTCTTCGTCCGTCATGTCGGTTCCGTCGTCGTTCTTCGTGAGGAAGAGGATATGCTTGCAGCGGACATAGTTGTTGTCGTTCGCCCACGCGAGGACGTCCGCCTCGGAGAGCTTCTCGCCGTTCGCGCCGTAGGTGTCCTCCATGATGGCGTTGAACGCGGCGTTGCTCCGGAGGAGCAGGCGGTAGGTCGGCTCGTCGAGATACGCGCTCTCCATGGCCTCCATCAGCGCGTCCACGCCGCCGTACTGCTCCACGATGCTGTTCCACTGCGTTTCGACCTCGGCGTCCACCGTCTCCGCGAGACCGCGCTTGTCCGCCTCGGCCGCCGGAACGGTGTAATACTTCATGCGCGCCTCAAGCGCTTCGCGCATCGCGTCCTGCAGCGTCGTGCCGTCGCCCGTATCGGTGGTGAAGTCGGGGATCGCCATGGTGTAGCGGATGAACTGGCTCGTCATGCTGGCGATGAGATAGTAGCAGAGCTTCCATGTGACTTCCGTGCCGTTCACCGTGGCGACGACGGTGTCGCCGTCGTACTTTTTGCTGGCCGCGTCGAGCTGTTCCATGATCTTCGTATACGCTTCCTGCGCTGCCGCGGCAGCGTCGGATGCAGCGTCAGATGCGGCTTCGGACGAGCCGGCCGCGGCGCTGTCGCCGGTCGCGCCGTCGTCGGCGGCGAGCGCCGGAACGGCGAGCGCGCCGAGCAGCAGCACAAGACTCATAAGCAGCGCGAGCAGTTTCTTTGCTTTCATAGTTTTTTTACTCCTTTTCCGCGGCGGGCTCCGCCGCCGGTTTTTGCAGTTTGTTCCACGCTTCCACAAGGGCGCGCGCTTCCGGAATGGGTCTCGCGCCGGGCCGGAGCCTGAGCCCCAGCCGCGGCTCGCGTCCGGCTTCGAGCTTGACGCGGTTTTTGAACTCCTTCTGCGCATAGAGCGCGGAAAGTGTTTCCATATCGAAATTCTCTACCTTGAAATAGAGCATGTTTCCCTTCTGGGAGATGTCCGAGATACCGGCGCGCCCGGCCTCGCCGCGCAGCAGCGCCACGTGGATGAGCGCGTTCACCGCGCTCGGCGGGTCGCCGAAGCGGTCGATGAGCTCGTCGGTGAGATCGTCGGCGTCCGCCTCGGTGCGGATGAGGGCGATGCGGCGGTAAAGGTCCATGCGCTGCTCGGCGCTCGGGACATACTTTTCCGGAATGTTCGCCGTAACGGAGAGGTCGGCGGCGCACTCGGTGCGCACGGGCGGCTTTTCGCCCTTTTCCTCGAGCACGGCCTCCTCGAGCAGCTTTAAGTACATATCGTAGCCGACGTCCATCATGTGGCCCGACTGCTCCGCGCCGAGAAGGTTGCCCGCGCCGCGAATTTCCAGGTCACGCATGGCGATCTGGAACCCGGCGTTGAACTCGGCAAACTCGCGGATGGCGGTCAGGCGCTTTTCGGCGATCTCCGTGAGCGCCTTCTCCGGGCGGTAGAGCAAATACGCGCTCGCGCGCCGCGCGCTGCGTCCGACGCGCCCGCGCAGCTGGTGGAGCTGGGCAAGGCCGAGCTTGTCGGCGTCCTCCACGATGAGGGTGTTGACGTTCGGGATATCGATGCCGGTCTCGATGATCGTCGTGCAGACGAGCACCTGAATTTTCCCCTCGACCATATCGTCCATGACGCGGGAGAGCTGTTCCTCGTCCATTTTGCCGTGCGCCACGCCGACGGAAACACCGCCGCCGAGCTGCTTTTGCAGCCGCAGCGCCACATGCTCGATGTTCTCCACGCGGTTGTGGAGATAGTATACCTGCCCGCCGCGGAGAAGCTCGCGCCGGATGGCGTCGCACACGGCCTTTTCGTCCTGCTCCATCACGAACGTCTGCACGGGCTGGCGGTCGCGCGGCGGCTCCTCAATGGTGGACATGCTGCGCAGACCCGAAAGCGCCATGTTGAGCGTGCGCGGGATGGGCGTTGCCGAGAGCGTCAGCACATCGACGCCCTTCGACATTTCCTTGAGTTTTTCCTTGTGCGACACGCCGAAGCGCTGCTCCTCGTCCACAATGAGAAGGCCGAGGTCCCTGAAGGCAACGCTCTTCTGCAGCAGGCTGTGCGTGCCGATGAGAAGATCGACGCTGCCCGCGAGCGTCTTTTTGAGAATGTCCTTTTTCTGGCCGGGCGTGCTGTAGCGCGACAGGAGCGCGATCTCCACCGGGTAGCCGAAAAAGCGGCGCATCGCGGTCTGGTAATGCTGGCGGGCAAGCACCGTGGTCGGCACAAGGATCGCGCACTGCTTGCCGTCTAAAATGCACTTCATCGCCGCGCGGAGCGCGACCTCCGTTTTGCCGTAGCCGACGTCGCCGCAGAGCAGGCGGTCCATCGGAACCGGCTTTTCCATGTCGTCCTTGATCTCCTGGATGCACCGGAGCTGATCGTCCGTTTCGGCGTAGCCGAACGCCTCTTCAAACTCCGTCATCCACGGGCTGTCCGGCGCGAAGGCGTAGCCCGGCGTGCGGGCGCGCGCGGCATAGAGCTTCGTGAGCTCGGCGGCGAGCTCCTTTGCCGCGGCCTTGGCGCGGCTCGTCGTCTTTTTCCACTCCGCGCCGCCCATGCGCGAGAGCTTCACGGGGCGGTCCTCGCCGCCGCCGATGTATTTCGACACAAGGTCGAGCTGTGTCGCCGGAACGTACAGGCTGTCCGACCCGGCATAACATATTTTAATGTAGTCCTTTTCGATGCCGTCCACCGGCAGCTTGAAGATACCGGCAAAGCGGCCGATGCCGTGGTGCTCGTGCACCACAAGATCGCCGACCGAGAGATCGGCGCAGGAGCCGAGCTTCTCGCGGTCTGCCATGGCGCGGCGGCGCTTGCGGCTTCGCAGCGCGCCCGCGGCAATCTGCGTATCGGTCAGCACGGCAAGGTGCGCCTCCGGCGCTTCAAGACCCGCGGAGAGAGCGCCCACCGCAACGGTGGCCCGTCCCTCCGGCGGCAGAGCGCCGTTCGGGAAGCCGCGCAGCGGCGGTATGCCGTTTCGCTCGAGCATCGCGGCGAGTACGTCCGCTCTTCTCTCGTCCGAGGCGAACACCACGACGCGGAAATCGTTTTCAAGATACCGCTGCACGTCGGCGAGCGCCGTTTCCGCGCTGCCGCCGTAGCTCGGGAGCTGGCGGACGTTCGTATCGAGCACCGACCGGGGGGAGAGGGGATAGCGCCCCGCGCTGAAGGCGTCCGCCATCACGACCGCGAAGTCCGCGATTTTTTCGCATGCGTCCTTCCACGGCAGGAGATAATCTCCGGTTTCCGCGACCGGGAACGCACCTTCGCGCAGGATCTTCAGATCGTCCGCAAGAGAGTCGGAAATGTCCTTCGCTTTTTCCGCGCAGCGGTTCGGCGCGTCGATATAAACGATAGCGTCCGGCGCGATGAAATCGAGCGCCGTTGAATACTCGCTGTATAATTCCGGGAGATACCGGTCGCTCCAGGGCAGGGGCGCGCCGGTGGAAATAAGCTCCGCGTCCCGGCGGAGACGGCGCGCAAGCTCCGTCTGCTCGCGCCGCTCGGCGCGCGCGGCGCGGCTCAGAAGCGCCTTGGCGATGCTCCCGGCGCGGCTGGGATCAACGAGCGATTCGCACGCGGGCAGCACGCGGAAGGATTCGATATTCTCCGCGCGGCGCTGCGTGTCGGTGTCGAAAAAGCCCATGGAGTCGATCTCGTCGCCCCAGAACTCGGCGCGCACGGGGCGCTCCGCGCCGGGGGAGAAGATGTCAAGAATACCGCCGCGGCGCGAAAACTGGCCGGGGCCCTCCACCATGTCGCTGCGGCGGTAGCCGCACGCAAGCAGGCGCGGCTCGAGCGCTTCGGGGCCCTCGCCCTCGCCAAGACGGAGCGTAAAGGCGGCGTTTTCCAGAATATCCGGCGGCAGCGTGCGCTGCAGAAGGCCGGAAACGGTGCATACCGCGACGCCTGCGCCGGCATAGAGTGCGTCGAGCGCGCGCAGCCGCCGCTGCTCCTCCTGCCGGGATACGACCTCGATATCGCGCAGCGCGAGATCCCGTCCCGTGAGCTGCACAACGCTCTCGCCGAGCAGCGCCTCAAGATCGGCGGCGAGCGTTCCGGCGTTCGTCTCGTCGGTGCAGAGAACGAAGATGGGCCGGTCGGTCTCGCGGCGGAGCATCGCCGCGCCGAGAGCGCGCATCGCGCCGCCCGATTGGGTCAAAAGGGCAGGCAAATAGCCCTCCTCGACCCTCAGGGGGAGGGTAGCAAGGGAGGGTGTTTTTCCTATGGCTTTGATTATGGCGTCCATAAGTATAGAGAATACACCTTTATCGTGTCGTTTGCAAGAAAAAAGCCTCCCCAGAATGTGGGGAGGTCAGAACCCCTCAGTCACGGCTGCGCCGTGCCGGCGCCCCGATTCGGGGAGCCAAGTCCGTTATCCGAGATCTTTCTTGCCTCCCCTATCGAGGAGAGGTGGGTCTTGCCGCAGGGGTTTAGGGGTTTATTGTATAATTGATTACCAGGCGTTATCGAAATCACACCAGCCGTGGTCCTCTTCGCCGTCCTCGTCGGGCAGCTCGCCGAGCACGACCGGCACCTCGCGGTACTCGCCCGCGCGGTAAACGATGAGGATCGTCTTGCTGCCCGGCGTAAGACCGTTTTCCGCGGCGGTGAGATCGGCGGCGGTGGCTATGTCCGCGCCGTTCAGCCGGATGATGATATCGCCGCTGCAAAGTCCCGCGACGCTCGCCGGTCCGCCGTCCTCCACGGCGTAGATCTGCACGCCGGGGACCATGGCGTTGCTGTCCGAGCCGTTATAATACTCCGCCGCGGCGCAGCTCACGGTCTGAACGATCACGCCGAGATAGGGGCGCTCGCCGGTGGGCGCGCTCGTCGCGGAGGGGGGCGTATCGGCATGGACCGCCGCGGAGATCGCCGCGGCGCCGGAAATATCCCCGCCGGTCTGAACCGTCTCCGATGAAGGCGTGGGGACGGCGGTTTTGGTATTCACGACAGGTTTTTCCGCATCGGAAAACGCCGTGGTGAGCAGCGAGCCGAGCACGAAAAAGGCAAGACACAGCGCGCCCACGCGCAGCGGCGAGACCGTTTTCTTCGTGCCGGAGGATTTTTCTTCCGGAAAAGAGTAGCAGCGCGGCATATTCGGCGCGTCGTCCTGCCGTATATAGCTTGCGTCGGTAAATCCGACGGATCGATCGTGCGTGGGTTTTTCGTTCATACCTGCCGCTCCTCTCCAAGTTTTTTTCCTATTATAGCGTGGAGTTATGACAAATGCATGAACAACCCGGGAATTTTCCTCGGTATTGCATTTTTTGCATATTTACGATATGATGAACAATCAGTTAGAAAGAAAAACGGAGGCAATCTCTATGGCAAGCAAATATCTGGATATGTGTCCGCCGGTGCTGGCGTCGCTCAAGGCGGGAACGCCGATCATCGCCATCGAGACCGGATTTTTCATGCAGCTGCCGTACCCGCGCAATCTGGAGGCGCTGCAGGAGTGCGAGCAGGCGTTTTACCGGCGCGACTGCGTGCCGTGCTGCGTCGGCATCGTGAACGGGCGGCTCAAGGCGGGTCTTTCCAAGCAGGACATGGATACGCTCTGCCGCAGCGGCGGCAGCTGCACGCGCTCGCAGATTCCCGCGCTCGTCGGCGGCGGATCGACGTCCGGCACAGGCCCCTCCGCTACACTGGCCATCGCGCGCATGGCGGGCATTATCCCGGTCATGGCGCCGGGACTGCGCGATTCTCTCGCCGATCTGGACGCGCTCTCCGGCTCTTCGCGGCTCGTGTTCTGCGGCAAGGTGTCGCCGGACAAGGCGCTGCTTTTCTCCTCGCGCGGCGTGCCGGTGCTGCGTCTGCCCGCAGAGGAGCTCGCGGACGCATATCTCGTGCAGCGCGATCTTGAGGTGAACGAATGCACGGTCATCCCCTGCGGCGATACGCTCGGCGATATTGCCGAGAAAGCCTCCGCCGTGGCGATGGACATCAAGCGCAAGGTCTCGGCGGTATAATCTTATTTCTATAGAAAAGCGGCTGCTGCAAAAAAGCAACAGCCGCTTTTCCATAATCTGTCTCACAGAGTTTGCTCCCGCAGGAGCAAATAAATGGGATCATTTTTGCCGGCGGCGTGTACGTCGGCAAAAATACTTCTCGGCTCGCAAACGTGCGAGCAAAGCGAGTGCGCTGCGGCGAGCCGCTATTCCCTCAAACAAACCCCTCAACGGAGTGGGGTTTGTTTGAAGGTGTCAGCCGAATTTTCCCTGTACATAGTCTCTCGTGCGGGTATCCTCGGCTTCGTTGAATATCTTCGCCGTATCGCCCATCTCCACGAGCTTGCCGAGCAGGAAAAACGCCGTCTTTTCCGAGATGCGCGCGGCCTGCTGCATGTTGTGCGTGACGATGACAATGGTGTACGTCTTTTTGAGCTCGAGCGCCAGCTCTTCGATGCGCCCGGTGGAGATCGGATCGAGCGCGCTCGTCGGCTCGTCCATCAGCAGCACCTCCGGCTCGGCGGCCAGCGCGCGGGCGATGCACAGTCTCTGCTGCTGTCCGCCGGAGAGACCGAGCGCGCTCTTTTTGAGCTTGTCCTTCGTCTCGTCCCAAATGGCGGCGCTTTTGAGCGATCTTTCCACGATCTCGTCAAGCTCCGCGCGGCCGCGCACGCCGTGCAGCCGGGGGGCGTAGGCGATGTTGTCGTAAATGCTCATCGGGAACGGGTTCGGCTTCTGGAACACCATGCCGATGCGGCTGCGAAGCTCCGTAACGTCGATCTTGTCGCCGTAAACGTTGTGGCCGTGGAAGAGCACCGCGCCGTCAATTTTGCAGCCCGGTACAAGATCGTTCATGCGGTTGAGCGTTTTGAGATACGTGGACTTGCCGCAGCCCGAGGGGCCGATGAGCGCCGTGATCTCGTTGGGAAAAATGTCCGTATCGATGCCGTAGAGCGCCTGAAATGCGCCGTAGCGAAGGTCGAGCTTTTTGGTCTGCAGAATGGGTTCCATAATTTTTACCGTTCCTTTCCGGCCTTGCGCGCCGTGAGCGAGGCGAGAAGATTGAGCGCGAGCGTCAGCGCGAGCAGCACCGCCGCAATGCCGAAGGCGATATCAAACTTGCCCTGTTCGCTTGCGTAGAGATACAGCGCCACGGAAAGCGACGCCGAGGAGGATTCGAGCGCCGCTTTGAACCCCAGCAGCCGCAGACCGAAGCCAGCGGTAAAGAGAAGCGCCGCGCTCTCGCCGGTGATACGGCCGACGGAGAGGATGCAGCCGGTCACGATGCCGTCCACGGCGTTCGGCAGCACGACGGTGCGCACCATGTGCCACTTGCCGCTGCCGAGCGCGAGAGCTCCCTCGCGGTAAGCTCTCGGCACGGCGAGCAGACTCTCGCGCGTGTTCGCCATGACCGTGGGGAGCACCATGAGCGCGAGCGTGAGGCCGCCGGCGAGAACGCCCTGCTTAAGGGCGCCGAGCTTGATGAAGAACAGCATGCCGATGAGACCGAAGAGGATGGACGGGATACCCGTGAGCGTTTCGGCGGCAAAGCTGATGAGCCGCACGACGCGGGGATTTTCCGCGTATTCGGTGATGTACACCGCCGCACCGACGCCGAGCGGCAGCGCCGCGCCCATGGCGATGAGAATGAGATAGAGCGTGTTGCAGATATTAGGGAGGATGCCGGTCGTTCCGGCGAGATAGCTCGTCGCCGTCGTGAGGAACGACCAGCTCAGCTGCGGCAGACCGCGCTTTAAAATGATCCCGATCAGGAAGAGAAGAATACCGCCTGTTATCACCGCCGCGGCGATAAGGGCTGCTTTCAGAAAAATTTCCCGGAGCTTTCTCATGCCTTGGCGCTCCTTTCGCTGAGGAGCCGCAGCGCGGCGTTGATAAGAAGAATGAAGAGGAACAGCACCAGACCCACGGAGAAGAGCGCGTCGCGCTGCAGGGAGCCGTAGGCGGCGTAGGACATTTCGGAGACAATGGCGGTCGTGAGAAACCGGACAGAGGCAAAGAGCGACGGCATATTCGCCACGTTGCCCGCCACCATCAGTATCGCCATCGCTTCGCCGACAGCGCGGCCCGTGCCCTGGATAACGGAGGCGATCACGCCGCTTTTCGCCGCCCTGAGCGAGACGAGAAACCAGGTTTCCGCCTTCGTTGCGCCGAGCGCGAGAGAGGCTTCCTCGTATTCGCGCGGCACGGCGCGCAGCGCTGTTTCCGAAACGGACACGATGTACGGCAGGATCATAACCGTCAGCACGAGAATGGCCGTGAGCAGGCACGCTCCGGAGGAGAGGGAGAACGTTTTCTGCACAAACGGCACAAGCACCGTCATGCCCACGAGACCATACACGACCGAGGGGATGCCCGCGAGCAGCGCCACGCAGCTGCGCGCCGCGGCGGCAATGCGCGGCGGGGCGGCCTTGGCAAGAAATACCGCCGTGAAAAGGCCGAGCGGCACGCCGAGGAGCAGCGCGCCCGCCGTGCCGTAAATGCTCGTGAGGATGAACGGCAATATACCGAATTCATTCGTCGGCGCGTTCCACGTTTCGCCGAAAAGAAAATTCCAAAGCCCGATCTCCCGGATCGCCGGTACGCCGGAGATCACAAGATACAGGCAGATGCACAGCACGAATCCCACCGCCGCGATGCCGCTGAGAAGGAAGATCCATTTTACGATATTTTCCAAAACCTTTTTCTTCATAAATAAGAAAAACTCCCCGACGTTCTTGTCGGGGAGTATTCTACGTTAAGGGTGTAAAATCCGTTACCGCGGCGTTGTAAAATGTGTGTAAAGCGCTGCCGGACTCATTCATGGAGATATAGCGCAGGGCAGCCACCCTTGTCCCACACGCGGAACAGCGTGTAGCCGTAAGTGTTTTCCAACCGTTCGCGCATGTTTTCGGAGGCGTCGGACACGATCCACTTCGGCGGCGTTTTGCGCAGATATTCGTCCAGCTCCTTGGCAATAAACGGTGAATCCTGACTCATCCAATCCTGCGTCATGGCGTGGCAGAAGCAAGGATCCACATCCAGATAGAGATATACGTTTGCACGCATATCGTATGCGAGCACCTCGCCGGGATCGGCGTCGATGCACGCGCGTATCTCGCTCATGGCCTCCTTCTCGCTGTCCAGATACCCGCAGAAATTGAAGAGGATGCTTTTACCGGCGTGGACGGCCGCCTGCGGCGCATAGGGCAGCAGACAGAACACGAGCACCGCCGCACACAAGCGCTCCGCCGCTTTCTTTCCGGCCGCCATGGAGCGGACGCCCTCGGCGCACACGGCGAAGCTCGGCACGAGCGCCGGGGTGAGGATAAGAAAATAATGCTTGTAGCTGTATCCGAGCACGGCGACCGCCGCACCGAACACGCAGGAGAAAATGAGCACGAGCGCGCTGCCGAGCGGCAGGGCGCCTTTTTTCATCTGGCGCACGGCGAAGTATATCACGACCGGCACCATGGACACGCGGGCAAAATACATCAGCCAGTCCTTCGCCGTCTTGGCGGCGGCGCCGCCGGCGGCGTAGTGGAAGTTATGAAGGAAGCTCGCATACATAAACCGGTCGAACGCGCCGATCCGCGCAAAATACAGAGCGAACGGCCCGATGACAAGCGCCGCGCCGCAGAGCACGAGCACGATGTGCAGCAGCAGCGCGCCGAATTTTTTCTCCCGGCAGAGCAGCACCGCGAATGCGAGCAGCACGCCGCAGACGATGGCGGCATTCGTCGCGCGCATCATGAAATTCACGCCGAAGCAGACGCCGTAGATCACGCTGTACCATTTCGGATGCCGGTACGCCGGAGCGCCGGTCTTGATAAACCGGAGCGAGAGCCACAGCGGCAGCAGCGAAAACACGAGCGACCATTCCTCGGTCATGTTCCCCTCGCCGACCGTGCCGCAGTAGAGGAACAGCAGCACAAGCACCGAAAGCCACGCCGTCCCCCTTCCGGTGAATAGGCGCGCCGTCCGGTAAGAAAGCTCAAAGGCGAACGTCATGAATACGACCTGCAATATCCAAAGACCCGTGCGCCCGCCGAGCAGGTAGCCGAGGGCGTTGAAATAAAAGATCATCGGCCCCTTGTTGTCGTAAAGATCAAGATAGAGCCGCAGCCCGTGCGTGATGCCCTTGCCGAACGACATGAACACCGCGGAATCGTAGCCGTAGTAAGCGTTGAGCGGCGTCGTGTAGGGTGAGGCGAACAGCATGAACACCGCGCTGAAGCACAGCAGCACGCCAAGACGCGGCAGCGATCTTTCGTCCAGATATTTTCCAAGCTTTTTCATAATTACTCCTTGTATTTACCGGAACGGGTCGGTATCGTCGTACTGGCTCGGTTGGTTGGTATACGGATTGATATAGACATGGTTGCTGTCGTCGTCAAGATAGTACATATGCAGCGCGTCGCGCATATTGAAATACTCCTCCGAGCCGTTGCGCCAGCCCTGCGAAACGCAGTCAGTCGTATAGATGACCTGCACCTGCGTATCCGGCAGCGCCGCCTTGAGCGCCTCGATCTGATCGTCGCGGTACATGTTGTAGCTGATCCAGAGCCTTTCGAGCCACGTCATGTGCATGAGCGTGTCCAGATCGGCCTCCGCGTCGCGCACGCGCTTGTAGGTGATGTTCAGATGGCGCAGATTCGTCAGCTCCCGGAGCGGCGTTATGTCCGAGGTGTTCGTCCAGAACATTTCGAGCATCACAAGGTTCTTGAGATATTTCAGCGCGGGCAGCGATTCATACTGGCTGTTGCTCACGACAAGATACCGGAGATCCGGGAAGTTTTCAAACATGTCGGGATCGTCGTAAAACTTCTGATGGCCGAGATCGATGGCGATCATATCGCGGCAGTATCGGAGAGCGGCAAAGGAATGGTTATCCTCCGGGAATTCATAATCGTTGTTGTATACTGTGAAATACGTCCGGTCCGTGCGAAGGCCCCAACGGCGGACCTGCACCATCCACACGAACTGCACGTCCTCGTGCCGGAGATCGATCGCATCCATATCCTCGTCCGATATGCCGCAGCGCAGCATCACGACCTTTTTAAGCTTTGGCAGATAGGGAAGCATGGTCTCAATCTGCGCCGCGTCCTCCACGGTGAGAGGGACATCCGAAAAATCGATCTCCTCGGCGGCGGTCGAGAATCTCACGCCGAAGAGCTGCGTTTCCCATTCGGTAAGAAGATTTGGGTGCGCCGCAGAAAAATCACGCAGCATGTGTTCGGAAAGACCGCAGTCCGTGAGCTTGACGCTCTCCGCGTTTGAAAAAAGCGGTAGCGCCGCAGAAAGCTCGGAGAGATCCTCTTCTGTGAGCGGCGTGCCGGTAAAATCGAGCGCCGTGACATTGCTGGGTATAGTGCGGCCTGCGAGCGTCACGTCCCAAGAAAAGAGCATGGACGGAAATTCTTCTGTAAGGGCGAGCTGATCGGCAGGCGAAAGCGTGCTGTCCGTGAGAACGAGCGTTCGGAGCTTCGGCAAACGGGTAATCGCGGTGCGGAGCATGTCCGCCGAAGCGTCTTGAACCGCAATGCTCTCGCTCTCCCCGTCGAAGCATTTCTCGCCGAGAGGGACTGTCCAGTGTACCCGCACTTCGGGCAAGGCATTTTGCAGCGCGAGAATGGCGGAAAAATCGCTGCAGGCGCTCACATCAGCTTCTTTGAGATTTTTCAGCCGTGCAAAAGACGGAATGTCCTCCGTGGTGAAATCCGCCGTTACGATGCTTTCGCTCTCTCCGTCGAAGCTCTTTCCGCCGACAGTGACGTCCCAGAGAATGTGCGCGTCCGGAAACCTGCTTTCTATCGTCCGCAGCTTTTTCTCGCTTATCTCCCGTCCGCGCAGATCGATGGTATCGGCGCTGCGCGCTGTGACGGTTCCGTCAACAAAGGTATACTTCCAGAAAAACCAACCGACTGCTGCAAGCAGCAGTATCACCACAGGAAGGAGCCAACACAACCTCTTTTTTTCTTTCATGGTGTCCCCCTCCATTTAGCGGATCTTCTGCGGCTCTTCCACGTTTGTTTCGGATACAATGTAATGCGGACGATGCTTTGTCTCCATATAGGTTTTGGCAATGTACTGCCCCATAACGCCGAGAAAGAACGTCTGCATTCCGCCGATGAAAATAATGACGCAGATCGTGGACGCCCAGCCCGCTACCGGATCGCCGAAGACGGCACGCCGAACGACCAGAAAGATCAGCACAAGGATTGAGACCGCCACCATACCCATACCGAACCAGAACATAGCGCTCAGCGGTGTTTGCGAAAAGTTGATAATGCCGTCCACCGCGTACTTAAAAAGTTTCCAGAAACTCCATTTTGTCTGCCCAGCGACGCGCTCCACGTTTTCATACGGCAACCAGTATGTACGAAAGCCTACCCAGCCGAAAATACCCTTGGAAAAGCGGTTATATTCGCTCATGGATAAAATGGCTTCGACCATTTCCCGGCGCATCAAACGAAAATCGCGTGCGCCGTCTACAATATCGGCGTCGGAGATCCGGTTGATAAGCTTATAAAACTGCCGGGCGAACCAGCTTCGGAGCGGTGGTTCGCCCGCACGGTCAACACGGCGTGTAGCCACGCTGTCATATTCACCAGTACGGAGAATCTCCAGCATTTTGGGAAGAAGGGACGGTGGATCCTGCATATCCGCATCCATCACCGCCACATAATCTCCCTTGGCGTTGCAGAAACCGGCAAACATAGCACTTTCCTTACCGAAGTTGCGGGAAAAGGAAAGATATCTCACGCATGCATCCGTTTCGGATAGCTCTTTGAGAATAGAAAGCGTCCCATCCTTTGATCCATCGTTCACAAAGAGCAATTCGTACGCTTCATTCATGGAAGAAAGAACCGCGCTGCATTCTTGATAGAATATCGGGAGAGCCTCCTCTTCGTTGTAGCAAGGAACAATAATCGATATCATTCTTCTTCTTCCTTTCTTACGTGGCTTTCTTTTTCTGCAGGCATACCGGCCTTCCTGGGTGTCGCCGTTAAAAAAAGGATCTTCCTCCGTTACTATATTTTTATTGCCAAGCGCGATTTTGTCTGCGGAAATATTGTTTTTCGTCAGAATTTCTTCGATGACTTCCTTCCAAGTCTTATCTTGGAATTGTCCTTCGCCGGGCACAGTTTCGTTGGCCGAGGCAAGCAGCTTCTGCACGAGAAAGAGCATTTTAGAGCAGCAGCAAAACACACAAATCCTCATTGCCAGAGTTGCTTTTTGGGCACCATTGTTTATGCAGATGACCTTTTTTATCCTATAATAAATAGCATGGATAGTCAATAGATGCATTTTAAATACAATTAAAATACGATATATGGTATATAATTAAAATATATTATATAATACATTATATAATAATATATCTTTACACAATTGTGGATAAGTGATATAATTTTATAATGCTGATAATAGTGTCTCCGGGCACTTTACGGATCATAAGGAGAGAGAGAAAGAATGAATTCCCTCAACGACATATGGAACAGCGTTCTTGCCGTTCTCGGGCAGAATCTGACCGCCACGGCGCTGAACACCTGGTTTGACGACTGCACGCCGGTCGAGATCGTGAATAACCGGCTCGTCATCCACACCCCCACGGAGTTCAAGCGCGACATTATCCAGTCCCGCTTTGCCCAGACGATCATCGATGCACTCAGCGACCTTTTCTCCGCCGAGTTCAAGCTGACGATCCTCGCCGGGGACGAGCTGGACAGCTACATCTCCGAAACGAAAACGGACGATACGCTCCCGGAGGTCGCGGGCTTCACGTTCGATAACTTCGTCGTGGGACCGTCGAACAAATACGCCCACGCCGCGGCCATCGCCGTGGCGGAAAACCCCGGCAAGCTCTATAACCCTCTTTTCATTTACGGCAACTCCGGGCTCGGCAAAACGCACCTTCTTCTCGCCATCGGCAGTGCGATCCACGCGAAGAATCCGAAGGCGAAGATCGTATACGTCAAGGGCGACGATTTCACGAACGATCTCGTCCACGCCATCCAGGTCGGCGGCGGCGAGGATCTGCGCGCCAAATACCGCAGCGCCGATCTTCTCCTGATGGACGATATCCAGTTCATCGCCGGCAAGCAGCAAACGCAGGAGGAGTTCTTCCACACGTTCAACACGCTCTATGAAGCGGGAAAGCAGATCGTCGTCACGTCCGACCGCCCGCCGATGGAGATGAACAAGCTGGAAGACCGTATCCGCACGCGGCTCGAATGGGGTCTTATGGCGGACGTGCAGCCGCCGGATCTCGAAACGCGCATGGCCATCACGCGCAACAAGGCCGCGCAGTTCGGCGTCGTGCTGCCGGACGAAGTTGTAACGTTTATCGGCGAGACGGTCACATCGAACATCCGCCAGCTTGAGGGCGTGGTGAAAAAGCTCACCGCCTACCGCGATCTTCTGGAGGACGATATCACGGTTTCAAGCGTCCGCCGCGCCATCAAGGACGTGATCCGCGTCGGAACCTACGTCCCCACGCCGAATGTCATCATCGCGGAAACGGCGCGGTACTTCTCCGTTTCGGAGGAGGCGCTGCGCGGGCAGTCCCGCCAGAAGAACACCGCCACGGCGCGGCAGGTCGCCATGTATCTCTGCCGGAATCTCACGAACATGGCGCTCACCGATATCGGCGCGCAGTTTGAGGGCCGAAACCACGCCACGGTGCTCGCCTCGATCCGCAAGATCGAAGACATGATGCAGGCCAGCCAGGAGTTTGCCATGGTCATCCGCGACGTTACCTACAACATCAATTCCAAGGCATAACGGCAAAAATAAAGTTTTCCACAAGATGTATGTGGAAAAACTGTTTATAAATGTTCAAAACTTTTTTGTTCCGTCCCGATGTGGAAACTGTGGAAAATTACCCCTGAAGTTTTCCACATCCAAAATCCTTGATTTTCAAGGCATTCACGGAGTTTTCCACAAGTTTTTGCTCTACTGATACTCGCTTCTAAAAAATATTCTATCTTTCTTTCTGGAAGAAACGGAGGAATCGCCATGAAATTCACCTGTGAAAAATATCTGCTCAGTTTCGCCGTCGCCACCGCGGGCCGCGCCGCCGCTTCCAAAAGCCCGATCCCGGCAATGGAGGGTCTGCTCATCGAGGCCGGACACAACGTCCGCGTCACGGGCTATGATCTCAAAAAGGGCATTTATACGACGTTTGAGGCGGACGTGTCCGCGCCTGGCAGCGTGGTGATCAACGCCAAGCTCTTCGGCGACATCGTGCGCAAGCTGCCGGACGGCATCGTTTCGGTCTGCTCGGACGAGAATAACGCCGTGAACATCGCCTGCGGCAACGCCGATTACAATATTTCCGGCACGGCGTCGGACGATTTTCCCGATCTTCCGTCGCTCGACTACTGCAGCAATCTCTCCCTGCCGCAGGACACGATGGCGCGCATGATCGCCGAGACGAGCTTCGCCATCTCCACGAACGAGTCCCGCCCGGTGTACACCGGCGCGCTCATCGAGGTCGATGACAACATTATGACCATGGTAGCTGTAGACGGCTACCGCATGGCGCTCCGGCGCGAGCCGGTGGAGACGTGCGATGTGGAAAGTCTCAAATTCATCGTGCCGGGCGCTGCTCTCTCCGATCTCGAGAAGATCTGCATGAGTCCCGAGGAGCCGGTGAAGATCGCCGTCGGCAGCAAGCACGTTTCGTTCTCCGTGGGCGATACGGTGCTCATCTCCCGCCGTCTGGAAGGCGAATTTCTGAACTTCCGCAAGACCGTTCCCGGCGATTTTCCCATCCAGCTCAAGGCGCAGCGCGCCGATCTCATCCGCTGCACGGACCGCGTGAGCCTCATCATCGACGACCGCACGAAAAACCCGCTCCGGTGTGTGTTCGGGGAAAACATGCTCACCATCACCTGCGCCACGCCGCTCGGCCGCGCGGAGGACTGCTGCCCGCTCGAGGGCGACGGCGGCGGCATGATCGTCGGCTTCAACAACAGCTATCTCATGGACGCTTTCAAGGCCGCGCCCGCCGACACGCTGCGCATCAACATTGTGAATGGCAGCGCCCCCTGCATCATCACGCCGGAGGACGGCGGCGACAGCTTCCTTTACATGATCCTGCCCGTGCGTCTGCGCGCGGAAGGCTGATGCGCGTCGATGCGGTGCAGACGGAAAATTTCCGTCTGCTGCAGGGCGGCCGGTGCGAATTTTCGCCGGGCGTGAACGTCATCGCGGGCGCGAACGCGCAGGGAAAAACGACGCTTCTCGAAGCGGTATATATGCTCACCGGCGCGAAGAGCTTCCGCACGTATTACGATAAGGAGCTCATCGCCTTTGAAAAGGACGAGGCGGCGGTGCGCGGGGAGTATTTCGCGTCCGAGAGAGAACAGCGCATGGAGATATTGCTCCGCCGCGGACGGACGCGCACAATGAAGCGCAACGGCGTGAAGCTCTCGGCGGGAGAAACAGAGCAGTGCCTGAAAGCGATCCTCTTCTCCCCGGACGATCTCGCCATGATCCGCGGCGCGGCGTCGCTCCGGCGGCGGATGCTCGATGCCGCCATCACGCAGCTCCGCCCCGGCTACGGCGCGCTCATCGCCGAATACCGGCGCCTGCAGGAAAATAAAACGCGCATTCTGCGCGACTGGCGAGAAAAGCCCTCGCTTCTCGATACGCTGGACGTATTCTCGGACGGAATGTGTATGTGCTCGGCGAAGATCATCCGTTACCGCGCGTCGTTTGCAAGAAGGCTCGCCGAGGCCGCGCGAAGCGTGCAGAGCGAATTTTCCCGCGGCACGGAAGATCTCACGCTCACCTACACCACCGTTTCTGCCGTGGAAGACCCCGCGGCTGCGGAGCGGGAGATATACGAGGCGGTCTCCGAACGGCAGCGCCAGCTGCGCAGCGCGGAGATCGAGAGCGGTCTCTGTCTCGTCGGCGCGCATAAGGACGATCTTCTGATCACCATCAACGGCGCGGACGCGCGGAGCTATGCCTCCCAGGGTCAGACACGCACGGCGGCGCTCTCCTTGAAGCTCGCCGAGCGGGAGATATTCCTCGCCGAGACCGGCGAGACGCCGGTGCTGCTGCTCGACGACGTTTTGTCCGAGCTCGACAGCGCCCGGCAGGAGTTTGTTTTGAACCGCATCGGCGGCGGACAGACGCTCGTGAGCTGCTGCGATGCGGCGAGCGTAGAGCGCATGACGGGCGGTCGCGTACTTTATATGGACAAAGGACGGGTAAACGAAGTATGTACCTCCATTTAGGCGCGGAAACGGTCGTGCGGACCGACAGCATCGTCGCCGTGTGCGATCTCGATAACGCCAGCTCCTCGCATATCACGCGGGAAGCGCTCCGCGCCGCGGAGAAGGCGGGCAAGGTCGTGAACGTGGCGGACGATCTCCCCAAATCGTTCGTCGTCTGCCGGGAGGACGGAAAGACCCGGATCTATCTATCGCAGCTCAACACCGCGACGCTTTTGAAGCGCGCGGAGAATATATCCTTTGATTAAACTCATGGAGGAACACCCATGTCGGAAAATACACCAGTCAATCCCAATACCTATGACGCCAGTCAGATCCAGGTCCTTGAAGGTCTGGAAGCGGTGCGTATGCGCCCGGGCATGTACATCGGCTCGACGAGCTCGAGCGGTCTGCATCACCTTGTATACGAGATCGTGGATAACGCCATCGACGAGGCGCTCGCGGGCTTCTGCACGCATATCGAGGTCTCTATCGAAGACGGCGAGAGCATCTGCGTAACCGATAACGGCCGCGGCATCCCCGTGGACATTCAGGAGCAGACGGGCAAGCCCGCACTCGAGGTCGTCTATACGGTGCTGCACGCGGGCGGCAAGTTCGGCGGCGGGGGCTACAAGGTCTCCGGCGGTCTGCACGGCGTCGGTGCGAGCGTGGTGAACGCGCTCTCGGACTGGCTCGAAGTGCGCGTATTCAAAAACGGCAATATCTACGAGATGAAATTCTCCCGCGGCCACATCACGCAGGAGATGAAGATCGTCGGCAAGACCGACAAACACGGCACGCAGGTGCGCTTCCATCCCGATCCCGAGATGTTTGACGACACGGTCTATAACTATGGCGTGCTCTTCAAGCGCATGCGCGAGCAGGCGTTTCTGAACGCCGGTCTCACCATCATCATGGAAGACAAGCGCCCCGAGCAGGAGCAGCGGCAGGAGCTGTGCTACGAAGGCGGCATCCGCGAGTTTGTCACCGAGCTCAACCGCCACAAAACGCCGGTGCACGAGAACGTCATTTATATGTCCGGCGAGCGGGACACCTCCATGTGCGAGATCGCCATGCAGTGGAACGACGGCTACGATGAGCGCATCGAGTCCTTCGCCAACAACATTCTCACGCCTGAGGGCGGCATGCATGAGACCGGCTTCCGCACGGCGCTCACCCGCGTGATCAACGCCTACGGCAAATCGAGAAAGATTTTGAAGGACGAGGAGACGCTCTCCGGCGAGGACTGCCGCGAGGGTCTCACCGCCGTCATTTCCGTAAAGCTCGAAAACCCGCAGTTCGAGGGCCAGACGAAGGCCAAGCTCGGCAACAGCGACATCCGCACGATGGTGGACAGCGTTGTGAGCGACAAACTCGAGCAGTTCTTTGAGGAAAACCCCGCCGTCGCCAAGCAGATCTTGGAAAAAGGCATTTCCGCCTCCCGCGCGCGCGAGGCCGCGCGCAAGGCGCGCGACAGCGTCCGCCGCAAGACCGGGCTGGAGTCCGGCCAGATGCCGGATAAGCTGCAGGACTGCAACGAGCGCGACCCGTCCCTCTGCGAAATTTACATCGTTGAGGGCGACAGCGCCGCGGGCAGCGCCATTCAGGGGCGCGACTCCCGCTTCCAGGCCATTCTCGCCATGTGGGGCAAGATGCTCAACGTCGAGAAGGCGCGCGTCGATAAGATCTACGGCAACGACAAGCTCTATCCGCTGATCGTCGCGCTCGGCGCGGGCATCGGCAATGAGTTCAACATCGATAAGCTCCGCTATCATAAGATCGTCATCATGGCCGATGCCGATGTGGACGGCTCGCACATCCGGACGCTTTTGCTCACGTTCTTCTTCCGGTATATGCGGCCGCTCATCGAAAACGGCTATGTCTATTCCGCCGTGCCGCCGCTCTTCAAGCTGAGCCGCGGCAAGCAGCAGCGCGTGGCGTACTCCGACGAAGAGCGCGACGCGATCTCCCGCGAGCTGCGCGGCGACAACCCGGACGCGAAGGTGGACATCTCCCGCTTCAAAGGTCTCGGCGAGATGGACCCGCACGAGCTCTGGGAAACGACGATGGACCCCGAGCGCCGGACGCTCCGCCGCATCACGCTCGAGGACGCGCAGCGCGCCGATGAGATATTTACCGTTCTCATGGGCGACGAGGTCGAGCCGCGCCGCGCGTGGATCGAGACCAAGGCGCGCTACGTCGTCAATCTGGATTATTAAGGAGGCGGCATAATGGCACACAAACGCGATTATAAGCCGGAAGATATTGCCTTCCCCGAACAGCATATCGTTTCCTCCGAGCTCGTCTCGGAAATGGAAAAGAGCTATATTGAATACGCCATGTCCGTCATCGTCGGGCGCGCTCTGCCCGACGTGCGCGATGGGCTCAAGCCCGTCCACCGCCGCATTCTGTACGCGATGTATGAGGACGGCCTCACGCGCGATAAGCCTTACCGCAAGTGCGCCACCGCCGTCGGCGACGTGCTCGGCCGGTATCACCCCCACGGCGACGCTTCGGTGTACGACGCGCTCGTCCGCATGGCGCAGGACTTCTCGCTGCGCTACCCCCTCATCGACGGCCACGGCAACTTCGGCGACGTGGACGGCAACCCCCCGGCGGCCTACCGTTACACCGAGGCGCGTCTCGCCCGCATGGCGGACGAAATGCTCCGCGACATCGACAAGGAAACCGTAGACTGGGACCCCAACTTTGACGAGACGAGAAAAGAGCCGCGCGTGCTCCCGAGCCGCATTCCGCAGCTTCTCGTGAACGGCTCCTCCGGTATCGCCGTCGGCATGGCAACGAACATTCCGCCGCACAACCTGCGCGAGGTCATCGGCGCGGCGGTCGAGGTGCTCGATAACCCGGACGCGACGCTCGACGATCTCATGCGCCACGTCCACGGCCCCGACTTCCCGACGAAGGGCATCATCATGGGCCGCGCCGGTATCCGCGCCGCCTACGCCACGGGCCGCGGCAAGGTCACCATCCGCGCGCGCACCGAGTTTGAAGAGCACGGGCAGAACCGTGTCCGCATCATCGTCAACGAGCTGCCGTACCAGGTCAACAAGAAGATGCTCATCAAGAACATCGCCGAGCAGGTCAAGGATAAGCGGCTCGACGATATTTCCGATCTGCGCGACGAGTCCGACCGCAACGGCATGCGCATCGTCATCGAGCTCAAGCGCGACGCCAACCCCCAGGTCGCACTCAACAAGCTCTTTGCCCAGACGCAGCTGCAAAGCACGTTTTCCATCATCAATCTGGCGCTCGTGGATAACCAGCGCCAGCCGAAGATCCTCTCCCTGCGCCACATTCTCGACGAGTATCTGACGTTCCAGGAAGAAGTCATCACGCGCCGCACAAAGTACGATCTCCGCAAGGCGCGCGAGCGCGCCCATCTGCTCGAAGGACTGCTCATCGCGCAGGACAACATCGACGAGGTCATCCATATCATCCGCACGAGCTACGATAACGCCAAGGAAAACCTCATGGCGCGCTTCGGGCTGGATGATGTGCAGGCGCAGGCCATTCTCGACATGCGTCTGAAGGCGCTGCAGGGACTGGACCGCGAGAAACTGCAGAATGAATATGACGAGCTGGAAAAGAAGATCGCGTATCTCGTCTCCCTGCTCGAGGACCCCGAAAAGCTCAAGGGCGTTCTGAAGGACGAGCTTCTCGCCATTGCCGACAAGTACGGCGACGACCGCAAGACCGAAATTCAGGATGTGGAAGACGAGATCGACATGGAAGATCTCATCGCCGAGGAAGAATGCGTCTTCACGCTTTCGCACAACGGCTACATCAAGCGTACCCCCGCCGCCGAGTACCGCGCGCAGAGCCGCGGCGGAAAGGGCGTGCGCGGCATGGCCACGCGCGAGGAGGACTATGTAGAGAGCGTATTCACCGCCTCGACGCACGATTTTATCCTCTTCTTCTCGAGCCGCGGGCAGGTGTACGTCCGCAAGGGCTACCAGATCCCCGAGGCCGGGCGCAGCGCGCGCGGCACGAACATCGTCAACATCCTGCCTCTCGAGCCGGAGGAGAAGATCTCCGCGATGCTCCGCGGCAAGGGCCTGCAGGAGGACGATTTCATCATGTTCTTCACGAAGAACGGCGTCACGAAGCGCATGTCGCAGCTCGAGCTGCGCAATGTCCGCAAAAACGGCATCCGCGCGCTCGACATCCGCGAGGGCGACGAGCTCGTGCAGGCGCTCACGACGCACGGCAGCGAGAAGCTGCTCGTCGTAACGCGCGGCGGCATGGCCATCCGGTTCGACGAAAACGATGTCCGTCCGATGGGTCGCACCGCCGCCGGTGTGCGCGCCATCCGTCTTAAGGACGGCGACGAGGTCGTTGCGGCGGTGCGCGCCACGGACGAGGACGCGGCGGTGCTCACCGTTACCGAGAACGGCTACGGCAAGCGCACCCGCATCGGCGAATACAGCGTGCAGAACCGCGGCGGTCAGGGTCTCAAGACCTACCAGATCACGCAGAAAACCGGCGAGATCGTCGGCGCGAAGAAGGTCACCGGCGAGGAGGATATCCTGCTCGTATCGGACGACGGCACGATCATCCGCATGGAGGCCGGCAGCATTTCGCTTCTCGGCCGCGCCACGCAGGGCGTGCGGCTCATGCGCCCGGCGGAGGGCGCGCACGTCGTCGCCATGGCGCGCACCGAGCGCGAAGCAAGCGAGGAAGAGACCGCCGAACCGGGCGAGAGCGCGGTAGAGATCACGGAGGAATAAATGGAAGCTCGTTCTCTTTTTATCATCGCCGTGCTGATCCTTGCGGCGCTGGTAAAAGCTTCGGTCAAAAATACCGCGCGCCGGGGCGGTAAAACGACCGGAAAACCGATCGGAAAGAACGGCGAGCGGATGGCGCAGGCGCAGGACGCGCCGCAGCGCAGCGTTCCTCCGCGGCGGTCTATGCCGCCGGATATGCCGGACGCGGCGTGCGTCGTATGCGACAATACTGGCGAGGATCACTTTGCCCACGACAAGGCGCAGCGCATCGCGCAGCTCGACGATTTTCTCAAAAACGGCATCATCGACAAGGCGGAGTACCGCACGCTGCGCGAGCGCTACGAGCGCGGACTATAAGCCATAAGAGAGAAAACCATTCAAACCATTCAGGGAGAAATATGAAGAATATCATTTTGTATACCGACGGGGCATGCTCCGGCAATCCCGGCCCCGGCGGCTGGGCGTCCATCCTGCGCTACGGAGACAGCATCAAGGAGCTCTCCGGCGGCGAAAAGGACACGACGAACAACCGCATGGAGCTCACGGGCGTCATCGAAGGGCTCAAGGCGCTCAAAGAGCCGTGCGCCGTTGAGCTTTATTCCGACAGTCAGTATATCGTGAACGCCTTGAATAACGGGTGGCTGCGCGACTGGAAAAAGCGCGGCTGGAAGCGGCGCGACGGCGAGCTCAAAAACGCCGAGATGTGGCAGGAGCTGGACGGGCTTCTGCAGAAGCACCGTGTCACCGCCGTGTGGGTACGCGGCCATGCCGACAACGAGTGGAACAACCGCTGCGACGCGCTCGCCGTCGCGGAGCGCGAAAAGCTCGCGTGAAGGCCGTGAAAAAAAAGAAAGACTTTACCCGGGGCAGTGTGCGGGTATTCTTTTCCTACTATACCCCGCACCGGAAGCTGCTGCTGCTCGATCTCGTGATGGCGGTCTTTGCGGTAGCGGCGGAGCTGGTGTTCCCGTATGCCACGCGCTACGCGCTCAACCGCCTGCTGCCGAACGGCCTCTACAAAGCCTTTTTTCTGCTGATGGCGGGACTTCTCGGCGCGTATCTGCTGCGCGCGCTCGCGCAGTATATCGTGACCGTGTACGGCCATGAGCTCGGCGTGCGCGTCGAGGCGGACATGCGCGAGGACATTTTTGCCAAGGTGCAGACGCTCTCGTTCGCCTTTTTCGATAAGCACCGCACCGGCAAGCTCATGTCCCGCATGACGACCGACCTTTTCGACATCACCGAGCTTGCCCACCACGGCCCGGAGACCGTGATCCAAGCCTCGCTCACGATCGCCGGGGCGATCGTCATCCTTGCCACGATCCGCTGGGAGCTGGCGCTGATATTGTTTCTTCTGCTGCCGGTGCTGCTCGCGGTCGTGATGCGGCTGCGGCTGCGGCTCCGGGCGCGCAGTCTGGACGTGAAGCGCGAGACCGCCGAGATCAACACCGCTGTGGAGGCGGGCGTTTCCGGCATCCGCACCGTCAAGGCGTTTGCCAACGAGCAGGACGCCATGGACAAGTTCCGCACGTCCAACGAGAAATTCAAAAAGGTCAAAAAAAGCTATTACCGCATTTTCGGCGTGTTCAACGCCTCGACCGAGTTTGCCATGGCGCTCATGCAGCTCGTAACGCTCGCCGCCGGCGGTGTGTTCATTATGCAGGGCAAAATGGACGCGGTCGATCTCATCACGTTTTCGCTGTACGTTTCGGTGTTCATGGCGCCGATCCGGAAGCTCACGCAGTTCGTTGAGCAGTTCCAGAAGGGAAGCTCCGGCTTCCTGCGGTTTCTGGAGATCATGCGCGCCGAGCCGGACGTGAAGGACGCGCCGGACGCGAAGGAGCTTGAAAACGTAAAAGGCGGCGTGGAGTACCGGGACGTGTCGTTCCACTATCAGAACGGCGAAGAGGTGCTGCGCCATGTGGATCTCACGATCGCGCCGGGCGAAACGCTCGCGCTCGTGGGCCCGTCGGGAAGCGGCAAGACGACGCTCTCTCAGCTCCTGCCGCGGTTTTACGACGTGACCGGCGGCGCGGTTTTCGTAGACGGGCAGGACGTGCGGAAGGTGACGCAGGCCTCGCTCCACCGGTACATCGGCATCATACAGCAGGACGTGTTCCTCTTTGCCGACACCGTGCGCGAGAACATCCGTTACGGCCGCCCCGGTGCGACGGACGAGGAGGTCGCGCAGGCGGCGATCCTCGCGTCCATCCACGAGGAGATCCTGGAAATGCCGAACGGGTACGATACGTTCGTCGGCGAGCGCGGCGCGATGCTCTCCGGCGGGCAGAAGCAGCGCATCGCCATTGCGCGCGTGTTTCTGAAAAACCCGCCGATCCTCGTGCTTGACGAGGCGACGAGCGCACTCGACAGCGTGACCGAGGCCGCGATCCAGGCATCGCTTGAAAAGCTCAGCCGCGGGCGCACGACGATCGTTGTGGCGCACCGGCTTGCCACGGTCCGCGGCGCGGATCACATCGCCGTCATCGACAAAGAAGGCGTGAGCGAGTACGGCACGCATCAGGAGCTCATGGAGAAAAACGGGCTCTACGCCGCGCTCTGGAATACACAGAAACTGTCGTGAAAATGAGGGCGGAGCAGAGCCCCGCCCCTACGGATTGCTTTAAAAAATACCTGTAGTGGCGGGGCTCTGCTCCGCCATAAACTCCGCACTTGCAAAAGTTATACCGTCCGCCTATAATACAGGGCAGATGATCCGGGAGGAATGAACTATGAAACGAACGAAGATCAAAGAGCTGTGGACAAACGCCGCCGCGTTTGACGGAGCGCACATCACCGTCTGCGGCTGGGCGCGCACGATCCGCGATATGAAGAATTTCGGCTTTCTTGAGCTGAACGACGGCAGCTCCTTCAAGGGAGTGCAGGTCGTTCTCGAGCGTGAGAAGGTCGCCAATTACGACGAGATCGTCCGCCAGAACGTCGGCGCGGCGTTCATTGCCGAGGGCACGCTCGTCCTCACGCCGGACGCTCCCCAGCCGTTCGAGCTCAAGGCGGAGACCGTCACGGTCGAGGGCGTTTCCTCGCCGGACTACCCGCTGCAGAAAAAGCGCCACAGCGTCGAGTATCTGCGCACGATCCAGCATCTCCGGCCGCGCACGAATCTGTTCTCCGCGGCGTTCCGCGTGCGCAGCGTTGCCGCCGCCGCCGTGCATGAGTTTTTCCAGAGCCGCGGCTTTGTGTATGTGAACACCCCCATCATCACCGGGTCCGACTGCGAGGGCGCCGGCGAGATGTTCCAGGTCACCACGCTCGATATCGATAACCCGCCGCGCACGCCGGACGGAAAGGTCGATTACTCCAAGGACTTCTTCGGCAAGCGCACGAGCCTCACGGTCTCCGGCCAGCTCAACGCCGAAAACTTCGCCATGGCGTTCGGCGACGTGTACACCTTCGGGCCGACGTTCCGCGCCGAGAACTCCAACACCCAGCGCCACGCCGCCGAGTTCTGGATGATCGAGCCGGAAATGGCGTTCTGCGATCTGGACGGCGATCTTGTCGTCATGGAGGAAATGGTGAAGTACATCATCTCCACCGTGCTCGAAAAGTGCCCGCAGGAGATGGATTTCTTCACGAAATTCGTCGATAAGGGCCTGCGTGAGCGGCTCGAGCACGTGCGCGACAGCGCCTTCGGCCGCGTCACCTATACCGAGGCCGTCGAGCTTCTGCAGAAGTCCGGCAAGGAATTTGACTACCCCGTTTCCTGGGGCGTCGATCTCCAGACCGAGCACGAGCGCTATCTCACCGAGGAAATTTTCAGGAAGCCCCTCTTCGTTACGGATTACCCGAAGGAGATCAAGGCGTTCTACATGCGCCTGAACGACGACGGGAAGACCGTCGCCGCGGCGGACTGCCTGGTACCCGGCATCGGCGAGATCATCGGCGGCTCGCAGCGCGAGGAGCGGCTCGACCTGCTCACCGCGCGCATGAAGGAGCTGGGACTCAACGAGGAGGATTACTGGTGGTATCTCGATCTGCGCCGCTACGGTTCCTGCCGTCACGCGGGCTTCGGTCTCGGCTTTGAGCGCATGGTCATGTATCTGACCGGCATTTCCAACATCCGCGATGTGGAGCTGCATCCGCGTACCGTCGGCAACGCCGATTTCTAATGAAAAGGATAAACCCCTCCGTCACGGCTATGCCGTGCCACCTCCCCTGTTAGGGGAGGCAAGTTAGTCATTTGCAAACTATCTTGGCCCCCCTAACAGGGGGGCTGGCAGCCGCAAGGCTGACGGAGGGGTTTCTTGTAAAAAAAACAAAAACCATAAGGGGGACACAACATGAAGTACAACATTCAAGGCGAGCCGATGCCCGTTGTCATCTGCCATCTGGAAGCGGGCGAGAGCATGATCACCGAGCGCGGCTCCATGGTGTGGATGAGCGCCAACATGCGCATGGAAACGAAAGCCGGCGGTCTCGGCAAGGCGCTCGGCCGGATGTTCGGCGGCGAGAGCCTTTTCCAGAACACCTATACCGCCGAGGGCGGCCCCGGAATGATCGCCTTTGCCTCCAGCTTCCCGGGCGCGATCCGCGCCGTGGAGATCACGCCGAATATGCCCGTTATCGCGCAGAAGAGCGCGTTTCTCGCCGCGACGCCCGGCGTGGAGCTCTCCATCCACTTCCAGAAAAAAGTCGGCGCCGGTTTCTTCGGCGGCGAGGGCTTCATCATGCAGAAGCTCTCCGGCCACGGCATGGCGTTTCTGGAGATCGACGGCTCGGCGGTCGAATATACGCTCGCGCCGGGACAGCAGATCATTGTGGACACCGGCAATCTCGCCATGGTGGACGCCACGTGCCAGATCGATATCCAGACCGTCCGCGGTGCGAAGAACGTCCTCTTCGGCGGCGAGGGCCTTTTCAACACCGTCGTCACCGGTCCGGGGCGCGTCGTTTTGCAGACGATGGCGCTGCCCGCCTTCGCGAGCGCGCTCATCCCGTATCTGCCGGCGAAGTCGGACTGACGCTCACACAGCAAAATGGATAGAAAGCGGCGGGAGAAAAACGCCGCCTTCTATCCAGAATGGATATTTTTTCAAAGATACTTGAATTTTTCACAAACTAAGAATAGTATAGGCGGACACGGAGAAAATTTACGGATTTTTTTCGTGTTCTTTCTTCTGTTATATACATCGGATTTTATATGTTGTTTGTGCCGAGGTGGGTAAATGAAAAAAAGATATGAGATCAATATGACAAAAGGGCCGCTCCTGCCGGAGCTTCTGCAGTTTATCCTGCCGCTGATGCTCTCGTCCATGCTGCAGATCGCATTCAACGCCGCCGACCTCATCGTCGTCGGCCGGTTCGGACGGCCGCACTCCATGGCGGCGGTCGGCGCGAACGGCGCGATGATCAATCTGATCATCAATGTGCTCATGGGTCTTGCCACGGGCGGCGGCGTGCTCTGCGCACGGTATTACGGCGCGAACCAGACCGACAAGCTGCACCGCACCGTGTCCACAACGCTCATCACCGGCGTGATCGGCGGCGTGATCACCGGCGCTCTCGGACTTGCGCTTACGGTGCCGCTGCTGCGGCTCGTCGGCAGCCCGGACGAGGTGCTGCCGCTCGCCACGGTGTATCTTCGGATCTACTTCCTCGGCCTGCCGGTCATGGCGCTTTATAACTTTTCCGCCGCGGCGCTGCGCGCGCTCGGCAACACGCGCCAGCCGCTCATCTATCTCGCCATCGCCGGCGTGCTGAACGTTATTATGAATCTCTTTTTCGTTATCGTCGTCGGCATTGACGTTGCGGGCGTTGCCATTGCCACGGTGCTCAGCCAGTGCGTTTCCGGCTTCCTCACGGTGCGCTGCCTGCTGACATCGCAGGAGCTGCACGTTAAAGAGCTGCATTTCTCCGGCCACATTTTCAAGAAAATGATGAACATCGGCATTCCCGCCGGTATCCAGGGCTCGCTCTTCTCGATCTCCAACTTTATTATTCAGGCTTCGGTCAACTCGTTCGGCGCAGCGGTCATCGCCGGCAACAGCGCGTGCGTGAGCGTCGAGGGGCTGCTCTACTGCCCGTCGGACGCCGTAATGCAGGCCGCCACCACCGCCGTAAGCCAGAACGTCGGTGCGCAGGAGTATGAGCGCTCACGCTCCGTCGCCCGGTGGTCGATGGTCCTTGTTGTGGTCCTGACCGGCATACTGACGGTGCCGGCGGTCGTATTCCGGCGGCAGGTGCTGGGGCTCTATACTTCGAGCGGGGCGGAGCTGCAGGCGGCGTTCACCCGTATGATGATCGTCTGCTTAACGTATTCGCTCGACGGCACGATGGCGGCCATGTCCGGCGTGAACCGCGGTCTCGGGTACAGCATGCTCTCCGCGGCGGTGACGTTCGTCGGCGCGTGCGTGTTCCGCATCATCTGGGTATATACGGTGTTTGCGAGCGTCGGCACGCTCGAGAGCCTGTATGTGTCCTATCCGATCTCCTGGATCCTCTCCACGGCCGCGCACATCGTGTGCTACTACATCATCCGCAAAAAGCCGTTCAAGGCGACGCTCGAAGCAAAAGCCGCCGCGGCTTGATCTCTCCGTTTCCTTAAAAAAAGCCGGCGCCTCCCGTTTTTCGGGAGGCGCCGGTTTTGCGTGTCTTGCGTTATCAGGCCGCGGGGAGGGGCATGGTGGTGATGCCGGGGACCTCGCCGGTGGCGGCGTCCACGTAGCAGTCGTACTGCAGCCAGTCGCTGGTGAAGCGGACTTCGTAGTAGCCGTTATCCAGCGTGATCTCTTCGTCGGTGATCTCGTTGGTGTTTACACCCGCGCTGCGGGCGGCCTCGCTCAGCGCGACGGCGGCGGTCAGATTCAGTTCATAAATGTTGTTCTTCATACGATAAAACTCCTTTGCAAATTCTCCCTTGTCGGCGGGACATGGGGTTTCTTTCATCTTGGCTGTAGTTTACAAAGGAATTCTAAGAAAAATATTAAAAGAACAAAAAGAAAAAATTTTTTCTACTTTTTGACCGGCGGCAGAACGATGCGGAAGTCGCAGCCCTTTCCCGGCTCGCTGACGACCTCGGCGCGGGCATGATGCACGAGCGCGATCTCCCGCACGAGCGAGAGACCCAGACCCGTGCCGCCCTCGGCACGGGATGCGTCGCACCGGTAAAACCGCTGCCAGATCTTTTCCTGCTCGGCCTTGGGGATGCCGGGGCCGTCGTCTTTCACGGAGATCACGGCGCTGCCGTTTTCCCAACAGAGCGAGACGCGGATTTGTCCGCCTTCGCGCCCGTATTTATACGCGTTCTGCATCAGATTGAACATCGCCCGCGAGAGGAGCGAGGGGTTGTACGCGGCCGCAACGCCGGGCTCGATATCGGTCTCGAGCGTCATGCCGCGCTCGTCCACGGGGACGAACTCGTCGCAGCAGGCGTCTACAAAGCCGGAGAGATCGCACACGCGCAGCGGGTATTTTTCCGTGCCCTGCTGGATGCGCGTGAGCGAGAGCAGCTGCTCGATGAGCGTATTCATCTTGTTGCCCTGCTGCTCGATGACGTTGATGGAGGCGAGAAAGTCCTCCTTCGTTTCCGCCTTGCGCCTGGCGCGGTCGCACTCGGCGAGGATCACCGCCACGGGCGTGCGCAGCTCGTGCGACGCGTCGGCGGTGAACTGCTTTTTGGAGAGGAACGACGTTTCCAGCCGCGCGAACATACCGTCGAACGTGCGGGCGAGCCGCCGCATCTCGCGCGGGCCGCGCCGGAGATCAAGCCGGGCGGAGAGATCGTCGCCGTCGGAAATGCTGCCCGCGGCTTCGGTGATGCGCTCGAGCGGGAGGAACGAATCCCGCGCGATGAGCCAGCCGCCGCCGATCGAGAGCAGAAGCAGCACCGGCAGCAGCGACCATGTGAGCGGCAGTATGACGCGCCCCGGCCCTGCCGCGGCGTCCGCGGAAATGACGCCGCGCACCCAGAGCCCCGTGATCGTCATATCAACATAGGAATCGTATACGAGCCAGTCCTTCCCGTCCGCGGAGTAGGGGCGCACCGCGCCCGTCTGGAGCGGCAGCGCGACCGCCTCCGCAAACGGCATGGCGCCGCGGAGATACGTCCCCCCGGCGTCATAGTAGGTGCAGTACACCCCGTGCTTGTATTCCTTCATATCGTCCCAGTCGAACGTGCCGTTATCGAATTCAATATCGTCGGCGCGCCTGGAGACTTCCTTGACGACCTGCGATGTCGGGTTCGCGATCACCGAGCCGTTCATTACCAGCACGAACGTGAGCGTAACGCCCGCGAGCAGGAGCATCATCAGCGTGAACCAGAGCACCATCCGCCACTTTGCCGACATATTCAATCCTCCCGCAGCACCCAGCCCGTGCCCCACACGGTATGAATGAGTTTTTTGGAAAACCCGGTGTCGATCTTTTTGCGCAGGTAGCCGACGTATACGTCCACGACGTTCGTGCCGCCCTCATAGTCGTAGTTCCAGAGATTGTTCTCGATGCGCTCGCGCGAGAGCACGACGCCCTTGTTCCGGATCATGTATTCGAGCAGGGCGTATTCGCGGCTCGTCAGCTCAATGACACGCCCGGCGCGGACGACCGTGTGCGCGCTCACGTCCACGGAGAGATCGGCGATCGTATAAACGTTCGTGCGCGTGTCGGTATACTTGCGCGCCATCACGCGCACCACCGCGAGCAGCTCCTGCATGTGGAACGGCTTTACAAGATAGTAATCCGCGCCGGTCTCCAGTCCCTCGACCTTGTCCTCGACGCTGTCGCGGGACGTGAGGAACAGCACGGGCGTCGTGCTGCCGCTCTCACGCAGCTTACGCACGAGCGTCAGCCCGTCCATGCGGGGCATCATGATGTCGAGCACGAGCACGTCGTATTCCGCGCACGCGAGCGCGTCCCACGCCTCCTGCCCGTCAAAGCAGGGATCGACGCTGTACCCCTCGTCGGTCAGCGCCTCGGTAAGAATGCGGTTGAGATTTCTCTCATCCTCCGCCACAAGAATTCGCATGACAGTTCACCTCGGAGCATAGTGTACCGGAAAAAAGTAAGAAAAGTCTTAAAAGACTAAGAAGAAAATGCCTCCCCAAGGGGAGGCGTATTTGCGTGTGTCAGAGCAGCTTTTCGTAATTTCGCGCACCATAAAAGAAGCGGAGAACGTATACCGTTTTCTTCGGCTCCGTCACGCGGTAAATCATCACATAGTTTTTTATGACCGCCCGCCGATATCCCATGGAGAGCAGCCGCGCGCTGCGGCACCGCTCATACATCAGCGGCATGGCTTCGAGATTTCCGAAGCACTCCGCCACAGCGTCCAGAAACGCGGCGGCGGCCGGCGGATTGGCGAGCCGTCCGGCGATGTATTCCGTGATGGAATCGAGATCCCCGGCGGCAAGCTCCGTAAGGACGATCTTATAGCCCATGCCGTGCCCTCAGTTCGTTCAGCGCGGTGTGGGCGTCGGTCACTTTTCCGGCGTTCACTTCTTCTTCCGCGGCGGAAAGTTTTTCGTAGGCGTCCAGCAGGAGCATCTTTTCTTCATAGGCCTGCATGCTCATAATGACCATGTCGCCGTAGCCGTTTTTGGTGATGTAGATCGGCTCGGCGGATTCGCTGCACATCTGGGAAATGGCAGCGGTATCTTTCAGATCACGGATCGGAATAATGCGCGGCATAAGGGATCAGCTCCTTTCGTGGGATTATTATACCACAATTATACCGCGATGTGCAAGAAAAGCAAGTAAAAAGTTTTACTCTGGAAAACTAGCGTTGATTTTCATTTTTTATTGTGTTATATTAATTTCATAGCAAAGGAGGGATGAAGGAGTTTTAGGCAGCAGAGCATGAGTTTGTTTTTATATGAGTTTTAGTTAGTGAGTTTAGTTTAGTTTGAGTTGAGTGAGTTAATTAAAGATCTAATTGAATTTTAAGTTTTATTGGATTTGAAAATACAGATAGGAATTTACTGGAATTGAATTGATATTAATAGTTAGTTTAAAGGGGAGTCTGCAGAGTATTCTGCAGACTCCTTTAGTAATATTGCAAAGACAAAAGCAAATTAAATAGTTGATGAGTATTAATTATTTTCGCAAAGCCCATAGTTCTGAGTAATTGTGAGGAATGTTGTCGTCTTCAAAAACACCCAGATAAGAAACATCGTGGTATTTTATGCCATCATACTCATATCCAGTATACGGATAGCCACGCTGCGTTATCCCTTGATAAGACTTAAACTCGGCTAACGCTTCGTCTGCCGTGTAAGAATTTGCGTCAAACCAGATGCCTTCTTTTTCTTTTTCCCAGCCGAGTTTTGTTGCTAAAAAAACATGCTTCATTTTTTAGTTGCCACCCTGTTAGAGTTAACCTTTCTGACGATTACGATAGTCTTCCTCAGAGTTATAGATGTTGTCGGATGATATGCTGTTTTTGTGACCACATTCGGTACACTTCCATATATAGTGATGATCATCAAAGCCTTCTTGAGAATTTAGATATGCACCACACCGATCACACCACCAGTCAATGTCTGGAAATCTGTCGTTCATAGTCTGTTCCTCCTTTATAATGCTTTTGTTTTGAGTTTTTCAGAAGTTTTGAAAGCCAAATATTTGAACGAAACGATTTGTTTGAAAAAACAGGTGTTCCCGTTGCGACAATACCAACGAGCGCTGCGAGCCCTGCTGCAATGCTAGCATAATCGAGATGCGCTTTTTTGGCGCCGGAAATAAACGCTTGTGCTTTGCGCCGATCTTCAGGAGAAGTAGCATCATTTTCCAAACAAAAGTCTATAACAGAGGCCAAAAGAAAATCGTCGTCGCTTCGTTTTGAAACCTCATAGTCTAACACGGCTCTGATGGCTATATATTGGGTCTTCGACATGACGGTCTTTTTTGATTCAAGATTACTTATGGTTTGTTTGGTGACCCCTATCATTTTGCCAAATTCTTCCGCCGTCCAACCGCCCACCTGTCGTATTACGGGCAAACTATCCTGTAATTTTAGAATTTCCAGCTCGGAATGCTCATTCACAATATCACCTCATATAAAAACTTAGCACAATTATTTTATTTTGTAAAATATTTTGACAAAATAAAATAATTAATAGACGGCATCCGGTTAATGAAAAAAGCGCCACTAAAAAGGTGGCACTTTAAAAGCGCAAAAGAGAAGAATATATTATTCCGCGTGCTGGGCTTCGGCCAGGGTGACGATGTCGCCGACGCCGTCGAGCACCGCACTGGGGCGGTAGGCGTATTCGTCGAGCGTCGCCTCCGTGGAGATGCCGGAGAGGACGAGCACCGTGGACATGCCGCACTCCATGCCGGAGATGACGTCCGTGTCCATTCGGTCGCCGACCATGACGGCCTCGGCGCTGTGGCAGCCGAGACGCTTGAGCCCGGTGCGCATCATCAGCGGGTTCGGCTTGCCGCAGAAGTACGCCTGCTTGCCGGTGGCCATCTCGATGGGCGCGATGAGCGCGCGGCACGCCGGGGCGATGCCGTTTTCGATGGGGCCGGAGAGGTCGGAGTTCGCGCCGATGAGCTTTGCGCCTGCAAGCACGAGATTCGTCGCCTTCGTGAGCGAGTCGAGCGAATAGTTCCGCCCTTCGCCGACGATCACATAGTCGGGGTTCACGTCGTTCATCGTGATGCCCGCGTCGTAGAGCGCGTTCAGAAGGCCCGCCTCGCCGATGACGTAGGCCGAGCAGCCCGGCGACTGGTCACGGATGAACGCCGCCGTTGCGAGGGCACTCGTATAAAACCGCGCCTCCGGCACGTCCAGCCCCATGCGGGCGAGCTTCTGCTTGAGCTCGAGCGGCGTGCAGCCGCTGTTGTTCGTGAGAAAGAGATATTCCTTGCCGGTGCGCTGCAGCCAGTCGATAAACTCCGGCACGCCGGGGAGAATTTTGTTGCCGTGATAGATCACGCCGTCCATATCGCAGATAAAGCCTTTTTTGTCATTAAAATTCAGCATAGTATTCCTCCTTGAAATTCGATGTAAATACGCCGAAAACCCGCGGCGAGCGGGCTTCGGTCGGGGTATGTTATTTTTCCGGGAACGTCACGGTGAAGGTCGAGCCTTCGCCCGGCTCGCTCTCAACGCGCACGTCCGCCTTCTGGATGAGCGCGGCGTGCTTCACGATGGAGAGGCCGAGCCCCGTGCCGCCGACGGCCTTGGAGCGGCTCTTGTCCACGCGGTAAAACCGCTCGAAAATGCGGCTCTGGCTGTCCTTCGGGATGCCGACGCCGGTGTCGCTCACGGTGAGGACGACCGCGCCGTCTTCCGGCGTGACGGTGATATCGACGCGCCCGCCGGGGCGGTTGTACTTGATGGCGTTGTCGCAGAGATTGTAGACGATGCTGTGGAGAAGCTGCGGCACGCCCTGCATAGGGGCGCTCACGCCCTTGAGAGAGAGCGTAACATCGGCGCCGGAGGCTTCCGCTTCGAGACTGTCCACGGCGTTTTCCGCGATGCGCAGAAGATCGCAGGACTCGAATACATAATCCTCGCCGCCCGCGTCGAGACGGGTGAGATCGATGATGTCCTCGACGAGCTTCGTCATGCGGCCGGACTCGGTGCGGATCTTTCCGGCGAAGGGCTTCACGTCCTCCGGCCTTGCAAGCCCGCTTTCGAGCAGCTCCGCGTACCCGGAGATGGCGTGCAGCGGCGTTTTCAGCTCGTGGGAGACGTTCGCAGTGAACTCCTGCCGGATGAGCGAGGCGCGCTCGATCTCGGCACGGTCGCGCCGGAGCTGCGCCTGCTGCGCGGCGATGCGCCGCAGAAGCGGCTCGACCTCGCGGTACTCGTCCTTTTCATAATACTGCATCGGGTTGTCCGGGTCAATGGCATTGATGGGCGCGACGATTTTTTTTGTGAGCCGCGAGGCGAGCAAAAATGAGAGCGCAAGCGCGAGCAGCGCCACAAGGCAGATCGGCTGAGCAAACCCGAGCACAAGCGACCAGAGCGCGAGCTGCACGACCGAGAGACGGAGCACCGTCCCGTCCGGCAGACGCTGCGCGGCGTAAAGCTGGCGGTCGGCAAGCGTGGGGGAGTAGCGGCGCGCCTCGCCCGTGCCGTTCTGGAGCGCCTGGCGGATCTCCTCGCGCTCAAGATGGTTTTCCATGCGCGAGGCGTCCGCCCCGGTGTCGAAGAGCACCGTGCCGTCCGCGTCGATCCAGGTGACGCGGTAGTCGCCGGTCGAAAGGCCGGTGAAGTAGTCCTTGCCGCAGAGCGACACGCCCTGCGCGGCGAGCGCCGTTTCCGCGTGGAGCTGCTTCATCTGCACGCCGGTAAAATAGTTATACGATACGCCCATGATAAAGACGAGCGACGCGGCGAACACCGCGAGCGCCGCGCCCCAGATGGCGGTGAATATTTTCCGGCTCATTTCACGCCCTCCATTTTATAGCCGACGCCGCGCACCGTTTCAATGAGGCCGCCGCATTCGGCGAGCTTCGTGCGCAGTGTGCCGACGTGCACGTCCACCGTGCGCGTCTCCCCGGCGTAATCGGCGTCCCACACGCGCGAGAGCAGCGCTTCGCGCGAGAACACCTGCCCGATGTTTTCGAGAAACAGCTTCAAAAGCTCGTATTCCTTGAGCGTGAGAGAAACGGGACGGTCGTTCACCGTGACGGCGTGGCGGCCCTCGTCGAGCGTGACGCCGCCGCAGGAGAGCACGCCGGACGGCTGGCGCGCCGTGCGGCGCAGCACCGCGCGGATGCGCGAGACCATTTCCATCATGCCGAAGGGCTTGGCGAGATAGTCGTCCGCGCCGGTGTCCAGCCCGACGACCTTGTCGTACTCGCTGCCGCGGGCCGTGGCGAGAATGACGGGAAGCTGCTCCGTGAGCGGGGAGGAGCGCAGCTTTTTCAGAATTTCCAGCCCGTCCTCGCCGGGGAGCATGATGTCGAGCAGCACAAGATCCGGCACATGCTCACACATGGCTTCCCAGAACGCGCCGCTCTCGGCAAAGCCCCGCGCCTCAAAGCCGGACGCGCGCAGCGTATACAGTACCAGCTCGCGGATGCTGGCGTCGTCTTCCACACAATATATCATAAGGACGCCCCCTCTCATTATCGAGCATATCATACTATATGCAATGTAAAGAGGGAAACCCCGTTCGTGTAAAATCAAAGTAAAATGTAAAAAGGGCGAAGAAAACCCCTCCGTCAGCCTTCGGCTGCCACGCACAACCAATTTGCCTCCCCTGACAGGGGAGGCGGATTTTGCCGCAGGCAAAAGACGGAGGGGTTTCCCCGTCGGTAAAGCGATATCAGATTTTCTTTCGTATCAGCCCGACGACGAACGCCAGCACGAGCACCCCGGCGGCGGAGGCGCTGGCAACGGGCACGAGCGTGTGCGACAGCTCCCGCAGGGAAAACGACGTCGAGGCGCACAGCGCCCCGGATAGGAGCGCGAGCGCAAGACATGTGAGAGCAACGGCGCCGCGCCGTGCCCCGAGCTTCGGGAAGCACAGCGTGAGCTCGCCTGTTGCCGCCTGCAAAAGCGCGCCGAGCAGGAGAAAGTCGGTCGTGACCCACTGCGCCACGACGAGCGCCTCCACGCGCTCGAGCAGGCGGAAGATGCGGATGCACCGGATCATAACGAAAAACGGAAAATGCATCTCGGCGGTGAGCTTCGCGCCGAACGTGGCGACGACCGTGACGCATAAAAGCGCCGCGAGCAGACCGAGCGCGAGAAACGCGCGGTTGAACGGCGCGGCGAGCGGCCCCGGCTCCGTCCGGTCGGAGAGGAACGCGAGCAGAAGCAGCACGCTCATCGTGCTCAAAAGCCACGGCGCGCCGCGCGCAGCATCGGCGAGAGAATCGCTCGATATCGGCGCGAGGTTTACCGCGTCCAGCCCCGGCAGACAGAAAAGGAACACAAACAGAAACACGAGCGCGAGCAGCGGCAGCGCGATCTCCGCGCAGCGTCCGAGCGTTTTGAGCCGCCCGAGACACGCCGGAACGCACAGCGCCGCCATCACCGCCATGAAAAGCCACGGCCGGCTCCCCGGATACACCGCGGTCACGAACCGGTCCGCCCCGGCGCGCAGCACGAACCCGGCGTAAAATACCGTCCACGCCGTATAGAGCAGCACCGCCGCCGTGCCGCCAAAGCGCCCGAACACTCGCAGCAGCACGCCGCCGAGCCCCTCGCCGGGGACGCGCTTTCGCGTCAGCCGCCCGAGCAGGAGCCCCGCGAGCGGCAGCGGAACGAGCGCCAGAAGCGCCGAGAGCCAGACCGCGCTCCCGGCGCTCTGCACCGCCATGCCCGGCGCCTGCCGGATGAGCGGCGAGAGCGCCGAAACGAAAAGCAGCATGGAAAGCTGGCGGCGGGATATGCCGTCGGTGCGCTCATCCATACTCACTCTCCTCCTTCCCGTGTGCACTGCCGTAAATATCATAAGAGCGCTCGACCACGCTCTCCGTCTGCACGAGAGTGCGCAGCGAGGCGAGGGCGCCCTCGTCCTTCACCTCCGGCAGAACGCGCCACAGCTCCAGAAAATCGGCGTCCAGCGCCTTGGACGCCTCCGCTGCCGCTTCGATCTGCGCGGCGACGGCGCGGGAGAGCCCGTCCTCCAGCCGGGCGAGCATTTCCGCGTCCGCGGTGTCCGCGCCGGAGGATTCCGTCACCCCGGCACGGACGCGCACCGCGATCCGGACGGCGGTCTCGCCGCCGTTTCGGACGGGGGAGAGGGAAGCCTTTGCCGTGTGCAGCTGCACCGTTACCGTGCCGCCGCTCCCGTCGGGGAGAACGTAGCTTGCCTGCGGCGCAAAGCCGAGAAGAAGATCTGCGCCGAGCGCGGCGTCGGTATCGAGAAAGCCGCAGAGCGTTTCGCCGCGAAAAACGGCGTACCCGGCCTCGAGCGCGAGCGTTGCGCCGTCCTCCGCTTCGGGAACGCTCCTCTCCGGCGCGGTAGGGGCGATCGCGCAGGCAAGCGCCGCGCCGCTGCGGTTGAGCCGCGAGGCGATCTCGAGCACTGTGAAGCAGTGCGCGCTGCCCTGCCGCTCGGTGTCGGCCTCAAGCGAGGAGAGCGCCGCGGTGATTTCGTTCTCGCCGCCGTTTGCAGCGATGAGAGTATAGGCGCTATCACCCTTCACGACAAACAGCGGCACGCTCAGCTGCGTCTGCATGCCGCGCTCAAAGTAATCGAGGATGGGCGTAATGCCGTCGCGCGCACAGTCCTCGCCCACGGCGGCGTACCGGATGTGCGCAAAGAACAGCTCTTCCCGCGGCGAAAAGTCCTGCAGACGCTGCACGGCGGTCTGGATGCTCGCGCCGCGCGCGGCGAGCTGCGCCGATACCGCGTCCTCGCTCGCCTCGCCCGAGGAGACGGACACCGTCATGTCCCCGATGCCGCCGTCAAACCCGATCGTCTGGATGAGCTGAAGGTCCTCGACCTGCCGCGGGTGCAGCAGAGACGCGCAGCCCGAAAGCAGCGCGAGCGCGGCGAGCGCCGCGCTGAGCCGGAAAAAGCGCTTCATTTCCGATCCTCCTTTCGCAGCGGCGGCCGGAGAAAGGCGCGCCGCAGAGAGCCGGGGCGCGAATCCGTGAGCGGCGAAAGATAGCTCACGCCGAGATTTTCCGTGTCGCACAGCCGCCACAAAAGCAGCATCAGCCCCGCCATCACGCCGTAAAGCCCGAGCACCACCGCGCCGAGCACGAGCGCGACGCGCCAGAGCCGGATTGCCGCGCCGAGCTCCTGGCTCGGCTGGGCGTACCCCGCGATGCCCGCCATGGCGACGACGATAATAACGATCGGGCTCAAAACCTTCGCCTCTACCGCGCTCTGCCCGACGATCAGCGCCCCGATGACCGAGACCGTCTGCCCGACCGGGTCAGGGAGGCGGATGCCGGCCTCCTGCAGCAGCTCAAACGAGAGCAGCATCCCGAGCGTTTCCGCCGCCGTGGAGAAGGGCACGGACTGCTTGGAATCGATGACGTTCTGCAATAATTTATATGGTATCATCTCCTGGTGGTACATGGCGATGGCGACGTACAGCGCCGGAAGCGCGAGCGAGAGAAAGAGCGCCAGATACCGCAGCAGCACGAGCGCCGTGGCGACGGCGGCGTGGCGCGCCCGGTCCTCCTGCACGCGCAGCATGTCCGGCAGTGACGCGGGGAGAAGAAAGCCGATCGGCAGCCCGTCACAGAGCACGCCGATCTTCCCGCGCGCGAGACCGAGCACGAACCGGTCGGGCCGCTCGGTGTGGATCACCTGCGGAAAGATGCCGCGGGGCGTTCCGGCAAGGTATTGTTCCACGTCTCCGGCGGCGAGCACCGCCGGGATATCGGGGAGGGAAAGGCGCGCCTTGATGCGCTCGACCTGCTCGGGCGGGGCTTCGCCTTCTATATATAATATATCCACTCTCGTTTTCGTCTCCGAGCCGAGCATCGTCTCCCAGAGCTTGAGCGACGGCTTCCCGACGCGGCGGCGGAGGAGCGCGGTGTTCACGCGCACGGATTCGACGAAGGCGTCCTTCGCGCCGAGCACGCTCTTTTCCACCGTCGGCGCGTTCACGCCGCGCTTGTCGACGCTCTTGACCTCAAAGGTGAGCGCCGTGCTCTCGCCGTCGAAAACGAGCGCGGCGTACCCCGCGGCGATATCCGAGACCGCTTCCTCCGGGGAGGAACGCTGCCGGACGGTGCAGGGCCACACGCCGCCCTCGAGCGCGCGCGTGAGAAGATCGTGTTCGGACCGGGCGCGAAGCAGCGAGAGCGGACGGACGATCTCGCTGCTGATCTGCGCGGTGCTGACGCATCCGTCCAGATAAAAAAGCGTGAGCGAAACGCCGCCCGCCGAGAGCGCGCGGCTTTCAAAATCGGCGCAGCCGGAAAAATCTTTTTCGATGGATTTCGAGAAATCCCGCCGCGCCGGTGCGGGATCGGAAGAAAGAAAATCAAACATATGGGAAGTATGCCCAGCGAAAAGTACTATATGTAGCGGCCGGAAAAAAAGATGAAAATTCTTCAAAAAAATCTTTAAAAAAGTGTTGACAAAAGGAGTAAGGGATGTTATATTAGCTAAGCTGTCGCCGAGAGACAGGGCGAAAGAACCGAAAAAGTCT